>Ga0265342_10000134_pt1 | contig 82702 bp, 79 predicted proteins | sample 4CB327metaG_FD_203125 | JGI IMG/M metagenome (GOLD analysis project Ga0265342, IMG submission 203125) | Rhizosphere microbial communities from Carex aquatilis grown in University of Washington, Seatle, WA, United States - 4-CB3-27 metaG | ecosystem: Host-associated > Plants > Roots >...
GCTCAAGTCCCGAGAACCCGGTCATCACCAACGACGGGTAAATTTTCACGGCGGCAAAACTCAACAGCTCGACCAAAGCGCAGAAGATAAGCCCCGCCGCGAGACCGAACATCAGGAATTTATTGTTCGTTCTTTCCATTACTTTATTTTACTCCGATGAAATAAAGACGATTGAAGTCCACTTTTACTTTCCCGCCTTGCGATCCCTTTTGCATTTCTTCCCTGACTGCGCTATTGAACCCGGCGATATAATCGTCGCTGATCACGGCATCGTAATATTGTTTTCCCAAAAACCCGTTCGCCGCGCCCGAGAGCCATATCCCGTAGGCGTCGTCCACGCTATAATCATTTTGCTCGTATATTATCTCGAGCCGTTCCTGCCTGAACCCGGCTTTCGCGAAAAACCTTTCGTAATCCGCCTTTTGAGCCAGGTGGAACCAGGGATTTTTCCAATGCGAGAATATTTCCTTGATACCCGCCCTCTCTTTTACCCTTGAGACAAGCGAGTCGAAAAACGGCGTCCAGTTCGACGTCGCCGGGCAAGCCAGCCCCAGCCGCCCGCCCTTTTTGAGACAGCGGTATATGGCAGCCATCGCGTTATCCGGTTTAGTGAACCACTGCAAAGCCGAGTTGCAAAAAGCCGCATCGAACTCGGCCTCGAACCCCATATCCTCCACCGCGACAGTGACAAACTCGATACCGGGATAGAGTTTCCGCGCCTGCCCGATCATCCCCTCAGAAACATCCGTCCCCGCCACCCGCCCGGAAGTCATCCCCGCTATCTGAGCAGTAATATGCCCCGGCCCGCAAGCGACATCAATAACGCTTTCGCCCTTCTGGATCTTTAGCAGTTCCAAAAGCCGACCCGCCGCGTTCTTCTGCACGAGCGATTTGTCCTTATATTCAGGAGATACCTTGTCAAAGGTGTTCATTTAAATATAACCGTTCCCTTATTTCTTGAAGATTAAACTAAGCTCTCAATTTTAACAAACTATACTTGCCTTCTTTAGCCATTAAACTAAAATTTTCGCCGCGGAATTCCGCAGAATTAAAAATAGCCGGCTGGCGCTCCTTAAAATAATCGTCTTCGCAATACACTATATACTGTATGTTGTTCTTTTTTAATTCTTCTAATATTTCCTTCGGGTTATTGCTTTGAGTTATAGAAAAACCCGTGCGGCTCAACCCGTGAACGTACAGCTGGTCAAAATAATAGCCCCTGTGGTCAGCTAAACTTAAGATCTTTTCGTTTCTTGGCACCAGTTTGTTCGCGGCTTCGGCAATTTGATAGCAACTGACATTATTTTGCAGAAACTCCGCCTTGCTGACCGCCCCCGAAAAATACGGCAGGTTTTCTTTTCTAAATATCTCGTTTCCAACACTAAAGGCGCCGCCGGCGATCATGGCAAAGTAAATAAAGGCGAAAGAATATTTTACAACTTTTTTATCACTGCTTAACAACCCATATACCGCGTATGCAATTACAAGATCGAATAAAATATAAGCCGGTAAAAATATCCTGTCGGCATGCAGGAAAAAGATGTCGCCCGATAACAAATATAAAGCGCCGGATATAAATACCAAACTAACGGCTTTATTCTTCCTAAAGTCCGCGAAAAATACAAAAAACAGCACAGGCATTCCCAGGAAAGCGTCTTTAAGATAAGTAAAATAACCCGAAGTGGCCTCCCTGAAATATGAGCTATACCATTGCCGCATAGACGGCGGCATACTGCTGTCATTAAAAAATGAAGCCAGGAAAGGCGATACGGGGTTCCCTGTAAAAGAATAATTTAACCCAAGCCACGGAGAAACGCAGGCGGCATATACCGCTATTGCCGTAAACGCCAATAAGATATTTTCGTTTGTTAATCCTTTCTGTTCCCACAGATCGTATAAATAAAATACCGCGGCAAAAACAGGTATCAAACCCCCGTTATATTTTACGCCGAATGAACACGCGCAAAAAACCGCTGCCAGAATAAACCAGTTATTATTCTTTTCCCGCCGCCAATTGATCAGGCAATATATTGCCACCGCGGAGTAAAGCGCTATGCCTATATCGATCTTGGCGATGACCGCCATATCAAAGAACACGCTGGAAGTCATTATGGTCAGCACCGTCAAAAGAGCCGCGGTCCTGTTAACCGTTTTTATGACGGCCGCATACATAACCGCGCAGGTTAAAAATCCGAGCATCAGATGCAGATGGTTTACCGCCACTTCATCACTTAATGTCAAAACAGCCATATCCAGCATTGTGATAAGCTGCGCGTATGAATAAGAAGGGTAAAAAGACGTTAAATTGTATATCGCGTGTTTAAAAATATAACTTTTGGGGAGCAGAAGCAGGTGGCTTAAAGCATCATAACTGGTTACCGGCCTGAAAGAAACAACAATTAACATCATTCCGATAAGAGTAATGGCACAAACCAGTATCTTTTCAAAAGTACTCAGTTTTTCTATTTGAAATTTATTTTGCCGAACATTTCTGACAAATAAACAGACCGATAAAATGTTCAATACGGATAACAAACCCCAAAACATACCGGGATAAACTAAACCTGATATCCCGAGTAAAAGAATAATAAGAGCCAACACTCCTATACCGAGTACAACATAATAAACTGATCGTTCCAGATTTGCCTTGTTTTTCCCAAGTTTAAATACCAGCATATCCGCAAAATTACCAAGTGAGTAAGCGGACGTAATGACCAACAATGCCGTAAGTAATCCCATTTAATATATTCCCAATCTATGACAAAATTCCATTACCTGACTACCTGACTCCGTCCCGGTGGTATGCAATTTTGTTACTTTAATATTTGTCCTTACTCTTCACAAAGTCTTTTCTTCTTCACTTTGAAATGCTGCTCTTCTGGTGCTTTGAATAAATTTTATAACAATATTATACAGTGTCAAAACAACCCTATCCATAAAAGGATTAATATTTGCAATTAGCTCTTTAAGTTCTGCCCCTAATATAACGTTAAAATATCCATCAACAGCCGCATCAGCGAAATAAAATCTAGTTTTAGGCATTGAATTGCCATATGAAATATATGCTCTCATGGGATTCTTACTAAAGAACTCTTTGTAACCCTTTTCAATTTCAGTAATATCGTAATGAGAAATAACTTTATGCCGAATCTGTTCTAGCACTTTTTTTGTGGTTTTATCCAAACCCTCGATTTTGCCATCTGTAGCTATAGCTACCAAAGAAAACCATAACTCCCGCAATTCTACACTCAATGAATTTATTGTTTTAGTAAAAAGAGGATGTTTTAAGACTTCTTGATTTCTGTAAATAACATCATTAAGCGCTCTTATGTGTGCAAAAAATAGTCTATTCAAGTGAAAATCAAATCCAGAATGTTGTCCGTTGTATGCGGCTATTCTTTTTACCTTGGGCTTTGTTTTTCCTATTTGGTTAATTGCCCACATATAATTCTTCAAATCATTGTAAATCAATGATAAAGTTAGTACAAAACTGCAAACCATCTGTTCTTCGCGATCATCAGAAATAAATACCTTATTATCAAACGATTCTAAAGGAGCTAGTTCTTCAAATCCAGGTATTATATTTTCATTCTCTTTCATATGTTGCGTCAAAATGTATCTATTGTCTATTTATGTTTGTTTTTTAATCAGTTTTTGATCTTTAATTGCGATGTGAGAGCATTAGCGAACTATTCGGCTGCGGTTTTGCAGGCGAATGCGCCGGGACGGCGCCATCGCAACACGTTTCTCCACTCTCCTATTCATCGGCCCAAGAGTCAGGGCAAAGTTTCAAAAAAGTGTTTTGGCGGCGAGTTTTGCTCCCTTCGAGCCGCCAAAGTCAAGCGAGCCTCGCGAATGGCGAGCGTCTTTTTGGAAGCTTTGCCCTGACTCTGACGTCAAATTCAAAGTCATTCAAAGGTTCTACATATTCTGTTCTGGATTCCCGATTTGGGCCTCGGGAATGACAGACTCAACTGGCTGTCCCCTCACCTTAGTCCTCTCCCTCAGGGGGCGAGGATAATTCAAAATGACATTCAAAGATACAAATATTGTAGTGGATTCCCGATTCTGACGTTCGGGAATGACAGATAAAAAACAGAAATGACAGGCACAGCTAGGCTTTGAAGTTGATCTTTAGGATGTCGCCGTCTTTTACTATATAGTCTTTCCCCTCGATCCTTATTAAACCTTTATCGCGAAGGGCTTTTTCGGAGCCGTGGGATTCTAGGTCCGAGAAGTTGTAGACTTCGGCCCTGATGAATCCCTTTTCCATATCGGTGTGGATCTTCCCTGCAGCCGATGCAGCGGTACTGCCTTTCAGTATGTTCCACGCCCTGACCTCAGTGCCAACAACAGTGTAGAAGGTTATTAGCCCGAGCATTTTAAACGCTTCGGCTATCAGTTTCTGGAGCCCGGTGGTTTCTATGCCCATTTCTTTCCTGAAATCGGCGCGCTCTTCTGCCGAGAGCCCATTGAGTTCGGTTTCTATCTTGGCGCTTATGACCACGCTCCCATCCGCCGGAGACACAGCCGGGGCGGATTCCCCTGTGTTAAGCACGTAGAGTATAGGTTTGGAAGTGAGGAACTGGTACTCTTTTATATCTTCCGGGTTAATGTCCTGCTTGCGAATAGGCCGGCCCAGGTCTAGCCCCTCTTTGACCTTTGTCAGTAGATCGAGCTTTTCCCTTGAAGTTTTGTCCCCGCTTTTCGCCGAACTGAAAAGCTTATCCCTGAGCTTTACAGCCTGCTCGAGGTCGGCGAGCATAAGCTCGGTCTCGATGACGGCCTTCTCGTTTTCCGGGTTGGGCTCGCCGAGCACGTTTACGACGTCCTCGTTCTTGAAATCCCGGAGGACCTGCACGAGCGCGTCCATTTCCCTGATGTGCGAGAGGAATTTGTTGCCCAGACCTTCCCCTTTGCTGGCTCCCTTGACGAGCCCCGCAATATCAACGAACCTTATGGGCGCGGAGGTGAGCTTCTGGGGCTTGAATATCCCGCCAAGCTTTTTGAGGCGTTCATCCGGGACTGGCACGACGCCGACGTTGGGTTCTATGGTAGTAAAAGGGAAGTTTTCCGCAGGGACTGAGAGCCCGGTAAGGGCGTTGAAGAGGGTGGATTTGCCGACGCTGGGGAGGCCGATTATGCCGATTTCCATTTCAAATTCCTTAACAAACGGCCGCGATTACGCGAATTCAACAACTCTAACTGTCAACTGCGAAAACTCCCCTCAATCCCCTCTTTGAAAATAAAGAGGGGAAGACCGGCGGATAAGCGGAATAAAAATCGTTAGTTACGTAATCGCGAAATTGCGTTCGTTTGAAGTTATAATCGCAAGCCCTTATAAGATCACCAGGTTGTCTTTGTGGATGACTTCTTCGTAGGCAGCGTCCGGGAGGATCTGCTTTATCTCGGAGGACTTTTTGCCTTTTACTTTATTAATGTCTTCCGCGGAAAAATACGTAAGGCCCCGGGCGAGCTCTTTTCCGGCGGTGTCAAAGATGCCCACCTGGTCGCCGACGGCGAATTTTCCCTCGACCGCTGCGATGCCGGAGGCGAGCAGGCTCTTGTCTTTCTGAGTCAGCGCCGCGGCGGCTCCCGCGTCAACCACGAGCTTCCCCTTGCACTTGGTGCCGAAAGCGATCCAGGATTTCCTGGGCTCGAGCGCCTTGCCCGGCAGGAATACCGTGCCGCACTCCTCGCCCTCGATCATTTTCGATATTTTCTCCGGAGACTTGCCGTTGATTATGGCCATCTTGACGCCGGAAGCGGTCGCGATCTTCGCGGCCATTATCTTGGTCTTCATTCCGCCGGTGCCTTTGCCACTGGACGACGTTTCGCCCGCGCAGGCTTCTATTTCGGCGGTGATCTTCGCGACTTTCGGGATGACCTTGCCTTTTTCGAGCCCGCCTATATAGAGCCCGTCGACGTCGGTCAGGAGGAAAAGCCAGTCGGCTGAAACTTTCGCGGCGACAAGCGCCGAGAGCGTGTCGTTGTCGCCGAAATTTATTTCCTCCACCGCGACGGTGTCGTTTTCGTTAATTATCGGCAGAACGCCCATCTCGAGAAGGGAGAGCATGGTGTTGCGCGCGTTCAAGTACCTGCTGCGGTCGTCAAAATCCTGGCGGTTGAGGAGCACCTGGGCTATGGTAATGCCGAGAGCCCCGAAACATTCCTGGTAGGCCTGCATAAGTATCGGCTGGCCGATAGCGGCGAGCGCCTGCTTTTCCCTGAGCGAGTCCGGGCGTTCCGTTATCTTCATTTTGCCCATACCGGTGCCGATCGCGCCGGATGAAACGAGCACGACCCCGGCGCCGGTTTTCTTTAGAGCGGCTATTTCTTCGGCCAGAGCCCTGATGCTGCTCTTGTCGAGCAAGCCGTCAGCGGGAGCGAGAAGATTGGTGCCAACCTTGATGACGATTCTCATTTTTAACTCCAAATACCAAATCTTAATTTCGAAATCCCAAAATACTCAATATTCGACAAACAGATCTTATTAGAACTCCCCTCAATCCCCTCTTTGTACATAAAGAGGGGAAGTTTAATAGTGGGGCTGTCCTCTTCTCTTTCCTCTTTCCTCTTCTCTGTTCTCTTTTCTCGGCTTCTATTCTATATTCTCTTCCCGGCTTTATTTACGTGGTGTAATCCTGCGCTTTGGACTTTTTCATCTGCGCTTCTATCTCTTTTTTCTTGTCCTCGAAGCCTGCCCTGCCCATAAGGGCGTAGGTGAGCTGTTTGCCGAGCTCGACGCCGGGCTGGTCGAAGGCGTTAATGTCGAAAAGCTCGCCGGCATAGGCGGTAGCGAGTTCGAGCATATAAATAAGCTGTCCTATCGTCTCCGGTGTAACCCTGGGAAGTTCGATCGTCAGGTTCGGGCGGTTCTCGCGCGTGAGGGCGAGCCTGGTCGCCTCTTCTTCGGCCTTGAGCAGTTCGTTGAGGGAACGGCCTCCCAGGTAATGGTTGTCATACGGCGGTATCTTAACGGTTTTTTCGAACTCGCCGACAGAGAGGAAGGTTATCACCTTGTCCTGCGGGCCTTCGATGTAGAGCTGGACCTGGGAGTGCTGGTCGGTAGCGCCCAGCGCCTTGACCGGCGTGGGGCCAACGTTCACCACCTCGCCGCGGTTGTTGGTCTTCTTGCCCAGGCTCTCCGCCCACAACTGCCTGTACCAGTCGGCAATGCCGTAAAGCGCGTTCGAGTAGGGCATCATCACCGAGATCGGCCTCTTGAGCCAGTAGAAGAGGTATTGGGTGGAAGCGAAAAGCGCCGCCGGGTTCTTCATAAGGTCGTCGGTCGAGCAGCGGGCGTCCATATCCGCCGCGCCGGCGAGCAGTTTTTCAATGTTAATGCCGGTAAACGCCGCCGAAAGGAGCCCCACCGGCGAAAAGACCGAGAACCTGCCGCCGACGTTGGCCGGGACGACGAAACTCAGCATCCCTTCCTTGTCGGCCATCTCGCGCAGGTAACCCTTGGAGGTGTCGGTGGTCACTATGATGTGTTCGCTGTATTTCTTGCCTACTTTTTTCTCGAGGGCTTTCTTGAGAATGAAAAAATTCGCGAGGCATTCCGCCGTGCTGCCGGATTTAGAGACCACGTTGAAAATTGTTTTTTCCACGTCGAGCACGTCGAGCAGGCCCGAGATCATATCCGGGTCCACGTTGTCCGGGATGAAAAGCTTCAGGCTGCCCTTGCGCTCGGAACTGGGGAGCATATTCCAGAAGGGGTGCCTGAGCGCCTGCTGGAGAGCGATGTTGCCCAGGGCTGAGCCGCCTATCCCTATGACCACGAAATTCTCGAACTTCGGGGTCAGTTTTTTCGCGGCCGCCTTTATCTGCTTCGCGAGCTCGAGCTTGTAAGGCAACTCCATAAAACCGAGTCTGCCTTCCTTTTTCTTCGCCTGTATCGCCTTGTGCGCTTCCATTATCTTGGGCGCCAGAGCGTTCAACTCTTCGATGGTTAAGCCTGTTTCCCCCACGAATTCTTTGAGGCAGTTGGCGTAATTGAGCTTGATCTCATCTGACATTTCGCTTCTCCTTGTCCGATTAAATTAAATTTTATAGATTATACCCTTTTTGCCGTGTATTTTCAAATATTTTTACGGCGCGGCGTCATTTTTTCCTGACGTAGATCTGCCCGGCCATTTCCGAATCGAGCGCTATCTGGGTCTCGCCGGCGTCTATCACGCAGGAAGGCGAGTTCTGGTGCAGGTGGATCCTGGTCCCGGGAACGATGCCCAGGGAAAGAAGCTTATGCAGGTGCGGGTGGTTGGCGGTCACGATGTAGGCGACCGACGCGCTCTCCCCGACCGGGAGGCTAGTGAGCGGCATCACGATCGAGCCGACCTTCTCGGCCGCTTTTTCGCAGCAGGGGCCGGGCGGTATGGCGGAACCGTGCGGGCAGGCCTTGGGGTGGCCTAGGAGCGTGCAGATGGAATCCGTCACGTCCGACGAGATGATGTGCTCCACCTCGCAGGCGGTCTTGTCCACTTCATCTCCGCTTATCTCTATGACGTCGGCCAGCAGCCTCTCGGCAAGCCTGTGCCGGCGGGTGACGTCCCGGCCGATGACTTCCCCTTCCTTGGTCATCTCGATGTCGTCGCCCTCGAGGTATATCAGGCGGTGGATGATGAGGTCTTCCAGGACCCTGTCGTTTATCCCGCTGTTGATTATCGCCTGGAGCTTTTCCCTGTTTTTTTCCTTGCGTTCCCTGTAACTCCACAGGACGCCCAGGGCTTCCTCGATGTCGAGCCATTTTTTTGATTTCATTTAAACCTCCGAATTACTTCAAACCCCAAATACGAATTTCGAAATTTAATTAAGTATACCGGTCAAAACAACCGCATAATTGAGGGCTCCCGAAAAGGCCAGCGCGTAGAGCGAGACGAAAAAGAATATGAGGGCGGCGATCTTCCAGCCCTGCTCCTTTACTACCATAAAGCACTGGGCGATGCAGGGCATAAAAAGCGTGATGGCGACGGTGCTCACGAGCACCTGCCTGGCCGACAGGGCTCCCTGCCTGGCGAGGACAAAAAGCCCGGCCGCGCCGTAGTCCCTTCTCAAAAACCCGAGAATGAAGCTCCGGGTGACCTGCTCGGGCAGCCCCAGGAAGCCGCTGACCACGGGCTTGAGCGCGCGCTCTATGCCTGCAAGCACGTGGAGTTTATCGCAGGCAAAAAGTATGAAAGTCCCCAGCGCGAACAGGGGCACCGCTTCCTTGAGGTACCAGCCGAGGCGCATTTTTATCTTTACGAGTATGTTGCCGAGCGACGGGAGCCGGAGCGGCGGTATCTCGAGTATGAAAGGGGAACGCTTGCCGGAAAGGACTTTGCCCGAGACCGCGCCCACCAGGAAAAGCGAGCCGCAGATCGACAGGAACCAGAGGGCCGATACCTTCCACGAAAGCCCCGATAGCATACCGAGTATGACCCCCGCCTGCGCGGAACACGGCACCGCGAGCGAGAGCAGGAGTATGACGAGCAGGCGCTCTTTTTTCGTCTCGAGGATCCTCGAGCTCATCGCAGCCATCGTACCGCAGCCGAGGCCAAGCACCATCGGGAGCACGGCTTTGCCGTTGAGCCCGAAGACCGAAAAAACCCTGTCTATCATGACCGAAAGCCTCGGCAGGTAGCCGGAATCTTCAAGGAAACCGAAGAAAAGGAAGAACGCGCCGACTATGGGGAAGACTATGGCGAAGGCATATGTCAGGGCCATCGAGATCAGCCCGTAGGGGCCCATCAAAAGGTCGTTGATGAAACCCGCGCCGAACACTCGGGCGGAAATGACCGCGAAAAAAGGGTTGATCAGGCCTCCGAAGAGCCGTTTTTCGAGGAGGTCTACGAGCAAGCCCGCCGCGAAAACGCCGACGAACTCGTACATCACGAAAAGCGCCAGGAGCGCCACAAGGTACCCGGGAAAGGGCCTCATCAGGAGCTCTCCGGCTTTTTTCGACAGGGAAACGTTCACCCGGGCCGCCCTCAGCACCACCCTGCGCAGTATCCCCTCAACCCGTTCGTTCCTGAGACCGAACAGGGTGATCTTCGGATGCTCCGCGGCGGCGGTCCCGGTCAATATCTGTTTGCGTATGCCGTCGCGCGATTTATCGTCAACGTATCTGAGGGCCGCCATATCTTCCGACGCGAGCATTATGGCGAGCGGCCTCTTGAATATCTTTTTTTCGGGCAGCAGCGCTTCGGTCCGGGCGATCAGCTGCTCGATCTCCGGGCTGTAGCTCATATTAAAGCTGGGGACCCTGGCCTGCGGTATGCGCCGCGCCAGCTCCTTGACGCCTTCCCCGGTGACGCCCACGGTCTCAACGACGGTGACGCCCAGTATCTTTTCCAGTTCCGCCCGGTCGAGTTTTATCCCTCTCTGCCGCGCCTCGTCCGACATATTGAGGACCAGCACCAGGGGGACCTTGAGCTCGGTGAGCTCGATCGTCAGCAGGAGAGTCCTCTTGAGATTTTTCGCGTCCGCGACCTGGACGATCACGTCCGGCCGCTCGCGGAAGATCATATCCCTGGTCACCTGCTCGTCTTCGGAGGAGGGGATCAGGGAGAGTGTCCCGGGGGTATCTATGAGCTGGTAGGGCTTTCCGCCGAAGCTCGTCATCCCGCGGCTGAGGTCGACCGTCGTCCCGGGATAATTCGAAACGACGGCGTAACTGCCGCTGAGCTTGTTGAAAATGACGGATTTACCGACGTTAGGGTTGCCTATGAGTACGCAGGTCTTGTTCATAATTAGTGTCAACTTTGAGAGCTGTCTATAACAATTTCTCGGGTATTAGCGCTTGTCCTATTCCCTGTTATATTTTAGAGCTTCCCAGTAAAGCAGCGCGATTATAGTTTTCGAGTCCATTATTTTACCGTTCACGGCTAACTTCAGCGCTTCCCGAAAAGGCATCACTTGATGCTCTATGAACTCGTCTTCGTCCGGAGAGCTGTGCGCCTCGGCGAGGCCGAAGGCCGCGTAGACATGGAGCACCTCGTTCGAGAAAGCTGGCGTGGGCCAGTAGGAAACAAGTTTCTTCAAGGTCCGGGGCTTAAAACCCGTTTCCTCTTCCAGCTCCCGCCTCGCGCAGGCGGCCGGCGTTTCGCCCTTGTCGAGCTTACCCGCGGGTATCTCCAGCGTTAACTTCCGCACCGGGTAGCGGTACTGCGAAACGAGCACGATGCGGTCTTTGTCGACGAACGGGAGCACGGCGACCGCCCCGGGATGTTCGAGGTATTCCCTGGTGGCGATCTTCCCGTCAGGAAGCACTATCTCGTCCGCGGAAAATTTCACGGCTCCGCCGGAATAGATCCTGCGGCGTTTAAAAAGCTTCTCGGTGAATTTCATTTTAGCCATAAGAACTATAGTATAGAAAATAATGTCCAACTTGACAAACACTTCCGCCATTTATTATAATTAATGACGAGAAAAAAACGCCCAAGGAGCCGTACAAATGCCAGAAAACGCGAAAAAAAATATCCAGCAGCTGCTCATCCTCATAAAGCCCGACGGCCTCAAGAAATCCCTTACCGGCAACATCCTCACCAAGCTTTCTGAGGCTAAACTTGTCATCATAGGCGCCAAGGTCGTGCACGTCAGCCGGGAACTCGCCGAGGCGCACTACATACAGCTCAGGGACAAGCCCTTCTTCCCCGAGCTCGTCGACTACATCCAGGGCAAGATCCACGGCGAACAGTACAGCCGCGTGCTTGCGCTCGTTTACCAGGGCGAAGACGCGATAGTTAAACTGCGCAAGATCGCCGGAGCCACCAACCCCGAAGAGGCCGACCCCATCTCTATAAGGGGCGCTTACGGAAGGATCACCACCAAGGGCATCTACGAGAACGTCATCCACTGTTCCTCCGACCCCTCGGAGGCCGAGAGAGAGATAAAGCTCTGGTTCGGTCCCGACGAACTGGTCGTGGATGTTTACCCCTCCAGGAAGATCACGCCCGATAAATGCGAAAAAGTCGTCTGGGCTTAAAGAGTAACCCTTGCCGGCATTAAAAATAAATAAAAAAAGGATACAACGATGTCTACATACCTTGAAACCTGGGTAGAAGAACAGGCTAAGCTCACAAAACCGGACAAGATCCACTGGATGGACGGTTCCGACGACGAAGCGAGGGCCCTTGTCGAGATAGGCCTGACGAAAGAAAAGATCGCGGGCAACGCCACCCTCTCGAAGCTCAACGAGCGGGTCTACCCGAACTCGTTCTTTCACCGGTCCCACCCCACCGATGTCGCGAGGACCGAACACCTCACCTACGTCTGCGTGCCGGACAAGGAAGACGCGGGCCCCAACAATAACTGGATGCCCCCGCAGGACGCCAAGGCAAAACTTACTCCTCTTTTTGACGGCTGCATGCGCGGCCGCACGATGTACGTGATACCTTACTTCATGGGCCACCCTGATTCCCCCTACGCCAAACCCTGCATCCAGCTCACGGATTCTGTTTACGTCGCGGTGAGCATGAGGATTATGACCCGCGTGGGAAAAGACGTGGTCAAGAGGATCGGCAACGCCCCGGATTTCGTAAAGGGCCTGCACTCGATCGGCGACCTCAACCCCGAGCGCCGCTGGATAATGCATTTCCCCCAGGAAGGGCTGGTGATGAGCATCGGCTCCGGTTACGGCGGCAACGCCCTGCTCGGAAAAAAATGTTTCGCCCTGAGGATCGGCTCGTATCTCGGCAGGAAGGAAGGCTGGCTCGCCGAGCATATGATAATAGTCGGCGTGGAAACTCCCGAGGGAAAGATCCATTATTTTCTCGGCGCTTTCCCCTCGGCCTGCGGCAAGACCAACCTCGCCCTGCTCGACCCCGTGCTCAAAGGCTACAAGGTCTGGACTATAGGCGACGACATAGCCTGGATAAACGTCGGCCCGGACGGCAGGCTCTACGCGATCAACCCCGAAAAGGGTTTTTTCGGCGTGGCTCCGGGAACTTCCTACAAAACGAACCCGGTGATGATGGCCACTCTCAAGAACAACAAATATTTCCCGACCCTTTTCACCAACACGGCCATAGACCGCGACCAGAACACGCCCTGGTGGGAAGGCCTTTCGGAAGAAACACCCAAAAACCTCACGGACTGGATGGGGAACAATTACGACCCGTCTTCCGGGAAACCCGCCGCGCACCCCAACTCGCGGTTCACGGTTTCCATTTATAACTGCCCGACGCTGTCGAAAGAGTACGACAACCCGCAAGGCGTGCCCATCTCGGGCATAATTTTCGGCGGCAGGAGAAAGACCAACATACCCCTCGTGACCGAATCGCTCAGCTGGCAGCACGGCGTTTTTTCCGCTTCTATAATGGGTTCCGAGACCACCACCGCGGCTACGAGCGCCGTGGGCGTCGTGAGGCGCGACCCGATGGCGATGCTGCCTTTCTGCGGCTATAACATGGGCGATTATTTCGCCCACTGGCTGAGCTTTCAGAAAAGGGCCAAGACCCTGCCCAAGATATTCATGGTCAACTGGTTCCGGAAAGGCGAGGACGGCAAATTCCTCTGGCCGGGTTTCCGCGACAACTCCCGCGTGATCAAGTGGATGATAGACAGGATAGAGAACAAAGTGGAGGCCGATGAAACACCGCTCGGCCTCGCGCCCAAGCGCAAAGACCTGGACCTCTCCGGCCTCGACATCAAGGAAGAGGCGCTCAACGAACTCTTCACCATAGACAGTAATTCCTGGAAAACCGAAGTAGACGATATAGAGAAATTCTATTCTAAATTCGGCCCTCGAATGCCCGAAGAACTCCCCGGCGAACTCAAGAAACTCAAACAAAAGCTCGGAATTTAACCCGCGCTCCTTAATTTTCATCAACCTTAATTTTAGGCATTGATATTTTTTCGCTTATCTACTATAGTTAATACGGTAGAAATTTTTCCGCGAAAGCGGAAAAATATTCCCTCCAACGGCCAGGTTCTCCCCCAGCCTGGCCGTTCCTTTTTGTCCTGGCAAACCCGCCGGGACAATTAATAAATCTTACCTTAGAATGACGGCCCGTTGCCCGGCCTTCCCAAAGCGGGGAATCCATTTCGTCGACTTACGTATTCAATAATAAGAAATACCTTCTAAAAACAACGGCTTTGCTGTTTGGCGGAAGAAACTTTTTCGTGTTCATCGTTGTCTAAATTATGAAGCGTTATAATACGATCTCCGGACGGCCAGGTTTCCCCAGCTTGGCCGTTCCTTTTTTTATTGCCCCGCGGCAACTGCCCGGTAACGATCCCGGGAATCTCGCTCAAATAATTAGTATAATAATGACATCAACGGCGGCGGGTTGACGGCTATTGCGCTCCAACCGCAAAAATAGTAAACTTGATATTATCGCGGGACCGCGACGGCCCCAAATTTGGAATTATTATGAAAGTTTCCATTATAATGCCTGTTTATAACGAAGAGCTCACCGTAGCGGAAGCCGTGACCGGCGTGGCGGCGGCGGGTTTCCCCGAAGACAAGGAAATAATCGCGGTCAACGACGGCTCGACCGATAAAACCCTCGAGAAGCTCCGGGCGTTAAAACTTAGCGGTTTCACCATCGTCAGCCTCCCGAAAAACCTGGGCAAGGGAGCGGCGGTAAGGGCGGGGCTTGAAAAAGCGTCGGGGGACGTAGTATTGATACAGGACGGCGACCTCGAATATTCCCCTAAAAATTACCCGGAGATGCTCAAGCCAATTTTTGAAGGCAGGGCCGACGCCGTTTACGGCTCGCGCTTCCTCGGGGGCGGCGAGCACAGGGTGCACCTTTTCTGGCACTACGTGGTCAACAGGATGCTGACGACGCTCTCGAATATTTTCACGAACCTCAACCTGACCGATATGGAAGTCGGTTTCAAGGCCTTTAGAACGGATATTCTTAAAAAGATCCGGTTGAAGGAAGACCGTTTCGGTTTTGAGCCGGAAGTTACCGCGAAGATTGCCAAGCTCAACTGCCGCGTCTACGAAGTTTCCGTTTCCTACTTCGGCCGTTCTTACGAAGAAGGCAAAAAGATAGGGTGGAAAGACGGTGTCTCGGCGCTTCTGTGCATTCTCCGCTACGGCATCTTCGGCTGACCTGGCAGCAAATCAATAATCAAACATCAAAGATCATCGCGGTTTTTTGCTGCCGCGCAGACCGGTCCGCGGCGGGCGGATGCCATAATTTCAAATTTCGATATTAGTTATTCGGAGTGTTACCGGTGAAAAGATATGACGCAATTGTCGTCGGCGCTGGGCACGCGGGCTGCGAGGCCGCGCTCGCCCTCGCCCGCACGGGGCACGAGACGCTCCTCGTGACGATGCAGCTCGACGCCATAGCGAGAATGTCCTGCAACCCGGCCGTGGGAGGGCTCGCGAAGGGCCAGATAGTCCGGGAGCTAGACGCCCTCGGGGGCGAGATGGCCTGGACAACCGACAACGCGGGCCTGCAGTTCCGCATGCTAAACCGCTCGCGCGGCCCGGCGGTCTGGTCGCCCCGCGCGCAGTGCGACAAGCAGGCCTACCACATGCTGATGAAATCCGTTCTAGAAAAACAAAAGGGGCTCGAGCTCCTGCAGGCCGAAGCCGTGAAGATCCTTGCCGGGAACGGCTCCGCCGAGGGCATCGAAACGAGAAGCGGGACCAAGATCTTCGCGGGCGCCGTGATCCTTACAACCGGCACTTTCCTCAACGGGCTGATACACGTAGGTCTTAAGAATTACCCCGGGGGCCGCGCGGGAGAACCTCCCGCCGACGGCATTTCCGGGTCCCTGAGAGGGCTCGGCTTCGAGGTAAAAAGGCTCAAGACCGGCACTCCTCCCAGGATAAATTCCCAGAGCGTGGATTTTTCTAAAACTACCCCGGAGCCAGGCGATGAGCCCCCGGTGCCTTTTTCCCATTTCACGGACCCTGAAGTTTTCCGCCGCACAAAAAAACAGCTCCCCTGCTACCTGACCTATACCAACGAAACGACTCACGAGCTCATACGAGGGAACCTTGACCGTTCGCCCCTGTATTCGGGCGTGATAAAAAGCATCGGGCCGCGCTACTGCCCTTCGATAGAGGACAAGGTGGTGCGTTTCCCGGAAAGGGTCCGCCACCAGGTTTTTTTAGAACCCGAGGGCTTCAATACGTCCGAGCTCTACGTCAACGGCATATCGACCAGCCTCCCCGAAGACGTGCAGGAAGGCATAGTGCGCTCCATCGCCGGCCTCGAGAACGCCGTGATCACGCGTTACGGCTACGCGATAGAATACGATTACTGCCCGCCGACCCAGCTGAAGCCGACCCTCGAATCTAAGACGCTGGAGAACCTTTATTTCGCGGGCCAGATAAACGGGACTACCGGGTATGAAGAGGCCGCCGCGCAGGGCTTCATGGCCGGCGTCAACGCGGGGCTCAAACTCTCTAAGGAAGACCCTTTCGTGCTCGGCCGCGACAGCTCTTACATAGGCGTCCTCATCGACGACCTCGTCACCAAGGGCGTCGACGAGCCTTACAGGATGTTCACCTCGCGCGCGGAATACAGGCTGCTCCTGCGCTTTGATAACGCCGACCTGCGCCTGATGGATACCGGCAGGGCTCTGGGCCTGATACCGGAGAAAATGTATTCAAAATTTGAAAGATACCGCGAAACGGTTTCCGCTCTGGTCTCCGGAAGCGGTGAGCCCGCGCCGCGCCCGGAAGACCTTTCTCCCTGGACGCTCGAGCAGGCCGTGAGCGAGGCGGAGATAGAGAAGAAATACTCCGGCTACATACGCCGCCAGAAGGCAAACGTGGGAAAGCAGAAAAAGATGGAGACAAAACGCATACCGGCGGGTTTTGACTTCGACGCCATCGAGGGGCTTCCGCCCGAAGCGAAACAAAAATTCAAAAAGATACTCCCCGAGACCGCCGGCCAGGCCTCGAGGATCCCGGGCATAACCCCGGCCGACGTGGCGCTGCTCCTCATCCATATAGAGCGGTTCAAGAACGCCCGGGCGGGAATGGCAGGGGCCGACGGAGCCGGACAAAAATGAACCTCATAAACGTTCTCGGTATGCTTGCCGGCGGCTTGACCACCGCCTCTTTCGTACCCCAGGCGATCAAGACTTTCAGGAACAGGTCCACAAAAGATATCTCGCTTGGGATGTACCTGGTGCTCTGGGCGGGCGTCGCGCTCTGGATAGTTTACGGGCTGCTCGCGGGCGCGCTGCCCGTGATACTCGCCAACTCCTGCACTATCGTGCTGGTAACCGTATTGATAGCGTTAAAGATCAGATATAAATAATTCAGCCGCAACGGGAAGGGTTAAATGAACGATAATGAACGTTATGAAACGCTCAAGAAGACCGCGCTGGGGGAAGGGATGGCGCTTTTCGGCATAGCGGACGTCACGGCGGCCCGGAAGGATTTCATCATCCCCGGGAACGTCTCCTCAAAATTCGACCGCGGCATCTCTATGGGTTTCCAGCTCTCGAGATCCATACTGGAAACGGTGGAAGGAATGCCCAACCAGATCTATTATTTCCACTACCAGCGGGCGAACATACTCCTTGACCAGACCGCGCTGAAGATCATGTCCCTGATACAGAAAGAAGGTTATGAAGCTTTCCCGATACCCGCTTCTCAGGTGATAGACTGGCAAAAACAGCTGGGCTCTGTCTCTCACAGGGAGATAGCGCGGCTCGCCGGGCACGGCTGGTACGGAAGGAACAACCTGCTCGTTAACAAAAATTTCGGCAGCAGGGTCAGGTACGTAACGGTGCTTACCGACATGCCGCTCGCGGCGGACAAACCCTCCGCCGAAGACTGCGGCGCCTGCGGGCTCTGCCTGAGCCTGTGCCCCGCCGGGGCCCTTTCGGAAAAGGGCTTCGACAGGGAGGCCTGCCACCTCAAGCTCAAAGAATTTTCCAAGATCCAGGGCATAGGCCAGATGATCTGCGGCGTCTGCATAAGGGCCTGCCCGGGAAAGGCGCCGGTGAAGGACAAATGAAATATTTTTTCGCGCTGGCCGCCGTATTCATGCTTATTACCGGCGCGCGCGCCGGGGATACCGAACGCGCGAGGATATCTTTCGACGTTATCGAGGCGGACAAAAACGTGAAAGCGAGCGATGTCCTCCCGGCCGTGGCGGCCCTCCCGCGGAGAAAAAACCCGGATGGTTTCAAGTACCTCGCCGGCGGGGATTTCACGCTCGCCCCGTTCACCGAAGAAAATTTCCTCCTCAGGCAGGATGGCTGCGAGCTCAAACTAAAACTCTCCTGGCAGCCCGTGATGAGCCTTGGCGTCAAGAAAATAAATCTTAAGTATAAGGCGGTCCTATATTACCCCCTGCAGACCTACGCGAGCCTCGAAAAAAGCGTGGAACTGAGTTCCGGGAGCGTCGTGCTGATAGCGGAATCGGATTCGGTCAGCGGCGTGAAAGATACGCGGCCCGTGAGGGTCCTGCTCGGAGCCGGCTTCACTGAGCCGTCTTACGGCTTTGCAAATCTAGGCGGGATAGGGGCGAGAATAATAATCAAATCGGGTTACCCCTTTATTACGGAGCTCCTCAACGACGGCTCGGCGAAGGCCGCCGGGCTTAAGACGGGCGACGAGATAACGGAGGTTGACGGTTACTCAACCCTCCAGTTGAGCGTCGAGAGGCTGATGGCGCTGCTGCAGGGCGATCCGGGGACAAGAGTTAAAATTAAAGTTCACAGGGCCGGCAACGGTAGCTCGGAAGAAAAAGAGCTCACGCGACGGCTTCTGGAGTGAACGGGGAATAACCATGCAAATTTCTGAAGGGAACGGACCACCACAACCCGAGGCGCTGACGGACTCCGACTGGAACGAGTGGGCGGCTTACGTCGCGGTTAACTTCGGCCTTATCCTCGGCGCGGAAACGGTCGCGGTTTTCAAGGCCCTGCTCGCGGAGTTGAAAGACTGGAACACGAAGATCAACCTGGTCTCATTCAAGAACGACAAGGAGGTCCTCTACCGCCATTTCGCGGATTCCCTCGCCGGGGCGAAGCTTATCGCGCGGCTGGGCGGCGGGCGCCCCCTGAGGATCGCCGACGTCGGAACGGGCGCGGGCTTTCCCGGCATACCGGTCTATTCCGCGACCGGCGACAAAGACATTACCCTGATCGAATCCATCACGAAAAAAACCCTCTTCCTGGCCCACCTCAAGGAAAAACTCCAGCTGACGGGCATAAAGATCATAAACGACCGCGCGGAGAACATAGCGCGGGACAAAACGCACAGGGAGGGTTATGACTTTGTGCTCTCCCGGGCCCTCAGCAAGCTGTCGCCGAACCTCGAGGTCGTCCTGCCTCTTTTAAAGACCGGGGGCTACGCCATCATCTACAAAACCGAAAGGTCCGCGTCGGACGAAGAGCTCTCCCTCGCCGCCAACGCGCTGAGAGCGCTCGGAAGTGAAATTTCGGATAAATTCTGTTATACTATACCTTACGAAGAACAGGGCTATTGCGCGCTGGCGTTCAAAAAGACCTCCAAAATGTCCGACGTTTACCCGCGGCGCGCGGGGGTGCCTGAAAAGAAACCGCTTTAAAAGGCAATTTCGAATATCCAATTTCGAAACCCCCAAAAACAACCACAAACAAACGGAAATAGGATCAAAGCAAAACTTTCATTGATTATTGAAATTTGGATATTGTAATTTTTTTCGGATCTCGAAATTGGGATTTAGGATTTGTCTTTATTTTGGAGGTTTAGATGCTCGAACAGGAAGTTATAGGCAACCTGATAAAATCGTTCCACCTCGCGGTCACCTACCTCAAGATATATCCTCCCACGAGCCAGATGGTGCTCAGCACCTTCGACGTTTTCGCGAAAACCATCCGCGGTATCGCGGAAAAGAACGGCTCCCTTACCCTGAGCGAACTCTCGGGCAAGCTGCTCGTCGACGGCAAGGAGTCGGAGACCCGCGAAGTCCAGCTGATAGCCAACAACGTCCTGAAATTATTTTCCCAGAAAAAAATACAGAGCATTACCTTCCGGGCGGGCCTCACCCAGGAAGAGCTTCTTGATTTCATCACCAACGTGACCCGCAAGAAAAGGGAAGAACTGCCGGAATACCCCCACATCGGCCTCGACCAGACGGTCTATGTGGCGATGATAAAGGGAGAGGACGCGGTAGTAAAGATCACCGAGATGGTCAATAAGACCGGCGGCGAGATCGTGGGCCTGATCAAAACTATCCGGGAGTCTTACGACCTTATAGACCAGATACCCGAGGGCGCTTCCAAGGTGGAGGCCCAGGACCGGCTGGCGCAGGAGCTGGCGAAACAGGACCCGGGCGTGCTGCGGGATATTTTCGAGCGCGAGCTGCCGCCGAAGATCGAAGAGTCGGGGTTGAAACCCAAGCTCCTCAACGTCCTCTCGCGGGATAAGATACAGGATATCTTCGGCGAGATATCCACCTGGTACGACGAGATAAGGAAAAATGAGTCCTCCGATTTTGCCGCGGTCGACCAGCTGGAAAAATTAAAAATCTTCATGCAGACCATACTCCACGCCAAGGCGGCCAAGGAGATCCCCAGGCAATTCTTCGAAGAGCTCATCCGGAAGGGCCTCCTGGAGCAGCTCCCGGGATGGTTCTCCACGGAGACCCACAAACCCACCACCGTTTTCGAGGTGGAAAAACTGCTGGAAAAAGAGCCCGCCGCGCTGCTTGAAAATCAGACCCTGGACAACATTCCCCAGCTCGTGGAAAAACTCTGCCAGATAGAGAACAACGAACTGCTCGTTAAACTGGTCGAGAAGATCCTCGAAAACCTCAAAAATTCCGCGGCCAAGATAAGGCTGCTGACGGCGCAGTGCCTTCTGTCGATCTACGACATGCTGCAGGCGCAAAACAAGGAAGTGCTCATAAGATACATGGAGCTGCCCGTTCTGGAAGCGATGAAGAACGAGACCTCCACCGAGGTCCACGCGCTTTTCGAGGACATACTCAGAAAGCGCGCCAGGCAGGACCTGCTTCACGGCGAATACGACCTCGCGATGAGGATCATCGAAACCCTGAAGCAGCACATGTCGCAGGAGATAATGCCGGATGACAAGATCAGGCAGAACACACAGAACACTTTCGGGAAACTATTCGCGGACATAGTCGAGCTCCTGATCGCCGACCTGAAATCGGACAACGAGAAAAAACGCCTCGGCAGCCTGCAGATACTCGCCAAGGCCGAAGACAAGGCCGTCGAGCCGCTCATCCGCGTCATCAAGGAGAGCGATGACATCAGGAGCAGAAGGCTCGCGACCCTCGCGCTCAAGAACATGGGAGCCGGCGCGCGCAAACGTTTCGCCGAAGAATTGAACCTCGGCATGCTCGCCGATGAGATCAAGCGCGTGGTGGAGGCCCTCTCCGAGCTGGGCAGCGCGGAGATCATCGAGCAGTTGAACAGCCTTATGCGTTTCCCCGATACGTCGGTAAAAAAAGAGATAATGAAGTTCCTCTCGAGGCTTAACACCCCGCAGTCGCGGGTGATGCTTATAGAACAGCTCAAGGACAAGGACTGCGAAGTGATCTCCGAGACCGTGCGGCTGCTGGGCGAGATAAAATGCTCCGAAGCCGTGAACGCGCTCATACGGCTCCTGGATACCACTAAGTGCGGCAGCAGCGTCAAAGAGGAAATCTGCATAGTCCTGGGGGCCATCGGCAACGCCCAGGCGGTACCCGCCCTGGTAGCGAGCCTCAAGGCCAGGGGTTTCTGGCAGTTCGGCAAGAGTAACGAGGACGAGCGCGTGCGGATGAGAGCGGCCTGGGCGCTCCGGAAATATAAGGGCGAAGCCGTCGAGGAGGCTCTCAGGGCGGCGAGCAGGGACAAGTCCGACTCCGTGGCGCTGACGGCCAAGGAATCGCTTAACATCGTAACGGGGAGCAAGTAAATGTTCGAAAAGCTGTCAGTCACGTCCCGCGGCCGCTGCGAACTCCTTGATATAACGCCGCTCGTCCGGGACTTCGCCAACAAGAGCGGCGCGCAGAACGGAGTGTGCTTCATCTATACCCCCCACACGACCGCGGCCATAGTGATAAACGAGAACGCCGACCCCGACGTGACGGGTGATATTAAAAAGTTCCTGGAAAAGCTGGTGCCCAAAAACGGAGTTTTTAACCACAGCGAAGGGAACTCGGACGCCCACATAAAATCCTGCCTGTGCGGAAACTCCAAGTTCGTTTTTTTAGAGGAAGGCGGGTTGAGGCTCGGCAGATGGGAAGGAATATTCTTCGCGGAGTTCGACGGCCCTAGGGCCAGGGAAGTCTGGGTCAAGATCGTCAAAGACAACTAAATCGTACGGGGATCTTTAAGGAACGGGGAAGTCTTTAAAACTTAACGGATCTAAGGCTGCTCAGCCTGTACCTGAATAACTTTCCGACGCCGGCCGCGCACACCCAAACGGATCTCCCGTCATAAGCTATCGAGGCTATTTGTTTTTTCCTGTTCTCGAAACCGGGCACTTCAAAAACTCCCGCCAGAAAGAACGAGTCCGCGCTTAATTTATATATCCTGTTCGTTTTCGCGTCCGCGACGTAGGCATAGCCTCCGCTGATGAATAAACCGCACGGATTCTGCGCGGGAATATCGTAGGAGGCCTCCACCGCGAAAGTCTCGTCCGCCCTGTGCCTGTAGATCCTGCCCTGCTGAAAATCCACCGACCATATATTTTTGCCGTCGAAGGCGAGCCCCGTCGGGCTGGGCCCCGGGCTGTTAAAGGAAGCCTCGATGCTCAAGGAAGGCCCCCGCCCGTGCCTGTTTATCTTCTGCTCGAGCGAACTCGAAGACCAGATGTTTTTACCGTCGAAGGCGAGCCCCGTGGGCGCGATGTCCTGCGTCTTGACGGCGGCGACGACCTTGAGGTTGTCGTCGAGATGATACTTGCAGATGCTCTCGGCTGTCCAATCGGCGACCCACATATCACCCCTGTCAAAGCATATACCGGAAGGGTTCGTGTACGAGATATCGAATTCCGCGTCCCCGGGAGCCGCAAAAAACAGCATCCAGGTTGCTATCCCGGCAAAGGCCAACAAGGCGGCGACCGTCATAAAAACCGCCGGCTTGCCCCGGCTCTTGACTGCCTGGATACTGCCCGCGCTCTCCCGAGCCTCTCCGGCGCCTGAGGCCGCGTTTTCCTGTACGGGCGCGACGGCGGGTCTCGGCGGTGGAGCGGGCCTCACTCCGGATTTTGCCAGAGCTTTGTTGGTCACGTTTATGAGATCGTTTACTTTGAAAGGTTTTGAAATGTAGTCGAAAGCCCCGAGTTTTACAAGCTCCACCGCGGCTTCGATGTCGCCGAAACCTGAGAGCACGATGACCGGGGCGTTGGGTTTCGCGTTTATCAGGCCCGCGAGTATGTCCGGCGCGTCCATATCGGCGAGCCTTATATCGAGCAGCACGATGTCGGGAGAGGAATCCCTTGCCATCTGTATGGAACGCTTACCCTCGTCCGTGCCGATTATCTCATGGCCCAGCGGGGCGAGGATCTTGGCTATAACCTGCCGCATCCCGATCTCATCGTCAATAACCAGTATCTTTGCCATTGTTTACCTTACAACACAAGCTGTAAGCTTGCGGCTGTCAAGTTTCCAGGAACAGGTTTATGGTCACGGCGGCGCCCTGGCCTATCACGCTTGCCACGGAGAGCGTTCCCCGGTGCAGGTCGATTATCCTCTTGGCTATGGTCAGCCCGAGGCCCCTGTGGTTCTTCTTCGAAGAAAAATACGGCTGGAATATCTTTTTAATATGGTTCTCGGTTATCCCTGCGCCCGTGTCTTTGATCTTGATCGAGATTATTCCCTTGGCGGCGTCCCTGGAAGTGGCCACGGTTATCTGCCCGCCCTGCGGCATGGCCTCGGCGGAATTCTGCAGCAGGTGCCTGAAGGCCTCCGAAAGAAGTTTCTGGTCGCCTTTAAAAAGCGGTATATCGGCGGCGTAGTTCCTGCTGAGCGCTATGTTGTCCGTCCTGAACTTGTCCCCGAAAGAAGCTATGGCGCCGTCCACGAGCTGGTTGAGGTTTACCGGCTGCATGTTCATCTCCGGTATCCTCGCCAGGCTCAGGAAATCCTCGATGGATTTTAACATCTCCTGGACGTTCTGGTCGACTATCTTGAGCTGGTCCTCGAGCTCCGGCTCCACCTTGAAATTCACGAGGCTGAGCTGCATCGTGCCCGAGATTATACCCAGATAATTCCTTACCCTGTGCGCGAAACCGCGCGCCAGGTCCTCGAGTATAACGAAATGCTCCTCTTCGCGGTCCTTAAGGTTGTCGAGCTGCTGCCTCATCTGGGACGACATCCGGCCCAGGTCTTTCTCGAGCCCTTCCCATTTGCCCCTGGCGTCACCGAGGGATTTTTCTTTTTCGGCCATCACCCTCGCTACTTCATTTTTTTCCGCCTCAAGGGCTTCCAGCCTTTTCTTCGATTCTTCCTCGTTCCGCTTCAATATTTCTTCGCGTTCTTTTAAGTGCTTCTCCAGCTCCCTCCGGGCCGCGTCGGCCGCGGGATAGAAGGCGGAGGGCGCGGCGGCGCCCTGGACCTGCGCCGGTACTTCGGGAGAGAGCCCCATCTGGGTTTTCATGGACCTGTTTTCCTCTTCGAGAAGTTTTATCCGGGATTCCCACATCAGCTGCGCTTTTTCAAGCGAGGACTCTATCTCCCGGGACTTCAGCCTGTCCTCGAGCATAAGCTTTTCCTGTTCCCAGCGCCTCTCGAGCTCTTTGAATTTATAATCCATCTCTTTTATGGCGGATTCGTGCACCTGGGCTTTGTCCTTGAGGCTCTGTCTCTGGTCTTCCTTGTCCTCAAGTTTGCGCTCCCAGAGCGTGCGTTCCTCGTCGTAACGCCTCTTCCAGAAATCGGCGACGCTGATGGCATCGACCACCTGTATCATTTCCGGGTCGCGGGGCATGTCGTCCTGGATCTTTTTAAGCTCGTCCTCTACCCAATCCCATGAATCGTCCATAGTAGTCACCTCTCAATTAAGCGCTAAGCGGTAAGTGGTATGCGGTAAGTGAACGGCAGAAACTCGGGTTTGGCCTTACTTATCACTTAGCGCTTACCGCTTATCACTTGTCTAAGGTATCGTTATCTCCTGTCCGGGCGTCAGCTGTCCGCTTATTATCTTGTCTTTATTGGCTTTGTAAATGTCCTTCCAGCGTTTGGGGTCATTATAGTATTTCTGGGCGATATTGCGCAAATTCTCGCCTTCTTTGACTACGTGTTTCTTCGGTTTGGAGGGCGGCTGGGTTTCCGCGGCCGGCTTCTTGCTCGCCGGGACCGTCGCTTCTTCCGGCACGTTCTCCGGCTCCAGGGCCTTGATCGGTATCACCTTGACGGGGGCTGGGCTCGCGGCAGCCGGGCGGACCGCGGACTGCTCGGCCGCCTTCTTGGCGGGCGAGGGGCTCGCCTGCGGCGCGGCGGGCGCCGCCGGAGCCGCGGTAACCGCGGGCGTAACCGGTGTTTCTTCCGGGCTTAACGCGGGTATTATCAGCACCTGGCTGACCCTGAGCGCTCCGCCGCGCTCAACGGTATCTTTGTTGGCCAGATAGATATCGTTCCAGTATTTCTCGTCTCCAAAATATTTCTGCGCTATCGATTTCAGCGTTTCCCCGTCCCTGACGATGTGCCGGACCTCTTTAGAGTCCTTGTCGGCGGGCTGAACCGCCGCCGTTGAACTCTGCGCGCTGATGGCCTCGGCTTTTGCCGCCTTAATCCTTTCTTTCACGCGGAGCGACGACTCTTCTATAAGGATCTTTTCGAGGTCGTTCTTCTCGGTTTTCGTATCGGCGAGCTGCTGGCTCAGGGAGGCCACGTCGTCCTTGGCCCTTTCGTAGTAATACTCCAGGCTCCCGGGCTCGAGTTCGTCCTTCATCTTTCTTCCGAAACGGAAAATTATGGAGACCCGGTGGGTGCCGGAGATATCGGTGATGCCGGTAACGGGATACTGGAAAACGTAGTCGAACTGGACCCTCGAGAGCTTGATCGAGAAACCGCCCGCGATGTTGAAATAATTGCTCCCGCCGTAGCCTACGCCCATCCTGACCCCGAAGACGTCTCTAATGTATTTTTCAAATCCGGTCGAATAGATCCATTCCTTTTCGCGCAAGACCGCGTCGAACGCCCAGGAGAGCCCTTTCTCCTTCCAGGCGATGCCGGTGCGCACCGTGCACGGGAGCAGGTCCTCGTATTTCAACCCCAGGTTCGGCTGGTTTATATCGAGGACCGATACGCCGGCGAATAACCGCGGCGCTATGTTGTAGAGAAGCCCGGCGTCCACGCTGACGTTGGACACGGAATCCTTATTGCCGTAGTCGAACACGGGGCTGGCCCTGAGATAGTCGTCCATAACGTATTTTTCCTGAAGATACTTCGCGCTTACGCCCCAGGCCAGCCTGTTCGAGACCGACCTTCCGTAACTCAGGTAATAAGCTGATTCCCTGTAAGAGTCCGTAAGGCTGAAATATTTCACGCCCAGGCCGAAAGTACCCAGGTGCCTGTAAGTCACCACTACTGGGCCGCCGGCCCGGCCGGCACCCGGTGAGGTTCCCGAAGAAACGGCTACGGCATCGGTGGTGTTCACCTTTATTATCGGGAGCGCGATGCCGGTAAAACCCGAAAGCAGGTCCGAGTTGTCGTCGAGGCCGAAATAAAGCTTGCCCAGGTCCGCTCCTACCTGCGCGGTTTGGACGAAACCGAGGCCGGCGGGGTTGTAATACATCCCGAACACGTCGTCGGAAAGAGCGGTGAACGAATTACCCATAGCCATGGCCCTCGCCCCGGCGCCGGTGTCGTCGAAGTCCGCCCGCAGATAAGCCGGCGCGGACAAGAGGCTAAGAATGATGATGTATTTAAAGACGCTCTTCATTTTATCTTGAACTCCGGGCTGCCCTCTGTTAACTTTTTCATTATCTCGCGACCATTATGGTCCCGTTGATCGTTTTTCCGGAACCTTCGATCTGGTAAATATAGACGCCCTTGTGAACGTAACCGCCATTAGAATCCTTGCCGTCCCACTCTAGGATCACGCTCGTCGATGTCGCGTCGCCGGCTGCAGCCAGGTCCGCAGCGAATTCACCGCGCAGGTTGAACACCTTTCCCGTCACCTTGTCTCCCTGAGGGTTATCGACGTAGAATATTATTTTTTCGTAAGGGGCGATGTTCGGCGTGAAGACTTTGGGAGGATAAATGCTGGCGACGGCGAACGCCGGCGCGCGGCTGACGCGCCTAAGCTGGTATTCTCCCGTCCGGTTCGCCTTTATTACCACCTGTTGATCGGCGGAACTGGTCGTGCCGCCGATCCTGATGTACTCGATGTTGTTGTTCCAGTAAATATTGAGGTTCCCCAGCTGCGCCGCGGGGACCCTGCTCATGGAGAGGCGCTTGCCGGCGAATGTTCCGGAGCTGTAACCGAACTTGAGCGTCAGGGGCTGGTCAAAATTAAACCTGTCGATGGAAGAGCCGTCGCTCGTCAGTACCCTGATGAAATAGCTCGAAAGGGTCTTATCGTTCTCCGCCGCGGGGTTGTGTTCGAATTTAATGCGCAGGTCCCTGGCATACTGGTTGTGACCCGCGAGCAGATATTGCCCGACCTGGTCCGGGACCTCGATCGTCAGCGACCTGTCGTCGCTCACGTAGGTCAGGGTATTGAGAGAACGGGAATCCAGGAGCGGCGAGTCTTCCAGTACGCTTTCGATGCCCGAGCTGTTTACCGCGCTTATCCTGTAAAAGTATTCAACTCCCTGCATCGTCTCGTCCGTCCATTCCGCGGTTCCGGCGGTAACCGAAGCAAAGAGCGCGAGCCCCCGGTCGCTGCCGCGGTATATATTGTACGAAGCGAGGTCGTCAATGCTCGAGCCGTCGGAGTTCTTGTTGACCGGGCTCCACGCTATATTGAATTTGAGCTTGTCCGCCGACAACGTTCCCCTGAGCCCCATCGGTACCTGGGGAATGTTAACTACCGGCACGGTGAAACGGAACGCGCCCGCGCAGGGAGTCGTGAGGTTATTGCTGTCAACCGCCAGGACCTTCCAGTAGTAGGTCTGGTTTTCCGGCAGGGCAGGTTTGACCTGGTAACGGGTATCCGTCAGGCCCTGGGCGGATTGGACGGTGCTCGTAAAGCCGGCGGCCGTAGAGATGACGACGGTATAGCTTAGAGATGAATTAGTGTTGGTGTCTACCGACTTGGCCCAGCTCAGGAGCGGCGTTCTTGTGGTAATGGCGGCGCCGTTCGCGGGCGAGACCAGGGCGAAATTCTGCGGAGGGCTAAGGGTGTTGAAAATATTGAACACCGACACGGCGCTTACGGTCCCGGTGTCCATCTGCACGGGGGACGGGCTGCCCTGGTAACCGGCCGCGCGCACGCGCCAGTAATACGTTGTCTGGTCTGAAAGGTCGGAAAGAGGCGCGTAAAAGTTGTCGGCCCCGGTGTTGACGGAGACAGTGCCCGCGCCCGTAAAATCAATCCTCGGCGATATCTCAAGATTATAGCGCACCTGGTCTTCGGGGTCGGGGTCTACCGCGTTAGACCAGCTCAGAAAAGGCCTGAGCGTCGTGGAAATGATAACGCCGTAGCCGGGTTGGACGAGGGAGAACGCGCCCGGGGTTTCCTCGGCCGTGTCCACGTAAAACTTGTTGGTCTGCGACGACGGGGTGCTGAGCCCGTTCGAGCACCTCGCGGTCACGCGCCAGTAATAGATACCGTTATCGCCGAAATTAGGATAGCTTGTAGTTGTAAGGGTGAGCCCGCTCAGGGTAACGCTCGAAGAGAAATTCGCCAGCTGGGACCAGCTGAGGTCATAGGTAGAGAACGTGTCCGGGTCCGGGCTCACGGAAGCGGCCCAGCTGAAATTCACGGTCGTACTCGCCACCACCGCGCCCTTGGACGGGAAATTCAGGTTGAAAGCGAGCGAAGTGTCGGACACGGCGTTGATCCTAAAGTAACCCGTGGCGCTCGACATTACCCTGAATTCGCCGTCGGACGCCCAGACCCTCCACCAGTAAGTGGAATTCTCGGTAAGGGGAGGCTCTGTATAGGCCGTCGACGGAATGGAAAGCGATGAGATAACGGACGTGAAATTCTGGTCCCTCGACAGGTCCACCTGGTAAGTGAGTACCGCGCCGGGATCGGGGTCCACTGGGGCGTTCCAGGTCAAGACAGGCGTTGTCGTGCCCGTTATATATCCCGTCGTAAGATCCGTCAGGTCGAAAGAACCCGGAGGGCTGTTGGCCGTGTTTATCCTGACCGTGCTTGTCGTTGAAAGAGTAAAATTGTTGTCAAGATCATAGGCGGCAACACGCCAATAGACCGTTTTATTCTCACAGGACAGAAGATCCTCGTCCAGATAAGTTTTGTTCGTGATCTGCGAGTCCACTAAGGTCGCGAATGAGGAATCCGTAGAAAAATACACCCTGTAATTGGTAACGGAGTCGCCGGGATCCGTGTCCGTTGAAACGCTCCAGGTAAAACGAACCGGCGTTGAAGTTTTGATCGAATAATCATCGGGCGCGGTAAGGTAGCTTGCTGAAGGCGGATGGTCCACCGGCATCGCTGAGCAAGAAACGGGATAGACCGCGGACTGGTTGCCCCGCTCGTCCGCAGCGCGGACCGCGAAATAGTATGTTATGCCATTAGAGAGTCCCGTTACGACAGCGGATTGAAGGCTTCCGGGCGCCGCCGTGGTCGAGATAATGATCTTATTGAGGTAATGGTCCGAAGGCGGCACAGTCGGAACGGTGTTCCAGTCCGTGTCCGTCAGTATGGGGCCCGCATAGGATGTTCTGATTTCGTAGGAGCCTACGAGTTCGCCGAAATCGCCGTCGTCGCCGGGCGAGGTCCAGTTCAGAGAGACTTTACGGTAGAATGGCGCGGTAATAAGATCGCTTATAGCCGAGGGTGAAGTAACATCGTACTGGGCCCAGGTCGTTGCGCCCGAAGAAAGAGCCGACCAGTTCATCAGTTCATCTGCCGTCCACACCCTGAAGTAGTAAGTCGCGCCAGCATTAAGGCCCGTGATAGTAATGAAGTTCCGGTCGCCTGGAGAAACAGCTGAAGTCGCGATATCCAGTTGATAGCTCGCGGTCGTAAAGGATTTAAGCGAATCGGTGGAGTAATCCACCCTGAATTTGCCGCCGCTGATATTGCCCGTCGGGCCGTCATCGCCCGGAGAGGTCCAGGAAAGGTCTATAAACCCTTCGGTCCCGCCTGGAAGCGCGGAGAGCTGCGTTACGGCGCCCGGCGCTACATTCAAAGTGAGCAGGGTCAGGGCCGAATAATCCGCGCCCGTCACTCCTTCGCCGTTTACGCCCCGTATCCTGTAAGAGAACGTTGTCGCCTCGAGCAGGGCAGTATCGAAATAGGAGGTCGCGCCCGCCGGCAGGTTGAACGTGGCGTAGCCGCTCCAGCCGTCGCTGGACCGTTCCAATTCATAGCTCGTGTCAGACGCGTTCGCCCCGTGAGACCAGGCGAGACCGACGGCACGCGTATAAATAGTTGTTGTTGAAAAATTTACCGGTTCAACGGCGAAAGTGTGCAGCGTAAGCCCGGCCGCGGAATTGGTTGTCTCAAAGCCGTTGAAAACCTGCAGGAGCACCGTGCCGGACGAGTTTGGCGTCAGGTAATTCTGCACCCAGTAGGTGTCCGACGGCGTCACGGCTTCTTTGAGGATGAGCCCTGAAGTCGAATTTAGTATGCGGTATCCGGAAGTGCCGGGAGGGAGGCTGTTCCAGGCCCAGTTTATAGCCGTCGTGGAAAGTGTCTGCGAATAAGCAAGATTGAAAGACGGAGCGGGAAGACTTATCCAGGGGACCGTGCTTTGCGCCGCGCTAAAGGGGCCCAGGTGCGCGGTATTGTCCTCGGCGCGCACTCTGTAATAATATGTATTGCCGTTAATGAGGTTTATGTCCTGGCAGGTGAGGCCGGGCGCCGCAACGACGGCTATTTCGGTATACCCGTCAGCTAAATAACTGGAACGCTCGACCCTGTAATTTTCAAGATCGATCTCCGTGTTGGCCGGCCAGGATATATTAATGACATTATTACCCGTGGTGAAGGTGAGCGTCCCCACCATTGCGGGGCTGGTATCGTAAAGGAGAGCGTAGTTGGCAGTGTTGAACGCGCCGCCGGCGCTCCAGGCGCCGTTGACGCCGTTCGTGTCGACAGCAACGACCGCGAAATAGAGGGTCACCCCGGGAGTGAGCCCGGTGAGGTCCAGGCCCTGCGCTTCGCCGCTCGCCGCGAACACTGTCCAGTTATAGCTATAGGTGCTTACCCAGGCCGAGTAAAGATCCGCCGAGTTTATCTGCGAGGTGGCATATTTAACGATGTAGCCGGACGGTGAAGGGAAACCGTCGGCACTGTCCGGAGCGGTCCAGTTTAGCAGGACCTCCCCTTCCACGGAAGAAGAAGCCAGGGCGGTGACGTTCAAGACCGGAGCGGGCGCGGCGAGCGCCGGAACCGCGCCGAACACCATCAGCGCCAATAACATCGTTAAATGAAGACCCGTTTTCCTTTTCATATTTTTACAATAGAAAAACTACCGCGGTGTAATACCCGGTAGCAATGGATAGGGGGTCTTGTTTTGAGCCCTACAACAAAAAAATCATACGCCGCAAAGCGAACGGCAATGCGGCTTTCCTTCGGTAACCCGGCTAGCGTAGATAGTTGCCCCCTATCCTTAGCCCCGTGGCTTTGCGTCCCCGCCTTTCGGCGGGTTTGCCTTTATCGTAATACCTAAATAACATAGAACCCTATCATTGTCAAGGGTTTTTTATAATCTTTTTTTAAGCGTTTCCGGCCCGCGCAAAAATAGCGCGTTTTTCGTCTTAAAACAAAAAACTGTTGAATTTCATTCAGCGAATCTGTTATATGGCAATCTCTGAATATTTATACTTAAAACTTACAACTTAAAGCTTAAAACTATTAAATGATGTACCTGCTCATCTCGTTCAACGTTTTCCTGGCAGTTGGCCCGGGTAACTCCTGCGGGTAGCCCAGGGTAAGCAGGCACTCAACTTTCCAGGAGCTTTCCAATTTAAGAAGTTTTTGTATGGGTTTGGCCTTGAACCAACCTATATAACACGTGCCGAGGCCCAGGTCCACGGCTTTCAGGGCGATGTGCTCAAGCGCTATGCCTATATCTATAAGGTGATACTCGACGCCCTGAAAGCGTTCGGCTATATTGTGGGTTAAAAAGCTAAGATCGCTGCAGGCGACGATGACCGCCGGCGCCGATCCCGCCCAGGCATTGGGGACGACTACTCCGCCCAGCCCTTCTTCCAGGAGCCTCTTTTTCACTCCCGGTTCAGTCACGACTACAAAACGCCACGGCTGGGCATTGCACGCGGAAGGCGCCAGGCGCGCCGCCTCGATGACCGCCTCGAGTTTCTCCCTCTCCACGGGCTTTTCGAGGTATTTGCGCACGCTCCGCCTTTCGCTTATCAACTCATCGAGTGATTTCAAGTCTTCCTTTATAACTTCGAGAATAGATACTTCCCGTCTTGTTACTTTCCCCGCGGTTTATACGTTAAACCTGAACTCTATGATGTCCCCGTCCTTTACGATGTATTCCTTGCCTTCCAGCCTGTAAAGGCCGAGCTTCTTGGCTTCGGCTTCGGAACCGGCTTTCTTGAAATCCTCGAACGCCACGACTTCGGCGCGGATAAACCCCTTTTCTATGTCGGAGTGTATGACGCTGGCCGCTTTTTGGGCGGTCGTTCCGTTGCTGATGGTCCAGGAACGCACTTCGTCCCCGCCTGCGGTGAGGAAGGATATCAGGCTGCCATAGCCGTAGGCGAACTTGATGAGCCTGTTGAGCGAGGTGTCTTCGAGCTTGAGGGACGAGAGGAATTCTTTTTTGCCCGCTTCGTCGAGCTCCTGGATCTCGGCTTCGAGCTTCGCCGCGATGTTTATGCTCTTTACGCCGTCAGGGAACTTGTACTCGGAGGCGAGCTTGCCCTCGTCGCAGTTGACGACCGCGAAGATGGGTTTTACCGTGACGAAGCTCAGGGTATTTATGATCTTCCGGCTCTCGGCGTCGAGCTCTATATTCTTGATAAAAATGCCGCTCTCAAGGCCGGCCTTGAGTTTTTCCATCAGCGCCTTTTCTTTGACCGCCTGGTCGGTCGACCTGGTCTTTATCTGTTTCTGCAGGCGCTCGATCCTCGTTTCGACGAGCAGAAGGTCCGAGAAGAGGAATTCGTCCTTAATGGAGGCGTAGTCCCGCAGGGGGTCGACGCTCCCCTCGTGATGAAAAACGTTGTCGTCTTTGAAATCCCTGACCACGACCGCGAACATGTCGACTTCTTTCGCCTGGGTCAGGACGTTGTTCTTTTCGTCGCTGCCTTTTTTTACGGGAGGCAGGAGATTGAACTCGATCTTGGTGAAGGTCTTCTTTTTCGGGTTGTAGTGCGCCGCGAGGAACTCAAGCCTCTCGTCGGGCACGTCGACGACGCCCACCTCTTCCCTGGAGACGGCGTAGCCATCCTTCTTGATCCCCGTCAGAAGCCCGAAGATCGTCTTTTTCCCCGCGAATTCCAAACCGAGTATGCCTACTTTCATTTATCTTCTACCGCCTCGACCTGTTTTTGTGCTTCACGGGTCTGTTTGTTCAATTCATCCGTCTTAAGCTTCGCGGCATCCACGACGCCGGCCGGGTTAGACTGATCGATGCCCTGCTCCAGCAGGGCCTTGCCGGCATCGCCGCGGGGTTTAGCCGCAAAATGGGTCCTGGAGAGCCTGTACATCAGAAATGCTATTATCAGCAGGGTGATGAGCATCCCGACGAGGGATACGACGCCCCGTTTGTTGCGTAATATATTGTTGTTCACGCGCTCTCCTATAAATTTTTTTCTATCCATTCGTGGAGTTCTTCTTTGGAGGGGAGGCGGCTGATATCGGCCACATACAGGCCCCGGTTCGTCCCCTTTCTCCACGAAACGTACGCGACCTTGTCTCCCCGGGGAGAAACGACCGGCGCGCGGCTTCCGTAATGCTCTTCGGAGACCAGCTGGTAAAATTCATTTTTTTCTATGTCGAGCAGGTAGACGCCCTTGTACTCGAAGAAATCGTTCTTGCGGAAGGTGAGCCTGAACTTGCACCCGCACGACACGAAGACCAGTTTTTCTCCGCCTGGGGTAAGGCTCGGGAACTTATTGTAGTAAATGTCCTCCACGAGGCACTTCTCGCGCCCGTTCTTGAGCTCGCGCACGTAAATGCCCGCGTTGTCGAGGGAGTCCACGATGCCGTCCCCGTTGGTGTCCCGGCGGACCGAGAGATAAAGTATCCTGTTCCCGTCCGGGAAGAACACGGGGAACGTGCTGTTGTATTTTTCGCCCACGAGCTCTTCCTCAACGCCGTCCGGTAGATTTTTCAAGTAGATGCCGGAGTTATCCCGGAAATCTATCAGGCCGTCGCCGTTCGTGTCCTTGCGCCAGGAAGCGAAGAGCAGCTTGTCACCGTCGGGAGAGAGCGAAGGAAAAGTGTTCTCGTAAGCGCCGGGGACTACCGTCGCTATCGAACCTTTTTCGATGTCGAGCGCGTAGATCCCGCTGTTCTTGTCGCCCTGTTTCCAGCCGCAAAAATAAATGGTTCTGCCGTCGGCGGAAAAAATGTGGTATTTCACGTTGTATTCTTCTGACAGCGCCCGCGGCTCGGGAGTCACGGTATCCACGATATAAAGCCCGAGATTCCCCGCGCTCTCGGCGCCGGTCTGTTTACGGGAGAGATAGGCGATACTGCGGGAGTCGGGAGAAAAGACGGGTTTGAGGTTGACGCTGCCGTTATCAACGATAGTTCTTTCAACTCCCGTTGAAAGGTCCGTGACGAATATACCGCTGTCGTCAAGGGAATTTATCCTTCCGTCGCCGTTGGTATCGAGCTTCGAGCAGCTGAACGCCAGGAGCGAACCGTCCGGAGAGAACGAGTGGTAGGAGTTGAAATACTTATGCGAGCTTACCATATTCCAGTTAACGAGCTCAAGTATTTCCGTGACCCGGTCGGGGCTCGAGTTCAGGTCGAGAGCGAGATGGAGGTTTGTCCTGGCGCCGGAAAGATCACCCAGCTCGAAGCAGCATACGCCCATGTAGAAATGCGCCTCGCCCGGGCTGTTCTTTTTATCAACAAGCTCCGAGAAAAGGCTCAGGGCGGCCTTGAAATCTTTTTTCTCTATCAGTTTTACGCCGTGCTTGACGGGATTTGACGCGAACCACACCATAACTGTATCCACCTTGTTCTAAAGAGTGTAGCGGCCGCCGGAGGAGAACGCGTCCGTGACGAGTTCGATCTTGCCGGGTTCCGGCCCGATGCAGAGAACGTCGAACCGCAGGTCTTTACCGACCAGCCCTCTCGATTTCACGTATTCGATCGACGAGCGGAGTATCTTTTCCTGCTTGCGCTTGTCCACGGCTTCCGAGGGCGCGCCGAACTCTTTTGTCCTTCTCAGTTTCACCTCGACAAAGACCAGGCAGCCCTTGTCCGCGGCCACAACGTCTATCTCGCCGAAGCGGGTCACCAGGTTCGTCTCCAGGATCTTATACCCCAGTTTTTTCAGGTATCTTACCGCCTGCTTTTCTCCCAGGGCCCCCACATCCCTCGTTGACATTAACCGCCCCCGCGGAGCTTTTCGAGGCTCTCCCTTACGGGCGCGAAGCTTTTCCTGTGCAGCGGGCAGGGGCCGTAACGGGCCAGCGCCTTCCTGTGTTCTTTCGTGCCGTAGCCCTTGTGCTTTTCAAAACTGTACTGCGGATATTTTACCGAATACTCCGTCATTATCCTGTCCCGCGTCACCTTGGCGATTATCGAAGCCGCGGCTATCACCGCGCTCTTTCCGTCGCCGCCGATGATGGCGCACTGCCGGATATTCAGGCCGGGTATGGGCCAGCCGTCCACGAGCACCAGTTCCGGAGCGCCGGAGAGCCGGCTTATGGCCTCCTTCATCGCTAGGAAAGTGGCTTCGAGTATGTTCACGTCGTCGATAACGTCCTGGCTGATTATACCAACGCCCACCGAGGGCGTCCTGCGGGATATCTCAATGAACAATTCGTCCCTTTTTTTACTGGAGAGTTTCTTGGAATCGTTAAGGCCGCGTATCCTCGCGCCCCTGGGCAGGACCACAGCGGCGGCCACCACCGGCCCCGCCCACGGCCCGCGCCCCGCTTCGTCCACACCGGCTATGCTCATCCGGGGGTCCAGGAAATATTCGCCGTCGAATTTAAATAGGTCCATAAAAAATAAAGGCGTTCACGTGTTCACGCTTTAGCAGCGTTCGCGAATCCTGCGTCAGGCCTCGTATTGGAAGAGTCTAACACCCGTACTCGTGAACTTGTGAACAGATGAACGCCTTTTGGCATATGTTATTCTTACTTGACTTCGAGCTCTTCGATGCGCGCGGCTTTGCCCGAAAGGTTGCGGAGGTAATACAGTTTTGCGTGCCTCACGCGGCCGCGTTTTACCACTTCTATTTTTTCTATCCTGGGGGAATGCATGGGAAATATCCTTTCGACGCCTACGCCGAAAGACACCTTCCTCACCGTGAACATCTTGCTTATGCCCGTGCCCTTGCTGCGGATGACGGTCCCTTCGAAAAGCTGGATGCGCTCGTTGTCGCCTTCAACGACCTTGAAATGCACCCTGACCTGGTCGCCCGGGCGGAAGGGCACCGTTTCCTTTTTTTTCTGTGAGTCCTCGATCTCCGAGATTATTGACATTTTCTTTCTCCTTTATTATTACCGCTGATCTTTTTGGATCCGGCCGCTTTTCAGTGCTTCTTGAAGCAGCTTTTTATCCGCAGGGCTTAGTTTCAATTCTTTTAAAATATCGGGCCGCTTTTCCGCAGTCCTTTTAAGGGATTGCCCCCGGCACCATTGCGCTATTTTTTCGTGGTGGCCCGAGAGAAGGATATCCGGCACACCGGCTCCCCTGAAAACGGCCGGCCTCGTATAGTTAGGAAAATCCAGCAGCCCGTTATAGAATGAATCATTTTCCACGGACCCGGCTTCCTTGACCACGCCCGGGAGGTTCCTGGCCACGGCGTCTATCAATACCATCGCCGGCAGTTCGCCGCCGGTGAGAACATAATCGCCTATGGAGATCTCTTCGTCCATCCAGCTCATGGCCCTCTCGTCTATGCCTTCGTAATGGCCGCACACGAGGACCAGGTGCTTATGTTTTGCGAGCTTTTTAACGATGCCCGTATCGAGCCGCCTGCCCTGAGGCGAAAGATAAATGACCAGCGGGCTCTTGACGGATACTCCGAGCGCCCGGCGTTTCTTTTTTAACGCTTTGACGCTCTTGAGAGCGGCGTAGAGCGGTTCGGTTCGCATCACCATTCCGGGGCCGCCGCCGAAGGGCCGGCCGTCCACTACGTGATGTTTGTCTTTTGTGAAAGAGCGCGGGTCCGTAAGCTTGATCTTTAGTATGCCTTTTTCTTGAGCTTTACCGAGAAGGCTTTCGGTCAACGGACCCGTGAACATTGCTGGGAATAACGTCAAAATGTCTATTTTCATCCATTTCCGCAAGAAGATATTTTACAACTACGCATATCTCACTTCTATAAGCTCTTATTTATTTCTGCTTCTATTTTCTGATAAATTAAGTTCACTTTTTGGGCTACCTGTTTTTTATTGGAAGAACTTATATCGTGCCATGTTATTCTTTTTGTCATACTCTCTAATTTACCTATTATTTTTATGCTTGTATTATTTTCATTTATCTTTTCAATATTAATAAAGAATTTATATCTTCTACTCATTGAACCCTGCCAATCAACCTGCACACCGCCATCAACGTAATCTGTAAGTATTCTTCCCGCGCTCTTTTCTGCAGTAGTTGTAATTATACCTTCATTAAATAAAGCTTTGTTTACACAATCCCACGCTTTATCGTAATTCACCGCATATTGCTCTTGGGGTTGAAAATCAGCTACCGCAGAGGAATCCAAAGCCCCAGAGCTAGCACAACCACCTATCATAAAAAACATAAACATGGCAATAAATGGAACAATAATTTTTTTCATTTTCTGCCCCCTGTTATTATAATAATATACGGCTGCTCGTTTCGGTGCAAAAGAACTACTGTAAATGTAATGATGGTACTGCCTAATATATCAGTAGAACTGAATTCAACAACAGCTATTTCGTTTCCGGCTCTTTTTTTGCCTCGCCGTGCTCTTCAAAGACCTCTCTCAAGCCGGCCGGCATCACTATGAATATTTTTTTCGCTTCAACGTCGATCTTCGTTACCACCGACTTTAACGCCGGCAGGAGCAGTTCGCCCGAACTGTTTAGGTCCGTTTTGATCACCCACACGTCGTTGCCTCCGGTAGGAAGGACGTCCACGAGCGTTCCTATGCGCGTCCCCTGTTCGTCAATAACTTCGGATCCCGCTATGTCAGCGACTTTCCAGCTCTCATTTTCCAAGTTAGGCTCGCTTCATCGCCAGTGTATATCAAACATCAAAAATCAAATATCAAAACTATCGTATTTTTCCGGGGACTTTTTAAATACGCCGCGTGAGCGGCACGATGGTTTTGATATTTGATATATAATTATTGATCCCGCTTTGACAGCGGCTTATTCAATGATCTCGACTGTCGCCCGCTTGTCCATCTTGGCCGACGCCGAATTTACGATGGTGCGGATCGATTTGATTATCCGCCCTTCTTTCCCGATGATCTTGCCGCGGTCCGATTCGGCGACTTTAAGTTCGATAACGGTCGCTTTTTCGCCGGCGACTTCGTTAACTTCCACTTGGTCGGAGTTGTCTACAAGAGCTTTAGCGATGTAGAGAACAAGGTCTTTCATTTTCAAACCCTCCCATTGTGACCCAGGCTTGATGAAGCGGCTTATATTTAGAGAGAACGCGTCGTCGGATCAAACGGCTTTTTTCTGGTTCAATTTTAAAAGGGACGCAACGGTCCTTGAAGCCTGCGCTCCCTGTTTCAACCAGTACTCTATCCTGTCCGCTTTTACTTTGGTTTTATCGGTGACCGCCATAGGGTCGTACTGCCCGAGTAATTCGATGGGCGCGCCGTCTCTCTTGCTTCTCTGATCGATCGCCACGATACGGTAAAAAGGTCTTTTGGGTTTCCCCTGTCTTTGCAAACGTAAACGCACTGTCATATTCTTTGTCCACCTCCGTTTTTTGTAAACCCCTTTAGAGACGGGCCGCGAAGCGGCCGGGATTCCTTGGATTTTAATATTTCCTGAAAGATGAAGACGATCTCAGACACCTTTAATTGACACTTCGCCCGCTGTTTTCGGTCCGGATGAAGTGTAATTATACTCCTAAAAGCACTAAAAGTCAAATGCGCCGAGCGCTCAAATTAAAATATACATTCAATATTCAAGTAATTTTCTTAAATTTATCAGGGCGCCCGCGGGATCGGGCTCTCCAAAAATAGCCTGCCCGGCGACAAGGACGTTGGCGCCGTTCTGTACCGATAGTAAGCCCGTTCGCTCGTTTATACCGCCGTCCACCTGCAGATCACAATGTAATTTGTTCTTGGTTATGTGGTCCCTGACAAGCCGGATCCTCGGGATCATCTCTTCCTTGAACTTCTGGCCGGCAAACCCCGGCTCCACGGTCATAACGAGCACCAGGTCCACCAGCTCAAGGTAATCCAGCACCCTGGTTATGTCGGTGGAAGGGCGGATGGATATGCCGGTCCTGGCGCCGGATTTTTTTATGTCCGCGATGAGGGCTTTCTTGTCGCAGCCGGTTTCGCAGTGGAAGTTTATCAGGTCGGCCCCGCTTTTTATGAAGGCTTCAAAGAATTTTTCGGGCTCGTCGATCATCAGGTGCACGTCGAAAAGAAGTTTCGAATGGGGCCTCATTGCTTTTACGACCGCCGGCCCGACGGTAATGTTCGGCACGAAATGGCCGTCCATCACGTCGATGTGCAGCCAGTCCGCTCCCGCTTTTTCCACCACGGCGATATCCGTAGAGAGTTTTGCAAAATCCGCGGACAATATGGAGGGAGCTATGAGCACCTTATTTTTCATTATTTAACCCGCGGCTGCCGGCTTACCGGCTCGGCGCTTATGAAGTTTCGTTATTTGACTTCCCGCTCTTCGACGAGGATGCCGTTGATGAATATCCTGGCCCTCGCGTTACCTTTAGGGTTTACGGGTATCTCCAGTTTGGAACCGGGGGCGCGTGAGCCCTGAAACAGTTCTTTTTCACCGTTGTCATCCTGGAGGGTGATCCTGATCTGTCTGTCGCCGCCGCCCTGGGGTATTTCATAATAGAACGTTTTAGATATCGCCGGCGTCTCGTTCCCCTCGCCGGAAACGTAAAACACCACGGGCTGGGCGTAATTGGTTATATCGGTGTCCGCGGCCGGCTCCTGCCTTATGACCGTCCCGACCGGAGCGCCCGGGTTTTTTTCCTGGCGGATATCAGGCTTTATTCCGCCCGCCTGCGCCCACTTGTCGGCCTCATCGATAGTTTTTCCGGCCCAGTCCGGCATCAGTTTTACATCCGCCGGAGGAGGCCCCAGAGAGATAACCAGGTTCGCCATGGAATCCCGTTCGACGCTCTGGCCCGCGGCGGGGTCCTGGAAAAGGACCTCGTCCTTTTTGCCTACAAGAGAATATTTCGTGGTCTCTTCTCCTATGGCAAGTCCTGAGGAACGAAGCGCTATCTCCGCTGTGCGGGCCATCTGCCCCGCTACGTTCGGCATGTAGATCACCTTGCCGCCCTGACTGACCACAACGCGGATGATCTTTCCCTCGCGCACGGCCATTCCCGCAGGCGGGCTCTGCCGGACGATCGTCCCGGCGGGGCGGGTCTGGTCGTTCTCTTCCCCTTCTTTTCTCAAGCCCAGGTTCAGAGGCGACATAAGGTTGACCGCGTCGGCCAGGGATTTCCCCTTAAGGTCTGGTATCATCACTTCTTTTTTCGCGTGGATCACGGCCGACATAGTCCAGTTAAAAAGCAGGTAGATGAAAACCAGCCCGGCAACGGCGAGTATGATGACCTTGTGTTTTTTTGTCATTTCAACGATCTTTTTTCTGGTACTGATATTATTATCCTTTTTTCTTGAGCCACGGCATCATAGCGCGCAGTTTCGCTCCGACTATCTCTATCTTCGATTTCGCGAGCTCTTTTCTGCACTGGTTGAACATCGGCCGGCCAGTCTGGTTCTCCAGGAGCCATTCCTTGGCGAACTTTCCGGAAACGATCTCGGAGAGCACCTTTTTCATCTCTTTCCTTGTGTCGTCGGTTATGATGCGCTTTCCGATCGCGTACTCACCGTACTCGGCGGTATCGGAGATCGAATAATTCATCCAGTGTATGCCGTCTTCCCATATCATATCAATGATGAGCTTGCATTCGTGAAGGCACTCGAAATACGCTATCTCGGGCTGGTAACCCGCTTCGACGAGGGTCTCGAAACCCGCTCTTATCAGCTCGACAAGGCCTCCGCAGAGGACCACCTGTTCGCCGAAAAGGTCGGTCTCGGTCTCTTCCGAGAAAGTGGTCTCGATGACTCCGCCCCTCGTTCCGCCGATCCCCTTGGCGTAAGCGAGCCCGATCTGGTGAGCGTTGCCGGTCGCGTCCTGCTCCACCGCGATGAGGCAGGGAACGCCTTTTCCTTCTTCATACTGGCGCCGCACCAGGTGGCCGGGGCCTTTAGGAGCTATCATGACGACGTTGACGTCTTTCGGCGGAACGATCTGGCCGAAACGTATGTTGAACCCGTGCGAGAACGCGAGCGTGGCCCCGCTTTTTATGTTGGGTTTGATCTCTGACTGCCAGACTTTTGACTGAACTTCGTCGGCGACCAGGATCTGGATCCAGTCCGCGTCCTTGACCGCTTCCGCCGCGGTTACCGGCTTCCAACCCGCCTCGACGGCTTTATTGTAATTGTCGGAACCCTTGAGTTCCGCGACGACAACGTTGAGCCCCGAATCTTTCAGGTTGAGCGCCTGGGCGTGCCCCTGGCTGCCGTAACCAATTATCGCGATCTTCTTTCCCTTCAAAAGCCCCAGATCGGCGTCCTTGTCGTAATACATCTTCGCGCTTGTTTCGTTTGCCATTTTCTTCCTCCGTTTAATTTATTCCGCCTTTTTTTTGTATCTGTAGCGATTTACTATTTATTCCCTCTTCCCATTGCTATGATGCCGGTCCTGACCATTTCCTTGATGCCGAAAGGCCTCAGCATCGACAGGAGAGCCTGGATCTTTTCTTCGTCGCCCGTTATTTCGACGACGACGGAATCGTGAGACACGTCTATTATTTTCGCCCGGAATACGCCGACTATCTGCATTATCTCGGAACGGTTCGTCTTGTCGGCTTTGACCTTTATGAGGGCCAGGTCGCGCTCCACGTGCTGGGCCTCCTTGAAATCCGAGACCTTTATGACGTCAACGAGCTTGTTGAGCTGTTTTTCCACCTGTTCGAGTATCTTGTCGTCGCCCCGTACGACAATAGTCATCCTCGAGACGTCCGGGTCCTCGGTCTCCCCGACCGCCAGAGAGTCGATGTTGAAACCCCGCGCCGCGAACAGGGTGGATATCCTGGCGAGCACGCCAAACTTATTTTCGACAAGAACGGAAATCGTGTGACGCATCGTTCCCTCCGGGAAAATTTCAAATTTCATATTTCAAATTGCAAATCGCATTACGCCAGTCTTGTTATTATCTCGTCGAGAGCCGCGCCGGCGGGGACCATGGGGAGGACGTTCTCCTCCTGCTCGACGATGAATTCCATAATGACCGGCCTGTCGTTGATAGCGAGCGCTTTTTTGAGGGCGGGCACGACGCCTTTTTTATCCGTTATCCTGATGCCGACGGCGCCGTAAGCTTCGGCGACCTTGATGAAGTCCGGCGTGTAGGCCGGGCAGCCCTTCTGGCCGGGCTTGCTGCACTTGGGCGGGCAGGCGGACTGCCTCATCAGGCAGGTCCCGGAATATCTTTTATCCCAGAACATCTCCTGCCACTGGCGTACCATACCGAGATAGCCATTATTGAGTATGGCAACCTTTATATTGACGTTGTTGACTACAGCCGTCGCGAGTTCCTGGATGTTCATCTGGAATGAGCCGTCGCCCGAGATGTCTATGACGGTCCTGGAGGGGTTGGCTATCTTGGCGCCGATGGCCGCGGGAAGCCCGAAACCCATTGTGCCGAGGCCCCCGGAGCTGATGAAGTTCCTCGGGCTTTTCGCCTGGTAATACTGCGCGGACCACATCTGGTGCTGGCCGACTTCGGTGACGACTATGGCCTCGCCCTTTGTCAGGTCGGAGATGGATTCGATGACGTACTGGGGCCGGAGCTTTGAATCGTTCTTGTAAAGTAGCGGGTTCTTTTTCTTCCACTCTTGTATGGTCTTGAGCCATTTCGCATGGCTCGCTTTCTTGACCTCTTTGTTGAGCTCGGTCAATATCGCCTTCGCGTCGCCGACAACGGGGATATCGGCGTTGACGCTCTTGGATATCGAGGTCGGGTCGATGTCTATGTGAATGATCTTAGCCTTGGTGGCGAACGCCGCGAGTTTTCCCGTGCACCTGTCGTCAAAACGGGAGCCGACGGCGATTATGACGTCCGCGTTCTGCATAGCGTGGTTCGCCTGGTAGAGCCCGTGCATCCCGAGCATCCCCAGGAATAAAGGAGAGTCGGGCGGGAAAGCGCCCATGGCGAGCAGCGTGGTCGTGACGGGTATCTCGGCTTTCCTGGCCAGCTCCAGTATCTCTTTTGTCGCGCCGGAAGAAATGACCCCTCCTCCGACGTAGAGAACGGGCTGGGAACTCGCGTTGATGAGTTCCGCCGCGCGTTTGATCTGTCCCGGGTGGCCGCTATAGTTGGGTTTATAAGAACGTATCTCGACTTTTTCCGGCCAGACGAATTCGGTCTGGGCCCTCTGGACGTCCGCGGGAATATCTACCAGGACCGGGCCCTGCCGTCCGGTGGAGGCGATGTGGAAAGCCTCCCGGATGACCCGCGCCAGGTCCTTAACGTCCTTGACCAGATAATTGTGTTTTGTTACGGGCCGCGTTATTCCCGTAATGTCCGCTTCCTGGAAAGCGTCGTTGCCGATGAGAGTCGTGGGGACCTGCCCGGTAAAAGCGACCATGGGGATAGAGTCCATATAAGCCGTGGCGAGGCCGGTGACGAGGTTTGTCGCACCCGGCCCTGAGGTCGCGAGACAGACACCGACTTTTCCCGTCGAGCGGGCGTAACCGTCGGCCATGTGCGCTCCGCCCTGTTCGTGGCGGGGCAGTATGAGCCTCAGGGGCGAACCGTAGAGAGCGTTGAATATCGGTATGACCTGCCCGCCCGGGTAACCGAATATGACCTCGACGTTCTCTCTTATAAGGGATTCAACGAATATCTCAGCGCCGTTCTTTAACATTTTTCCTCCGGGAAAAAGAGTTCCTGGGGTTTAAATCCTTTACGCCCCGTTCTCTGTCCCCTATGCTCCAGTATATTATTTAAGTATGGCTCCCGTGCTCGCGGAGCTCACCAGCTTCGCGTAACGGCTCAGGTAACCGAACTTGAACTTGTTCGGCGGCGCCGTCCACTTGGCGAGGCGCACGTTAATATCCGTGTCTGTAAGGCGGACGCTGAGCTGCCGCTTGGGTATGTCTATCATTATCACGTCCCCGTCGCGCAGCGCGGCGATGGGGCCGCCTTCGGCCGCCTCGGGAGAGATGTGGCCTATGCAGGGGCCCCGGGTGCCGCCCGAGAACCTTCCGTCGGTAAGCAGCGCGACGGACTCAAGCATCCCCATACCTTCGAGAGCGCTGGTGGGGCCGAGCATCTCCCTCATTCCCGGCCCGCCCTTGGGCCCTTCGTAGCGTATGACTATGACTTCGCCTTTCTTTATTTTCTTGGAGAGTATTGCCGCCATCGCCGTTTCTTCCGAGTCGAAGACCCTCGCCGGTCCCTGGAATACCTTCATTTTTTCCGACACGGCCGCCTGCTTCACCACGCAGCCGTCCGGGGCGATATTTCCCTTAAGGATGGCTATGCCGCCTTCCTTGTGGTACGGTTTGTGCGCGCGTATGACGTCTTTATCCAGTATCTCCGCTTCTTTCGCGATCTCGAGAATATTTTTTCCGCTCACGGTCAGGTTCGAGACGAGCTTTGACTTGACCGCGGAAAGCACGGCTGCTATGCCGCCGGCGTGTTCGAGGTCTTCCATGTAGTGGTCTCCCGCGGGTTCGAGCAGAGTGATGTGCGAGACCGTTCTCGATATCTCATCGAACTGTTCGAGCGGCATCTTGATACCGGCTTCGCTCGCTATCGCGGGAAGGTGGAGCACCGTGTTGGTCGAACCGCCCAGCGCCATGTCGACGACGATCGCGTTGCGGAAAGCGTTCGGCGTGAGTATCCGGCGGGCGGATATCCCCTGCTTGACGAGCTCGACGATGCGAATGCCGGACTCGTAAGCTATGCGGCGTTTCTTCGCGGACACGGCCAGCGCCGTTCCGCAGCCGGGCATCGATATGCCCATCGCCTCGCAGAGGCAGGCCATCGTGTTGGCGGTGTAGAGCCCCTGACAGGAACCCGCGCCGGGGCAGGCGGACATCTCGAGGTTCGTGAGTTCGTCTTCCTTTATTTTGCCCGCGTGGAACTGGCCCACGGCTTCAAAGGTATCGCGCACGAAAGAGCGTCGCTTATTCTTGTAAAAACCGGTCATCATCGGGCCCGCGGTGACGACCACAGCGGGGATGTTAAGCCGGGCCACGCCCATCAGCATCCCGGGCGTGATCTTGTCGCAGTTGGTGAGGAGCACCAGACCGTCGAGGCAGTGAGCCCTGGTAACCGATTCTATCATGTCCGCTATGAGTTCTCTTGAAGGCAGGGAGTAATGCATTCCGGAATGGCCCATGGCGATGCCGTCGCAGATAGCGGGAACTCCGAATATGAACGGCACGCCGCCGCCCGCGGCTATGCCGCGTTCCGAATAGCGTTCGAGGTCGCGCATGCCTATATGGCCCGGCACGAGGTCTGTGAAGGAAGAGGCTATGCCTATGAAGGGTTTGCCCATATCTTTGTTGGAAATGCCCGTCGCGTAAATGAGGCAGCGGTTCGGGGCCCTGACAGCGCCTTTCTTGATCTCGTTACTTCTCATGATGTTCCTCCGTAACAATTACAAATTTCAGATCTCAAATAATAAATTGAAAAAATGATCTGTAATCCTGATTTGTAATGTGTAATTACTTCTTGAGCAGCTTATATTCAACGGCGTCGGCTAAGGCCTGCCACGACGCTTCAATGATATTTTCTGAGACGCCTATCGTGCCCCAGACGGCTTTAGAGTCGCGGGTCTCAATGAGCACGCGCACCTTGGCCGCCGTGCTGGCCCCGGCGTTTATTACCCTTACCTTGAAATCGATAAGAGATATCTCGTTTATCCTGGGATAGAATTTCTCGAGCGCCTTGCGCAGGCACCCGTCGAGCGCGTTGACGGGGCCGTCGCCCTCGGCGACGGTGTGGACCTCTTTTCCCTTGACCATTAGCTTTACCGTCGCTTCGGAAACGAGCTGGCCTTTCTCGTCTTTTTCGACGCTTACGCGCAGGCCCTTGAGCTCGAAGAAGGGCTTGTACTGGCCCAGGGCTTTTTTCGTGAGCAGGAAGAACGAGCCGTCGGCGTCTTCGTACTGGTAGCCGGCTTCCTCGTATTGCTTCACGAGGTTTATGATCTTCTTGGCGCCGTCCGGGTCTTTGTCTATGTCGAGAGAAAGTTCCTTCGCCTTGTGCGCTATGTTGCTCTTGCCGGAGAGTTCGCTTATGAGTATCCTGCGCTCGTTGCCGACGAGCAGGGGGTCGATGTGCTCGTAAGTGAGCGCGTTCCTGGCTATCGCGGAGACGTGAATGCCCGCCTTGTGCGCGAAGGCGTTGGAGCCCACGTACGGCTGGCGTTCGTCGGGCACCAGGTTCGCTATCTCGTCGATATATTTCGAAAGCTCGGTCAGCCCAGAGAGTTTTTTCTGGTTTCCCGCCCCGAACCCCATTTTTATCTGCAGGGCGGGTATTATGGAGCAGAGGTTGGCGTTCCCGCACCGTTCGCCCAGGCCGTTGATCGTGCCCTGCACCATGACGCAGCCTTCGTTGACGGCGACGATGGAGTTGGCCACGGCGCAGCCGGAATCGTTATGCGCGTGGATGCCGAGCTTCATCTCCGGCATCTCCCTCATCACGACGTTGACTATCTCGGATATGTCCTGGGGCAGCATGCCGCCGTTGGTTTCGCATAGCGTTATGAAATCCGCTCCGCCTTTTTTCGCGGCGAAAAGTGTTTTGAGGGCGTATTCCCTGTTGGACTTGAAGCCGTCGAAAAAATGTTCCGCGTCGTAGATGACCTCGAGGCCGCGCGACTTGAGAAAAGCCGTGCTGTCTTCTATCATCCTGAGGTTTTCCTCCACGGTAGTCCGGAGAGCTTCCCTGACGTGCAGGTCCCAGGACTTGCCGAAGATGCACACGGCTTCCGCCCTGGAACGCACGAGAGCCAGGAGGTTCGGGTCGCAGTGCGCCTTGCTTCCCTTGTAACGCGTTGAGCTGAAAGCGACGATCTTCGCGTTCTTGAACCTGACCTTCGCGGCTTCCCTGAAGAACAACTCGTCCTTGGGGTTCGAGCCGGGCCAACCGCCTTCTATGTAATGGATGCCGAACCTGTCGAGAGCCCTGGCGATCTTCAGTTTGTCTACGGCGGAAAAGGATATGCCCGCTCCCTGCGCGCCGTCCCTCAACGTTGTATCGAATAAAAATATGTTATTCATGGTAATTTCCTTGGATCAGAATCAAGGACCGGCCAAGCGGGGCTTGACCGCTTGATTCTTACCGCTTAAGCTTGATTCTTTGATTTCTTGCCCAGGCCGAAGCCCTTGTGGAGATATTCCACCGCTCTTGAAACGTCGACTTCCTTTACCACGCACGAGACCTTTATCTCGCTGGTGGAGATCATCTCGATGTTTATCCTGTTCTTGGCCATTATGTTGAACATCCTGGCCGCTACGCCGGGGTGGCTGCGCATGCCGACTCCGACGATCGAGACCTTCGCGATCTTGTCATCGTAGATGACTTCTTTCGCGTTGAGCGCCTTTTTGACCCTGCCGAGTATGGCCATGGCTTTTTTGAGGTCGGAGCTGCTCACGGTAAACGAGATGTCGTTGCGTTTCTCGGTCGCGGCGGACTGGATGATCATGTCTACGTTAACGCCGCCCTTGGCGAGGTTCCCGAAAATTTTCGCGGCGATGCCCGGGTGGTCCGGCACGTCAAGTACCGAGAGTTTTGCCTGATTCCTGTCGAACGTAACGCTGGAAACGACTACTTCTTCCATCTTCTTCCTCCAGGCCTGAATTTTTTCTTCGCTGGTTATGAGCGTGCCCTCGTTCTCCGAAAAAGTTGAACGCACTATGATGTCGACTCCGAATTTTTTTCCTACCTCTATGCTCCGGCCCTGCATTACCTGGGCTCCGGAACCCGCCATCTCGAGCATCTCGTCGTAAGATATGAAATCGATCTTCCTCGCGTCCTTTATCAGGCGCGGGTCGGTCGTGTAAACGCCTTCCACGTCGGTGTATATCTCGCAGGTATCGGCTTTCAGGGCCGCCGCGAGCGCGACAGCCGTGAGGTCCGAACCGCCACGACCGAGCGTCGTTATGTCCGAGTTGGGGTTGAGACCCTGAAAACCGGCGACTATCACTATCCTCTCCTTCGAGAGCTCGCCGTGCACCTTGGTCGGCACGATCTTCGTTATCCTTGCTTTCGTGTAGGTCGTGTCCGCGTAGATGCCCGCCTGCGGGCCCGTCAAAGAGATGGAATCTTGGCCCATGGACTTTATCGCCATCGAGAGGAGCGCTATCGAGACCTGTTCACCCGTCGCGAGCAGCATATCCATCTCGCGTTCATCGGGACAGTCGGTAACGCCTTCGGCCAGGGCTATGAGGTCGTCGGTCATGTCGCCCGGAGCAGAAACGACCACGACAACCTTGTTGCCCTGTTTCCTTTTCGCTATGACCCTTCCGGCGACCCTTTTTATTTTTTCGGCGTCAGCGACGGACGAGCCGCCGAACTTCATCACTATGAGCGGCATAATATTACCCTATACCTTTTCCAGATCTTTCTGCGCTTTTAACAAGGCATCCTGCAGCTCCGCGTAATTTCCTGTTACCGGGAACTGCGGAAAATCGTCGATTACGTTCTGCGGCGGTTTAAAAAGTATCCCTGCGTGCGCTTCGGAGAGCATTGTCGTATCGTTATAAGAATCGCCGGCGGCGATCACCTGATAATTGAGGTTCTTGAAAGCCCTGACCGATTCCCGTTTCGCGTCTTTCTGCCTCAGGTGATAGCCTACGACCATGCCGTTCCTGTCGATCTCAAGGCGGTGGCACAGTAGCATCGGGTAACCGAGCTGCCGCATCAGGGGTAAGGCAAATTCATCAAAAGTATCGGACAGGATGACCACCTGAAAACGCTCTCTGAGCCAGTTAAGAAAATCGAGCGCTCCCTCCAGGGGCTTGAGCGTGCCTATCACGGCCTGTATGTCTCTCAAACTCAGCTTCTCTTCTTTTAAGATCCTCAAACGCTGCCTCATCAGCACGTCGTAATCGGGGACGTCCCTTGTCGTTGCCCGCAGGGAGGCGATCCCGGTTTTCTCCGCGACGGCTATCCATATTTCAGGCACCAAAACGCCTTCAAGGTCTAAACAAGCGATCCTCATAGTTTCCTCTTATCCGATCCCCGCGCCGCGAATTAGTTACAACGTTCATCCTGCCTATTCGTCCTTCATCGCGCAGAACTTGCCGCACATCGCGCAAACGTCTTCTTCCGCGGGCGGCATCTTTTTCCTCTCGGCCGCGAATTTTTCGGGGTCGAGGGAAAACTCCTGCTGTTTATCCCAGTTGCGTTCCTTGCGCCATTTCGACATTTCCATATCCCGCTCTCTCGCGCCGGGGACGTTTTTGACTATGTCGGCGGCGTGCGCGGCTATGCGGCTCGCTATTACCCCTTCGTAAACATCCTTCGCGTCCGGCAGGCGCAGGTGCTCCGCCGGAGTGACGTAGCAGAGGAAATCAACGCCGGCGGCCGCGGCTATCGCGCCGCCTATAGCGGATGTTATGTGGTCGTAGCCAGCCGCGATGTCGGTCACGAGAGGCCCCAGCAGGTACAGCGGGGCTCCGTGCCCGAGCTTCTTGGCGAGTTGGACGTGGCCCGCTATCTCGTCGAGCGGCATGTGCCCGGGGCCTTCGATCATAACTTGGACGCCAGCCTTGCGCGCCCTCAGCACGAGATCCCCGAGCACGGAGAGCTCGGCTATCTGCGCGGCGTCGTTCGAGTCTTTCTGGCAACCCGGGCGGAACCCGTCGCCGAGGCTGAGCGTCACGTCGTATTTCCTGGCTATCTCGAGCAGCCTGTCATAATCTTCAAAAAGCGGATTTTCTTTTCCGTTGGCCTTGATCCATTTGACCAGGAACGAGCCGCCCCGGCTAACGACGCCGACGAGCCTCTTGTGGCGCTCGAGGATCTCGACGGTCGCCTTGTTTATGCCGCAGTGAACGGTCATAAAATCCACGCCCTCTTCGGCCTGTTGTTCTATGACTTCGAACATGCGCTCCGGCTCCATCTGTACTATGCCCTTACCGGCCGCGACGGTATCGCAGGCGCACTGGTATATGGGGACCGTTCCCACGCATACGGGCGATTCGCCAAGCACCATGGCGCGGATCTTGCGGAGGTCGCCGCCTGTCGAAAGGTCCATCACGGCGTCGGCGCCCGCGCGGACGCAGGCCTGAAGCTTATCCCGTTCTTCTTCCAGCGAAAAATGGTCGGGGGACGTGCCGATGTTGGCGTTGACCTTCGTGCGCAGGCCCTTTCCCACGGCAACGATCTTTTTGAGCCGCCGGTTCTTGTTGGCCGGGACGACTATGTCCCCGCAGGCAATGCCTTCGGAGAGAGCCTCGGGCGATATGCCTTCGTTCCGGCTTACGATCCTGATATTTTCCGTTACCTCTTTTCTTTCGCAAAGCTCAACGAGTGTCATTATGTATAACCCCTGAAGAATTTTCTTTGAGCGCCTGCTCCAAGATCTTTGCCTTGAATACCCGCGCCGCCTCTCTTACCGAAGCAGCCCCGCACACGGCCCCTGAAACCGCTATGCCGTCGGCTCCAGCCATAATTATTTCTTCCACGTTCTCAAGTTTTATGCCGCCGCAGGCTAACACGGGGATCTTGACCCTTTTCTTTATGAGCCTGATGATATCCATGCCGAGCGGCGTTTTTCCCTGCGAGTACATCGGGCCCGCCATCACATAACCCGCTCCCGCTTCGGCCGCGGCCAGGGCCTGCCCCATCGAAGAGACCGCGCAGCCGACGACCTTGACGGGCCCGATCAGCTGGCGCGTGAGCTCGACGCTCACGTCATCGGGGCCGAGGTGAACGCCGTCCACGTCTACACCGGCGGCTATGTCCGGCCGGGACCCTACAAAAAAAAGAACCTTGCTCTTGCGGGTAATCTTCCTGATATTTTCCGCCCGGGCCACGGTCTCTTTCGGGCTCAGGGTGCCGTCCGCGAGCAGCAGCGCGTCGGCTTCCCCCAGGCAGCACTGCTCGGCCTGTTCTTCCAGGCTCAGGTCAGCTCGGTTCCTCAATATGCAGTAGAGCTTAATCTTTAACAAGAAATTCCTTTTCGAGAACGTACATTCTAAAGCGCATCTTCTTGAACAGGGGCGCGGCCCGGGGCGCTATCAGTTTCCCGTATTCTTCCAGAACCCTCAGGGACTCCTCCACGCGGCGGAAGTTCGCGCCAAGCAGGGAATTCAACCCCTTTCTTTTCGCTTCCTTTATGACCCTGCCTTCGTCAGAACGCGCGTCTCTCTGCCCCAAAAGTTGCGGGTAGACGCTCCTGGTGGCCCTGTCGAGGCGGTGCCTTGCGGCGCGCAACTCTTTAAAAGCCCCGGCGTTGCCCGAAACGAAACGCGCCGTGTCTTCGATCACTCTCAGGCCTTCCCTGGCCCGGTTGAGGTTGGCGTCTATTACCCTTAAATATTTTTTTCCGTCCTTTATAACGTTCTTTATCGGAGCTTTCATTTTAGCGAGCCGCGCAGTTCCCGTACCGGCTCGTTATGAGCTTTATCAGCGCGGTCGTCGACTGGCCCTTGATGACCGGGACCCTCTTGACTTGTTTTACGTATTCCCTGCCGATCATCTCGTTTATTTTATAGTCCCCGCCCTTGACGAGGATGTCGGGCCTGAGCTCCGAGAGTATCTTCGCCGGGTCCCGCTCTCCGAAAAACGTGACGAAATCCACGTCCTCCAGCGCCGAAATAACGTACGCGCGCCGCGCGGCCGGCACGAGCGGCCTCTTCGGGCCTTTTAATTTCTTTAATGAACTGTCCGAGTTAAGCGCTACGATCAGGCGATCGCCGAAAGATCTCGCCCGCTTAAAAAGTTTTACGTGACCCGCGTGAAGGATGTCGAAACAGCCGTTCGTGAAAACTATTTTCTCCCCTTTCTTCTGCAGCTTCGAGACTATGCCCTTCAACGCCTGGCGGCCGTATATTTTCCTCCGGGAGCTATTTGTTTTCAAACAAAGCCCCCTCAACCAGAGAACAGATCACATGGATGGCGAGGCCGTGGCACTCCTGCACCCTCGCCGTTACGGCCGATGGCGCGCGGAAACACAGGTCGGCCTGCTCCATTATGCCGCTCTCCCTGTTCCCCGTGAAAGCGACGGTCAGGGCCTTCTGCTTTTTTGCCTGCGCGAGCGCCTTGATGACGTTGGGGGAGTTCCCGCTCGTCGTTATGCCTATCGCGACGTCGCCCGGGTTGACGTGCGCTTCCACCTGCCTTGAGAATATGTCTTCGAAACCGAAATCGTTACCGGCCGACGTGATGACCGACGGGTCGGTCGTAAGCGCCAGCGCCGGGAGTGCGCGCCTGTTAAGTTCAAACCGACACACGAGCTCGGCCGCGAGGTGCTGGGCGTCGGCGGCGGAACCGCCGTTGCCGAAGACCACGACCTTCTTCCTGGCCCTGTAAGCCTCGATCAGCGCTCGGGCGATATTTTCGATGGCGGAAATATTACCCGGCTCCAGAAGCTTTGTTTTAGTTTCCAGGCTTTCCCTGATCAGCCGCTCTATCTTTTCTTTCATGATGCCCCGTTGTTCACTCAACGCCGAAAATGTATTTTGGAAGAAAATCCGTGCACACGTCGCCCCTGTGGAAATAATCGTTGTCCAATATCTTTTTATGGAGCGGTATGGTGGTCTTTATGCCTTCTATCTTGACCTCTTTGAGAACCCTCTGCATCCGGGCGATGGCTTCCGCGCGGTCGTGGCCCAGAACTATGATCTTCGCGATGAGGCTGTCGTAATACGACGGTATCGTGTAACCCGCGTAAATGTGCGTGTCCACCCTCACCCCGGGTCCGCCGGTCGAGATGAACTGGGTTATCTTTCCCGGGGACGGTATAAAATCCTTGTCGGGGTCTTCGGCGTTCAACCGGCACTCGATGGCGTGCCCGAGTATATCTATGTCGTCGGAATCGAACGAGAGCTTCTCACCGGCCGCGAGCTTGATCTGTTCCTTGACGAGATCGAGCCCCGTTATCATCTCAGTCACGGGATGCTCCACCTGGATCCTCGTGTTCATTTCCATAAAATAGAAATGACCGTGCTTGTCCACCAGGAATTCAACTGTACCGACGGTTACGTAGTGGACCGCCTGCGCCGCGTGACGCGCGGCCTTGCCCATTTTCTTGCGCAGGGAGGCGTCGATGAACGGCGACGGACTCTCCTCGAGCAGTTTCTGGTGGCGGCGCTGGATGGAACAATCGCGCTCCGGCAGAAAGACGACCTTGCCCTTCGCGTCGCCCAGGATCTGGAATTCTATGTGCCTGGGCTCTTCAATGTATTTCTCTATGTAGACCTCGTCGTTGCCGAAGGCGGCCTTGGCCTCGTTCTGCGCCATCACGATGGCGTTCTTGAGGGCTTCTTCGGTAACTACGACGCGCATTCCCTTTCCGCCGCCGCCGGCCGTGGCCTTGACTATGACCGGGTAGCCTATCTTCTTGGCGAGCTTGAATATCTCCGGATCGTCGACGTTTATGGCGCCTTCCGAACCGGGGACCACGGGCACGCCGGCCTTCTGCATCAGCTGGCGGGCTGCGATCTTGTCGCCCATTTTTTCTATCGCTTCCCTGCCGGGCCCTATGAACTTTATCCCGCAGGATTCGCACACCTCTGCGAAATACGTGTTTTCCGCCAGGAAGCCGTAGCCGGGGTGGATGGCATCGGCGCCGGATATCTCGGCCGCCGAGATGATGCTCGGGATGTTGAGATAGCTCTCCGCCGCCGGGTTGGGCCCGATGCAGATGGATTCGTCCGCGAGCTTGACGTGCAGGCAGTCCCTGTCTATCTCGGAATGCACCGCGACCGTCTTGATCCCCAGCTCTCTTGCCGCGCGGATCACCCTGCATGCGATCTCGCCGCGGTTCGCTATGAGAATTTTTTTAAACATTTTTTGACTCCCGTTTGACAACAAAGATTAAATGCACGGATCACAACGGAACGAGCCGAGCCCGCCGCCGTTACTATTCTTTTTCTTCTTCCGGTTTGGTGTCTATGAGGAACAGTTCCTGGCCGTATTCGACCGACTGTCCGTTCTTGACGGAGATCTTGGCGATCTTGCCTTTAATATCGGAGGTGACGTCTTTTATTATTTTCATCGTCTCGATTATGCCTATTTTCTGGCCCGGCACGATGTGATTGCCTTCGATGACGAAGGGCGGGTGGTCGCCTGATTCAGAGTGGAAGAAAGTGCCGACCATGGGGGATTTGAAAGGAACGAGCTTATTTTCCTCGGGGGCCTGCGCCGGTTCGGCGCTCGCCGCCCTGGGTTCGGCTATATGCGCCACATCGCCTTTTTTGAGGAAAACCTTTTGATCGCCGGACTCGAAACGGAACTCTTCAATGTCGGTGTTCCTGAGCGACGAAAGGAAATTTTTCAGTTCTTCGGGATTCATTGTTTTACCTCGTGTTTAGCATTTAGCTCGCAGCTCCCGGGCCCTCGCCTCTTTCTCTGGAGCTTATGCGCTAAAAAGCCTATTCCGTTACTCTTTCCAGGTATTCGCCCGTGCGGGTGTCTACCTTGATCTTGTCTCCCTCTTTCACGAAAAGAGGCACCTGTATCTCGGCGCCGGTCTCAAGCGTCGCCGGTTTGACCATATTCGAGACCGAATCGCCCTTTATCCCAGGGACAGTCTGGGTCACGCGCAACTCGACCGACGTAGGGAGCTCTATCCCGATGAACTCGCCGCCGAGGTAGATCGCGTCGACCTCGAGGTTTTCCGTCAGAAAAGCCGTGTTGGCGCCGAGGTCTTCTTTCTGGTAGTGGACCTGCTCGAAGGTCTCCATATCCATGAAGTGAAAATCAGCCCCGGAGGCATAGAGGAACTGCTTTTTATGCTTCTCGAGGCTCACTTCCTCGAAGCGCTCCCCGGACTTGAACGTCCGTTCCACAATGCTGCCTTTCCTGAGGTGCTTCATCTTCGTGCGCATCATCGCGCCACCCTTGCCGGGCTTGTGGTTCTGGAACCATATGATCTGGTAGGGTTCTCCGTCGACTAAAATGTTGACGCCGTTCTTGAAATCAGATGTGAATATCATTTAGTGAATACCTCTCGTCCTTTCTTTGTGACAACCGCCGTATCTTCTATCCTGACGCCGAAAGCGCCTTCCAGATAAATGCCCGGCTCAACGGTAATTACCATGCCGGCTTTCAGTACGGTCTTGTCCTTTAGAGAGAGTCTGGGCGGTTCGTGGATCTCCAGCCCCACTCCGTGACCGGTCGTGTGGATGAACTTATCTCCGAAACCTGCCTTCGTGATCAGCTCTCTTGCGGCTCTGTCAATGCTCGCGGCGGAAGCGCCCGCTTTTACCTTTCCGAGCGCCTTTTCCTGCGCCCGTTTTACGACAGCAAACACCTTATCCTGCAAGCTATTAGTTCTACCTAAAAAAAAGGTTCTTGTCAAGTCGGAACAATACCCTTTGTATACGCAGCCTATATCCATCAAAATAACGTCATTCGGCTTGATTTTTCTTGAAGAACTTATGTGATGCGGGTTGGCGCTGTTTGGGCCGGAGGCGATAATCAGGGGGAACGACGGCCGGGCCTTGCGCTTCAAGAAAAACTCTTCAATTTTAAATGCTATTTCTTCTTCGCTTATACCGGGTTTTATGCATTTTTCAGCGAATTTTATAGCGGCAGAAGCGATCCGGCACGAGCTTTTGACAGCTTCCAGTTCCTCGGCATCTTTTATCATCCGCAGGGACGCAAGAATATCCCCGTCATCTTTTAGTATGATTTTTCTATTGAGTTTACGGAAAAACGAGTGGCTGGCCTTCGCCCCATTTATTCCAAGCCTGTTAATGCCCTTTTTTCGCAGGTAGCCAGCGAGAGTCTCCGTGAGATCGTTGCCGCTGACAACTTCAAGGCCCGGAAGCAGTCCCCTTAGCTGGCCCGCCAGCATTTCAGGAGCCACAACGGCCGCGCCGCTCTTTGTGTCCAATAGCCAGAAACCTTCCAGCTCTACGCCGGTCAGGTAAAAAATCTCTGTCTTTGAAGTAAAAAGATGGGCTGGGCTTTTGAGTTTAGAGATCAATTTCTCTAGTCGGGACGCCATGTTATCCTCGCTGATTAATATCAAAGATTAAATATCAAAACTAAGGTGTCCGTTCCCGGAAGGCTATTCCCGCGAGGGAACGCCGATATTTTGCATTTTGATATTTGATTTTTGAATTTTTTACCGTTATATCAGTTCTTCCGCGGCGCGCAGCGCAAGAAGGTAGCTGTTCTTCCCGAAACCGGATATCTGGCCGGCCGCTACGGGAGCGATAAGAGATTTGTGGCGGAACTCCTCTCTCTTGTAGATGTTCGAGATGTGCACCTCCACCACCGGCAGGCCGCATGCGGCGACGGCGTCACGGATCGCGACGGAAGTGTGGGTGTAAGCGGCGGGATTGATGATTATCGCTGCGAATCTTTTTCCCGAGGTACCGATCATTTCTACAATGTCGCCCTCGTGGTTCGACTGGAAAAACTCGAGCCCCAGGCCGAGCTCTTTGGCCAGTTTTCCCATGCTTTTATTTATGCCCTTGAGGGTCACTTTTCCGTAGACATCGGGCTCGCGCTCGCCCAGCAGGTTGAGGTTGGGGCCGTTTATGACAAGGATCTTTTTCATTCGAGCACCTCTTTTATCAGTTTTGGCGGTATATTCGAGTTCAGAGCGGCCTTCCCTATCCCCTGGGGCAGCACGAGCCGGAGTTTGCCGTTCCTGACCTTTTTATCGCGCATCATTACGGTCAATATGTCCTTGAGTGCGAATCTCCCTTCCAGCGACAGGCCGAGCCCGGCCCGGGAGAGGAGCTTTTGCAGCCGCGCGCTTTCGCTGTTCTTGAGAAGCCCGAGTCTGACCGCGAGTTTCGCCGCAGTGTTCATCCCGGCGGCTACAGCTTCACCGTGCAGTATGCCGTAGCCGGAAAGAGTTTCCGCGGCGTGGCCGAAGGTGTGCCCGAAATTAAGCAGTTCCCGCAGGCCCTTTTCCTCGAATTCGTCTTTTTCCACGAAGCCGGCCTTTATTTTGCACGAACGGTATATCAGCTGAGACAGAACGTCCGCGTTGAGCCGGGAAACGTTCTTTTCGAGATATCTGAAAAATGAAGCGTCCTTAATGACGCCATACTTTATGACTTCCGCGAGGCCGTTGGCCACGTGCCTTTCGGGGAGGGTCTTGAGGGTCGAGACGTCGATCCACACGGCTCTCGGCTGGTAGAATGCTCCGGCCAGGTTCTTGCCTTCCTTGAGGTCAAAACCCGTTTTCCCTCCCACCGAGGAGTCAACCATCGCGAGCAGCGTGGTGGGAACCTGCACCAGAGAGACGCCGCGCAGATATGTTGCGGCCGCGAAGCCCGCGAGATCGCCTACTACCCCGCCCCCGAGCGCGAGGATGACAGAGTTCCTGTCCAGCGCCGCCTTGACGGCAGCGTGATAGACGGCCTCGACCGTGCGCAGGTTCTTATATTTTTCACCGGGCGAAATTACCAGCGATGCCGCGTTAAAGCCGGATCCCCTGAGACTGGCGAGGATGGTTCGCAGATAAAACTTTCCGGCGTTCCTGTCTGTAACGACAAGCGCGGTCTTTGAAAAACCCATTTTCCCAAGGCAAAGGCCGATCTCCCCGAGCTTCACGCCTATAAAGACCGAATAGGACCTCTTGCCGAGGTTTACTTTGAGTTTTTGCATTGTTTTATTATACATAAATACACGGCAAATGGCAAAAAATGAGACCGTTGGAAAATCCCTGCGATCTCTACCCAGGGCGCGGGGCGGCCCTGAACCAGGGCTGGCGCCATGGCCGGGTTGCCGGGGAGTTTTTTCCAGCTTCAAACTTGATAAGTCGGCGTTATTTTGCTAAATTCATACATATGAAACTCTGCGCCTTCCCGAAAAAGACCGACGAAGAAAAGAACAAGATACTCACGGCCAGGAAAAACAGCAGAAGCGCCGCCGCGTTCGACGCCATTCCGTACGCCGACCGGATCGTTTTTGTCCCTCACTGCATGCGGAACCTTCAGAAATGCAAAGCGAAGGAGATGGGAAGTTACTATGTCTGCGCGGAGTGCGGCGCCTGCAAGATTGTGGAGATCAGCAAGAGATCCGGGGAACTCGGTTATAAAGCGCTTTATATACTCAAAGGCGGGAAAGCCGTAAAAAAACTCACCGAAGAGCTAAAGCCCCGGGCCGTCCTGGGCGTCGCCTGCTATTTTGAAGGCGTGATGGGGATGGAAGAAAGCGAAAAACACGGGCTGGTGGCCCAGTTCACGCCGCTTTTGAAAGACGGCTGCGTCGATACCGACGTGGACCTCGCGGAAGTCTTCAAAGCCCTCGGCAGGAAGGCCCCGGAAAGGCTCGGCTAGCGGGCCGCCTCGCTAAAGATAACGTCCGCCAGGTTTTCAGCTATCAGCCGGTTGCCTTTATCGGTGCAGTGGCCGAAATCGCCCGCGAAATTATCCCTGAACAGGTCCGTATAGTCGTTCGTTTTAAGAGCATCCCTGAAATTTTCTTCGTTGCTGACGAAAACAAGCTCGTCGCACCCCGAAAGAGCCCGCCTCAGCGGCTCGACGCTCCTGCGCGGGTACTGCATACAAACCATCTTTATACCGCGCGCCTGAGCCATCTCAACCACTTTCCTGTAATTGACGTAAGCCGACTCTATTATGATCCTTTCTGCGGCAAGCGCCCCCGCAGGGAAGGAACCACCGTTATTCTGTTCCGCGAATCTTTTCATTTTATTATGCTGGCCCGTCTTCGTATACAGATCTATCAATTTATAGTAGACGGCGTTCGAACCCGGGTGCCGCCGCAAGTACTCTAAAAGCATTCTCTCGGCTTTCTCACACTCCCCGCCTGAATGATTAAAATCTAATAACGGCCACGTATTTTCGAGGTCAACGCCGTGAGCTCTAAAACACGCCGCGTTCCCCTTTACCGGGTCGCCGCTTTGAAAATAGAATTCGGCCATGCGCATTATGAACCAGCTGTTATTCGGATATTTAGCCGCCGCGTCCAAGTATTGCTTTTCCGCCGCCGCGTAATCCTTTTTAAGAGCGTATATGTCCGCTAGATCCGGCAGCGCCTCGGCGCACCCGGGGCGCAGTTCGGCCAGTTTTTTCAAAACGGCTTCGGCTTTGCCGTAATCGCCTTTTTCTTTCAGCACCCGCCCGAGTTCAAGCACCAACCGGTCGCTGACACTGCCGTTCTTGAGCGCCCTGAGGATCGTCATCTCAGATTCTTCAAAACGCCCTTTTTCACGGTACATAACACTCAACTGGACGTACCCTTCAACATCACCCGGGTCTCTTGCCAGAGCCCTGGAGAACATCTCCCTGGCCCCTTCAAAGTTATTTTCCTTCAAAAGCAAATTTCCGTATTCAACGTATATCCGCCCCCGGCCGCCTTTCCCGCCATCGTTCCCGATGCCGCTTTTACCGAGCATTCCCGGGTAGTCGATGCCCTTGACCATTCTGCTCATTATGTGCGCTTTCAGGAGGCTGAAAAGTCGGCAGAGCCTCAATCTCTCCGCGAAGGAACGATTAACATCCTGGCCCATCACACCGCGGTCATTTATCCCCATCATCGCGACTACGATCTGCGGCTCATATTTGTCGAGATTTGCGTTGAATGAATTTGCTATCCGCGAGGTATTTGTAGCCCCCACGCCGCAGTCTATCACGACGAACTCTTCTTTCCCGGCTCTTTTATTGAGTTCCTTTTCCAGGAAGGATGGGTACTGGAACATCGTGGTGGATTCCCCGATGCACATAACTCGGCAGGCGCCCCGGCGGAGAGCTTTGTTGACATTGACCTTCTCCCTGAGGCCGAGTATCAGCGAACCGGCTACCCTCGTTCCGCCCTCGATGAGGAGGAGGGCCAAAATTATGCCTGTCAGGAATAAAAAGATTTTTGAAGCGGTCGTGCTCGCGGGCGTTTTCCGGACTGTGAGTTGCGATGAATTGTTTCGCGGCGGGTTAACTTTCATTTGACAGCTGTTTCATTATCTTTTCGGCGACCGCTTCGGGGGGAAGCTCGGTAGTGTCGACCATCAACCGGCAGCGTTTGTAATAGGGCTCCCGCGCCTTTTGCATTTCCGTTATTTTCGAAAGCGGATCCTTTACGGCGAGCAGGGGCCTGGTATCTCCCTTTGTGCGCTCGAGTATCTTTTCGGGGCTCGCGGTGAGGCATACTATCGTGCCGCTTCTTTCGAGCTCATCCATATTCTCGGGCCTCAACACCACGCCGCCGCCGCAGGAGATGACCGTATTATCCAGCAGCGCGAGCAACCTGATCGTCTTTGTTTCCAGTTCCCTGAAATAGGGTTCGCCCTTTTTCGCGAAAATCTCGGCGATCTTCACGCCGACCTCGGCCTCGATTATCTCGTCGGTGTCGAAGAACTGCCAGCCGAGTTTTTCGGCTACCAGCCTGCCGACCGCGGTTTTCCCGGTACCCATAAAACCGGTAAGCACGAGGTTCATTTTTAGAATTCCCTCACTTGTTTTTGGTATGAATCAAAATTATTCTTCGTCTCGCCCATCGAATCCCCGCCGAATTTCTCTTTTATGGCCGAGGACAGCTCGAAAGCGACGGCCGCTTCCCCGATCACTCCGGCCGCGGGGACCGCGCAGACGTCGCTCCTGACGGCTTCCGCCGCTACCTTCTGCTTGGTCCTTATGTTCACCGAGCCGAGCGGTTTTTTTAAGGACGGGATGGGCTTCATCACGCAACTGACCAGGATGTTCTCGCCGTTCGATACGCCGCCCTCTATGCCGCCCGCGTTGTTCGTTTTCCTGAAAAACCCGGTTTTTTTCGAGTAGAGTATCTCGTCGTGCGCCTCGGAGCCTTTCTTCGAGGCAAAGCCGAACCCGAGCCCGAACTGCACGCCTTTTACGGCCTGGATCGACATAAGCGCCATCGAGAGTTTCGCCTCGAGTTTCCCGTCCCACTGCGTGTGGCTGCCGAGCCCTGGGAATAGCCCGGTCGCGACCACCGCGAACACGCCGCCCACGGTATCGCCCTTGTTCTCCGCGTCGCTTATCGCTTCCATCATCTTTTTTTCGGCTTTCCTGTCCGGCGTGCGCACGGGCGAGTTTTCCGAAGCTAAGATTATGTCTTCTTCGCCGAGCCCCGACATATCCGCGATGACCCCCGCGATATTGAGTGTGAACGAATAGACTTTCAAGCCGAATTCCGATAAAAACTTCTTGCACACGGCGCCGCAGGCGACGCGCGCCGCCGTTTCCCTGGCCGAGGCCCTCTCCAGGATGTCGCGCAGGTCGCACCGGTCGTATTTTATGGCCGCCGCGAGGTCCGCGTGCCCCGGGCGGGGCTTTAACTGCATCGTTTTATCGCCAAGCTCGATATCTTCCGCCGACATAATGCGTTTCCAATTATCCCAGTCGTAATTCCTGATAGCCATGCATATCGGCGAGCCGATAGTCTCCCCGAGCCGGACGCCGGAGATGAATTCCACCGCGTCCTTTTCGATCTTCATCCGCGCTCCGCGCCCGAACCCCTGCTGGCGCCGCGCGAGATCGACATTGATGTCGGAGGCTTTTAGTTTAAGCCCCGCCGGCACTCCTTCGAGTATTACGATAAGTTCTTTACCGTGTGATTCACCTGCCGTTACAAAGCGGAACATTTAACACCTCTCAATTACATATTCAGATTGACATAAAACACAATTGTCTTCAATTATGTTGACTTATTACTGCATATTCTTTAAAACATCATAACCGGCTAAAACAGCGTCGCAGATGAAGTTCTCCAGTCTGCTGTAATCCCCGCCGATCTGGGACTGGTTAAGATAAAGAATATATAACCGCCTCTGTCCCTGCGATATTATAGCGGGAGGCAGACCTTCTTTTAACATCATAGACGTCAGCAATAAACGTCCGATCCTTCCATTGCCATCAGAAAACGGATGTACCTGCTCAAGACGGCTGTGTATCTTTGAGGCGAAACCTATTTTGTCTTCATTGCCGGTAAGAATATCCTCAACAAGGGCCTTCATCAACACCGGCACTTTAAGGTAATTGGCCGTAGGAACATTCGAGCCGGCAATCCTTACCCTGTGATTGCGGTAATGCCCGGCGTCTTCCCTGATCCCGTTCATAAGTATCGAATGCAGTTTGCAAATAAATTCTTCGGAAATTTTATATTGTCCGGACAAATGCCGCATCATATATCCGAAAGCCGCCTGATGGTTCTTTACCTCTATCTGCTCTATGATCGATTTATCCGGCAAAGCGGCATTTTGAAAAAGTATGGCCGAGGTTTCTGGTTCAGTCAGCGTGCTGCCTTCGATGCGATTAGTATTATAGGTAAGCGAAAGCAGGTATTGATCGTACAGATCTTTTCTATTTTCCAGCAACTTCAGTATTTTAGGTAATTCCTGCCTTTTTTTAAGTATCCCGAGTTTTTTTGCTTCAATAAGCGATCCGGCAACAACGTTCTGTCCGGTCAAATGGAGGTAGAGTTCATCAATTCTCTGCCAGGCGTCTTTGCGGGGGATAGACTTACCATTTATCCAGCTATTCAGCGTTGGAAACGAGACCTCAAGCTCCGCGGCAAGCTTCTCCTGCGTTTTACCGGACAACCTCTTTATAAGCTCTAATCTATACTTTATAGTCATATGTCAAATATGCAATACTTTATAAAGTTTGTCAAATATCACATATATTTATAAAGTAATTATGTTGGGTACATTTAATGGAAAGACCTGGACCCTATCACGATGTTAAACGAAAGGGAAAAATTTGGTATCCTTAAGACAATATATAGAAATTGACGTAATCTTTACTTTGAATAAGTATTGTGTCCCCGGAATTCCCTTTCTGATCTCCGGTCATATTATAGATTATGTCGCAATCAATCCGATAATCAGTCAATAGTTCATTAGTTCCCCTATTTCTTCGTTGTTTTTTTACTTGTAATACCTATTTTTTGTTTTCAGACTGCATATTTTTCATTTCATTAAGTTTATCTTTTAATAATAAGGACATCGCTTCGCTATAAGAATTTGTTACATTATCTGCTTCATTGACATATATCGAAATTAACACTTCCCCACTAGAAACATCTACAAACCTGGCGGATTCACTGTCAATTACATATCTGCCTCCGACGGATTGCGCATACCCTACACTTCCAAAAACAATCATATCTAAATTTAATATTTTACCTATTCTATTCGTATCACTTTTACTTAGTATGCCTGTTAATTCTAATTTTAATTCTTTGAATACTTGTTCTAATTGCGTTCTTTCTATGACAATAAACCCCGATTCCATGCAATGCATAGAAAACTTATCTGTGATTGAATATTCAGAACCTTCTTTGCCCGAACTTTGAAAGGGCAATATTGCTATACTTCTATGTTTTGCGACATTAAAGTTATTACTAAAGACTATTTTATTAGGCGAATTAGGCATAGTCGCACACCCGAACGTACTTAGAATGCTTAATGTAATTACTAATAGCCATGTCCTATTCATTTATTCTCCTATTTTTCTAACACCCGAAATCAGCTGCCGCGGAACGCGGTCAGCTGGATTGACATGTTAGAAATCCTATTGGAATTCCGGGGACACAATACTTAATTGGACTATTGCCTTTATCCCTTTTGCGACAATTTGTATCTATTGCAGCATTTTCTACGGATTTGACTATTTATAGATATTGTCGTATTCTACTGCCACTAAACTGATTTCCTTACCCCTTTTCTCGACTATATACTCTACGATAGTTTTGTTTTAGATCAGCTATATCGATAAATTTATACTTTTTAGTAATCTTACGTAAATCTATTTTGTCTATGTCTTTTAAATCTTTACCAGATGTTAACCACACTTTCTTAAGTCTCGGCAAATAATCAATCGCAATATGAGGAAAGCATACAATATAGCCAATATCTTCAATATCTACTTCATTATTAAAGCTTATGTAAATTTCAACGGCATTTTCATTGCGTATTCTTGGGATCAAATTATCCGGACTTTCTTTGTCGCCGAAAAGACTTTCACATGTGCGATATATACACCTTGCGTTAATACCCTTTTTGCAAAAATATTCTACGATATTATCTTTAATCATCCCCCATTTCATTTTATTTGCATTAGGCTGAGGAACTCCAGCTGGCGCTCTATGTGAATTCAACCATTTGTCAAACAATGCTGAAATTTTTTTCCATTTCAGAAACTTGAGCTTTATATTTCCAATCGATACCTCTGCACCCTCAAGCCAAAAATCAACCTTGGAATACTTGACCCCTTCAATTTTATTACCCTTAAATTCCCTTAAATCACCTCTTTGTATGGCTATGTTTTGTGTAGATGTCTTTACATCTATGTTTTCGCCATTAAGGACAAAGTCAGTCCTATTTCTATGGAATCTGCTAATACTATTTATCGGATTCTCTTTAATAACATTTTCAAAAATAAACTCACCAAAACTGCCCTTGCGTGGATTATTTAGTTTTGATATTAGCTTTTTCAGTTTAAACACATCTTTCATTTATGTCGCTTCCTGACCCATATATCACAGCACGCACCTAAATACAATATTCCAGTTTATTTACATAGAAACAAAATATAGATATTGTCATATTCTTCTCTTGCCAACCTAACTTCCTGGCCCCGTTATCTTATACGCCCGGGTCTATTGTAGTCATCCATTCATCTGGTTTCTCTTTCCATTGTTTCTGCAAATATGATAGATGGCCTTTCATCGTTGTTGGGCAACCGCACTTTTTGATCCAATCGTTTATAGACCTGCATTCATCTTCAACGATTGATGGGTTATTTTGGTTTTCCGGATCGTTGATAACTGTCGGAACGGCCTGTTTTATAAAGATAAATTTAACACTTTTCTTAACACACGCTTCTTCAAGGATTGTTTTCCATACGTGATATGATTCAAAACGATCGAAACGGGTTTTTGGTATGATAACTACTTCAGGTTGTATAACATGCAAGTCTGCTATTAGGTAAGGCAGTGATGCCGTGGTATGCAATATCCCATTCGGATCAATGCCCCTTGCATGATGTTTGCGGTCAATAGTGAATTTAAATGGATTCGCCGTACTTATCTGTTCTGAAAATTCACTTATATCACTAGTCATTTCATGCCCGAGACATTTTAATGCAAACCAAGTAATTATATATTGATTGCCACGATCAAAGGGATTTATGTGCCTATTCGGAAAATATTGTTCTTTTGTCGGCCATCTCGATCTGGATACAGTAAGAGGGAACCATTTATCTTTGCGTATGTAAGCCAGTCCATCGATATCTTTCTTTGAAAAATTCTCACAAGATGCAAATGAAATTATCGAAATCTTCATTTTAGACCCAATAGCAGGTATTGCAGGTGGAATTTGTAACGCCCAGTTAGGGGCAGTACTCCCGCTTTCTTGCCAAAGCTTCCTATATTTATTAATCAATTCTTTTTCGCGTTCGTTTACCATATTCACGTGTTTCCTTTACTGGAGCAGTCCAAGCTATCCTGTATAGCTCCTATTTGTATTTCGTCTGTGCCTATAAGAGTTATTACAATACTGTCATTTAGTTTTTTATTAATTGCCCAAGCAAGATGTATACGTGCTTGAGGGTAAAGTTTATGTTTAAGAAGTGTCATAACCTCACGAATTCTATAATCATGAAGTTCTATCCCGCTTCTAATGCTTATAAACAGACGATTGGTTTTGCTAAAGTCTCCGCCATTTTCAATGTAACTCTTTTTGGCACTTCGTATTGCGTCCTTATTCCCGTTTCCTGTAATTCCTATCCCTTGTCCGGAATGAAATACTGATGAACTGACTAAAGTTTTAATAAATCCCTCATTAATTATTTCTATGGCATTAGGGTTTTCGTGATGATCAGCAAATACTTCATGTAAAGATGCTGGAATGACTGATATAATATAGTCCCAATCAGACAATGTGCCTCCTGTCTGCCTTTTTTGAGTCGATATATAGTACTACTACGTTAAGTTGAACATTTTTCAACGGTCTTTCTTCTTTGGTGTCATTGCGAGGAGCGAAGCGACATGGCAATCTTCATAACGACGAGATTGCTTCGCCTACGGCCCGCAATGACAAGCCTAACTTAACGTAGTAGTAATAGATATTGACGCAATCTTGATTATTTAATAATAAAAAACAATGCCTAATCACTCTGCCCCCTACGTCACACTTTTGTTTGATTTATCTTTCTATATATTTAAAACCCGCGGGAGTAGGTTTAAACTGCTTATCATCTGGTGAAAATGGTCTTTTTTGAAAACCACGTTGATCTTTGAAATTTAACATGGTTTTTAGTACAGTTGTATTATTCCCTCCTTTTACTCGAATTATATCTCTTTTATGTGCTTCATGATATGGTGAATATATTCTCGAATCACCATATTCTGAAGTGTTTGTTTGTATAATCGTACAATGAATATCCACAGCTGCAGATTCCACAATATTTGAAAAATATGAAATATCACGATTCCACTCTACTGCAAATAATGCATCTATATTGCCCCTAAACAAACCTCTTTGTTGGATATCCGTGAGTTCAAAACAATTAAATATTGTGAACGACATTCCTCTCCACTTTATTAAATGATATTTATGAGGTCTTGGTGATAGCAACCTATAATGTAGACGTTTGAATTCACTTTTTTCATATGGAGAATAATGATTTTTTGACCTTGCTATAACTGCACATTGCACTGACCCGTTATTCAAGTAAGGCAAAGCAGCAACAACCGTATTAGTAATATATTTTTTTCTATTTTTTTCAACGACCAAATGTTCTAAGCCAAATACCAGCCCGAGTTTACGACGTCTAGCATGGGAAACCATAAGCGGAAGCCACATCCATGGGATACTGACTTCTGGTAAGATTAATAGATCACATTTTTCCTCTACCGCAAGATTTAGTAGTTTTGACATTTCCTGCCATCGACCGCTTTCCACATTGGGATTTCCGTAAAGCGCTTCATACGAGGCTTTTATATTACTTTCTTTTACCTGCAGATTTGCGATTGCGATTGTAATATCATCATTTCTTAAACTATTCAATTCATCAAGGCATATAGGAATAATTTTACTATGTTTTTTCTCAATAGATTCCTTTAAACCAAGGTCTTTCAGATTTGTAATGTTTGCGCTGCCCTCCGCAATATTCCTCAATATTCTATATACCTGCCTTTCATCATCATATAGAAACCGAAACCCTGTATTAATTTGAATTTCATTAGATTGCAAATATACCATAACTGAACGCATATCTAATTGCGCTAAATTTCCAGCATAATTTGAAAATTGCAGAAATGGCCATACGATATACTGTAGTCGTGAAAAATTGCATTTTCTGACTCTGCCAGCACATTCATATATCTTAGAATTAAAACTACTGGCGTCTAGTTTCCATTTATCTGCCTCTTTTTGATTTTCCAGAGAAAGCATATTTGAATAAGCAAATTGCTGATATTCCTTTAAATTATTCCTCATTTTGTCTGATAATTGAACCTTTTGATTGAAGTATTTTACCCGTTTTATAAGTTCATCAATTTGTCCCCAAAATTGGATTATTGATTCTTTATCATTCTTAATAAACAACAATGTAAAATTCTTTTCCCAAAGCCTGGCAAAATCGAAAAGATTTCGTCCTTTCCAAAAACGCCTAAGCTGATCACGAGTAGTATTTAATAATGGAGTTACCGACAATCTATGGGAAATTATCTCTCTTGATAAATATTTCGATAATTCTGTCCCATTTTCTTGCACGTCCAAAATACTACGTATTTTATTTATAGACCCTTCCATCAATATATCAAATGCAGTATTTTCTAACTCACGTCCTTTCTCGTCGGTAGGCAAAAATTTAAACTCACTGTTATGAATTTGCAATTCGGCAATAAACGATTTTAGTCCAGCCCAACTGTGCATATGGTCAAAATACGTACCTATTAGCTTACTCTTCCTGATAGTGCATTCCATTTCATTCAGCTTATATTCATTATTTTCGCAATTGGTCAGCAACCCACCTTTGATGAAATAGTGATTAATAATACTTCCGATATCCTCAACATCATTAGTTGGTGGATTGTCTAAAACAATTAGCATATCGTCTACATAACGCCCATAGTACACTGGATTAAGAGTAGCAACAAGTTTGTTATCCCATTTATTTAACGACCAATTTGATATTATTCTTGAGCTTTGCAACCCGATAGGAACTAATTCTTGCGGGCAGTTCTTTTTTGAAATCTTTTCAGATTCTAATATTTCTGAACATATTATAAAATAGCGTTGGTGTATCTTTTGAATAATATTGCAAAGATAGTGTTCAGAAGAATCAGCTTGAGCAAAAAGTAGCTGCCAATCTACTTTAATATTGTAAAAACAACGTTTTATATCCATCGAAAGCAATACTACGCTTTTGCCATTTTCGAGACAATCCTCCGCTCTTCTAAGGCCACTATCACGCCAAGACTTATACTGATTGAAATACAATTTAAAGAGATTTTTTCCAGCACGTTTCTCAATCCGATTCGCATAACAGTTACTGCTCAGTTGTGCATCCAGAATAGTACCTACTTTCATACACCACAATACATCGATAATTCGCAATTCCAAAGGCAAATCTATATACAATTCAACATGGTCTACTATGTACTCATCTTTTGTGCGATGATTTGAAATCCAACGCCCCGATATTTCTTCTTTATTTTCCACATTACTGTTATTGCCATCTTCGATTGACTTAGGAAATATTTTACAATCAACCATATTAACTAAATCTAATATCTCTTGGTTATTATCGTTATATTTGCAATCATTAATCAGCTTAACACATTTATTAGTAAATACTTTTCTTTTATTTATATCCGTTAACTCTTCCGAACAACATTGATTCCGAAACCAAAGATCTACCTGTTCATAATAAGCTTCTGTCAGAAGGTAATCGATTGCCCTATTAATATCTTCAATCAACGATATGTCCGTCTCTTCGGTATCCATTATTAATTCCTGCTCCCCTTAGACATTCCTTGAACCATAGGTAATGTTAAGTAATGCAGCATTCATTTCGAAGACTGTATTAATATCACTGCTTTCCTTTATCTGTGTTCTAATAATTTTAAAAAGGAATTTCTTCATCTTTCCCAATTACCTGCTTCTCTTTTGCTATATCAGATTTATCTTTTTGCAAATATTGATTAATTAAATATTTTATCATCACGCCAGACAAGTTAACTGCAAGTTCTGCCAAACCTCGCGGCACTTGATTTACTTCTTTTCCCTGTCCATGGCCCGAACCCGGCTCTTCATTGCGTATAACTGCTACACACCGTAATATGTTTTCTTCAAAGGCTTTTAAAAAACCAGCGTGATAATCAGGGATTAATCCAATTTCTATAATTTTCCTAAATAATTCACCTGGTTTAGCTTTTTTGATGCCTAATATTCCCTTCAGGGTACTCTCAATTGCTAAGTTAGAATTTTGTATTGCGCCTTTGAAGTCTTCGTTTGCAAGGTCAGTTCTTGCTTGTTCGAATTCCCTTAGTGCTCCTTCGAATTTCTCCTGTTCGAGCAGCTGATTCGTTTTTGCAATGATTTCCTCTTCTATATAAAATGAATCAACCGGAAATATTTTACCTTCAGCCATTCGCCACGGCAGTTTATTTTCTTCCATTATCGAATTAACACATTGTTGATAATCAAACCTTTTTTCATCAATATCCTCAAAGAATAATTCCATAGCGTCAAATAATAATGGCGGATAATTGCCATTTAAAACAAATTTTGCTAAATCAGCATTTTCTAAAACTCCCTGCTCGCCTGTTTTGTACGCTTTTAATTCAGTAATACCATGTTCATTTTTTACTTCGCCAAGTAATTCATTACATGAAGACGTCTCTGAATTCCACCCAGTATGATCGGTTGTATGATAAACCATGTCATACTTATTGAATGCATTCAATATTCTTTGTCGCACTGAAGTAGGTAAAGATACTTTAATCTTTTTGTTTTTCAATGATTCTTTGCATCGTTTTGAAAATACCCAGGCCATAAAAACCTCTTATTATTTACATATTACTTTGCGACATAATGAGCAAATGGGGTCAAGTCTTGTATTTTGACATTCCCCTTTTTGAGTCAATATGCATCTTATGTCTACAGTTACTTTCCTGTGGTTTGATTATCCTGTCTTTGATGTTAATTGCGATGGCGAGCGAAGCGAGCGGATACCGCTTGCGGGATTAATGCCCGAAGGGCATTATCGCAACACGCTATACCCCTCCCTAACGGCCGCACTTAGGTGTGAGGAAGAGTTTTCAAAAAGCCTCTGTGACCCGACTTTGCTTTCACGGAGGGTCACAGCGGAATCCCGCAAGTGTGGGGCGGGATGTCTTTTTGGGAACTGCTTCCGAACACCGACAGCAACAGAATATACAAAGCTTTCAAAGAACTGCTTGACCTGGATTCCCGCTTTCGCGGGAATGACAAATATATTTTATTCGCGAAGTTTAGCTATAGCTTCCTGAACTGTTTCCACGCCTGTTATTTCCATTTTGCCTTTATAACTTAAACCTTTCAGGTTGCCTTTCGGAAGTATTGCTTTTTCGAAACCGAGCTTTTCGGCTTCCATAAGGCGTTCGGTCACCTGGGCGATGGACCTTACTTCTCCGGCGAGGCCTACCTCTCCCAGGATTATCATTTTGGCTGGGCAGATAAAGTTGCCGTTGCCGGAGGCTATCGCGCAGGCGATGCCTAAGTCCACGCCGGTCTCTTTAATTTTTACGCCGCCGGCGATATTTACGAAGACGTCCTGCGTTTCGAGGTGCAGGCCGACGCGTTTTTCGAGCACGGCGATTATTATCGTTACTTTATTGTTGTCGTAACCGGTTACCATTCGTTTGGGAAAACCGAAATTGGCCTTGGCGACCAGCGCCTGCACTTCGAGGAGCAGCGGCCTCGTGCCCTCTATCGTGGAGACCACGGCGCTTCCCGGCGTGTTTATGGAGCGTTCACCCAAAAATATAAGGGAAGGGTTCGAGACTTCTTTCAACCCGTCGCCCTTCATCTCGAAGATGCCTATCTCGCTCGTAGGGCCGAAACGGTTCTTGTAGGCCCGGAGTACCCGGTAGACCTGGGCGCGTTCGGTCTCGAAATAGAGGACAGTGTCCACGATGTGTTCGAGCACGCGTGGCCCCGCGATGTCGCCTTCCTTCGTCACGTGTCCGAGGAGAAAAACAGTTATCCCCTTGGATTTCGCGACCCTGAGGAATTCAGCGGCGCATTCCCTTATCTGCCCGACCGAGCCGGGCGCCCCGGAGAGGTCGCTCCTGAAGGTCGTCTGTATGGAATCTATAACCAGGGCCTTGGGATTGGTTTTGTTAACGGCTTCGAGTATGTTTTCGAGGTTGGTTTCGGAAAGGAGGTAGAGGTTGTCGGACTTGATCTTCAGCCGTTCGGCGCGGGACTTGACCTGCGAGAGGGATTCTTCGCCGGAAACATAGAGGACGGCCTCTTTTTTCGAGAGCGCGTCCGAGACCTGCAGCATCAGGGTAGATTTTCCTATCCCGGGGGGACCTCCGAGCAGCAGTAGCGAGCCCGGCACCACGCCTCCCCCGAGCATCCTGTCGAACTCCAGTATACCGGTTTCTATTCTCTGGAAATCATCCGATGAGACCTTGCTTAGAAGCGTAACTGCCGAAGAAAAGCCGGTGAGCTGGCGAGCGAACCGCTGGGAGAGCTCTTCCTGTTTTTTTTCTTCCACGAACGTGTTCCACTTCCCGCAGTCGGGGCAGTGCCCGAGCCATTTGGGAGAAGTATAGCCGCATTCCTGGCAGCGGAATAAGGTTTTAACTTTTGGAGCTTTCATAAATAATAAATCCAAAATTCCAATCTCGAAATCCAAAAAAACTGCAATGATCAATATTCAATAAACAAATACTGAAAATAAACTTTGGTATTTTTATTATTTCACCTACTTTCCTTCGAACTCCCCTTAATCCCCTCTTTGTACATAAAGAGGGGAGATACACCTTCTTAATGATCCGTTTTCATTCTTGCTGTCCACGCTAAGCGAGGAATGTTTTCAAAAAAAGCGTCTGCGCGACGAACTTTGCTTTCACGAGGAGCGCAGTCGAGTGAGGCTGCAATGCCGAACGCCTTTTTTGAGAAACTTTCCGAGCGCCCCTCTATGGTTTAGCCAGTCCCACGATCCCCAGGATATAGGCTATATCGTCATCACGGAACGTTAACTGCATATATGCATTCGTGTTCGAGGTATTGTAAACGTCTTCCACCTGCGCTCCGATAAAGGACCAGTTATTAACCTTGACCCTGGCACCGAGGTTGACGTTAGCTTTCGCGACCGGCACATTTCTTGAGAAATTGTAAGCTTCGGCGGTCAGCTCAAGGCGGCTAAGCGGCGCCCACTTACCCAGCGGTTTCACCCTCAGGCCGACGCCTCCCTGCGAACGCATGGCTCCGCCGTAAATATCAACGGGGATGAAACCGTCGAACGTCATTCCGTAAACCAGGTTCAACGTGTTCTTTCTTTCGATGTCACCGTCGTTTATTGACGAGTCGCCGACATTACTGACGCCGAGATAATAATATTTGCCGGGATTCGCTCCGGGATTTGGGATTATTTTCAGCCCCAGGTCGCTATGCGCGTATTCCAGCCTGGTGTCATAGCGAAGCTTATAGTCCCAATCTATCTCTATAAGGTTCAGGCGCCCTACGACTTTCTTAGCCTGCTTGGCAGTCTCTTTTAGGTCTTTGAAAGTTGCCTTGAGGTCTTCCCCCATATCCTTGTCGGACATGAGCTTGCCTATGGTACCGTCGCCTTTATCTATCATAGCGAGGACCCTGTCAAGTTTTTCGGAGGCGTCCTTCACCTGCTTGATCGTAGTCCTGATGTCATCGCGGTTATCGGCGGTTATATCCGCCATATCCTTAGAGAACGCGTGGAAATTGTCTATGGTCTCGCTTAGTTTTCCTTCCTGCTGGTAGAGCGCCTTGTGCAGTGAATCAGTTATATCGCGCAGGTTCTGGATAGTCGCTGAAAGATTTTTGCCCAGGTTCTGCCCGCCTTCACCCTCGAACATACTGAAAACCGTGTCAAGTTTTTCCATCACGGTGGAGATAACTTTGTCAAACGATATCGGGTCTATGCCCTTAATGCTGTCGCCGTCCTTTAAGAGCGGTTCGCTATCCGAGCCCATCGTCAGTTCCAGATATTTCGAGCCTATAAGGCCCGTCGCCGCTATGCTCGCGCGAGCGTCCCTATGTATCGGCACATCGTATTTTATCCAGACCGTGATCTTGGCCTTGTTGCCCACGAGCGTTATCTTTTTTACCGCGCCCACTTCCACGCCCGCTATCTTTACCTTGGCTTTTGCCGGCAGGCCCGCGATGTCCGTAAAGAAAATATTCAGATCGTAACGGCGCTGGAACTGGAAATCACCCAGCAGCATAATAGAAACGACAAGGCACGCGATGGCCGCCAGTACAAAAAGCCCGAGCTTGGTTTCCTGGGTCATAGTTTATTCCTTTTGGTTATAATATATAAGTTTATCAAAAACAGCCCCGTTTTTATTATCTATTTTTTCAGCGAGTTCTGGATAAATCCGAAATCCGAATTTCGAAATTGCCCTATCTAATTTATGCCTTTTCCAGATTTAAAGTTATAGGTCCGTGGCTCAGGCCCTCGACGAACTGGTGCACGATCTCGTCTTTCGAGTTCTTTATATCGTCAGGAGTGCCCACGGAGACTATCTTCCCCAGGTAAAGCATCGCTATCCTATTGGAGACCTTGTACGCTGATTTCATATCGTGAGTAACCACGATGGATGTAACCCCCAGTTGTTTTTGCAGGTGCAGTATCAAGTCATTAATGACGTCGGCCATTATGGGGTCCAGGCCGGTCGTCGGTTCGTCGTAAAGGATGTATTTGGGCTTGTGGGCTATCGCGCGGGCCAGGCCCACACGCTTTCTCATACCGCCCGAGAGTTCGGCCGGTTTTAAATTCTCTATGCCTTTGAGGCCCACCATGCTGAGGCACTCCCGGACACGATCGATTATAGCGCTCTCCGGCAGCTTACCTATATTGCGCAGGCCGAACGCCACGTTCTCGCTCACGGTCAGGGAATCGAAAAGGGCGGCGCCCTGGAACAGATAACCGAATTTTTTCTGGACTTCGAGAAGCTCGGCTTCTTTGAGCCTGGTTATCTCGATATCGTCAATAAAGATCTCGCCGCAGTCGGGTTTCAAGAGCCCCATGATGTTCTTTAAGAGGACGCTCTTGCCCGTGCCGGAGCCTCCGATAATCGTTATCGTCTCGGAATCCATTATCTCGAGGTTCGCGCCCCTCAAGACCTCGTTAGTCCGGAATTTTTTGTAAACGTCCACTATCTTTATCATCGCTATCCTATGTTGAGCGCTACCAGGAGCGCCGAAAGAAAGTAATCGGATATCAGTATGAGCACCATCGAGATCATAACGGCGCTCGTCGTCGCTTTGCCCACGCCCTCCGCTCCGCCTTCGCAGTTGAAACCTTTATAACACGAGACAGTGACGATTATCACGCCGAAAAACACGGCCTTAATAAGCCCGTGCGCCAGGCTCGAGAGGTCCATATAATCGAATATATCTTCCCAGTAAACCGACGATGGTATACCCCAGTTGAAGACCGTTATAATGAGGCCCCCGAGAATACCTACGATGTTGGCCATAACGGACAGGAGCGGCACCATAATGGCGCACGCCAAAAACCTGGGCACCGCGAGATATCTCACTGGATTTGTGCCGAGCGTATAGAGGGCATCGAGCTGTTCGGTCACCTTCATAGTGCCCAGCTCGGCCGCGATGGAAGCGCCGACCCTGCCCGAGATGACTATCGCGGTAAGCACGGGGCCGAGTTCCCTGACAAGAGAGAAACTCACGACGGTCCCGATATAAATGGGCTCATTGAAAATATTCTTTGATGAGGCACCCGTCTGCAGCGCGAGCACCATCCCGGTAAAAAGAGAAGTCAGTCCTATAACGGGCAGCGAGCCGACCCCGACTTCCACCATCTGCTCGACCGTGTTCCTCCAGTCGATAATGCCCCTGAAGATCCAGGAACAAGTATCCATCACGAGCTTGGTGGTCTCGCCCAGACTCTGGGCGGTTTCCATTATAACCCGCCCCAACATATCAACGGGTTTTTCTATTTGTTTGATGCGGCTTATACGGTGCTTTAGAATGCTGTTGTTCTCTGTCATACGATCATCCTCGGTACCCTAGAGCTCACCGCGCAGGTCACCTCGTAGTTGATGGTGCCCGTGCTGTCGGCTATCTCCTCGGCCGTGATCTTTTCCGCGCCCTGCGAGCCTATGAGGACCGCTTCGTCGCCTATCGCGGCTCCCGGAACTTTCGTGACGTCTATCATCATCATATCCATCGTGACCCGGCCCGCGACCGGGCATCTCATTCCCCGGACGAGGACTTCTCCCTTATTCGAAAGGAGCCTGTTGTAACCGTCGGCGTAACCCACGGGAAGCGTGGCTATCACCGACCTCCTTTTCGCGATGAACGAAGCGCCGTAACTGACCGTCGCTCCGGCGGTCACCCTTTTGAGGAAAACGATCCTGGTCTTAAAGCTCATCACCGGCTCAAGCTCGATGAACTTTTCCGAGCCCTTGAATGGCGTTAAACCGTAAAGGCTGACCCCGGGCCTGACCGCGTCAAGCTGGAAATCCCTGTGTTTGAAGAGCGCTGCGCTGTTGGCGGCGTGCGCCTTGAATTTCAACCCGAGAGTTCTCGCCGCTTTTACCGCTCCCCGGAATTTGTTCATCTGCTGGGCCGTGAATCTCTCGTCGCAGTCGGCGCAGGCGAAATGGGTGTAAACGCCTTCCATCAATATCTCTTTTTTTGAGGCTATCCTCTCGAAGAGCGCCGGCGCAGTCGAGGGCGAAACGCCTATGCGCCCCATCCCGGTATCGATCTTGAGGTGGAATGAAAGCCTTCTCTCCAGCCGGGCGGCCAGCCTCGAAAGAGCGGTAAGGCCCCAGAGGCTGGATATGGTAGGTATAAGATTGTGTTCCGCCGCGGCTTTTAGATTTTCCAGGGGGAATATGCTGCCCAGGATCAATATCTTGCCCTTGATGCCGCTGTCTCTCAAGGTTATGCCCTCTTCTATGGAAGAAACCCCGAGCGCCCAGGCGCCGTTCTTGAGAGCGATAGCGGAAAGCCGGGAGGCCAGGTGTCCGTAAGAGTTAGCCTTGACCACGGCGATGATCTCGGCGCGCGGTTTTAAGTGGCCTTGAATTTTTATGAAGTTTTTTTTGAAGGCACGGCTGTCGATTTCCGCCCAGGTCGGGCGCAGGACGGAGGTTTTGGCGGGTTCCCACGAACAGGAATGGATCTTCCCTCCTCCGGTGATGCCTGAGCTTTGAGTGTCTGAAGCCGTGTCTTTTCTCATTTTAGGTGAACGTATTAACGCCCGCCGGGTGCCTCGACCCCCACGTTCTCGTCCATGGGAGTGAAGGTTTCAAAACGCGTGAAGTCGCGTTCAAAGATAAGGCTTATATCTCCGGTCGGGCCGTTGCGTTGTTTGGCTATTATGAGATTGGCGGTTTTGTCGGATATGTCTCGTTTGTAGTAGCCTTCCCTGTAAATGAAAGCCACGACGTCAGCGTCCTGTTCGAGCGCTCCGGATTCGCGCAGGTCGGAAAGCTGGGGACGGCCCTCGCGCCCTTTTTCTTCGGGTTTTCTCGAAAGCTGGGAGAGGGCTATCACCGGTATGTTCAGGTCGCGGGCGAGGCCCTTGAGCGAGCGGGAGATATCGGACATCTCCTGCTGGCGGCTCTCGACGCGGCCGAGGCCGCGCATTATCTGGATGTAATCGATGATGACGAGCGAAAGCTCCTTGCCCTGCACCTTGAGTTCCGTCGCGAGGCGCCGGGCGCGGGCCCTGAGCTCCAGGACGTTGAGGCTGGAACTGTCGTCTATATAGATCGGTGCTTCTGAAAGTTTGGTGGCTACGGTAGTCAGTTTTGACCAGTTCTGCGTGCTGATGAAACCCTGGCGCGTGTTGTGAGAATTCACCCTCGCGGCCGAACACAAGAGCCTGAGCATCAGCGATTCTTTCGACATTTCCAGGGAGAACATCGCGACCGCTTTCTTCTCGTTCATGGCGATGTGTTCCGCGATGTTCAGGGCGAGGGCGGTTTTGCCCATCGAGGGCCTGGCCGCTATAATTATCAGTTCGGAGGGCTGCAGGCCCGCCGTCATTTTATCGAGGTCGGAGAAGCCCGTCCTCAGGCCCGGCACTTCGCTCTTGTCGGAGGCGATCTTTTCGAGGTAATCGAGGGTAGGGTGCACGAGGCTCGCCAGGGAGGTGAAACCGCGGGCCGCCCTTTTCTGGGCGATGGAGAACAGAGCCGCTTCGGATTTATCAAGTATCTCTTCAGCGGTGCTTTTTTCGTCGAAAGCCGAAGTCACGATGTCGGAACCCGTGCCGATGAGCTGGCGCAGGATGGATTTTTCGCGCACTATGCCGGCGTAGTACTCGACGTTCGCGGCCGTAGAAACGGAATTGATGAGCGAGGTGATGTAGCCCGCTCCGCCGATCTTGTCGAGCTGTTTTCTTTTCTTCAGGGCGTCCGCAACGGTTATGGCGTCCACCGCGCTGTTGTCGAGATAGAGGTCCCTGATGGCCAGAAAAAGGAATTTATGGGAACTCTCGTAGAAATCGAGCTCGCTCACGATATCCATCGCTTTTACGACGGCCTCTTTCTCGATGAGCATCGAGCCGATGATGGCTTTTTCTGCGTCGGGCGCCTGCGGAGGGATACGGTCTATTTGTTCGGCCATGATTTTTTCCCGAATTGCAAACTACCCTTTTGGGTATTCGAATTTTGTCTTAATTTATTCCGGTTTCTTTTCTTCTTCCGTCTCTTCAGGTTCTTTTACTTCTTCCCTGGATTCTTCTTTCTCCGCCACTATCCAGACTTTCGCTGTAGCGATAACTTCCGGGTGGAGCCTTATCTCAACGTTAAAAACACCCGCTTCCTTCAGAGGTTCCCGAAGGAGGATATTGTGTTTCTCGATGGTAAAACCGTTGTCCTCGAGGGCCTTGGCTATGTTGGAGTTCGTCACGGAACCGAAAAGCTTTCCGCTGTCGCCGACTTTCACGGTGATGGTCAGGGAGGCCTTCTCTATTTTCAGAGCGAGCTCTTTTGCCGTTTCGATTATCTTGTCTCTTTCCTTGGCCAGCTTTTCTTTCTGCTTCTCCCACAACTTGAGGTTGGCGTCGGTCGCTTCCATCACGAGTTTCTTGGGAATAAGGAAATTGCGCGCGTAGCCCGGCGTGATCTCCTTGATCTCTCCCTGTCTGCCGACATTAGTTATATCGGTGCACAATATTACTTTCATTTAAAACCTCCCCGCCTCACCGGCGGGCCAGCCGAAGCGGCTGGCGAATTTTATTATTTTGCGGATCATACAACGCTAAACGGTATCAGAGCGAGCATCCTGGCTCTCTTGATCGCGGAATTGAGAGTTCTCTGGTGTTTCGCGCAGGTGCCCGTGATGCGGCCGGAAAGGATCTTGCCCCGTTCGGTGATGAAGCTCCTGATGAGGCTTACGTTCTTGTAATCGATCTCGATCTTGTCGGCGCAGAAACGGCAGACTTTTCTTTTTATCGGGCCTCCGCGGCGGAACTTTCCCGGTCCGCCGGGGCCAGCGCCCTGCGGCCTGGTGCCGGGGCCTTTGTGAAATGACGGTTTGCTGAATGCCATATGACCTCCTAAATAGTGATAAGCGATAAGTGGTAAGCGTTAAGCGATCCCACCTCGGACAGCGGCTGATATATTAGTGTTAGAACGGTATCTCTTCGTCGTCCGCGGGGGCGGCAGCGGGCGCGGCGGGAGCTGCCGGCGCTTTTGAGTGCTCCGGCGACTCGGAAGTTTCGACTTCCGCGTCACCCGTGACCTTCGATAAAAACTGCACGCGGCGGGCGATGACCTCTATGGAGGTCCTTTTCTGCCCTTCTTTCGTTTCCCAGTTGCGGCTCTGGAGCCTTCCTTCAACGTGAGCGGGGAGGCCTTTTTTGAGCCTCTCTCCGCAGCGGTTCGCCGCCTCGCCCCAAACGACGACGGGGATGAAGGAGGTGTCATCCTGCCAGACGCCGGTCGCGTCTTTATAACGACGGTTAACGGCCAGGTCGAACCTGCATACCGCCTGCCCTTTAGCGGTAAAACGCACTTCAGGGTCGCGGGTAAGGCGTCCTACTATCGTTACGCTATTCTGCTCCGGTAACCGAAGGCTTTGCTGTGTCATCTGTTTTTACCTCCTCGGGGACCTGACTCTTGATCTCTTCCGTCGCTGCGGGCTCTGCGGGCGCTCCGGGCGCCGCGGGTACCGCCGCCGCCGGCTTTACGGGTTTCTTTTTGCCCGCTTTGACCGTGAGGTAGCGGATAATGGTATCATTGACCTTGAAAAAATTATCAAGAGCCGTGATCATTTCTCCGGGCCCCGAAAGTTCGAAATAAATATAGCTGCCTTCGCGGAATTTCCTTATAGGGTAAGCGAGCCGTTTCTTGCCTAGCTGCTGGGTGATAAGGATCTGCCCCTTGGAGCCTTCTACTACTTTCTTGATCTTTTCTACGATTTCATCGATCTTTTCGGCGGGTAGTTCAGGTGAGCATATAACAGTACTCTCATAAGTAACCATCTAAAACACCTCCTTTCTGGATTTCTTCCCGCGCTGGGGCGGGGAGTTTAGCCCTCCACACTCGAGGTGAGAGAGCAAAAGCGTGTCGTGTTAAACTAGCCCGGCTTATGGACACGTCAGGCCATTGGAACAGCCGGGGATTGGTAATATATACCAAATTCCGCCCTGTTTTGCAATAGGCGGAACAACTAATATCAATATGAAATGGAAGATCTTTAACAGGTGAGCGGGGGAGGGACGGGATACGGCTAGATATTCTTGATGATGTCTATCAAAACACCGGGGTCGATCGGTTTAGAAATATAACTTCTCGTGCCGAGTTTCTTTGCCTGTTTTTCGATCGCTTCCCCTCCTATGCCGGTAACCATGTGCACCACGGCGGCGGGATTGATCTCCCTGATCTCCTTGAGCACGCTTAACCCGTCCATATCGGGGAGCGCTATGTCAAGCAGGACGCAGTCCGGCTCGTTCTCCCTGAATAGTTTTATTCCCTCAAGGCCCGTGGCGGCCCCGAAAACGTCGAGCCCCTGCCTCCTGACGAGCCTGCACATGAAGTCAAGCACCACCAGTTCGTCATCCACGACCAGCACGGACTTCGTTCTAGCGGCGGCGGGCCTGGCAGCCGGAGCGGCTTTCTTTACCGCGGTTTTCGTGCAGAGGTTATTGTTGAGCAGGGTGAAATATTTCAGGCACCAGTAACGCGCGGCAAGGACGGCCTTCCTTTCGCTCTGCCGCGCCTTGTAACCCGGCTCGCGGGCCAGTTTATCACGCAGCGTGAAGAGCTGGCTGATATCCGTCATAAAATCGCCGCCGCCCAGGTTCTCGAACCTGTCAGCCAGGGACTCGCCGCAGACCTTTTCAAAAGCGAGCGCGAGGCTCTCGAAGCCCCTGCCGTTCTCCAGGGCAGGGCAGGAAGGCCGGGAAGCGCCCTGCGGGGTTTTTGCGCGGCCTATCAGGATACTTTCAATTATGTTCTCTACGGCAAAACACAAAAAAACCGCCGCCAGCTGCAGCTGTTCCGGCGAATCCACGTCCTGGCAGGACGCGGTCTCGAGGAGTTTTGTTACGGCGGGCGAAGGCCAGGCCTCGCCCTCAATACCGCTCGCCCCGCAGCAGGGCGTCCGGGTATCAACTCCCGCTTTGGCCCATTCGGCTTCGGGCAGAATCCTGCCGCAGGCGCCGCAGCGGCAGTAGGAATGGGTCTGTGATGTGTTTGGGATTTTTTCAATCATAGGGGCGGCCGGGCCGCTCTACTAATATATCAGACAAGGGGATTTGTGGCAATGGTTATTTGGAAGTGATCTTCCACCTATCGTCTTTGACCGCGGTAACGTTTGAGGCGGGACGTCTTACCATTTCTTGAAAATAACGAACACCGCGCCAATCATCATAAGGAAACCCACGGCGTAGTTCCATTTCAGGTCCTCTTTTAAATAGACCACCGAAAACACCGAGAACACTACAAGCGTTATTACTTCCTGTATAGTTTTGAGCTGTGCCGTGGAGAATTGGTAACTGCCTATGCGGTTGGCAGGCACCTGGAAACAATACTCGACCGAGGCTATCAGCCAGCTGATCAGAATAACTTTCCAGAGAGCGGAGTTCCTGTATTTCAAGTGCCCGTACCAGGCGATTGTCATGAATATGTTCGAAACGGTAAGAAGCGCTATCGTCTTCATTTTTGGCTCCTTAATACAAAACCCGCCCGTTCCTGCGGCGGATTATCGCGGCATCCGCACAGGGCGGCGGAGAGGGAGTCCGCTTTTTATAACATCTAAAGGGAGCGGCACTTCCTCGTTGAAACTCGGTCGGGATTTTTCAAACCACATTGTGTAAAAACTCTGGCGGAGAGAGAGGGATGCCGCTTTATTTATAACATCTTTTTAACGGTGCGGGACTTGGTCACAGATAAATTCCCTCACGGGAATTTTCCGCGACCCCGGCTCGCGGTCCGAGCCTTTACCTTCGGTCAAACTCGGACATCGCTGCGCCTTTCAAATCCCTACGCAAGCAAAGCAGTTTGCTTGCTCTCCAACTTATTTAGAAAAACTCTGGCGGAGAGAGAGGGATTTGAACCCCCGGTACCCTTTCGAGTACACTGGTTTTCAAGACCAGCGCCATCAACCGCTCGGCCATCTCTCCACTATGTGAAAAACATAAAATTATTAGAACTATTTTACAACATCCCTGCGGAGGAGTCAATGTTAACCGGGGCCGGGGGGTCAGTTCTTCAGGCGGATCTCGGTGCCGTCGGGGGCGACCAGGATGAACTCGACCCTGCGGTTCACTCTGCGTCCTTCCCTGGTGGAGTTGGAGGCGGCCGGCCTGCCGTACCCGAAGCCGGCGGTCGTGACGGCGGCCGCGGGTATGCCTTTGGAGACGAGGTATCTTTTCACGCTTTCCGCCCTCCGGCGGGAGAGCTTCAGGTTGTACTCAAGGGGCGCCCTGTTGTCGGTATGTCCCTCCAGGCGCACGGTAAAACCGGGATATTTT
>Ga0265342_10000136_pt1 | contig 82368 bp, 65 predicted proteins | sample 4CB327metaG_FD_203125 | JGI IMG/M metagenome (GOLD analysis project Ga0265342, IMG submission 203125) | Rhizosphere microbial communities from Carex aquatilis grown in University of Washington, Seatle, WA, United States - 4-CB3-27 metaG | ecosystem: Host-associated > Plants > Roots >...
CCGTTCCCCTCTCCCCGTCTGCGGGGAGAGGGGAACGGAGGGGGGTCCGGCGGGCGCCGCGATCGCAAGGCCTTCCCTCTCCCTAACCCTCCCCCCGCGGACGGGGGGAGGGGAACGGATCAGTACCGCTGCCAGGCGCGGCCCTCGAACGTCGGTTCGAGCGTCCCCTCGTGCAGCACCTCCGCGAGAATTCGCACGGTGTCGAAGACGCTGGGGCCCGAGCGGTTGAAGTAGAGGTTGCCGTCGGCGACGAAGACGCGGCCCGCGCGCACCGCGCGCAGATCGCTCCACCCCGGCCGCGCGGTCAACGCCGGCATCTCGCGCATCGTGCGCTCGATATCGAAGCCGCATGGCGCGATGACCAGGACCTCTGGATCGGCGCGCCGAACCTCGTCCCAGGTTCCGGTCGTCGAGTGGGCACCCGCGACGCCGAGCTGGTTGTCGCCGCCTGCGCGCGCCACCAGCTCCGGCCCCCAGTTGCCCATGCAGAAGATCGGGTCGATCCACTCGAGGCAGACCACGCTCGGCCGCGGGCGGCCGGCGACCGCGAGCTCGACGGCGCGCACGCGCTCCTCCAGCTCCCCCACCAGCCGCGCGCCCGCCTCGGCCAGGCCCAGCACCCGCGCGACGCCGCGGAAACCGTCGAGGATCCCCACGAGCGTGCCGGCCGACAGCGCGACCACCTGTCGCCGTTCCAGCTGCGGCGCCGCTGGCCCGTGCGCCAGGTCCCCCGGCGTCACCGCGCAGACCTCGCAGTGGGTCTGCGTGATGAGCACGTCGGGCGCAAGCCGCGCCAGCTGCTCCTCGTCGACGCGATAGAGCGGCTCGCCGGCGCGCAGCTTCTCCCGCACGCGGCGGTCGATGTCGGCGCTCGAGCCGGTGATGTCGAAAGTCGGCTGGCTCACCGCCGGAAGCGACCGGACCCAGGCCGGGTGGTCGCACTCGTGCGAGCGTCCGACCAACTGATCGCCCGCGCCCAGCGCGCAGCAAAGCTCGGTCCCGCTGGCCAGCAATGAGACGATGCGCATCGGCGCCGACCATACCGCGGCGCTAGGGCCAGCGCGACGGTTGGAACCACCGCGGCGGCGCAGTAAATTCCCGCCCATGGCCCGGGCCTCCCGCTGGTCGATCGACTGGAAGCGCGCGACGGAGACGCTGCGCGTCCTCGAGCCCGACGACGCGCAGGTCCTGGCGCTCGCGCCGCAGCTCGCGAGCTACTACAACGACCCGCACAACCGCGCGATGATGGCGCACACCCAGGAGATGTCGATCGCGGACGTCATCGAGCACTACGCGCTGTTGCGCGCCGAGCAAGGCCGACCACTCATGCTGTTCGCCGCCGGCCGCCTGGTGGGCGACGCTGACCTTCGCGGCATCGGCGGCGGCCGCGCCGAACTGGCGATCATGATCGGTGACCGCGCACTCCAGGGGCGCGGCCTCGGCACCGCGTTTGGCGTCATGGCGCACGCCCTCGCCTTCCAGAGGCTCGGCCTCGCGCGCACATGCGTCTCGATCCTGCCCGAGAACACCGCCTCGCGCCGGCTGTTCGAGCGCCTCGGCTACGTCCTCGACGACGGCCCGGCCGCGCGCGCCATTGCCGACGAGCCAACCGACATCACCATGTCACTCGACCGCGCGCGCTTCACGAAGGCGTTCGCCGCCAGCTTGGCCGAGCTCGCGTTCTACGACACGTCCGGCTCGGGATCCTTGGGCCGGTAGCCGAGGAAGCGCCGGTTCTTGATCACCGTCGCGACCTCGGGCGGCACCATCGCCTCCCAGCTTGGGTCCCCGGCGCGGATCCGGTTCAGCGCATCGCGCGAGAAGATGTGCAGGTAGTCGCGGTTGACGTTCTCGAGCTGCTTGATGAGCCCGCTGTCGACCAGGTAGCCGTAGAGCTTGCGCAGCTTGGCCGGCACCTCGAGGTTGTCGACGGTGACCAGGTTGCCGCTCGGCTTGTCCAGCAGCGGGTAGATATAGAGGCGCAGGTCGTTCTTGAACAGGCGCCCGAACGATTCGAGGATGCCGCCCTCGAGCGCTGTGTAGTACTTCTCCTCGAAGAGATCGCGCAGGCTCGAGGCGCCCATGACGATCGCGATGCGGTCCTTGGTGTGCTGGCCGAGATACGCCGCCAGCCGGTAGTACTCGAAGTAGTCGGAGATGAGCACGGTCTTGCCCGACGCCGCCAGCATGTCGGCGCGCGCCAGAAAGTCGGCGCGATCGACCTGCCCGCCCTCCTCGCGCAGGTTGCGCATGGTCAGCTCCATCAACTCGACGACGTCGGTGTCGGCCAGCGCATCCACCGCCTGTCCAGCCTTGAGGTCGCGCGCGAAGTTCTCGCGCGCACAGCGGAGCATGTCCATGTTGACGTGGCAGACCGGCTTGAAGCTGCCGCGCTCGACGAGGACGTTCTTCTTGCGCAGCACCTCCGACGGCTGCAACACCGTCCCGTCGGGATCGAACATCGCCGCGCCCGACAGGCCGACCTGGACCAGCTTCATGCTCATCAGGCGGTTGTCGACCTGCCGGAACTCGATGCCCGAGAACTCGATCATGTCGATCTCGATTCGCTTGGTCGTCAGGCCGTCGACCAGCGACTCGATCAGCAACTCCGGCTCCGACGAGAGAAAGAAAGCGCCGTAGAGCAGGTTGACGCCGACGATGCCGAGCGCCTCCTGCTGGAGCGCGTTCTCGTTGTCGAGCATGCGCACGTGGATGATGATCTGGCTGTCGTTGTCGCGCGGGCGCGACTGGAAGCGCACGCCCATCCAGCCGTGACACTCGTTGCCACCGCGAAACGAGCGCGCGGAGACCGTGTCGGCGAACGCGAAGAACGACGTCGTCGACCCGCGCTGCTCGCTGAGGCGGCTCAGGTTCAGCTTGTGCTCGTGATCGAGCATGGCCTCGAGTCGCGGGCGGCAGACGTAGCGCTCGGCCTTTCCGTAGATCGCATCGCTGACCGCCATGTCGTAGGCCGACATGCTCTTTGCAATCGTGCCGGCGGCGCCGCCGGCGCGGAAGAACCAGCGCACAACCTCTTGCCCCGCTCCGATCTCGGCGAAGGTGCCGTAGCGCCGCTGATCGAGGTTGATCTGCAACGCCTTGGCATGGGTATCCAGAGCCCGCTCACCCGGTTGATGATGACCACCAAACATGATGAGCAGGACTCTATCGAAGATGAAGCGCGATGGAAGCGTCAGATGCGACTGTTTCGGAGGCGTAACGCGTTCCCGATCACCGAGACCGAGCTCAACGACATCGCTGCGGCGGCGAGCATGGGCGACAACAGCCACCCGAGCGCCGGATAGAGCACACCAGCGGCAACCGGGATCGCGATCGCATTGTAGAAAAAGGCCAGGAACAGGTTCTGGCGGATGTTGGCCAGCGTGGCTCGGCTCAGCGCCCGCGCGCGCGCGAGACCGCGCAGATCGCCCCCGATCAGCGTGACCCCCGCGCTGGCGATCGCGACATCGGTGCCGGTTCCCATGGCGATGCCCACCTGGGCCTGCGCCAGCGCCGGAGCATCGTTGATGCCGTCGCCGGCCATGGCGACCACGCGGCCGGCTGCCTGCATCCGCTTCACCCGCTCGGCTTTCTCGGCCGGCAGGACATCGGCGACGATCTCCGTGATCCCCAGCGCGCGACCGACAGCCTCGGCAGTGGGATGGGTATCGCCGGTGATCATGGTGATACGCACGCCGTCGGCGCGCAGGCGCGCCAATGCGTCGGCGGCGGAGGCTTTGATCGGATCGGCGATGCCGATCATTCCCAGCACGCGACCGTCGCGCGCGACGTGGACCAGGGTCTGCCCCTCGCCGGCCAGCGCCAGCGCGCGCGCCGCCCAGGCGGCGGTATTGCCGGTGTTTCCAGCGTCGTCCATGAGGCGCGCGTTGCCGGCCGCGATCGACCGACCGTCGATGGTGCCGGTGACGCCTCGCCCGGGGATCGACCGCACGTCTCGCGCCGCGGGAATGGCCAGACCGCGCTCCTGCGCACGCGCCACGATCGCGGCGCCCAGAGGATGCTCGCTGGCGCGCTCGAGCCCGGCGCAGAGCCGGAGGACCTCGTCCTCGTCGACGCCTTCGCTGGGCACGACCGATACCACGCGCGGCTTGCCCTCGGTCAGCGTGCCGGTCTTGTCCAGCACCAGCGTGTCGACGCGCTGGAGGAGCTCCAGCGCCTCGGCGTTCTTGAACAGCACGCCCGCGTGCGCCCCCTTCCCCATCGCCACCATGATCGACATCGGCGTCGCCAGCCCCAGCGCACAGGGGCAGGCGATGATCAGCACCGCGATCGCGTTCACCAGCGCGTGCGGCAATCGCGGCGAGGGCCCGACGAGCGCCCAGACCGCGAACGTCGCGACCGCCACGACGATCACCGCGGGAACGAAGCGGGCCGAGACGCGGTCGGCCAGCTGCTGGATCGGCGCGCGGCTGCGCTGCGCGTCGGCGACCAGCGCCACGATGCGCGCGAGCACGGTCTCCGACCCGACGCGCTCCGCGCGCATCACCAGCGCACCGGTTCCGTTCACGGTCGCACCGATCACCGCGGCGCCCGGCGCCTTGGCGATCGGCAGCGCCTCGCCGGTGATCATCGATTCGTCGACGGCGCTCTGCCCTTCGATCACCATCCCGTCGACGGGGATCCTCTCGCCGGGGCGCACACGCAGGCGATCGCCGGGGCGGATCGCGTCGAGCGACACGTCCTCCTCGGCGCCGCCCTCACCGACGGGCAACCGCCGCGCCGTCTTGGGCGCCAGGCCCAAGAGCGCGCGGATCGCGGCTCCGGTGCGCCCTCGCGCGCGCAGCTCCAGCACCTGCCCGACCAAGACCAGCGTGACGATCGCCGCCGCCGCCTCGAAGTAGACTCCGACCGCGCCGTCGTGCTCGCGGAGGCTCGACGGAAACAGCCCGGGGCCGAGCACCGCGACGATGCTGAAGGCGTAGGCGATCGCCACACCGAGCCCGATCAGCGTGAACATGTTGAGACTGCGCGCGAGGACGGACGCAACCGCGCGCTCGAGGAACGGCCACCCTCCCCACAGCACGACCGGCGTCGCCAGAACCAGCTCGACGATCGCTCGCGCACCCGCTGGAATCACACCGGTCATCGCGATGACGACCAATGGCGCGGTCAGCACCGCCGATACGCGCAGGCGCCGGGTCATGTCGACGAGCTCGGGGTTCGGCTCTTCGACGGCCGAGGGATGGCGGGGCTCGAGCGCCATTCCGCAGATGGGGCAGCTGCCGGGGTTGGCGGAGAGGACCTCGGGGTGCATGGGGCAGGTCCACTGGGGGGCGGGGGCGGGAGGCGGAGGTCGGATCGGGGACGGGGACGGCGACGAGGACGGGGAAGACGGGCGGCGGATCGAGGTCAAGGGCAAGGCCATCCCGCGGGGGCCGGCGGCCAGCACGCCTGCGGGGTCGGACTTGAACCGGGTGAGGCAGCTGGTGCTGCAGAAGTAATAAGTTTGGCCGCCGTGCGCGAAGCTCCCCGCCGCGGAAGCGGGGTCGACGGTCATGTCACAGATGGGGTCCTTGTGAACCGCGCTCATCGCGAACGATCGGCGCCGTCGCCCTCACCGGCGCCGTCGCTGTCCTGGGCGACCGAACGCAGGCGTGGACGGGCGCCGGCGCGGCGCGCGGCTGCCGCGAGGACGTCGTATGGATGGCAGCCGACGACCGCCTCGCTGCCGACGAAGAACGTCGGAATTCCGGTGACGCCATGGCGGCGCGCATCGGCCTGGCGCTCGTCGACCCGCACGTGGAAAGCCGGGTCGTCAGCCGCGGCCACTGCGGCGTCGCCCGCCAGCCCGGCCCGCTCCGCAATCACCCGCAGGTCGCCGTCCTTCTCGAGATCGAGCCCCTCGCACCAGTACCCGACCATGGCCGACTCGCGAAACGGGTCCAGGCGGGACTGGTCACGCGCCAGCTCGGCGACGGCCAGCGCGCGGCGCGTATTGGGAATGTGGTCCGGGTGATTCATGCTCGTAACTCCGAATCGGGCTGCAAATTGCTGCATGTGCGCGCGCACCGCCGGCAACCGCGCCGGCGGAAACAGAGCCGAGAGCGGCATTCCCCCGCGCGGCGTGCCCGGGTGCAGCTCGAAGCCGCACCACTCCACGCTGAGATCGAACTCCTCGCGCAGGCGCGGCAATGTGCTGTGCTCGGCGATGAAGCAAAACGGACAAACGAAGTCCGAATACAGACGAAGGACCGTTGACGACATGCCCGCCGATTCTACGTCACCGGTTGTCGAGTGGCAGCCCGACCGAGGCCGCGAGGGGAATTCGGTACCCGCGCGGCCGAGCATACGACGCGACTGCCAGAAACCTGGAGTTCCCGTTCTCCGACGGTGGCGAACAACGCCCGCGCCGCCCGCAGAAACCGAGACGACACCGAATTGCCGCGCGAACGGCGCGCGCCCCGCTTCCAGATGACTGCAAGTTTGGGCGCGTCGCCGTCGGTGGTGTCGACGGCGCCACCTAGGGGAACAGCGTCGGGAAACGAGGTAGGGAGACAGCAACCCTCCCAGCACCGTCCCGACGGAGACTTTTTCCCGGCCGTCGCCATTTTGTTCTTGAAGAAGAGTTGGGGGCGGACGGACTATCCGACGGGTTTTCCGTCGTCGTCTCCACTGGGGGGTAGAAGATGATTCGAGCCGCTTTCCTGAGAGAGGTCGCCGGACGCGGGGCCAACCGCCAACTCCGTGCGGTCGTTGCTGCGGTGCTCTCCGCAGCGACCGTCGCGATTGCCGGTTGCGGCGTCGAGGCCCCCGGCGCGGGCAGTGAGGCGCTCGCCGAGACCAAGGCGGCGCTCGGCTCGCCCGCGTGCCTGTCGCGCTCCGCCAACGAGATCCGGCTGCACGCGATCCTGCTGCTCGACGACGCCGCGCGCTCGAACTGCACCGACGCCAGCCCGTGCACGACCGCCGACGACATCGCCAGCTTCGTCGTGCTCGCGAACCTGGCCTTCGCGCCCGCGCGCGTGCGCTTCATCTTCGACCCCGCAATCGACTTCACCGAGCTCGTGAACCCCGATCTCAACAGCAACCTTTTCTCCGACAACTCCGGCGGCAACTGGGCCGCCGCCAACGCGATCGCCGCCGGGTTCCCCGGCCAGGTCGTGGTGTTCCTGCGCAAGGTCACGCCCAGCAACTTCGCCTACCCGCCGATGACGGGCCAGCTCCAGCCGGTCGATGCGCCGTTCCCGACGACGTTCGCGGGCACGCAGCCGCGCTTCGTCGCTCACGACGGCGTGCAGTCGGTGGCGCGCGCCAATGCGCAGAACTTCTCGCACGAACTCGGCCACTTTCTCGGCCTCTATCACACGCACATCACCTGGGGGAACTTCTACCCGGCGGTGCCGCCCAACCAGGGTTGCCCCAAGAACGACGGCTCCGCGTGCACGCCCGACGAGATGAACCAGGCCATCACTAACCTTCAAGCCGCGCGGGGTCCGGGCGCGCTCGACGGCGATCTGCTCTCCGACACGCCCGAAGATCCGGGGCCGCTGTACTGGAACACCTTCGGCTTAGACCCGGCGACCGTCGCGTCGGTGACCGTCAACGGCGTGACCTACACGCCCGATCGCCAGAACCTCATGAGCTACTTCGGCGGCTTCAACCTCAGCCCCGGCCAGATCGCGATGGTGCAAAATTCGATCTGCGACCCGAGCCGCGCGCCGCTGGTCAGCGCCCCGCAGGCGCTCTGCCGCGACGTCACGCTGATCGCCACTGCGACCGCGTGCACCGCGACCGGCCTGACGACCGCGCAGGTCGACGGCGGCAGCTTCGATCCCAACGGCCTGCCGCTCACCCTGTCGCTCGACCGCACCGGGCCGTTCCCGGTGGGGACGACGCAGGTGACGCTCACCGTCTCCGACGGAACCTTCAGCACGCCGTGCACCGCGAACGTCACCGTCATCGATCAGACCCGGCCGTCGATCACGCCGCCGCCCAAGGTCGTCGCGACGATCTGCACGAATGATCCGATCGCGGTCGGCGTCGCCACCACCAACGACAACTGCGGCGCGCCGGCGGTCACCGGCCAGGTCATCGTCAGCAACGGCCTCGCGCTGACCACGCCGATCAACGTGACGGCGGCCGGCCTGGCGCAGATCGGCCCGGGCACGCACGTCATCCGCTGGATCGCGACCGACGCCAGCGGCAACATTTCGATCGCGACGCAGACCGTGGTCATCACCGCCGGCATGCAAGCGAGCAACAGCTTCATCGTCGAGGATCGGGCCACCGTGCGCGTTCCATCGGGCGCTGGCGCCGGCGTGTTCAACGGCGGCCCCGGGCAGACGCGCGTCGGCTTCGACGCGCACTCGGGCGGTATCCTCAGCGTCGGGCCGGTCCAGGTCAACGACCGCGCCGTCGTGAGTGGCGGCGTGATCTCGGGCAGCACGCTCGACATCTCGCAGATCGCCAGCGTCGCGGGCACCCGCGCCTCGTTGGCGCAGGTCGCGTTGCCGCCGCTGCCTGCCCTGCCCGCCTTCCCGGCGCCGGTCGGCAACGACATCACCGTGAACTCGAATCAGCGCCGCACCCTGGCCGCGGGCTCGTTCCCGTCAGTGACCGTGAACTCGGGCGGCACGCTGGTGCTGGGCACCGGCGACTTCTTCTTCACCAACCTGACGATCAACGCCGCCGCGACCGTGCGCGCGACGCCGACCACGCGCGTCTTCGTGCGCTCCTTCTTCACCGCCCAGAGCCCCTTCCTGGCCGCGAGCGGCACCGCCGTGCAGCCGATCTTCCTCGGCTACGCCGGCACGTCGGCGCAGTTCAACACGGTCTTCAACGGCACCTTGGTGGCGCCGAACGCCCAGGTCTTCATGGGCACGGGCGCCGGCCTGACCTTCACCGGCGCGTTCTACGCGCGGTCGATCGACGTCCGCCCGGCGAGCACGCTGGTCTGCCTGACCAGCGCGGCGACGATGTAGCTCGTCGTCAGACGCGCCGGTGGCGGATCGCCTCACCGAGCATCTTGAAGTCCGCGAGCAGTGACCAGAGCGGATAGCGCAAGGTCGCGGGGCGGTTCTTCTCGATGAACAGGTGGGCGAGCCAGGCTGGCGCGTAGCCGGCGGCGAGCGCGAGCAACGCCAACTTCGGCCGATGGAGCAACGGCGCGGCGGCCACCAGCAGCAACGCCGCCGAGGTGCCGAGGTAATGTAGGAACCGCGTGCCCCAGCGGCTGTGTTGGCCGAGGTAGAACGGCCAAAAAGTGCGAAAGCTCTCGATGCGGCTCCCGGCTTCGGCGGTCGCGGCTTCCGGCGACGACATCGCCAAAGGCTAACACCAACGGCGTTCAGATAACCGTCAAGACGCCAAGGGCGCCAAGTCCGGATTTCACAGTCCGGATCTTGGCGTTCTTGGCAGTTCTCATCGTCAGGCGGCGACCGGCACGCGCCCGCGATCCGAAGCCCCCGCGGGTGTCTCGGCGCCGCGCAGCACCCGGCTCTTCGGGCGCAGCGCCCACGACGCGACGACCAGCACCAGGATCGCCAGCGGCGTCACCACGCGCGCCGCCGGATCACCCACGGAGCCGTGGGAGATCGCCGCGCCGCTGAGGTCGAAGAACATGCCCGCGTAGGCCCATTCCTTGAGGCGCGGGAAGCGCGGCGCGAGGATCGCGAGGCCTCCCAGCACTTTCCAGACACCGAGCAGCGCCGCAAAATACACGGGGTAGCCGAGGTGCGACATGATGCCGCGCACCTGCTCGCCGCGCGCGGCGTCGAACACGCCGCCCGTGATGAAGGCCAGCGCCGTCAGGCCGGTCGCCGCCCAGTATCCAACCGTTTTCGCCCGCGATTCCGTGGTCATGAATAGTCTCCGTTTCCGAGTTCGGGTTGTGCCGGCCGCCTCGCCTTCCGCTGTGCGCCGACAGCTAAGAATGAAGCGCGGAGGCATTCGCGACAATGCATCGACAGTGGAAAAGATTTGCTATGTTTTGATCCAAATGACCGCCGAGCCTCTCGAGACGTCGGAGCTCCTGGCGTTCGCCAAGACCGTCGATGCCAAGTCGCTGTCACGCGCTGCCGTCGAGCTGGGTGTGCCGCGCGCGACGATCAGCCGCCGCCTGGCGCGCCTCGAAGAACGCCTGGGCGTTCGGCTCCTGCGTCGCACCACGCGCAGCCTGGTGCTGACCGATCCGGGCGCGGCGCTCTACCGGCACGCGCGCATCGTGCTCGACGCCGTGACCCACGCGGAGACCAGCGTGCGCCGCCAGGACGACGCGATCCGCGGCGACCTGCGCGTGTCGGTGCCGCCGATGACCGACCAACGCCTCTACACGATGATCTGCGCGTTCGCCGAGCGCCATCCGGAGGTGCGCCTGCAAGTTCAGTCATCCACCGAGCTCGTCGATCTGCAGCGAGGCGACTACGACGTCGCCCTGCGCGCGAGCATGGAGCTGCAGCCCGGACTGATGGCGCGCACGCTATTCCGCAATCCTGTGCTTGCCGTGGCCACGCCGGCCTACCTGGCCGCGCACGGCACGCCGCGGACGCAGCGCGACCTGCGCCACCACCGCTGCCTCATGGGGTTCGCGCGCGGCGAGGTGCCGCAGACCCACTGGCCGGTCGCCGGCGGCGGCAAGCTCCACGTCGATGGCGTGTTCTTCACGAACGACATGAATCTGCTCGCCGAGGCGGCGATGCAGGGACTGGGCATCGCGTTCGTGCCGCTCTTGCTGGTTCAGGACGCGCTCGATCGCGACCAACTGGTCCAGGTGCTGCCGGGCCTGATCGGCGCGGAGAGCCGCCTCTCGGTGGTCTATGCCGAGCGTGAGTTCGTCCCGCCGCAAGTGCGCGCCTTCGTCGACGCGGTCGTCGCCTGGTCCGAGCGCGAGCTGGCCGCCGGCTTTCACCCGACGCGCGTCCCGGTTTGCCGGCCGGCGGAAGCAAACGCTCACCCACCCTCGAAGACTGGGAAAACAGAGCCTGCGAACAGAGAGCCTGGGAAAAGAAAGCCCGCGCAAAGGCCCACCAAAAAGCGGCGGGCTCACTGACGCGGCGCCGATTCGCGCGAATTTTCGTCCCGCGCTTGGGAATCCCACGCTACCCGCGAAAGCGGCAGCTATCAAGGCAATTGCGATCGGCGTAGTCACCGTCGTCGACGCCGCGAGCTGCGTGGCGATCGAGCCTCGAAGGGAGACACGCCAATGACCGAATCGCCGATCGAAACGACGAGACGCACGCTGAAACTGCGAGACGCTGAGCTCTACGTAGAGACGAGCGGCACGGGCGAGCCGCTCGTGCTGCTCCACGGGTTCACCGGCTGCGGCGCCGACTGGAAGCATGTGTTCGATCTCGACGCGCTGGCGCGGCGCTATCGCTTGATCGTCCCCGATGCGCGCGGACATGGGCGATCGACCAACCCGGGCGGTACGTTCACCCATCGCGCCTGCGCCGAGGACCTGATCGCGCTCTGCGACGCGCTGGAGCTGCCGCGCGTGCGCGCCATCGGAATGAGCCTGGGCGGCAACACGCTGCTGCACGTGGCCACGACCGCGCGCGAGCGCGAGCGCATCGAGGCGATGGTGCTGGTCAGCTCCACGATGTACTACCCGGCGCAGGCCCGCGCGATCATGCGCCACGCCGGCCCGGAGAATCAGCCCCCTGCAGAGTGGGCGGCCATGCGCGCGCGCCATGCGTACGGCGACGATCAGATCCGCGCGCTCTGGCGCCATGCCGCCGGCTTCGCCGACAGCTACGACGACATGAACCTGACGCCGCCGCACCTCGCCACCATCACCGCGCGCACGATGATCGTCTATGGCGACCGCGATCCGCTGTACCCGATCGAGATGGCGATCGAGATGTACCGCGCGATCCCGCACGCCGCGCTGCGCGTGGTGCCGGGCGGCGGCCACGGCCCGATCTTCGGCGAGCGCGAGCGCGCCGAGCTCGGGTCCACGGCTCTCCCCTTCCTCGGGCCCTGACCCGCCGGGGTCCGGATCGGCCCGTCCGGATGAGTCTCGAGCCAGGTCGGCCGGACCGTTCCCTGCGGAATTCTTTGCAAATCGCCCCTGGCCCCCTGTGGGGAGTAGTCTTACTTTGCCGTCGTTCATGCAAGTCGCCACTGCCCTGGAGATCGACTCCGCCGCCGCCGTCCTGCACGGCGGCGGCGAGATGGGCGAGCGGATGCGGGCGATCGACTGGTCGCGCACGGTGCTGGGACCGGTCGCGAGCTGGCCCCTCAGCCTGCGCACCTGCGTGCGCATCGTGCTCACGTCGCGCCAGCCCATGTTCGTCTGGTGGGGCAACGAGCTCATCAACCTCTATAACGACGCCTACAAGACCATCGTCGGCGGCAAGCACCCGCAGGCGCTCGGCCAGCCGGCCAGTGTGGTGTGGCGCGAGATCTGGGACGACATCGGCCCGCTCGCCGAAGCGGCCATGCGCCGCAACGAAGGCATATACGAAAAGGCGCGCCTGCTGATCATGGAGCGCAACGGCTACGAGGAAGAGACCTACTACACCTTCTCGTACAGCCCCGTTCCCGGCGACGAGGGTGGCGTCGGCGGCATCATCTGCGCCAACACCGACGACACCGAGAAGATCGTCGGCGCGCGCCAGGTGCGGACACTCCGCGAGCTGGCTGCACGCACCAGCGACGCGCGCAGCGCGGAGACGGCCTGCGCGCGGGCCGCCGAAAGTCTGGCGCAGAACCCGTTCGATCTCCCCTTCGCGCTGCTTTACCTGACCGGCGAAGATCGCCGGAGCGCGCAGCTGGTCGCCCGCGCCGGGATCGACGCTGCGCACGCGGCCGCGCCGGCGACCATCGTGCTCGACGAAGAAAGCAGCGTCTGGCCCCTCGCCGAGGCGCTGAGCAGCCCGTCGCCGATCCTGGTCGCTTCGCCGCCCGTGCTGCGCGACGATCTGCCCACCGGCGCCTGGCATCGGAGCCCGCAGAGGATCGCGAGCGTGCGCATCTCGCCGACCGGCGATCGCGGCCGCGCGGCCATTCTGGTCGCCGGTCTCAGCCCGCACCGGCTCTTCGACGAGAGCTACTACGGCTTCGTCGATCTCATCGCCGGACAGATCGCGGCGGCGATCGCCGGCGCCGACGCTTACCAGCTACAACAGCGGCGCGCCGAGGACCTGGCGGCCATCGACCGCGCCAAGACCGTCTTCTTCAGCAACGTCAGTCACGAGTTCCGCACCCCGCTGACACTGATGCTCGGTCCCACCGAGGACGCGCTGGATCAGGGCGCGCTCGAGGGTGAGAGCCTGAAGATCGTCCATCGCAATCAGGTACGCCTGTTGAAGATGGTGAACAACCTCCTCGACTTCGCGCGCATCGAGGCGGGGCGCATGCAGGCGTCGTACGCTCCGACCGACCTCGGCGCGCTCACTGCCGACCTCGCCAGCTCGTTCCGCGCCGCCGTCGAGCGCGCCGGCCTCGCCTTCAGCGTGAGCTGCGAGACGCTGCCCGAGCCGGTGTTCGTCGACCGCGAGATGTGGGAGCGCGTGGTGCTAAATTTACTGTCGAACGCGTTCAAGTTCACGCTCACCGGCTCGATCCGGGTGAGCCTGCGCCGCGCCGACGGCGCCGTCGAGCTCGCCGTGAGCGACACCGGCTCGGGCATCCCCACCACCGAGCTCGAGCGCATCTTCGAGCGCTTCCACCGCGTCGCGGGCGAGCGCGCCCGCACCCACGAGGGCTCGGGGATCGGCCTGGCGCTGGTCCACGAGCTGGTGCGGCTGCACGGCGGGACGATCTCGGTCTCGTCGGTGCTCGGTGAGGGCTCGACGTTCGTGGTGCGACTGCCGACCGGCTCGGCGCATCTGCCCGCCGACCGCATCGTCGAGGACGCGCGGCTGCCGGCAGCGTCGCCGGCGACCGCGACCTCGAGCGCCGCGTCGCCTTACGTCGAGGAGGCGCTGCGCTGGCTCCCCGACGACGGGGCCGATCGCCGGCCCGCCAGCGACGTCCCCGAGACCGCGCCGGCGCCGGGCGGCCGCGTGCTGGTCGCCGACGACAACGCCGACATGCGCCAGTACATCCGGCGCGTGCTCGAGCCACGCTGGACCGTCGAGGCGGTCGGCTCGGGCCATGCGGCGCTCGAGGCGGCGCGCGCGCGAGCGCCCGATCTGATCCTCACCGATGTGATGATGCCCGAGCTCGACGGGTTCGGCCTTCTGCGCGAGCTCGACACCGACCCACGGCTGCGCGCGATCCCGGTCGTGATGCTGTCGGCGCGCGCCGGCGAGGAGGCGCGCATCGAGGGTCTGCAGGCTGGCGCCGACGACTACCTGGTCAAGCCGTTCTCGGCGCGCGAGCTCCGCGCGCGCATCGACGCCCAGATCCGGCTCGCCCGCGCGCGCAGCGCCGTCGAGGCCGAGCGCCGGCGGTTCTACTCGTTCCTCGACCAGGCCCCGGTGGCGATCATGGTCTTCGAGGGCGCGGACATGACCGTGGCCTACGTCAACGAGCTGGCGCGGCAGCAACTGGGTGAGCGCGAGGTCGTGGGCAAGCCGCTCCGCGAGGCGCTGCCCGAGCTGTGCGATTCGCCGATCCCCGAGCACCTGGCGCGGGTCTTCCGCACCGGCGATCCGCATACGGTGGTCGAGGAGTCGATCGCGGTCAGTGGTGCCGACGGCGCGCTGGCGCAGCGCTATCTCACCACGCTCCGCCGGCCGCTGCGCGACGAGAGCGGCACGATCTACGGCGTCATCACGGTCGGCCAGGACGTCACCGAGGCGGTGCTCGCCAAGAAGGCGCTCGAGACCAAGTCGATCGAGGCGCAGGCGGCGAGCCGGGCCAAGGACGAGTTCCTGGCCATGCTGGGGCACGAGCTGCGCAACCCGCTGGCGCCGATCTCGACGGCGCTGCAGCTCATGCAGCTGCGCGCCGGCGACGTGCTCCTCAAAGAGCGCACGATCATCGAGCGGCAGGTCAAGCATCTGGTGCGCCTGGTCGACGATTTGCTCGAGGTGTCGCGCATCGCGCGCGGCAAGATCTTGCTCGAGCGCGTCCGCGTCGATCTCGGCGACGTGCTGGCGCGCGCGCTCGAGATGACGAGCCCGCTCATCGAGCAGCGCGACCACCACCTGTCGGTCGACGTCGCGCCCGGGCTGGCGGTCGACGCCGATCCGGCCCGGCTGGCGCAGGTGTTCGCGAATCTGCTGACCAACGCCGCGAAGTACACGCCGCCGCGTGGTTACATCGACGTGAGCGCGCGGCGCGAAGACGGCGCGATCCTGATCGTGATCCGCGATTCCGGCATCGGCATCCGCGCCGAGATGCTCCCGAGGGTCTTCGATCTCTTCGTGCAGGAGCGGCAGGCCCTCGACAGATCGGAAGGGGGCCTGGGCCTCGGGCTCACCATCGTGCGGTCGCTCGTCGGATTGCACGGGGGCAGCGTCGAGGCGCGCAGCGCCGGGACCGGCCGCGGCACGGAGATCGTGGTGCGCCTGCCGGTCGCATCCGGCGAATCCACGGCCCCGACCGCAGGCGCCCGGATCAGCCATCGGCAGCCGACGCAGCCCACGGACGTGCCCACCACGCGCACGCGCCGCGTGTTGGTCGTCGACGACAACGAGGACGCGGTCGAGTCGCTGGCGGATGCGCTGTCGGAGCTCGGACACACCGTCGAGACCGCCTACGACGGCCCGGCTGCCCTCGGCTTGCTCGAGCGCTATACGCCCGACGTGGCCTTCCTGGACGTCGGCTTGCCGGTCATGGACGGGTACGAGCTGGCGCGGCGGATCCGCGAGGACCGCCGGTTCGCCCGCACCGTGCTCGTCGCGGTGACCGGCTACGGACAGAGGCGCGATCGCGTGCAGGCGCGCGAAGCGGGCTTCGACGCGCATCTGGTCAAGCCGGTCGACCTGCGGGCCATCGAGGAGATCATCACGCGCGAAGCGGCTCGCCGGGCAACCGAGCGTTAGAAACTCCGATCCCCGCCCTTGCGGATCAGCGCCAGCAGCTCGTCGGTGCCGAGGGTCGCGGCCAAATCGGCGCCCTCGAGCAGGCCGGCGGCCAGCGCGCGCTTGGCGGTGTGCAGGCCGAGCACCGACTCCTCGATGGTGCCGCGCGCGACCAGGCGCACGGAGGTGACCGGCCGCTGCTGGCCGATGCGGTGCGCGCGCGCCGTGGCCTGATCCTCGACGGCTGGGTTCCACCAAGGGTCGAGGTGGATCACCGTGTCGGCGGCGGTCAAATTCAATCCGAAGCCGCCGGCCTTGAGCGAGATCAGAAAGACGTCGGCCTCGCCGGCCTGGAACGCGGCGATGCGCTGCTCGCGCGTCTCGGCCGGCGTCGTGCCGTCGAGCACCAGGGTGCGAAAGCCGTGCTGGCGCAGGCGCGGCGCGAGCAGCTCGAGGAAGCTGCGGAACTGACTGAACACCAGCACCTTGTGGCCATCCTGGCCCAGGTCGGCGAGCAGCTGCAGCAGGTAGGCCGCCTTGGACGATCCCGCCTGCGTGCGCGGATACACGAGACGCGGGTGGCAGCAGAGCTGCCGCATCCGGGTCAGCGCCGCCAGCAGCACGAAGCGAAGGTCCTGGCCGTCGCGCTCGGGAGTGGTCTTGGTCGCAGCGATCTCCTCGAGCATCGAGCGGCGCAGCTCCTCGTAGAGCGCCATCTCCTCCTCGGACAGGCGAACGCTGCGCACGACGTCGGTGCGCGCCGGCAGCTCGGGCGCGACGTCGGCCTTCGTGCGCCGCAGGATGAACGGGCGCAGCAGCGCGGCCAGCGCGCGCCGGCGGCCGTCGTCGCCGAACTTCTCGATCGGCACGGCGAAGCGGCCGCGGAACTGCTCCCAGGTGCCGAGCAGGCCGGGACAGATCAAACGCATCAGGCTCCAGATCTCGCCGAGGTGGTTCTCGACCGGCGTGCCGGTCAGCCCCACCCAGAAGGACGCGCGCAGCCCGCGCAGCGCGCGCGACCGCTCGGTGGAGGCGTTCTTCACGGCCTGCGCCTCGTCGAGGACCAGGGATGAAAACGTGATCCCGCCCAGGCGCTCGGCGTCGAGCGTGGCGATCGCATAGCTGGTCACCAGCACGTCACCGGCGCGCAGATCGCGCAGCTCGGCTGCGCGGTCCGGCCCGCGATAGAGCCGCACGCGCAGCGACGGCGCGAAGCGCGCCGCCTCGTCGACCCAGTTACCGACCACCGACGTCGGCGCGACGACCATCGCCGGGCCGAGCGACGCGCGGTCGACCAGCAGCGCCAGCGTCTGGACGGTCTTGCCGAGCCCCATCTCGTCGGCGAGGATCGCGCCCACGCCCCACTGCGCGAGGCGCGCCAGCCACTCGACGCCGGCGCGCTGATAGGGACGCAAGGTTGCTTCGAGCTCGGGACCGATGTGCGGAACGATCGCCGCCCCGGCAATCATGCGGCGGCGCAGCGCGCGGAACGAAGCAGCGGCCTCGATCTGCGACTCCTCCTCGACCAGCCCGACCAGGGGATCGCTCGCCAGCCCGGAGATGTGCAGCGCTCGCACTCCGCCGGCCTCGCGCACCTCGAAGATCGCGGCCTCGGCGCGCGCCAGCGCATCGCGCAGCGCCTGCTCGATGCGCACGAAGCCGCGCGCACCGACCGGCAGATAACGTCGTCCCTCGCGGATCGCCGCGAGCAAGTCGGCGAGCGGCACCACCTCTTCACCTCTGCCCTTTTTGATCTTCGCGCCGCCCTCGACCGCGAACCAATCGTGCCGGTCGGCGACCTTCATGCGCAGGTCGCGCCGCCCGATCGTGCCGTAGTCGTCGAGGCGCGCGTCATCGGCCCATTCGACCACGACCTCCGCCCCGGGACCGTCGGACAGCTCCTTGAGCGTGGCGCAGAGATGCAGCGCCGGGTCTCCGGCCCCGATCCGCCAGCACCAGGGCGCGGTCTCGGCGCCGTCGATGTCGGGCTCCAGGAAAGGGCCTCGGACCTCGGGCCACGGACCTCGGGGCGGATCCAGATCCGATTCTTTCCCGAGGCCCGAGGCCTGAGACCCGAGGCCCCCGACCGCGGCCCAGCTCGCGACCAGGCCCAGACGCTCGGCGAGCGCGCGCCCGGCGCGTTGCTCTAGGGCGCGATCGCGGCGCACGCCGTGGCGGTCGCGCCCCTGCCCTTCGAGCAGCAGCGCCGGCCCCTCGCCAGGGCGGAAGACCGGCCCCAGCTTCGCCGGCCGCACGCCGAGCCGCACTTCCAGCGCGCCCGAGGCCAAGAGCTCGAGCCGCGCGGTGAGTCGCGGGTCGGCGGGGCCGATGGTGCGCGTCCAGTGCGACGGCAGCTCGACGTCGACGCTCTCTTGCAGCGGCTCGAGGCGCGCCGCCAGAGCATCGTGCGCCTCGGGCGGGAACGACACCGGCGCCAGCGCGAGCGCGCGCACGACCGCCGCCGCCTCGGCGCTCACCTCGGCGAGCAGCACGCGCGGCACGCCGCCCTCGCCGTCGGCCTCTTCCGGGTCGCGCCGGTGGAGGAGCACGACGTGCCGATCGTCGCGCAGCGCCGCTGCCACCTCGGTCGCGAGCAGGGTCACGCCCCCGAGCTCGAGCTCGGGGGTGAGCGCGCCGTCGCGCGCGCTGGCGAAGCGAAGGCGCAGCCGCCCCTGTCGGATGTCGAGCCGCTCGACGCCGCGGCGTCCGGCGCCGCCCGGTCCGTCGAAGAACACCGCCGGGTGATCGATGAGCGCGCGCAGCACGCCGAAGACCTGCGCCGCCGTGAGCGCGCCGCCCCAAGTCGCCGACCGGCGCGCAAAGCGATCGTCGTAAGCGCGGAAGGCGCGCTCGTCGCCGGCCGAGCGCGCGGGGTGATCGGGCAACTCGTACCAGGGCAAACGCGTGCCCGGCGAGTAGACGCCGTTGCGCCCGCGCTTCTGCACGACCGGCTCGACGCCGACAGCGCCGTCGCGCAGCGCGGTCACACGAAAAGCGATCCGCTCGTCGGCGCGCGCGCCGTCGGTGCCGCGCGTGCCGCTCTCGTCGATCCGCGACAGCCGTTCGTCGAGCGCGCCGAGCGTGAACTGCCAGACCGGCAGGCGGACCACATCGCCGAGGGCGTCGCGATCGGCCCCGCGCGGGTCGCGGATGAAGTCGATGATCGCCTCCAACGCGGCCAGCCGCAGCTCTGCCGCCACGTCGCCGCCACCCGGCCGATCATCGCGCCAGCTGGTCCAGCGCAGCGGCCCCTGGCGGAAGCCGAGCAACACGACCCCCACGTCGTCGGGACCGCCACCCGATGAGCGCGTGGCGCCGAAGAGATACCGCTCCCGGTAGCGCAACGCCGGGACCGGATCGCGCACCACCCGCACACCAGCGGGCTCGTACGTCCCCGTCGGCCGCGCCGCCGTTCCCGCGCGGCGCAGCTGCGCGAGCTCCTCGCGCAGGCGGTCGAGCAGCGCGGCGAGCGCCTCGTCGGTGGGATCGCGGCCGTGCTCGTCGAGGAACGCGCGGGCCGCGCGCTCGCGCGCCACCAGGATCGCGATGCGATGAAGGAGCTCGCGGACCGTATCGACCACCGGGCCGTACCGCCGGCGCACCGGATGCGCCGGGTCGTACTCGACCAGAAGCTGCCGGTAACTGAGCACCTCTCCCTGGCGCGCCGTCAGGAACGTCCCCACCGGTCCGTCGTCGGCGACCACCAGGTCGTCGAGGCGGTCGGCGACCGCCCAGCTGTCGGCCCACGCCAGCAGCTCCGCGGGCGGCTCGGGCGGCGGCGGGACCACGTCTTCGTCGGTGTCGGCGGACACGCCGGGACTATAGAGCCCCGTGCGTGACACCGGTACCGGCGAGCCGCGCCGCGATATTCGCGTATCGCAGCATGGCTGAAATGCGAGACATGGGTGCGATCTCTCGTGCGAAACATCACGAATCGGACCGCCAGGTTGGCGCACGATCACGAACCAGCGTCGAAGATCCGTGATTGGAAAAGAATTTTTTTGACGACAGAAGGTATCCAGACAGTACTCACGAATCGTCCGGTCCTGATCGCCGATGCGGCGTAGGCTGCGGGCGATAGCAACCTTCTCAGGGAGACCTCGATGACTTACCTCGGCCCAGCTCGTCAGTCCGACCGTTCGAAAGGCGTCGGCGCATTGCCGGCGCTCGTAGTCGCTTCGGCCCTGTCGTTGGTGGTCGCGGCGTGCGGTAGCAGCACGTCGTCGATCAATCCCAACGACGCCTCAGTCAACGGAAAGGGCGGAGCCACTGGAACCAGCTCCGGCGGAGGGCCGGGCACGGCGGGAGGTCCGGGGACCGGCACCGGCGCGGGTGGTGCCGCTGGCGTTACGTGTGGTGGAACAGGCCAGCCCTGCTGTGCCTCCAACACCTGTAACGGCGGTGGATGCTGCGTCGCCGGAAATTGCATCGCGGCGGGCGCCACCTGCGGCGCGAACGCCATCACCGGCACCTGTACCAGCGGCTCGTGCCAGAACGCGGCGGGAGCCGCGTGCGGCGCGATCGGCCAGGTCTGCTGCGGCAACAACGTCGGGAACACCTGTACCGCTTCGGGCGCGCGCTGCACGATCACACCGGGCGGCGGTGCCGACGGCGGCGGCGGAGCGACCTCGATGTGCACTGCTTGCGGCACCAGCGGCGCGCCGTGCTGCCAGGCCGCCAACGGCGGTGGCGTCCCGACCTGCGACACAGGCCTCTCGTGCCAGGCCGGCGGCGCCGGCGCGGCTCAGATGTGCGCACCTTGCGGCGGCGACTCGCAGGCGTGCTGCGGAGGCGCCACCTGCAACACCGGGCTCGCTTGCGCGAATCCGGGCGGCGGCATGGCGCGTACCTGCATGAACTGCGGCGCGCTCAACGCCGCGTGCTGCGCGGGCAACATCTGCCAGGCGGGCGGCGTCTGCACCGGCGCGGCCGCGGGCACGCCGGGAACCTGCGATCCTTGCGGCGGAACCGGTCAGGTCTGCTGCGCGGGTAACACCTGCGACACCGGGTTCCGCTGCGGTGCTGCTCCCGCGGGCGGCGGCGGCGCACGCATGTGCGAGGCCTGCGGCGCTTCGGGTCAGGCCTGCTGCCCCGTCAACGCTGCCGGTGGGATGGCCTGCACCACGGGGCTCAGCTGCATCGGCGCGGGCGGCGCCAATGCAGGCACCTGCGGCGTGTGCGGCGCTGCGGGTCAGGCTTGCTGCGCTGGAAACACCTGCGCGGTCGGCTTCGCCTGCGTCGCCGCCCCGGGCGGCGGCGCTGACGCCGGCGGTGGCGGTGCGGCGTTGAGTTGCATGGCCTGCGGCGCGAGCGGCCAGCGCTGCTGCGCGAACCGCACCTGCAACACGGGCCTCATGTGCACCGGCAACGGCGGCGCGGCGACCTGCGGCTAGACGCCTCGCAACGCTGGTAAAAGACATCGGCCCCGCGCTCGTCTCGGCGAGCGACGGGGCCGATTGCTTTTCCGGGAGCCGCTGACGCTAGTTCGTCGAGATGGTGTCGATATGCACCGATACCGTTTGCGGCGCGCCGTACAGCGGAGCCGCGGCGTCCCCGGACACCGGAGGCGGCGTCGCGATGTGCACCCCGATCTGGACGACGTTGGTCGGATCGAAATTCGGATCGATGAACTCGGCCCCGTTGAGCCGGAACGTCATCGTGTGCCAGTTGTTGTCGCTCAACAATACCGTGCCGCCCTCGGCCAGATAGAACCCGGGCGTCGTCGGCGTCGACAATGCATAGATGCGCGCGACACCGCCGGTGAAAGTCGTCGTGCCGCCATCGTCGCCCGCATCGAGGCGCACGCGCGCGGTCAGCGTGGCGCCGGTCAGGTTGATCGACGGGGCGATTGGGGTGTTTTGGTATACGTGCCGGAACGCGACCACCTGGTTGTAGTCGGAGAAGGTGGCCTGGATGCGCGCCGACCCCGGCGACGGCATCCCCACGCTGCCGTCGAACGCCGACGTCACCAGCGTGCCGCCGTCGACAGACAGCGCACCCAGGTTGACCGGGTTGGTCGTCGCATTGGGATCGATGTCGAATCCGTTGAGGTCGGCATCGAAGGTGAAGGAGACCATGGCAACCGGCGGCGCATCGACCCGCCCATCCGAGGCATCCCCCACTCCACCGTCGGTGCCGCCGCGCGCGTCGAGGCCGCCGTCGGGGACGCCACTGTCGATGGCGCCACCTCCGCCGCCGTGGCCGCCGGCGCCTCCCGTCGCGCCGCCGTGTCCACCCGCTCCTCCGGTCCCGCCGCTCTTGCTGCTACTGCCACAGCCCCCCAGCCCAGCCCCCAACCACAACAGGGCCCCCGCCGCTGCGTACCACCGCCTTCGAATCGATGCGCCGCCGATCTCCATCTGCTTCTCCTCGCTCTCAATTACGTAAGACAGCGAGGCGCGAGCGGAAGCCGCCCGACGGAAACCCCAGGCCGGTCCTGTCAGGGCGTACGGCTCAGCCGGCGAGCCGCTGGATCGCCGCCGCGAGGCGCGCCAGCGCCACCGGCGATCGATCGAGGAACAGCGACGGCTCGATCAGCTCCAGCTCCATCACGCACGGCCGCCCGCGCTCGTCGCGCGCAAGATCGACGCGCGCGTAGAGCAACGGCTGGCGCACGACCGCGGCCAGGATCGACTCGGCGAGCGCCGCCTCGTCTGGCGCGATCGCAACCGCCTCGGAGATGCGCTGCTGATCACCGGCGAAGCGCGCGCTCTTGCGAACGGCGTGCGTGAACGTGCCGTCGATCCAGACCAGCGCGCGTTCACCGTAGCTCTCGACCGAGCTCAGGAACGGCTGCACGAGCACGTCGTGCCCAGCGGCGAGCAACTCGTCGAGGTGCGCCTGCCCGGCGGACGCGAAGTCGCCGCGCGCGATGCGCCGCGTGCCCACGGATCCGGCGGAGACCGCGGGCTTGATGACGACCTCGGCCGAGCCGCCGGCGAGCCGCGCGAGATCCGCGGATCCGCCGGCCGGCACGAGGCGCGTCGGCACGACCGGCAACCCCGCCTGGGCGAGCTCGAGCAGGTAGCGCTTGTGACTGTTCCAGCGCACGATCGCGGCCGGGTTCCAGAGGCGCGTCACCGCCGCGCTGCGGTCGACCCACTCGAGAAAGCGCGCGTGGTGGCGCACGTAGTTCCAGGTGGAGCGGATCACGCACACGCGCGCCTGACTCCAGTCGACCGCGGGGTCGTCCCACGCGCGGGTCTGCGCCGATAACCCCAGCGCCGCCAGCGCCGCGCGCAGCGGCGGGTCGTCCTCGTCTGGACGCGGCAGCGTTGAAGCGGTGGCGAGGAGAACGTCCATGAGAACCGGCTATGATACCGATCGGGCGACCGTCGCGAAATAACGGCGCGCACGGCGCGGCCGCGAAGACGTGACGCGCGCGATTTGGCTGGCGCGGCCGGCCCCACCGAACAAAAATCCGGCCGGCGAGGGCCAATACGATGCAGACCACGACGCAGGTGAAGACAGAGGCGCCGGCAGCGGACAAGAAACAGGCAACACTGTCGAAGATCGCAGGTGCGTCCGCGCTGCGGGGCAACGGCCCGCACGCAGTCTCCGTCGGCGGCGTCGATCTGATCCTGCTGCGAAACAACGGGCGCGCGCGCGTCTACCAGGGACGTTGCCCGCATCAAGGCGCGTTGCTCGGCGAAGGTGAGATGGATGGAGATGCGCTGGTCTGCCGCAACCACCGCTGGCGCTTCGACGCCGAGACCGGGAAACGACAAGGCGGGCCGCAGTGTCTGGTCGCCTGCCCCGTCGTCGAGGAGCACGGGGAGGTGCTGGTCGATCTCGCGCCGCTGGCGGCGCTCGACGACCGAGGGGCGGCGGCGCGGGCGGCGGCCGAGGGCAAGCTGCGCGACGTCGCCGACCTTCCCGGACCGCGCGGGATGCCCATCGTTGGAAACGCCCTGCAGCTGGATCTCGATCAGCTGCACGTGGTGATGGAGCGCTGGGCTGTGCAGTACGGCAAGATGTACACGTTCCGCCTCGGACTCGATCGCGGGCTGGTGGTCTCGGATGCCGAGCTCACGCAACAGGTGATGCGCGCGCGCCCGGACACGTTCCAGCGCACGACCAAGGTCCAGCGGGTCTTCGAAGAGCTGGGCGTCAACGGGCTCTTCTCCGCCGAAGGCCCGGCATGGCGCCCGCAGCGCCGCCTGGCGATGGAGGCGCTGGCGCATCGCAACCTGCGCGGGTTCTTTCCCACGCTGTGCATGGTCGCGGCCCGCCTGCAGCGCCGCTGGCAGCGCGCGGCCGACAGCGGCGAGCCCCTCGACATGGTTGAAGAGCTGAAGCGCTTTACCGTCGACGTCACGACGACGCTGACGTTCGGGCACGACATCAACACCGTCGAGGATGCCGGCGGCGACGTCATCCAGCGCAAGCTCGAGCTGGTTTTCCCGGCGTTCAACCGGCGGTTGTTCGCCCTCGTGCCGCTGTGGCGGATCGTGCGCATGCCGCGCGACCGCCGCCTCGATCGCGCGCTCGCGGAGCTGCGCGACTGGATCGACGACCTGGTGCGCGATGCGCGCGCGCGGCTCGCCGCCGATCCGGCGCGGCAGGCCGAGCCGGCGCACTTCCTCGAGGCGATGCTCATCGCGCGCGACGACGCCGGCCAGCCGTTCTCCGACGACACGATCTTCGCCAACCTCATGACCATGCTGCTGGCTGGTGAGGACACCACCGCATACACGCTGGCCTGGGCGATCCATCACCTGTGCGACAACCCGGCCGCGGCTCGCGCGCTGCAAACCGAGGTCGACGCCACCCCGCGCAACGAGATCGGACGGGGCGTGCCGGCGAGCTTCGAGACGGCGAACAACCTCCTTTACGCGGGCGCGATCGCGCAAGAGTCGATGCGGCTGCGCCCGGTGGCGCCGGTCATCATCTTCGAGAGCATCGTCGACACGGTCATCGGTGACGTCGCGGTCCCGGCGGGCCTCCCGGTGGTGACGCTGCTGCGCCCGCCCGTCCTCGAGGCCGAACATTTTCACCAACCGGACGCGTTCCTGCCCGAGCGCTGGCTCGACAATGCACCGGCCGGCGCGCACGAACCGGCCGCGCACATGCCGTTCGGATCGGGGCCGCGCATCTGCCCGGGGCGCAGCCTCGCGCTGCTGGAGATGAAGGTCTTACTGGCCACGCTCTACGGCGCGTTCGAGGTCGAGCGCGAGGGCAACAGCAAGGACGTGACCGAGCAGTTCGCGTTCACGATGTCGCCCGCCGGCCTGAAGGTGCGCCTGCGCCGCCGCACGGCGTGAGATCCGGTCCCCTCCCCCGTCCGCGCCCGTCTGCGGGGGAGGGTTAGGGAGAGGGCAGACCTTGCGAGCCGTAGCGCCCGGGTCTCCCTAGTGTTTCCGGCAGACGTCGAACATCTGCTTGAGGTGCGTCATCAGCGACGGGTTGTGGCGCATGAAGCCGTCGAAGTAGCCGACGAACCCGAGCAGCACGCCCGCGACGATCGACGCCGAAGCCAGCACCGCCACCAGCACCGAAGTCGCGATGCGACCCGGGCGCGACCGTGGCGTGCGCAGCACCCACCAGCTGGCCAGCGTCGCCGCGAGGTACAGGGCCGAGACGAAGTCCCACTCGTAACGCATGCTGTTCGAGAAGATCAGCAGCGCCGGCAGTGCGGCCACGGTGGTGCCGATGAGGAGCGCGCCTGTCACCCAGCGCCGCGTCCAGGGGGCGTGCGGACCGGGGGACGGAACCGCCGCCGCCGCATCGGGCGCCGGGCTCGCCGTCGCGCGCGTGCGCCGCTCGGCCAGCCAGAACGGCGCGGCGAGCATCAACAACCAGATGAACGGGACCACCACCAGCACGCCGATCGCCGGCTCGATGCGAACATCCGCCGGCAAAGGGAACCAGTCCGGCAGGCCCGCGTGGGGCACGTTCCACTTGGTGATGAGGTACGGGAACCCGCACGAACGCACGGCGGGCGCGAACAGGTACATGACCAGGTTGGGGATGATGAAGCGCGGACCGCTCAAGAAGGTGAAGCCCATCTGGTAGCTGACGCCGAACTCCAGCGGCTTGCCGAAACGCAGGTAGTTGATCGTCAGCTGCGCGAGGACCACCGCCGCTGCCGGTACCCCACCCCATAGCGCCGGCTGCAGCAGGCGCTTCCAGCCCCCGTCCCCGGCGGCACGCCAGCAAGCGACGATGGTCCACGCGGTCAGCAGCCCGGCCGTCGGCAACAGGCTGATGCGCGAGCCGGCGGCGAGTCCGAAGCCCAGCCCCGACGCCGCGAGCGCCAGCTTTGCGGCGCGGCTGCCGGCGCGCGTGACCGCGCGCAGGCCGAAATAAAGCCCGCTCAGAATAAACAATGAGCCGGCGGTGATGGCCTGCTCATAGACCGCGCCCCGGGCCAGGAGGTACGGCACCGGATTCGCGAGCACGAAGACCAGCGTCGCCATCCAGACCGCCCACCGTGGCGGAGTCGGCTCGACGGTGCGCGCGAGCGCGCGGATCAGGAGCGTGCCGACGATCGCGCGGCCCATCGCGTAGAAGAACACGGGTATCCCATCCCCGACGACGGTGTGGATGCGGAGCAGGATCTTCGCGGCCGCGAGCAAGGCCGCGGGCACGAACCCCCAGTAGAGGTACAGGTGCCCGTTGTAGTAGCTGTGGTCCCAGCGCCAGAAGCGCATGTTCGCCGGGTTCAGCGGATCGGGCAGCGCGCGCAGCCCCGGTGACGGCGGCTCGAGCAGGTAGAGCTGGCCGGCGCGGAACGCCTCGGCCTGCTTGTCGTACATCGCGGTCCAGACCGGCCAGTTGGTCCAGCGGCCCGCCGACAACACGAAGACGTAGTAGACCGCGAGCAGCGCCCAGAAGAGAGCGACCGCCAGGCGCCCGCGCCACCCCCGGCCTTCGCCGGAAGCCGTCACGGCCGGGCTCCGCCGGTTTGCCGCCGCGTCAACGACACGACCGCGTCGATCCAGCGGGGTGAGGCGTTGAGCGACGGGACCAGCGTCAGGCTCTCGCCGCCGGCGGCGGTGAAGTCTCGGCGCGCGCGGATGCCGATCTCCTCGAGCGTTTCGAGGCAATCGGCGACGAACGCCGTGCAGAATACGGCGACGCGCTTCTTGCCGGCGGCGGCGAGCTCCGGGAGCACGACGTCGGTATACGGGCGAATCCAGGGTGTGCGCCCGAGCCGCGATTGAAAGCTCACGCTCCACGTGCCGTCGGCGAGGCCCAGACGCGCCGCCAGCGCCCGCGCGGTCGCGAAGCACTGCGCGCGGTAGCAGTGGCGGTTCGCCTCGACGATGCGGTCGCAGCAACCCGCCGACGCCAGGCAGTGCTTGCCGCTGGTGTCAGCCTTGTGCATGTGGCGCTCGGGCAAACCGTGAAAGCTCATGAGCACGTGATCGGGCTTCTGCTCCGCGATGACCGGCGCGCCCTGCGCGGCGAACGCGTCGATGAACTCCGGGTCGTCATAGAACGGCTCGACGAATGACAGCGACGGAGTGACCCAGGCCTGCCCAGCGAGGCGAAAGACCTCCTCCACGGATGAGCCAGTCGACGATGACGAATACTGCGGATAGAGAGGGAACACCACGATGGTGTCGGCGCCGGCAGCGCGCAGCTTGTCGAGCGCCGACGCGATCGACGGGCTCTGGTAGCGCATGCCGAGCTCGACCGCCCAACCGTCGCCGAGGCGCGCGCGCACCGCCGCCGCCAGGTCGAGGCCGTGGCGCAGGAGCGGTGAGCCCGCGCCGGCGCCGTCTCGTCCCCAGATCAGCTGGTAGGCGGCCGCGCTCTTCCGCGGGCGCGTCGGCAGGATGACCAGGTTGAGCAGCGCCCATCGACCGAGGGGGTGGATATCGAGCACGCGCGGGTCAGAGAGAAACTCGCGCAGGTAGCGCCGCACCGCCGACGGGCTCGGGTCGTCGGGCGTCCCCAGATTGCAGAGCAGCAGGCCGGTCTTGGACACGGCGCGCACTATCGCACGACGAGCCGCGTTTCTCGTATGATGTGCCATCGCCATGAAGTCGATCCTCGGCGGGATGCCGCCCGCGGTTTTTCTGCGCGACTACTGGCAGAAGCAGCCGCTGCTGGTGCGCCAGGCGTTCCCGCGCTTCCGGGGCATCATCGGGCGTGACCGGTTCCTGTCCCTGGCGACTCGCGCCGACGCACGCGCGCGGCTCGTCATTCACCACCCGCGGAGGCGGCGCGACCGGTGGGAACGCCATGACGGCCCGTTCGGCGGCCTCGACGCCGGCATGCTGCCGCGCAGCCACTGGACGCTGCTGGTCAACGGCATCGAGTGCTTGATTCCCGGAGGCTGGGAGATCTTGCGCGCGTTCTCGATGATCCCGGCGGCCCGCATCGACGATCTGATGGTCAGCTACGCCGCAGACCGGGGCACGGTGGGCGCGCACGATGATCTCTACGACGTCTTCTTGCTGCAGGGGCCGGGCCGGCGGCGCTGGCAGATCAGCACGCAGCGGGACCGCAGCGTCGAGCCCGAGGCGGCGATCCGCGTGTTGCGGTCGTTCGTTCCCGAAGCCGAGTGGCTGCTCGAGCCCGGAGACATGCTGTACTTGCCGCCCGGCATTGCGCACCGGGGCGTCGCCGAAGGGCCGTGTTTCACTTATTCAATCGGGTTCCTGGCGCCGTCGCACGCCGAGCTGGTGCAGAGCTTCTTCGAGTACCTGGGCGCGTCGCTGGGCGCGGGGATCGATCCCGACGCGCGCTACGAAGATCCCGACCTGCGTCCGCCGCGTGACCCGCTCGAGATGGGCGACGCGATGATCGCGCGGGTCGCGGGGGTGATCGCGCGCGCGGGGGCGCGCGGAAGGCGCGCGGCGGATCCGGCGAGGGTCGCCGATTTTCTCGGGCGGTTGCTGACGCGCCCTCGGCCGCGCCATGTGTTTCGCCGGCCGGCGCGGCCGTTGTCAGAGGAGGAGATGGCGCGCGCGTTGCGCGGGAAGCACGGGAAGATCACGCTCGCGCTTCCGAGCCGAGGGCTGGCGCGCGGCGGACGCGTTTTCTTCAACGGAGAGGCGTACACGGCGCGCGGAGCGGGGCTGCGGGTGTTGAAGGAGCTTGTGAGGGAGCGCGCGGTAGCGTTGCCGCTGCGGGGGGTGGATGAGCGCGCGAGAGCGTTGCTGCACGAGTGGTACGTCGCGGGGTATCTGCGCGTCGAATCGCACGGGTGAAGCGCGGGACCTCCTCACCCCACCCTCTCCTCCACGCAGACGTGGAGAAGAGGGCTTTCGGATCTTCTTCTCCCTCTCCTCCACGTCTGCGTGGAGGAGAGGGTCGGGGCTGAGGAGGTCCGCTCTTTTCTCCCTATTCGCGAGCCCCGCTCAACGCGCGGCGGATCAGATTGGCGGGCACCTTTGCCGCCGGCACTCGCCCCCGCCGCCCGCGGCGCGCTTTCGGCGCCGGCGCTCCCTCGTCGAACCAGGTGCGGACGTCCTCTTCCAGGCCGACCCCGTGCATGAAGTTATAGATCGCCTTGCGCAACCCCGGCCCCAGGCGCTCGTGGTCGCAGCCGGTCGGGTCGATGAACGGAACCTCGTTGCGCGCGAACGTCACCGGCGCCTCGGGTCCCAGCCGCACGCCGTAGAGCTCGGGGCGCTGGCCGACCGGGCTGTGCGCCGTCGCGGCAAACCGGTGCCAGAACGCCGACTGGATGCAGCCCTCCGCGAAGAGCTGGCGCACCCGCTCGAGCGCGTCGACGGTCTCCTGCTCGGTCTCCGTCGGAAAACCGTACATCAGATAAGCGTGCACCAGCACGCCGGCGTCGCTGAACGCGCGCGCGACGCGTGCCACTTGCGCCACCGTCACCCCCTTCTTCATCAGCGCCAGCAGCCGGTCCGACGCGACCTCGAGCCCGCCGCTGACAGCAACGCAGCCCGAACGCGCCAGCAGCTCGACCAGCGCCGGCGTGAAGCTCTTCTCGAAACGGATGTTGCCCCACCAGGTGATGGCCAGCTTGCGCTCGATGATCTTCTCCGCCAGCGCGCGCAGCGCCGCCGGCGGTGCCGCCTCGTCGACGAAGTGGAAGCCGGTCTCGCCGGTCTCGCGCACCAGCGCCTCGATGCGATCGACGGTCACGTCGGCTGACGCGGTCTCGTAGCGCGCGATATAGTCGAGCGAGACGTCGCAAAACGAGCACTTCTTCCAGTAGCAGCCGCGCGCGACCGTGAGCTTGTTCCAGCGCCCGTCGGCCCACAGCCGGTGCATCGGGTTCAGCATCTCGAACAGCGATACGTAGCGCGCAAGCGACAATCCATCGTAGGTCGGCGTCCCGGTCTCACGATGGTGGAGGTCGCCGAGATCCGGCGTCGACTTCAGCACCACCCGCCCCGCCTCGCGCACATACGTCCGGAACAACGGCCGCCCCGGGTCGCGCAGGTGGTCGATCAGCGCCAGCAACGGCCGCTCGCCGTCGTCGAGCGCAATGTAATCCACCAAGTCGAAGAGGCGCGGGTCGGTGAGCTGGCGCAGCTCGGTGTTGACGTACCCGCCGCCGAGCACGACCTTGATCGCCGGCCATTGCGCCTTCACCACGCGTGCGATTCGCAGCGCCCCGTAGACGTTACCGGGGAACGGCACGGTCAACCCGACGACATCGGGCGCGTGCGCGCGCACCTGCTCGGCGGCCAGCGCATCGAGAGTCTCGTCGACCAGCGTTGCCGGACCGTCGAGCGCCTCGGCCAGCGCGTCGAAGCTCGCCGCGCTCTCGGCCAGCTTCTCGCCGTAGCGCGACAGCTCGAAGCGCGGGTCGATACCGTCGCGCACGACGTCGGCCAGCTCGTCGACGAACAGACTGGCCAGGTGACGCGCGCGATCGGTGGTGCCAAGCTCGCCGAACGCCCAGGCGAGCCGCTCGTCCTCGGGATCGTCGAGCGGCGCGAAGCGCGGCCCTTCGGGCAGCAGCGTGCGCCCGACGATGCGCAGCGCCAGGGTGGGGTCGCGCCCCTGCAGGAACCGCAGCACCGGCTCGACCAGCGCGATGGACTCATCGGCGTGCGCGAGGAAGTGCTCGGTCGATGCCGTGCGCTCGGGTCCACGCTTGCGCCGCCCGGCGCCGGCCTGCCGGAGGCGCTCGCGCACCGCCGTGAGCCCGGCTCGAGAAAAGAGCCGCAGGAAGAGCTCGATCGAGAGGTCCGCCTGCGCGACCGCGACGTCATCCCCGGCGTGCGCGCGCACGCAGCCAGTCAGATACGCCGTCGCTGGGTACGGCGTATTGAGTTGCGTCATCGGCGGCGTCACCAGGAGGATCCGCATTGCTGGTTCCCAGCATACGCCGACCGAGCGAGCGGCTCACAATGTCAGGACGGATTTCGGCTCGGCCGCAGCCTTGCGCTCGAGCACGCTGCCTTTGTAGGTCACGGCGCGCGCGCGCATGACCCCGCCCAGCGGGCGGTGGTCCTCGATGGCGTGCCAGGGGTCGAAAGAGAATTGCTCGACCAGCGCCGTGATCTCGCGCCCGCGCGGCGACTCCGGGTCCTGCCGCGACAGCGTGAGCTTGCCGAGCTCGATCCACGGTCCCGCCCAGACCACCGACGTATCCTCGATCGGCGTGGTCACGTCGTCCTGGAACAGCTGCGCGCGCAACGCCCAGGTCAGCGGCCCGGCCTTGAGCCGCGCCGTCAGATCGGCGCGCAGCGCATCGTCGCCGCTGGTCTCCGGCGACGGCGGGTTGCCGACCGGAAACAGGCCCAGCTTCGTGGCGCGCCCGGCGCCGAACGAGAGCGGTGCCGCGGTATGAAATGTGTGGGTCGCGAACGACTTCACCTTGGGCGCCTTCAATGCTCCACCCAGGATCCGGAACGCTCGGCGGAGCCCGAACGCGCCGATCAACCGCGGCAACAGCTTGATCGGCCCGTCCTTGGCCGCGCGCACGAACGCCATGAACTCCTCGGGGTTGCGGAACGCGATCGCCTGCTGATCGATGAACAGGAAGTCCTGCGTCGCCTCTTGCTCGAGCCCGGCGATGATCTTCTTGCCGGGCACGCCGACCAGCTTCAGCGCGAAGCCACGCACGTCGGGGGCCTTGTCGGGCTGGTGGGCGCTGCTGCCGTTTGAGAAACGCGCATAGACCGGCCAGCGCTGGCCGGGGTTGGCGAACACGCCGGCCCGCGCGCTCTCCGGCGCTTCGACCACGAGCTCGCCAACCGCGCCGATGTGGGGCTTCAGATGCAACGCGCGCCCAACCGCCCCGCCCTTCGCCGCCCGCGCGCGCTGGATCGCGACGATCTCGGACGCAAACTGCTCGAACCGCGCGGCCTCGTCGGCGGCGATGGTCTCGTGAAAGCTCATGGCGCCGAAAGGTAGCACCGAAGGCGAAGCGCCGCCTGCGGCGTTCCGAAACGATTCAGCGCCGCATGTGCGCCTGGAACGCGCGCAATCGGGCGTTGCCGCCGCCGCCGGTCAGCTCGCGAAACAGGATGCCGCGGAAGATCATGGCGTAGTGCAACCCGAACAGGGCCACCGGCAGCGCCCACAGCGGGAGGCCAGCAAACAGACCAATCACGCCGATCGGCGACGAGAATGTATTGCCGAACGCAAGGAGCACCTCGGCGGGACGCTGGAAGCGCAGCCCGCCTCCGGCCGCCAGCACCAGGCCGGCGAACACGATGTTGGGCAACAACCAGGTCACCGGATTGGCCAGCATGAAGCGCGCTGACGCCAGCAGCAACGCGAACGAGCGCGTCTTGCCCTGATAGAGCAGCTCGGGGACGGCGTTGAAGAAGAACGCCATCGCGATCCCGAAGATTGCCGAGAGCGCCGCGGGGTTCACGGTAGGCGCGGTCTGGCCGGCGGCGCCGACGACGAAACGAACGACATACCCGATGATCCAGAACGCGAACATGACGCTGATGACGTCCCAGAAGCGCGCACCGAACGTGCTCTTGAACTCGGCCCAGCGCACCCGGATCGGAGTGCCCGCGACCGCTTGCGAGATCAATTCGATATAGCTCGACCAGCAGGCCGCCGCGACCAGCCCCAGGACGAAGCCACCAACGATGCCCAGCGACTGCGCCAGCAGGCCGACCGGGTACAGGATGAGCGCATAGACGACCAGCGACAGCGCCGCCGGCCACGCGCGCACGGCGTTGCGCGCCGCCGTGGTGGTGACTTTTCGATACAGGGCCAACATCGGGGGCGAATGTTACCCGACCGGCGGGCGTCGCGCTCGAAACCCGCCCGAGGCCGCCCAACGCCGCTCGCCGGCTCAGCGCGGAAGGCCGGGCACCTTGGCCGGACTGCGCGCCTCGAGATCCCGCGCCGGTGCAAAGGTCGCCATCGGCTCGGTCTTGCCGCGAATCGCCATCGGCTCGAACGCGCGAAAGGTGTACCCGGCCCCGGCGCGCGCCCGCGTCGCCCCTGACACCAGCACCGGGACGCCGGCCGTCTTGGTCAGCCCCTCGATGCGCGCGGCAACGTTGACGGTATCGCCGATCGCCGTGTACTCGAGCCGCCGCGCCGGCGAGCCGATGTCGCCGACGACCGCATAGCCGGTGTGCAGGCCGATGCCGATCTTGAGCGGAGGCGCCCCACGCGCCTCGCGCTCGACGTTCAGCGCCGCCAGCTCGTCGAGCATCGCCAGCGCGCATTCGATCGCGTGGCTCGCGTGGTCCGTGTCGGGCAGCGGCGCGCCGAAGTAGGCCATGATGCCGTCGCCGATGAACTTGTCGAGCGTCCCGCCGTGCTGGAATACCTTTTCGACCATGCGTCCCAGGTACTCGTTGAGCATCCGCACGACCTCCGGCGGCGACAGCGCCGACGAGATGGTCGTGAACTCGCGAATGTCCGAGAACAGCACGGTCAGCTCCTGGACGTCGGGCCCCCCCGCCACCGTGCCCTGGTTCTGCAAACGGTCGGCCACCGACGGCGAGAAGTAGCGTCCGAGCCGGGCCCGCTTGCGCTGCTCGTCGGCGATGTTGCCGACCAGCGCGCGAATGCGGCCGATGAGGTGGCCCGCCGCCGCCGCCGCGCACCCGAGAACGATCGCCGAAGCCACCCACGCGCCGCGGCCGATGCCAGCGCGCCACTGCAGAGCGACCTCGGCCACCGTCGCCACCGCGGCGACGACCGCGACCTGGCGGACGCTCAGCGACAGCGCCCCCAGCAACACCAGCAGCGCGAGCAACCCCAGCGTGAACCCGGCCACGCCGCCCGGCGACGCCGACACTGGCACGGACACCCACTGCGCCCAGAACACCATCGGCACGTCGACGAGCGCAACGCCGATGCCGGCCCATTCGGCGGCGCTGGCGGTCAGGCGCACCGCGATCTGCAGGCAGATCGCGCACGAGAAGTAGACCGACAGGATCGGGATCATCACGCGCCAGTCGGCCTGCCCGGCGACGTAGCTCACGAGCAGGCCGAGCGCGAGGCCGGCGCCCACCCCGATCAACCGCACCTTGGCCATCACCCGCGCCGTCCGCTCGCGCTGCGCGGAGAACGCGCCCCGCACGAGGGCGGTGATGTCGGCGTCGGGCAGGCTCATGGCAGCCGCATTTTAACCCGTGGCGCATTTTCGCGCGCGGGGGCAGCCGTACGCCCCTGTCGGCGTCAGGGCGCGGACGATTCGGCGGCGTGCGAGTGGGCACGCGGCCCCGACACGAGCCGATCGATCAGCCAGGCGATTCCGACGCCGGTCGCGGTCCCGATCACGTCCCACGTGAAGTCGCGCCACGAGGAATCTCCGCCGTCGTAGCGATCGGCGATCTCCTTGCCCGCGCCCGCCGCGATCGCCAGCCCAGCTCCGGCCGCGAGACGCCAGCGACGATCGTCGGTGATCGGTACCGCCGCGGCGTAGCCACCGCCCGCGATCACGGCGCTGAGCGAGAAGTGCAACGCCTTGTCGGGACCGAACCAGGGATCGTCATCGGCACGCGCCGCCCGCGCGCCGCCGAGGCCGATCAAATGGACTGCGATTACGATCGGCAGCAAGCGGCGCGAGATGCGCCATCGCAATCTGCGTCTTGAAAACGAACACTCACCTGCCGATCGGTAATCCCCGACGCACGCGTCATGTGCATAATTTGTTCGCATTATTCACGATGTTCGGGTCAGTAACCGATTGACCCATTCCACCGATAGTGCACGATGTCGTCGCCGCGGAGGTGTGGAAGATGGCCGGGGTGACCACCTATCGGGGGACGGATTTGGTTGATGGCGAGCACTCTGCAGACCACCGGAGCAAAAGCTCCCCAGCCACCATTGATCCGCGTTCTCAGCAGGTCCTGGTGGACGCCGGAAGCCTGCTCGCCACCGCGCTGGACTTGGGTGCAACGATCCAGCGCGTGGGAGACCTGACGGTCCCGGCGCTGGCCGACCTGTGTCTGCTGCACCTGTTCAGCCCGGGCGACGACGGCGGCGAGGTCAAGCGTGTCCTGCAGGTCATGCACCCGTACGCGGGCACGACCGATTGGGCGCCGCCCACCAAGGTCGGCCGCCTGCGGAGCGACAACCCGATCGCGATCGCCATCCGCACCCAGAAGCCAGTACACATCACCGAGGTGGAAAACCGGGATCTCGTCGAGATCTCCGCCGACGAGGCGCGCCTGCCGGATGTGCGCAGTATCCGGCCGCACACGCTGCTCTGCCTGCCGCTCGTCGGCCGCGAGCGCGTGCTCGGCACGCTGACCCTGGTGTCGTTGGCGGTGGGCGCGGCGCCGGACCAGTCGAACGCCGCGCTCGCCGAACAGGTCGCCCAGCGCGTCGCCTGGGCGCTCGACAGCGCGCTCGCCCACGAGGCCAGCGAGCGCGCGCGGCGCGGGAGCGACGAAGCGCGCATCGCGCTCCAAGTGGCCAACCAGATGCGCGACACCTTCCTGGCGAGCCTGTCCCACGAGCTGCGCACCCCGATGGCGGCGCTCTTGCTGTGGGTCGACATCCTGCGCACCGCCAAGGAGGGATCGATGCGAGCGCGCGCTCTCAACGCAATCCACGTGAGCGCGATGTCGCAGTCGAAGCTGATCGAAGATCTGCTCGACATCTCCCGCTGCCTGAGCGGCAAGCTGCTCATGGAGAACCGGGTCGTTTCGGTGGGAAGCCTCATCGAGAGCGCGCTCGAGGCAGCGCTGCCATCGGCGCGGGCCAAGGGCGTGCGGCTCGAATCCGAGTGCCACCCCGCCATGGGTTGCGTTCTCGGCGACAGCGCGCGCCTGCGCCAGGTGCTCGGGAATCTGCTGTCGAACGCGATCAAGTTCACCGAGCGCGGCGGCCTGGTCACCGTGCGCGCGGTGAGCACCGGCGCGCGCGTCGAGATCTCGGTGATCGACACCGGCTGCGGGATTGCGCCCGACTTCCTGCCGCAGGTCTTCATGCCGTTCCGCCAGGGCGCCGGGACGGTCCCGCGGACCCAGGTCGGCCTCGGCCTGGGGCTGGCGATCGTGCGTCAGCTCATCGAGATGCACGAGGGCACGGTGCGTGCCGAGAGCGGCGGCCTCGGGCACGGTTCGACCTTCGTCGTCGCGCTGCCGCTGGTCGCCGCTCGAGCGGTGGTCGACCTCTCGCGCGGCGAGACCCTGAGCCGCCGCTCCGCCCTGCTGCGCCCGGCGCGCTCGGTGCGCGGCCTGCGCATCCTGATCGTCGACGACGAGCCGGCGGTGCTCGAGGCGCTTGCGCTGATCCTGCGCGGTGAGGGCTGCGAAGTCGTGAAGTGCCGCTCGGTCCCGCGCGCGCTGGCAGCGTTGCGCCGGGGGCGCTGGGACGCGGTCGTCAGCGACATCGCCATGCCCGGCGGCGACGGCTACAGCTTCATGCGCCGTTTGCGCGACCAGGACCCGCAGCGCCACATCCCGGCGATCGCGCTCACCGCGCACGCGCGCCCGCAGGACGAATTGCGCGCGATCGAGGCTGGCTTCGACGTGCATCTACCCAAGCCGGTCGAGGCCGAAGATCTCGTCGATACCATCGCCGGCATCGTCGAGCGTCAGACGCCCGGATTGCCGGGCGGCGGCGCGCGCGCCGCGAATGGCGCGGGAGCGACCCCGGCGCCGGCGCCGGTGGATCGCCACGAGAAGCACCGCCGCCGGTAGCGCGGCAGCGGCCGGTGATCCGGGAGCAGATCCGGGACGGCGATCGCCGGCGGTACAGTGACAGCCCGACGCGGGCGCATGCATGGCGCCGGCGTCGGCCGAGGGGTGATTGATGCCACTGTCGGCGAGCGTTTTTGCGCCGTCGACACCCGCATCGCTGGCGGAGACGCCGCCGTCGGTAGCGTGCGGCGCCGGCACCGCGTCGCACATGTCCGACGACCATTGGCCGAGCGCCGCGCGCATCTGACAATCGTCCTGGCACTGGGTCTTCACGCACGGATCAATCGCCTGGATCGCGTCGAAGCTCAGCAACGGCTGCCAGCTCTGTCCTTGATCGGATGACACGAACGCGCCGCTGGTCTCGACCTGCGTGTCCGAGGCGCCGTAAATCAGGCTCCCGCGCGCGGTCATGCCCAGCATCGTCGGCGGCACCGGCAGCATCTGAAACGTCGCCCCGCCGTCCGTCGAACGGTACATCACCGGGCCGAGCCCGACCTTGCCGGCGATCAGCATCGCGCCCGCAGGCGTACGCACGAACGCCGTCATCACGCCGGCCGGGAGCATGAGCGGCGCGGTCGCCGTCGCGCCCGCGTCGTCGGTGATCGCCAGGCGCTCGCCGGCCGCGTCGGCGACGCGCAAGTAGACGCGCGCGGCGTTCACCGGATCGACCGCGAGCAGGCTGAAGCTGCGCACGGTGGCGCCCAGCGCCGCCGTCAGGTCGCGCAGCTGCCAGGTCGCGCCCCCGTCGGTGGATTTGCCCAGTTTCGGGATCCTGGTCGCACCGCTGATCATCGTGAGGTAGATCGCCGCCGGCATCGCGCGCGCGATCTCGACTCCGGTGATGATGTCCCCGCTCGCGGCCGTGTAGCGCAGCGTGGAAAACGTCGCGCCGGCGTCGGACGATTCGTAGACCTGGTAGCCGATCCCGCCGTCGGCGCCCGTCGCCATCGCGACGACCAGCACGCGGTCCGCGTTGGTCGGATCGGGAAACGCGTCGGTGATCGTGGCGCTGGCCACCGCGCCGCCGGCTACGCTCCAACCGCAGGTGCGGTCGTCGGAAAACGCGAGCTTGCCCTGCGATCGGGTGTAGATCCGGTCGAGCGGCGGCGCGCTCATCTGATACTGAGCGCCGAAGGAATTCCTGTCCTGCTCGCACGACCAGGTCCAGGTCTGGCCGTCGTCGATCGACGACACCACGCCGAAGGTGGTGGCCACCACGATGTCGTGCGGCCGATCGGCGGGAGCGATGATGCCCAGGGAATCCGGGAAGGCGCCGTCGGCGCGCGCTGAGCGTGGCGACACGAACAGGGCGGCGGCGGCGATCGCCGTCACGCCGGCGCGACGATGGAACCGATGGGAGCTCACAGCGATCAAGAGACCGACTATGTCCCTATCAGGTCACACACGCCGCCGCGATCGACGCCGGTCTCGTCGAAGTCCATGCGGCCGTCGTCGCAGTAGTTGCCGTCGAAGCCGCGACCGCGCGGCCAGTGCTTCTCCAGGATGTGCTGGTAAAACGCCGCGGCGTCGGGACAAGCCGCTTGGCCGCAGCTGCTGGCGTCGGGATCGGTGACACAATCATCGACGCTGGGAAACCAGCGCGTCGGATCGGGATCGCCCCGGCCGCAGGCCGGATAAGCGCTGTCGTAGAGCTCCGGCGCCAGCGTGATGTCGCGCCGGCTGAGCGACACCTGGTTCAGCCAGGTGCGCAAGAAGGTCGCGGGCGAGGCGCAGCGCGACGACATCGCGAGCCAGGTGTACGTGCTGGCGCCGAGGACGCCCTGCGCCGGCCAGTTGGTGCCCTCGCACGTATCCATCTTGGGCGACAGCCCGGTTGCCGGATCGCCGGCGCCGGTGATCGCGAAGGTGAAGTCGGTCTCGCGGTTGATGAGTGGCAAGCCCACCGCCGCCAGCGCGGGGGGCTGCAGAAAGATGCCGGTGGTGTACAGCACGAAGCCGGCGTCGATCGCAGCGACGTCGTGGACATGGATGTCGAGATCGATGTCGCCGCCGCTGCCCTGGAAGACTTGCGCGCGCAGGCCATTCAGCAGAGTGCTCGCGGCGGCGAACGTCGGGTCGTCGAGCGTCATGCGAAAGCACGACACCTGATTGTTGCCGCTGGTGACTGCCGAGGGATCGCTCGGCGGGACGAAGCGCAAGCCGCTGACTCCGAAGCTCACGCGCGGGCCCGACGAGTCGGCGAGGTAGAAACACTGGGTGGGGTCGCTGCTGGCGCAGGCGGTCCCGACGGCGCAGGTCGCGACGGTGCGAATCAGGAATGCGTCGACGCGCAGGGTGGCGCTGGGTGGCGCGCCGGCGTCGATGGTCTCCAGGATCCGCCCGGTCGTGCTGCCGCAGCCAGCTGCGGCGGCGATGGTGCTGGCGACCGCGACGCACGCGAGGCGCGCCGCCCGGGATCGTCGCTCGGCGCGAGCGCTCACGCCCCCCACCTCACTGCCCCCAGCCCACCGCGAGGGTGCCGGCGAGCCAACGCCCAGCGATCGACACCGGCGCACCACCGTCGACCAGCCCGTCGACCGAGCGGAGCACCTGCCCCGCCTCGACGCCGGCCTCGAGCACGACGTGGGCCGCCCGGACGCCGACGCCGGCATAGGCGATCGGCCCGGCCCAGGTCCCGGCCAGCGTGCCGCCGCGCGTGCGGTTCGTGTCGGCGGGCGTCCCCGACAGGCGTGCGAGGCCGAACCGGCCGCCCGCGCCCAGATCCAGCGATGTGCGTCCGCGGCGCAAGGTGAACGTCGCGCGCAACGCCGCGCTCCAGGTCGACGCGCGCACCGAGCCGGCGTCGCTGCCGGCGTCGATGTCGGCGCGCGTCTCGGCGAGCTCGATGTCGATTCCCGGACGTCCGATGGTCTCGCCGCGGTCGAGCCAGCGCCGGGCAAAGGTCCAACCGAGGCGGAGCCCCCCGCCCCACGCCAGCCCCATGCCCGAGAACGGTCCCGCCGCTTGCGCGAGCACCAGCGCGCGCGCCGCCCCACCCTCGCGCCCCGCGCGTCGCAGGGCGCGAGCCTGGGCGGCGCGGCGCAGCTCCACGTCCTCGGCCGGCGCCGCCGGCGCTGGAACGGGCCCGCGCTCGGCGCCTGGGATCATCGTCAGCTCCATCCAGCTGGTGATCACCAGCTCGGCGGCGCCCAGCGCCACCGCACGCGCCGCGACCGCGCTGTTTTGCGCGGGTAGATCCATGGTGCGCGTGAGCTGTTTGCCGGTGATCGGATCGACGACAGTGGTCTCTACCGCGGCGCCGTCGCAGGCGATGCGGATCTGGGTGACGTGGCTCGACGGCGAGGACGAGGGCGGGACGACGCGGGCGTCCAGCTCGAGGGCTGCCAGGCGCAGGACCTCGTCGCGGGGCAGCGAGGGACAGCGCTCGATCGCGAGGCTGATCTCCGGCGACGACCCGGCGGGATTCGCCGACGCGCGGGTCATCCCGGCGGTGGAGACGAGGACCGAGATCGCGGCGGCCAGCGCCCCGCGGCGGTTCATGGCGCGGCCTGCAGGCCCCCGAATCGTGTGACCGTGCCCAGGCGGGGGCCGCGCGGGTAGAGCTCGCGATAGCGAACCGCCCGATCGTGCGCAGCGACGGTGTCGCCCGCCGCGTGGAGCGACTCGACCTCACGCGCGAGCGCGTCCTCGGCCAGCGGCCCGCCCTTGGCCAGCGCGCGCGCCCGTTCGAACGCAGCGGCTGCTTGCCGCGGGTGGGCCAACGCCTCCAGCAACAGGCGACCCTCGGTGAACGCCGCCATCGGCGCGTGGGGATCGCCCGGGTAGCGCTCGACGATCTCGCGCAGGTGCGCCACCGCCGCGTCGGGGCGTCCCGAGGCGCGTGCGCGATCCGCGAGCGCGAACAACGCCTCGGGCGTCATCGGAGCCGCGCTGCGGACCGCCGCACCGGCCGCGAACGCACGGCGCGTGACGACCGCGGCGGTCGGCGCGGGCGTGGCGGGCGCCGGCGCTGGGCTCTCCGCCGCCTTCATCTCGTGCGTGACCTCATCCTCGGCGGTGGCGCGCGGCGCGAGTGCCTCGCCCACGGGAGCATCGAGCGCGACGCCTTCGGGCGGGAACGTGCCCTGTTCGCCGGGTCCCAGCTCGCGCGAGCCGCCCCACCAAGATGCCAGCACGCGCCCACGATCGACGGACACACGCGTGCGCGCACCGTCGCGCCGCACGTGAAAACGCGTACCGATCACCTGCACCGTGACCGGGCCCGCCTGCACGCGAAAGATCCGCGACGGACGGCGCGCGACCTCGAAGTGCGCTCCGCCGGTCTCGAGCTGCACCACGACCTCGTCGCTCGATTCGCGCAGCGTCTTCAAGGTCGCCGATGGCCCGTCGAGCACGATGCTGGATCCGTCGGCCAGTCGGGGCAGCGGCCGGTCGAGCGCGAGCGGTGCCTGGCCGCCCGCGCCGGGACGCGCCGCGGATCGCCGCGCGAGCTGGTGCCAGGCGACGCCGGCGACCACGACCACCACCGCCACCGACGCCAGCACTACGGCCGGCGCGAACGGATGGCGCTGCTCGTCGAGTCGCGCCATCAGCGACCATTTCAGCTGCTGCTGGCGGCCCGCGGTCCAGCTCGGCTCGGCGCGCCGCGCGCCCGCCAGCGTCCGCTCGATGTCGGCGTCAGGCTCGCGCTCACTCATCGGCCAGCGCCTTTCTCACCACCCGGTGAGCCTCGGCGATGCGCCGCTTCGCGGTCGACGTCGAGCACCCGCACAGGCGCGCGACATCCTCGACGCTCTCCTGCTCGAGGTAGCGAAACACCCACGCGATGCGCGCGTTGACGTCGACTTCATTCAACGCACGGTGCACGCGCCAGAGCGCTGCGCGGTCCTCGCCGGTCACGCCGGGGCTTTCCAGCTCGGGCGCATCGACCCGATCGCGCAACCGCAGCAGGAAGCCGATGCGACGCACGCGCAGGCGGCGGCGCACCATGCGCACCGTCGTCGTCTGCAGCCAGGCGCGCACCGCATCGGCCTGGCGAATGCGATCCAGGTGGCGATAGAGCGAGATGAAGACGTCCTGGACAATGTCGTCGACCTCGTCCTCGCGGCCGAGCAGCCGATACGCGAGCCGCGCCACCTGAGCCGAGTGCGCGCCGAAGAGCTCGGTGAGCCGCTGCCGAAGCTCGGCGGCGTGCGGTCCCTCCCCCGGCGCGGCGCCGGCGGCGAAGGGATTTCCCGGTGCCGGTTTCACGAGGGAATCAGAGCAGAGTCGCCGCGCGACCGCAACGGCTGCGATCGCCGCGCGGGCACGTGCGTCATGCGAGCGCGGCAAATGAAGCTCGGCGGGCGATGGCGCGACCATGGTCCTCTTAACCCAGAGACACGATCCCGGCGGCGCGGCTCATTCTTTCTCTTTCCGTGAACCACCTTAGGGGGGACTGGTCTCTCTTTCGGTAATGGCCCCGAAACTATCTCACCGGCACCGCTGGCACGCGTTGCTGGGATGTGGCGCGTTGCTGGCCGTGGGCGCGCTCGGTTGTAACAGCGATCCTTCGACGACGGCGGGGGCGGCACCCGGCGACGAGAACACCGCTGGCGCGCTCACCGGCGAGCTGACGGCGGTGTCGATCCTCGACGCCCAGGGGTCGCCCGGCATGAGCTACTTCCTGATCCCGGCCGGCGCATCGAGCCCGGTGCGGTTGCTGTTTGCGGCCGATCCCAACCTGACGTCGTCGACGCGGCTGCGCGTCTGGGGCCAACCCGAGGGCGACGGCTTCCGCGTCGAGCGCCAGCTCGTGCTGCCCGACGCGAACGCCGACGAGACCGGCCTCGTCCGCCGCGCGTTGCTCGGCCAGCCGTCGACCAACGTCACGGTCGCCTGGGTGCAAATGGACGTCAACGGCGGCGGCGTCAATCAAACCGCCGCCGCCGCGCAGTCATTGATCTTTGCGCAGAATCCGGGCCCGCTGTTTGGAACCAAGGCCGGCGACAAATCGGTGGCGCAGTACTACGCCGAGAACTCGTACGGCATGGTGAACCTGGTCGGCCAGGTCGAGGGCCCGATTCCCTTCACCGGCACCGCCTGCAACAACTTCGATCCGCTGGCGATGAACGTGGTCTCGCAGGTGACCGCCCTCGGCCGCACTTACCAGCACTATTATCTGTACTGGGGCAGCGAGCAGGATTGCGGCCCCGGGTGGGGCGCGCAGGGCACATCGGCCAAGCCCGGAAAGTATGTCTGGTTGAACAACGACGGAACGTTCTGCACCGCGACCGGACAGGAGCTGGGCCACAACTTTGGTCTGATGCACGCGTCGACGATGAAGTGCACCGGCGCCACCATCGCCAACGACACGTCGACTTGCACCAGCAATGAGTACGGCAATCCGATGACCGTCATGGGCGGCGGTTGCCGCCATTTGATGTCGGTCGAGAAGTGGTACAGCGGCTTCTTCAAGAGCTGCAACGCGGTCAAGCTGAAGAGCAGCGGCACGTTCACGCTGTTGCCGATCGAGATCCCGTGCGGCGGCATCCAAGCGCTGCAGATCCCGATGCCGGCAGCCGCGCCGGTCCGCACCACCAGCACGTCGCAATCCAACGGCAACGTGACCATGGGCTTCTATTACCTCGAGCTGCGCGGCGGCCAGGGCATGGACACCGGCATGAAGACCGGCGTCTACGTGCACGCCGCGGCCGACATTCCGGCGCCCACGCAGAACGGCGTCCGCACGTTCTTGCTCGATATGAACCCAGCGACGACCGCGTGGGATCCGATGACCGTCGGCCAGACGTTCACCGATCCGGCGGGCGGGGTCAGCTTCACGCTCAATTCGGCCGACACCAACTCGGCCAGCGTGACCGTGACCATCACGGGCGGCTCCGGCGCCAACACCTGCGTCGACGGCACGACGCTGGCCGGCTCCGGCCCCGACACCTGCGGCAGCGGCCCAGACGGCGGCACCACCGGAACCGACAGCGGGACGACCGGCGCGGGCGGCGCGGCCGGCACCGGCGGCCGAGCCGGGAACGGCGGCAGCGGCGCCGGCGGGCGCGGCACGGGCGGCGCGCCAGGATCGGGAGGCGCACCCGGCGCCGGCGGCGCGACCGGCGCGGGCGGTAGCTCGACGGGCGCAGGTGGTACCTCGGCCGGCGCGGGTGGCAGCGCGACCGGCGCAGGTGGCAGCGCATCGGGAGCCGGGGGATCGACCGGCGCCGGTGAAACCAGCTCGGTGAACGGTGGTTGCGCCTGCGACCTGGGCGCGCCTGCGGGCAGAACGGCGCAGATGTCGCACCTGGCCCTGCTGCTCGGCGGCGGCGCGCTGGTGATCCTGCGGCGGCGCCGGCGCGGCTAAGCGCTGATTCGGAACCGCCAAGGCGCCAAGAACGCCAAGAACGCCAAGATCCGGAGTTAAAAGGTCCGGCCTTTGCGTCCTTGGCGTCTTGGCGGTTGGATTGATTTTTGGCCAGAATGCGGACTCGCTCACAAACGTGAGATAGTTGTGGGGCCTCGGCTGCGGGTGCGGCCTTGGATGAACTTGGCAACCCGCCTGACCAACGAGATCGCGCGATGATCGGAGAGACGCTCGGCAGCTACCGCATCGTCGGTCGCCTGGGCGCCGGCGGCATGGGCGAGGTCTATCTCGCCGAGCACGCGCGCATCGACCGCCGCGCCGCGATCAAGGTGCTGCTGCCCGAGCTGTCGCACAACCAGGAGGTCATCGACCGCTTCTTCGCCGAGGCGCGCGCAACGTCGTCGATCCATCACCCGGGTATCGTCGAGGTCCTCGACTGCGACGTTCACCCGAACGGCCGCGCGTACATCGTGATGGAGCTGCTCGAGGGCGAGAGCCTGGCCGCGCGCCTCGGCCGCGAGCCCGGATTCGGACGCAACGTCGAGCGCGTGCTCGCGCTCGCCGCCGAGGTCACCGACGCCATCGCCGCCGCGCACGCCAAGGGGATCGTCCACCGCGATCTCAAACCCGACAACATCTTCCTGGTGAATGCGCCGCGCGCGGCATTTGCCTACACCGCGAAGATCCTCGACTTCGGCATCGCCAAGCTGATCGGCGACGGTGACGGCAACCGCGGCAGCTCCATGCGCACGCGCACCGGCAGCCTGCTGGGCACGCCCGCGTACATGTCGCCCGAGCAGTGCCGCGGCGCCAGCCGCGTCGATCACCGCAGCGATATCTATTCGTTTGGATGCATCGTTTACGAGATGCTCGCTGGCCAGCGGCCGTTCACGTACGAAGGTTTTGGCGAGCTCATCTCCGCGCACATGAGCGAGACGCCGAAGACGATGGCCGAGCTCGGGATCAAGGTTGCGCCGGCGATTGAAGAGTGGCTGCAGCGCCTGCTCGCGAAGTCGCCTGCCGATCGCTTCTCGTCGATGACCGAGGTCGCGGCGGCGATCGCGGCGCTGCGCACCGGCGCGCCGCTGCCGGCGCGGGCGCGCATGCCGGCATCGGCCACGGGCACGGCCGTGCTGCCTGCGCAGGGCGATCCGCCGCGCCAAGCTCCGACGCCGTCGGCGATTCCGACCGCGGTGCTGCCGGCGGTGCGCACGACCGCCACCACCACGCTGTCCGAGAACGCCGCCGAGCGCCTCGCGCCGACCGAGCACCGGCGTCCCGCGCCGCGCTGGCCGCTGATCGCGGGCGCGGCGGCGGTGCTGGTGCTGGGCGCGGCGGGGGTTGCGCTGCTGCGACCGCGCCCCGCGCCAGCGCCGGCTGCGACGCCCGCCGAGGCCACCGCCGAGAAGACCGCGCCCGCCCCCAGGGCGGCGGCGCCTGCGCCCACGAACCCCGTGCCCACGCCGGTCGCGCCACCACCGTCGGGACCACGCGCCGTCACCGTCGAAGTCGACGACGCGCCAGCGGGGCTGACCCTGACGCTAGACGGAGCAGCGGCCGACCTGCCGGCGCGCTTGCCGGCGGGCGAGCAGGTTCACGAGCTCACCTTCCGCGCGCCCGGCCATCGCGCGCGCACGTTGCACGTCGATGGATCGCAGAACCGCCACGTCACGCTCGCGCTCGAACCAGCGACGACGACGACGGAGCCAGCGAAGCCCACGCCGCCCCGCGATCACGCCAGCGATCGGCGCAAGCACGCGCCCGCTGCGCCCCGCCCCGCCGACCTCAGCGACGACGCACGCAAGCTCTAGAAGCGCGGCGGCCCGGCGCTACTTCGCGATCCGCATCACCGTACCCGCGGCGTCCTGGATCCAGTACACGAACGCGTCGTCGGTGACGATCGGGTGCGCATTGAAGCCAGGGTTGGGGCCCGGCACCAGCCCGGCGGCCAGCATGCGCGCGCCGCCCACGCACCCCGTGCGCGGGCAGAAGTAAATGTTGGTGTCCTCGGTCCAGTACACGCCCTGCGCGTCGACGGTCAGCGCGCTGATGGGGTCGCGGTTGGCGATGAAGTTCTTCGGCGTCTGCGCATCGCAATCGACCGGGTTGCAGGTGCGAATCGCGCCGTTGAGCGTGTGCATCGTGTCGCCGAATTGCAGGTAGAGGAGCCCGCCGTAGGCGACGACGCCGGTCGGAATCATGCTCGTCAGCACCGTTGGCGTCGGCACCGCCGGCGTTCCCGGACAGCCCGCGTACGGGCACTTTCGCAGCCCGAGCGTATCGACGAAATAGAACTCGAGGCCGGCGCTCGCAGCCAGCAGACCAGGGGCGAACGAGTTGTTCAACACGGTGATGACCGGGGCGGTCGTCGCGTCGCACACGCCGCCGTTGGCCGGGCAGGCGCGCCGAAAGGTCTTGTTCACTTGATCGTCCGCCCAGTAGACGTCGTTACCAGCATTGGCCAGATAGTTCACGCCGTAGGGCATCGCCATTCCGACGATGGGCGCCGGCGAGGGGCAGCCAGTGATCGGGCACTCGAAGAGATCGTCGTGCTCGGTGCCGGCCTGGGTCGGCGCCGACATGAAGAACAGGTTGCCGTTGGTGACGTTAACCGCCCAGGTCGAGTAGCCGCCCGTCCCCATGTCGTCGAGCTGCGTCGGCGCCACTATGCAGCCGCTCTTGGGGCAGGCGAGGATCTTGGTGCCCGTCGTGAAGTAGATCTGCGTCGCATCGACGGAGATGCTGGTCGCCGCGGTGACCCCTGCGACCGTCGTCGGCTGGCAAACGCCGAGACTGCACATGCCGCCGCCGCACGAATGCCCGCAGGCGCCGCAGTTGTCGGACGACGTCGCGATGTTGGCGGTGCAGCCGGCGTCGGGCGCGGCATCGGGCGGGCGGGTGTCGCCCGCGCCGGTGTCGGCGCGCGCGTCGGTGGTGCCTCCGGTGTCGGTGGCGGCATCGGCGACATGGTCAGCGGGGGCGTCCCCGTGGTTGGCGTCCATCGCCGCGTCGTTGTTGCCCAGCGACGTCACGCAGACGCCGGCCGCGGTGTCGCAGACGAAGCCGCCGGGACAGAGCGGCGGCGAATCGGCGCACTGGGTGACGCCGCTGACGAAGTGCGGCGAGTAGCTGCAGCTCGCGGCGAGAAGCGCGAGCGCTCCCAGCGCGACGGTGAGCGGTGCACGCGACGACATCAGAACGCTCCTTCCAGCAGCACCGCGCCCGCGTGTCCGTCGAGCCAGGCCAGTCCGTGCAAGCTGCGCGTGCCGGTCGCGGTCGCGTGCTCGCCGCCGGGCTGCCGGCCGTGCAGGTACAGCAACGTGCCCGCCGCCAGCGCCGCGGCGCCGACGCCGTAACCGACCCACTGCAGGGTCGCGTCGCGCTTGCCCGCGCTGTCGGTCGACGAGCTGTACTTCTTTCCGACCGAATCGGCGGCCGACTGCGCGGCGGCGCCGAAGCCGATCCCGGCTGCGATCAGCGCCACGCCGCCCGCGGCAGTGGCGATGCCGGCGACGCGCCAGCTGCGTCCGTCATTTGCGGTGGCTGGCGGCGCGCTCGGCGGCATCGGCGCGAGCGGCTCCACCGGCGGTGGCGGCGCAGGCGGTGGCGCGGCAGCGGCCGGCGGTGGCGCGATTGGCGGCGACGGCGTGACCACCGGGGGCGCAGGCGGCGGCGCCTCGGACGCCTTCAGCGCCTGCATCTCCTTGATATAGGCCTCGATCTCCGAGCGCTCTGACTTGCTGAGGTTCTTGCCCTTGAGCAGGTACTCCTGAAAACTGTCGATCGCTTCCTGCGCGCGCTTCATCTTCTGGTAGCAGCGCCCGATGTTGCGCAGGTACAACGGATCGCCGGTGTCCGCGAATAGCTGCGCGAACGTGTCGACCGCTTTCTGATAGCGCCCCGCCGCGAAGTCGGCGCGCGCTTCCAGCTCGCGCTTGTCGAGGGGTGCCGCCAGCGCGGGCGCGCTGGTCGCGGCCAAGCCCGTCACCAGCGCCGCCGTGGCCAGCGAGAGCCGCAGAAGTGACGAAAAGACCCACAAGCCAGGCGATCGAGAGATCCGCATTCGCCGCACACGGACACTGTACCGGATCTCGCCCGAGACCGGGAGAGGGCAGACCTTGCGAAAGCCGAGGCCCGCCGCAGCTCCGGTCCCCTCCCCCTGTCCGCAGTGTCCGCAGGGGGGGGTTAGGGAGAGGGCAGACCTTGCGTGACCACTCGCCGCCGGTCACGGCAGCCCGCCCCGCTGAGCTAGGATGTGCACGGCGCCATGCCGCTCGTTGACTGGCCCCGATTCGCCGCCACCGCCGTCACCGTCGCCGGTGTCGTCGCGCTCGCCGCCGCCAGTGGCGCCTGCTCTTCGAAGCGCGGCGCCTCGGCCGACTGGCTCGCGCGGGGCGGCCCGCCCGTCACCTGCGCCGGCGCGACGCCGCCCGAGCTCCTGCTCGAGAAGGCCCTGCCGATCGCGAGCACCGACGATTTTCAGCCATCGGGGCTCGCGCTCCACGACGGCCGCATCCTCACCGTCTCCGATCGCCACGACAACGCGATTTACGAGATCGTCCCTGGCGCTGGCGTCGCAACGCTGCGCCCGTTCCTGCACCTGCGTCCCCCAGCGAACGGCCCCCACCCCACTGATCTCGAAGGCATCGCGCTCGAAGCCGACGCCGACCAGGGCCACGCCGGCGTCGCGATGCTCCTCGCCAGCGAGGGCCGCTCCCGCGTCCTGCGGGTCGAACCCGACGGCGCCACCGTGTGGATCACGCCCGCGCTCGAGGAGCTCGTCCGCCCACTGGGCATGCTCCGTCTAGACAACGCCGGCCTGGAAGGAATCGCGCGGCTGCCGAACGGCCGCATCCTGCTCGCGGCCGAGCGCGATCTGCGCGGCCTGATCGAGTTGCCGGCCGGCGGCCTGCGCGACGAGCACGACCGCGCGGCCGCGCAAGCCTGGGCGATGCCGAGCTCGATCTGCACACCACCGCCCGGACGGCAGAACGACTTCGCCGACCTCGCGGTCTGGAACGGCCAGGTCTTCGCGCTCGAGCGCAACTGCCACGTCGTGATGCACATCGAGCGCACCCCCACCGCGTGGATCGAGCGCGACGGCTGGAGCTACGCGCGCACCGAGAACGACCCACGCTTCGCTTATCACGACCGCCGATTCGGCGTCGCCGAAGGATTGGCCTTGGACGACCGGCACGTCTTCATCGTGACGGACAACAACCACGACTACCTCGCGACCGACGACCAGGATCGTCGTCCGCGCCTCTTCGTGTTCCAGCACCCTCGCTAGTCGCGTGACATGATTCGCCCGTGTTGACCGGAGTCCTCTCTTTCACGTTCTCCACGCTCACAACCCTGCTGCTGGTCGTCGACGCGCCGGCCGCCGTGCCGCTCTACTTGTCGATGACCGAATCCGACACGCTCGAGCACAAGCGGCGCACGGCGTTCCGCGCGTCGCTGGCCGCCGCCCTCGTGCTGGCCGCGTTTGGCGCGATGGGCGGCTTGATCTTCCGCGTGCTCGGCATCTCGCTGGGCGCGTTCCGCATCGCCGGCGGCGTGCTGCTCTTCCTGCTGGCGATCGACATGCTGCGCGCGCAGCGTTCGCGCCAGCGCACCTCGCCCGAAGAGGAGGCCGAGGGCGCGGACCGTCCCGACGTCTCGATCTTCCCGCTGGCAATCCCCATGCTCGCCGGCCCCGGCGCGACCTCGACGGTGATGGTGCTGGTCTCGCGCGCCCAGCACCTCTGGCAGTACATCGTCGTCTTCGGCGCGATCGCGCTGACATCGCTGGTCACGCTGGGCCTGCTGCGCAGCGGCCTGCGCGTCGAGCGCCGCCTGGGCCAGACCGGCATGAACGTGCTCCAGCGTGTGATGGGCCTGATCCTCGCCGCGACCGCCGTGCAGTTCGTTGTCGACGGAATGGCGACGCTGCTGCCGACGGTCGTGGCGGGGCTGGGGAGTGCGCGGTGAGGCGAATCCAGCGCCTGCATCCGGGAAGCGAGAGGTCCGCATCTACGACTACCTCGATCGGAATGTCCCCTCAGAAAGCGCCGGCGAGCCCCAGACCATGCGATCCGATGGGGGTGAGTTTCCGAACACTGGAGTCTCTTGTCGACTCGGACACTCGGCTATCAGGAGATGCTCGGCCGCGGGTACGCGGCTCACTTTCGGCAGAACCATCGCAATTTCATGTGACGGTCGCTGGCTACCGATGACACAAAGGGGTATAAGGGTTGGCGTATCCTGCCGGTTCGATGTCTACGACCAAGTAGGTTTCAACTCGGAGGTGTCTGATGGATCGTCGGACCTTCTTCAAGGTGGCGGCCTCGGGGGCGGGGGCTGCTGGCGCACTTGGATTCGACCTGGGCTCCGCCCGGGCCGAGATGCGCGAGCTCAAGATCGCGCGCACCACCGAGACGCGCAGCACCTGTCCGTACTGCGCAGTTTCCTGCGGCGTGATCATTCACACCATCGGTGACAAGGCGAAGAACGTCTCGCCGGCCGTGGTCCACGTCGAAGGCGATCCCGAGCATCCCATCAGCCGCGGCACGCTTTGCCCCAAAGGCTCGTCGCTGCGCAACGACATCAACAACAGCAACCGGCTAACCGCACCCAAAGTGCGCCGCCCGGGCTCCGATCACTGGGAGGACATCAGCTGGGACGCCGCCATCGCGGGCATCGCGCGCCACGTGAAAAACACGCGCGATCGCACCTTCGTCGAGAAGAACGCCAAGGGCGAGCTGGTCAACCGTACGCCCGGGATGGCGTGGATTGGTGGCTGCACCGATACCAACGAATTCAACTTCCTGCAGTGGAAGGCCCTCACAGCATGGGGGGTCCCATACCGGGATACTCAGGCCCGAGTCTGACACGGTCCCACGGTGGCCAGTTTGGCCGCCACGTTCGGCCGCGGGGCGATGACCAATGGCTGGGTCGACATCAAGAATGCCGATGTCATCCTGGCCATGGGCGGAAACCCGGCGGAAAACCATCCGGTGGGCTTCAAGTGGTTCATGGAAGCCCGCCGTACGCGGAACGCCAAGCTGGTGGCGGTTGACCCGCGCTTCACGCGCACGGGCGCGGTCGCCGATCTCTACGCGCCGATCCGCCCGGGAACCGACATCGCGTTCCTGCTCGGGATGATCCGCTACGCCATCGAGAAGAAGCGCTTCCACGAGGACTACGTCAAGCTGCACACCAACGCGCCGTTCATCATCGGCGAGAAGTTCTCCTTCGACGATGGTTTGTTCTCCGGGTTCGATACGGCGAAGGGTGAATACGCGAAGGCGGCGTGGGCGTACGAGCCGGACAACGTGACGACGGGCTACGAGACCGATCCCACCTTGCAACATCCGCGTTGCGTGTTTCAGCTGCTGAAGCAGCACGTCGACCGCTACACGCCGGAGATGGTGGAGCGGATCTGCGGCACACCCAAGGACCAGTTCCTCAAGGTCGCGGAGCTGGTCACCTCGACCGGCAACGCCGAGCGAGTGGGCACCATCACCTACGCGCTCGGGTGGACGCAGCACTCGACCGCCGTGCAGATGATCCGCGCCGGCGCCATGCTGCAATTGCTGCTCGGCAACGTGGGGCGGCCGGGCGGCGGCGTGAACGCGTTTCGCGGCCACTCGAACATTCAGGGCGCGACCGACACGGCCGGCACATTCGAGATTTTGCCGGGCTACTTGAAGACGCCCACGGGGTCGCGCCAGACGCTGGCCCAGTACTACGAGGACGCCGTTCCCACGACGCTCAACAAGCAGGCGTGGGCAAGCATGAACTACTGGACCAACTATCCAAAGTTCATGGTCTCGCTGCTCAAGGCCACCTTCGGCGCGGCGGCCACCAAGGACAATGAGTTCGGTTATTCGTGGCTGCCGAAGATCGACGGCAACTATTCGTGGCTCTACATCTTCGACGACATGTACCGCGGTTCGTCGACGCGCGCGGGCGGCACCGAACCGGGGCCCGAGGGCTTCATCACCTTCGGTATGAACCCCGTGGGGCTTGGCCCCAACTCGAAGAAGATGGTCGCGGCGCTGTCGAAGTTGAAGTGGATGGTCGTGGTCGAGAACGTCGAGACCGAGACCTCGATCTTCTGGAAGGCGCCGCAGGAGCTGGAAGGGAAGGCGCCGTCGGAGATCCAGACCGAGGTCTATCTCTTGCCCGCGGCGTCGTTCGCCGAGAAGGACGGCACCTTCACCAACTCCGCGCGGTGGCTGCAGTGGAAATGGAAAGCCACGGATCCACCGGGACAGGCCAAGCCGGATCAGGAGATCGTGGCTCGGCTGTTCTTGGCCGTTCGCGATCTCTACAAGAAGGAGGGCGGGAAACTGCCCGAGCCGATCTTGAACCTGTCGTGGTCGTACCCGAACCCGTATCAGCCCGACCTCGGCGAAGTGCTGAAGGAAATGAACGGCAAGGCGGTGACGGACGTCCACGACGACAAGGATCCGACCAAGGTCCTCAAGACCGCCGGGCAGCAGGTCGACGGATTTGCCCAGCTGAAGGACGACGGCTCGACGATGTGTGGCAACTGGCTGCACTCGGGTGTGTTCACCGAGGCCGGTAACAACGCGCAACGCCGGGGCACCGCTGATCCGACCGGGCTGGGGATGTTCCACAACTGGGCGTTCTCGTGGCCGGCGAACCGGCGCGTGATGTACAACCGCGCGTCGGCCGACGCCGAGGGTCACCCCTGGGATCCCAAGCGCAGCGGCATCCAGTGGAACGGCCAAAAATGGGTCGGTGACGTTCCCGACATCAAGCCCGACTCGCCCCCGGGGACCTACGGCGCGTTCATCATGCTGCCCGAGGGCGTGGGCCGGCTATACGCGCCGGGACTGAACGACGGGCCGTTCCCCGAACACTACGAAGCGGTCGAAGCGCCCATCGACAACCCGCTGCATCCCAAGGTGACCTCCAATCCGGTCTCGAAGACCTTCAAGAACGACAAGGACAAGTACGGCAAGAAAGAGGACTTCCCGATCGTCTGCACCACCTACCGTCTGACCGAGCATTTCCACTACTGGACCCAGCACCAGGCCGGTGGGCGGTTGAATGAGCTTCAGCCCGGATTCTTCGTCGAGATCCCCGAGGCGCTCGCGCAGCAAAAGGGCATCAGTAACGGGTCGCAAGTGAAGGTTGTGTCGGCGCGCGGCGAGATTCAGGGCGTGGCCATGGTGACCAAGCGCCTGCCGACGCTGAAGGTCGACGGCAAGGAGGTGTGGCAGATCGGCTTCCCGATCCACTGGGGCTTCGCCGGCGCCAAGAATCACACCGGCCCGCTGGCCAACATGCTGACGCCGACGGCGATGGACCCCAACACCTGGACGCCGGAGTACAAGGCGTTCTTGGTTCGCCTGGAGAAGGTGTGAGGTCATGAGCAACAACCTGCCGTCTCTCGAAGTCCGCCAATCGTCCGCTTCGCTGCGCGGTGAGCACACCCACCTGCGCCAGCTTCCGGTGGTGTCCAAGCTCATCGACACGTCGACCTGCATCGGCTGCAAGGCCTGCGAGGTGGCGTGCCAGGAATGGAACGACCTGCGCAACGTCGCCACCACGCAGGTCGGCTCGTACCAGACGCTGCCGTCGCTGGACGCCAACTACTGGAACCTGATCAAGTTCCATGAGCAACCACTGGACGGGGGCGGCCTGGCCTGGTTGATGCGCAAGGATCAGTGCATGCACTGCAACGATCCCGGTTGCCTGCGGGCCTGCCCCGCGCCGGGCGCCATCGTGCAGTACGCAAACGGCATCGTCGACGTGAACCCGGACATCTGCATTGGGTGCGGCCTGTGCGCGACCGGATGTCCGTTCGACGTGCCGCGGTTCAGCGCCGAGACCGGCAAGATGTCCAAGTGCACGCTGTGCGTGGACCGCGTGCAGGTCGGCCTGGAGCCGGCGTGCATCAAGGCGTGCCCGACTGGCTGCCTGCAGTTCGGGACTAAGAGCGACATGCTGGAGGTCGGCGCCAAGCGGGTAAAGCAGCTTCAGGAAAATGGCTTCCCCAACGCCGCGCTCTACGATCCACCGGGGGTGGGCGGCACCGGCGTTGTCACGGTTCTCGCCCACGGCGATCACCCGGAGTGGTACCAGCTGCCTGCGGACCCGCACATCCCGTGGGCGGTGGGCATTACAAAGTCGTTGTTGCGGCCGCTCGGATTGGTCGCCCTCTTCGGCTCTGTCGTGGGGTCGTTCGGACATTTCCTGGGCTACGGCCCCAAAGAGGCGCCAGCGCCCGCCAGCGCCGCTCCGGCGCCGACGGTTCGTCATGCGCGCGAGGACGCCGTCGTGGGCGACTACATCGTTCGCCACGGGCTCGCCTCCCGCCTCATCCACTGGAGCGTGGCGCTCCTCTTCTTCCTGACACTGCTCAGCGGCCTGCCCATCTGGACGCCGATCTTCCGCGGGCTGGCGTCGCTGTTCGGTGGTCTTGCGGTGTGCCGCTGGCTTCACCCTTGGACGGGCATCGGGTTCGTGGCCGCAACGGTCGTTATGGTCGCGTACTGGATGAAGGACATGCACATCGAGCCGGGCGAGTGGGGCTGGATCGGCCCGAAGCTCGTCTCCTACTTCCTGCGCCGCGGCGGCGACGATCCCACGGTCGGGCGATACAACGGCGGACAGAAGATCTTCTTTTACATCGTGGCGGTGCTGGCTCTCGGCCTTTTGCTGACCGGCATCGTGCTCTGGTATCCGATGAAGTTCGACGCAGTCCTGCGCCAGGTGAGCTGGGTGCTTCACGACGCCGCCTTCCTGGCGTTCGCGGTCTCGATCGTCGCGCACATCTACCTGGGCACGGCCGCGCTGCCGGGGACCTTCAAGTCGATGACCCGCGGCACGGTCAGCAAGGAGTACGCGCGGACGCACCACCCGCGCTGGTATCGCGAAACCACCGAAGCTGCGGCCAAGCCAGGCACGACGTCAGGCGCGCCGCCGGCGGGCGCCACCGACGCCGGTGACAAAGCGCCTGGCCGCTGACGCCGACATGGCGGTGGCAGCGGTGTTCGAGCGCCGGGCCCTTCGCGCCGAGGCGCTCGCGCTACAATCGACGACGGCGCGCGCGCCGCTGGAATTCGCGGCCGGGCTTTACCGTGCGCAGCAGTCGATGGCGATCGCAATCGAAGCGGCGGCCGCGCAGCGGGGGCTGGTGGGGCGCCTCGACCAGGACCTGGATGGGTTCGCCGGCGCGACCGAGATTTTGCTATGCTTTGCCGCCGACCACGCGCCGCCAGCGCTGAGCGAGGCCGCGCGCAACTCCACCGGCGAGGATCTGCGCGTGCGCCTCGGTGCCTGGTGGAGCGACGGCGGATCGGGCCGCGACGACTACCTGGCGCGTGCGCTGTTGCGTCCCTACGCTGAGGTCCTGCGCGCTCTCGATCTGGCGCCCGCGCGACGGCCAGCGGCGACCGGTGCGTGCGCGTTCTGTGGGGGACTGCCCTGGATTGCCTGTCGCCTCGCGAGCGGCAGTAACGAGGGAGCCCAGCGCTTTCTTGGCTGCGCGCTGTGTGGCAAGGAATGGTCCGCGGGCCGCATCCGCTGTCCGTCGTGCGCCGAGGAGCGGCCGGACAAGCTCGCGTCCTTTCAGAGCGAGCGCTATCCCACCGTGCGCATCGAGACCTGCGCCAACTGCCGCGCGTACGTCAAGTCGATCGACCTCACCATCGACGCGCGCGCCATCCCCGAGGTCGATGATCTGCTCTCGCTGTCGATGGATCTTTGGGCAGCCGAGGAGGGCTACGCGCGCATCGAGCCCGGCCTCGCGGGGATCTGAGGGACCCTCGGGGTCCAGCGCCTACGGAGCAGGATACCGGGTGTGTATATTTTTCATGGTGTCGCTCCGGTCCGCCCAACATCTAGAATGCGGCGTCTAGGACGACATCACCGACCACGCCCACCTGGTAGGCCGAGACGCGGCGCTCGAAGAAGTTCGCTACCTCCTGTACGTCCTGGAGGTCCATGAAGGTGAGCGGGTTTCGCGTCCCGTATTGCTTCGGAAGACCCAGCGTGGCCAGTCGCTGGTCGGCGCAGAACTGGAGGTAGCCGCGCACCTCGCCGACTGACAGGCCGACCACGCCACGGCCGAGCAGGTCTTCCGCGAACTGCGTCTCGCACGTGACCGCCTCGTCGAACATCTCGGCGATCGCGGCCTCCATCTCAGCGTCGAACAGATCCGGCTCCTCGCGGCGGATGGTGTGAACGACCTCGAACGCGAACGCCATGTGCGCGCTCTCGTCGCGGAACACCCAGTTCGTGCCACCGGCGAGCCCGTGGAGGAGGCCGCGCGATCGGAGGAAGTAGACGTATGCGAAGGCGCCGAAGAAGAACAGGCCCTCCACACATCCCGCGAAGCACAAGAGGTTGAGCAGGAACTGCTTCCGATGGGCGCGCGTGTCGAGGCGATTCAGATCGGCGGTGGAGTCGAGCCAGCGCAAGCAGAACGCCGCCTTCTTCTGGATCGAGGGGATGTTCTCGACGGCGGCGAACGCGCGGTGACGTTCCTCGGGATCGGGCACGTAGGTGTCGAGCAGCGTCAGATAGAACTGCACGTGCAGCGACTCCTCGTAGAGCTGCCGCGACAGGTACATGCGCGCCTCGGGCGCGTTGATGTGCCGGTACAGGTTCAGGACGAGGTTGTTGGCCACGATGGAGTCGCCGGTCGCGAAGAAGGCGATCAGCCGATGAACGAGGTGGCGCTCGGCGTCGGTCATCTTCTTCTGCAGATCGCTGACGTCGGTCGAGAAGTCGACCTCCTCGACGGTCCAGGTGTTCTTGATCGCGCCCCGATACATCTCGAAGAAGCTCGGGTACGCCATCGGGCGGAGCGTAAGGCACATCCCCGGATCGAGGATGCGCGCGGGCCGGCCGGCGGCGTTCATTGGCAGGCCTCGCAGGCTTCGGGGTTTTCGAGCGAGCAGGCGACCGCGGCCGAGTCGGCGCTGGCGGGTGCCGCGGTCTCGACGGTGGCCTTGGCGATGCGCGTGGCCGGCCGGGAGCGCAGGTAGTAGGTGGTCTTGAGGCCCTGCTTCCAGGCATGGAAGTACATCGACGAGAGCTGCCCGATGTTCGGGCTCTCGGCGAACAGGTTCAACGACTGGCTCTGGTCGATGAAGGCGCCGCGGTCGGCAGCCATGTCGATGAGCGAGCGCATCGGCATCTCCCAGACGGTCCGGTAGATGAGGCGCAGGTCCTCCGGCAGCTCCGCGAGCGCTTGCACCGACCCCTCTCCCACCTTGAGCTTGGCGCGGACGGTCTCGGTCCACAGGCCAAGCGGCTTCAGCTCCGCGACGAGGTAGCGGTTCACCTGCATGAAGTCCCCCGAGAGCGTCTCACGCTTGAACAGGTTCGAGACCTGCGGCTCGATGCACTCGTAGCAGCCGGCGATCGAGGCGATGGTGGCGGTCGGCGCGATCGCGATCAGGAGCGAGTTGCGCAAGCCCACTTCCTGCACGCGCGCACGGAGACCTTCCCATCGCCCGCTGTCGTCGGGTGTCACGCCCCACGCGTCGAACTGGAGCTCGCCACGCGCGGCGCGCGTCTCTTCGAACGAGGGGTGCCGCCCCTTCTCGGCCGCGAGATCGACCGACGCGGTCAGCGCGTGGAAGTAAATCTCCTCGGCGATCCGCTTCGAGATCGCCCGCGCCTCGGGCGCGTCGAACGCGAGCCGCATCTGAAAGAACACGTCCTGCAGGCCCATGACGCCGAGCCCGATGGGACGCCAGCGCAGGTTCGACACCTGCGTGCTGGAGATCGGATAGAAATTGAGGTCGATCACCCGATCGAGCTGGCGTATCGCCGTGCGGACCGTGCGGGCCAGCTTGGCGAAGTCGAACGAGACACTATCGTCCGTCCGGGTCGTGTGACGCCCGATGTTGATCGAGCCGAGGTTGCAGACCGCGGTCTCCGCGCCCGACGTCACCTCGATGATCTCGGTGCAGAGGTTCGAGAGGTGCACCGTCCGGCCGGCGAGCGCCGTCTGGTTGCAGGCGCGGTTGGACTTGTCCTTGAACGTCATCCAGCCATTTCCGGTCTGGGCCAGCGACCGCATCATCCGCGCGTAGAGGTCGCGCGCCTTCACGGTCCTCGAGGCGAGCCCCGCCTGCTCGGCGTCGGCGTAGGCCCGTTCGAAGTCGTCGCCGTAGAGATCCGGGAGCGCCGGCGTCACCTTGGGATCGAACAGGCTCCAGTCCGCGTCGGCTTCCACACGCTTCATGAACAGGTCGGGGATCCAGTTGGCGAGATTCAGGTTGTGCGTGCGGCTCGCCTCGTCTCCCGTGTTGTCGCGCATCTCGAGGAAGTCCTCGATGTCGGCGTGCCAGGGCTCGAGGTAGACGCAGCACGCGCCCTTACGCTTGCCGCCCTGGTTCACCGCTGCGACGGACGCATCCAGCGTCTTGAGCCAGGGCACGATCCCGTTCGAATGCCCGTTCGTGCTTTCGATGAGCGAGCCGCGCGAGCGTACCCGGTGGTAGGCGAGGCCGATGCCCCCCGAGAACTTCGAGAGCATCGCCGCGTCGGTGTACTTCTGGTAGATGCCCGCCAGGTGATCCTCGGGGGAGTCGAGGAGGAAGCAGCTCGAGAGCTGCTCGTGCCGGGTGCCCGCGTTGAACAGGGTGGGCGAGCTTGGCACGTACTCGAGCGTCGAGAACAGGCGATAGAGCTCCAGCGCCTCGGGCACGGTCTCCGACAGCGCGCACGCGATCCGGAGGAAGAACTGCTGCGGCGTCTCGATCACCAACCGGGTTTTCGGGTGCCGCAGCAGGTATCGATCGTAGACCGTCCGCAGGCCGAAGTACTCGAACTCCCGATCGCGCTCGACGGTGATGGCGTCGTTCAGCTTGCGCGCGTTGTTCCCCACGAAGGTCGCGAGCCGCTCGTTCGCGAGGCCGAGCCGCTGCGCCGCGAGCACGGACTGGGAGAACGCGTGGATCTCCTGGCCGCGAACTTCCTTGTCGATGTACGTCGCGAGCAGGCGCGCCGCGAGCTTCGCGTACTGCGGCTCCTCGAAGATCAGCGCCGCCGCCGTCTGGATCGAGAGCTGATCCAGCTCGCGCGTGGTCGCGCCGTCGTAGAGCCCGCTGATCGTCTTCGTCGCGACGCGCATGGAGTCGACGTCCGACAGGCCCAGGCAGCATCGATTGACGGCGCGGACGATCTTGTTGACGTCCACAGGCTCCGACGAGCCATTGCGTTTCCGTACCCGCATCGTCGTCTGCGGGTACGCGTCGTCCTCCTGGGCGCGTCTCTCGGTCGCGGGGCGCGACAGCGTCGCGCCATTGCCCTGCTTCGCTTCGATCTCCGTCTCGGTCTGCGTCAACATTCGGCTCTCTCCTCGTCTCGCCCCCTCGGGCGGTGAGAGAAACCACGCGGAAGACGGGAGAACCGAGAAGGCGTCGACCAAGAAGACGGGCTGGCGCCGGCTCGGACCTTCCCGCCTCCCTCGAGGCTTCCAGGTCGAACCGCCGCCGGATGTCTCCCGGCGCCGGATGCTGGCAGGTCTTCGGGCTCGCGAGCTTTCCGGCTTGGGGCCGGGTTCCTAATGCCACCGCTTCCCAACCCCGAAGGGTCAGTGCGATTCGTGGGCCTCGTTCTCGCTTACCGCTGCGGGGCAGCCCCGGATTTTCACCGGGTTCCCTTTAAGCCCGGGAGGACATCCCGAGCACCAGCACGAGATGCAACGTACTGCACCGTATCGTCACCGGTCAATCTAAATGTTGTGGTCGCTGGGCGCAGAACCACCACCAGTTGTGTGTCTACTGTTTCTGCAGCACGACGGTAAGTCGAACGTCGGTCGACAGCGCCAGGGTGCCCGTCAACGTCTGACCGTTGTTGTCGAGTGCCGCATCGAGCTCGACCGGGTACTGCGAAGGTGCGCTGCCGGATGCGATCACCGGCGATGTACCGCAACCATCGGCGGTGCAAGCGCAGACCTCCGCCTGGCAAAGGTACAACTTCAGGCAATCGACCGGTATCTGGTCGCTGCTGTTCAGCTTTCCGTAACACATCGTCTCCGACGTCGAGGCGCCGGCGCTTTGAAACGGGCAAGGCAAATACACCGTGTCCGCACCACCCATTCCGCCGTCGGCGAGAACCAGGACATAGCCGCCGCTAACACCGGCATCGGGGTCCAAGGGCTGGGGGACATACGCGAACGGCGTTTGAAGGCCGCACCAGGACGAATAGTAGTCGTGCGACTTGATCCCGACCTGGATTCGGTCGGTTTGTACCTGCGCGCTGTAGATGGGATACAAGAACCCCTCCTGCATAGCGGGAACGCGGAAAGCAAGATCCACCGGGACGCTGGCTCCGGCTGGATAGCCGACGTTGGGATCGGTCGCCGGAGCCAACAACGATAGGTTCCCGATCTGCAATGTCCCGTGTCCATCCGACGCGATGGTCAGCCGAACGCGATCGGTTCCGTCGGGCATGAACGTATACGCTTCGGCATAACCGTCCCAGCTCGCGGCGTAGTCCGACAGCCGGGAGCCGATGGGTGTCGTGTTCCCGATGTTGACGGACTTGTCGCTAGAGCAGGCGACGAGCGGGACCGCCGCGCACAGGAACAGGAGTCGTGAAAGCAACCGTGTGTTCTTCATCTGATCTCGCCTCCGACTCACTCAGTGTCCGGCCGTGGGCGGATCCGTTGCGGCACAGGTCTCTTCGACGCGCGCGCGGTAAACGCTCTCGGGGTGGCGCTCGATGAACTCGCCCGCCAAATCGACGCCAATGGGATGGTCGCCCCGGGCGCACCGAGCCCGCGTCGACGCCGCGTCCCGCTCCTCGATCATCCGGCCGTGCGGGACCTGGCGATCCAGCTCTTCGAGAAAAGCGAGGGCCAGGCCCGGGTTGCCGTCGCGCAGGGCACGCTCCGCGTTGCGTAGGGCGCGCACTTCGATGGCCAGCGATTCGGCGGCGGCCGGCGCCGCGCTCTCTGCCTGGTGGCGAGCCGCGTGCTCACCGCGGTGGGGAGCGATCGGCGATGACGGTGGCGGAGACGACTGCGGCTCATTCGCCGCGAGAGGCGCCGGCGGCTCGGTCGGCGCGACGGCGACGGGGGCTGGTACGGTCCGCGTGATTTGCGGGGTCTCGCGAAGCCCCGCGCGGTGCCCCGCCCAGTAGCCGATCCCGCCGCTGGCGGCCGCGATCGTTGCCGCCGCGAGCAGCCGCGGTCCCCAGCCCGCGCGCGGGGCAGCGGCCGGCGCGCGTCCGGGCGCGGTTCCCGGTAGCGCGGCGCCGATCGCTCGCCGCACGCGATCCTGGTCGGCCTCGCTGGGTGACCAGGCCCGGCGTGCGCCCGCGAGGATGTCCGATGCTCTCCGTCCGTTGTCAGTCATGGTCGATGGCGCTCCAGCGCCCGTTCGAAGTCGGCGCGCACGGCACGCAAGCGCGTGTACGCGGTGTTGACGGGAATCGACAGCGCGGCCGCGACCTCGGGGATGGTCATCTCTTCCAGCACGGCGAGGATGAAGATGTCGCGTCTCCTCTCGTCGAGACCCGCGACGTAGGCTTCCACGAACGCCGCGGCTTCGGCGTCCGCCGCGCGCTCGTGGGGTCCAGGATCGGGATGCGCCGGCTCGGAGACCAGAGGCTCGAGCGGAGCCTGCTTGCGACGCGCCTGCCGCTGGTGATTCGAGGCGACATGGCGGGCGATCCCGTAGAGCCACGTCTGGGCGGTCGACTCCCCGCGGAATCCAGCGAGCTGTCGATGAACGACAAGGAAGACGTCCTGGATCGCGTCGTCGAGCGCGCCGGCCGGGACCCCGAGCCCGCGCAGGCAGCGCCAGACGAACGGGAAATAGCGGCCATAAACGTCATCGAAGCTCCGGGCGCAGGGGGACTGCGCGCTCGGGCTTTCCTGCGGCCCATCGGGATTGAGCGGGACCGATTTCAAGACAGCGCGCCTTTCCATGAGTCTCCGACGAGGGGCAAATCCGTTTAAGAAAGTGCTCTCAGAACCCCAGCTCGAAACCCACCGCCAAACGGACGGCCGCCGGGCTCGGGCGATAGACGAGCTGCGACTGGTCGAGGACGAACTCGGGGCGTGCGAGCGGGACGGCAACGCCGGCCCGCAGCAGGACCGCAGTGTTGGTACCCACCGCCACGGACGTGCCGGCGTCCGCGCGAACGGCGCGCCAGAGAGCGGCGCCGGTTTCCGGCCGCGCCACGTCGAGGCCGGTTCCGGCCAGACGGCCGAGCTCGGCCCCCCCGCAGGCGAGCGCCGTCCACCGCCCCCACCGAGGCGCGTAGCAGCCCAGCCCACCCCCCCGCGCGAACGGAAATGTACCGCCCACACCGCGGACACCAACCGTGTCCTGCGAGGTAAACCACGTCAGCAGCAGCACCAGGCGTAACGCCCCCCGCTGGAGGTTGCCCTCCGCCTCCAACCCCGGGCTGGTGACGGGAAGGGCGCCGGTGTCGGTCGTCAGCGCAAGTGTCACCGAAGTGCGCCAGACGGGCTTCGGGAAACTTGTGGCGATCGTGCCCAGCGGTTCGGCGGTGAGAACCGAGGATGGGGAGCTCGGCGAGACGGGCTTCACGGCAACCGGAGGCGGCTCACCTCGAGCCGACTCCATCGACCGCACCGACATGGCGATGGCCACCGAGGCCGCCTCCGCGAGCTCGGAGCAGCTCGTTCCGTCGATTTCACGGCTACCGCGAACCTCGGGCGTGCTCCCCGCTCCCTTACCGTCGATCGTCTCCAGGTGAAGCCGCCATTTTTGCGGCGAGGTCTCCGCGATGCGGACGCGGAAGTGAACGTCGGGGATCTCGGCCAGTGGCCGGCCGATCAGATCGCCGACTTCTTGTGCGAGGGTCGCCGAATCCACGCAAGCAGGTGGAGTGTCGACAGTGAGCTCGGCTGCACGCACGTGCCGGCCGCTGGCGACCGCCATGGCTCCCGCCACCGAGACCCAGAACGCTCGCCCGCGCCGCATCGTCGAGACATCTTACCCGCGCCGCGGCCGGGATATCGGGTTCGAACCGGCGACATTCAGCTTGGGAATACGAAAACCGCCGTTTCGGGCCGTAACGGGCAGAGCCAAGTAGTTGAAACGAGGAACCGAGGCGTAACCTGGACGTCCAGCCCGTTACGCCGGGCGGTGGGAAGAGTGGTGGGAAAAAGGATCAGGCGGGTTGGTGAGAATGGCTGACTGCCCGTCGGTGGCGCTGCCCAACGCTCGCAGCGTGACCGCCCACCCGATGGGCGCCGAGCCACAGCCAGTGTCATGTCAACATCCGATAAAACCTGATCCGTCAACTGCGGGGCCCGCCCAGCTTGCCATGGGGCCCTTCCCGGCGGCTCATCAGAAACCGAACCCGAACCCGAACTGAACGTGGCGATCGGTTCGATCGCCGACGTCGACCATCCAGCCCAGGGACGCCTTCAACACGACGACCGTCGACAGGGTGAGCTGCGGTCCAACGTAGGTCGCGCTTCGCCAGCTCGAGAGGCCGTACATCCGCTCGACGCGCGCCTCGAGGCTCATGAACGGACCGATGCAGAATCCTTGATCCCCCGGGTCCGGTTGCGCACCCCAGCACGATGGCCACAAGTTGGCGGCGAGCCCGATCCCCCCGCCCGACCCACCGACGCCCACCACCGCGCGCGCCACTCCCGCGACCGGGGGGCGGCCGGCGCCAAGGAAGAAGAGGCCGGACGGCTCGAGGGCGAACAGGTCGCCGCTGCGAAACGAGGCTCCCCGGACCACGAACACGTGTCCCGGCACCACGGTCAGCGCGAAGGGAGAGTTCTGCGCGTGGGCCTTGCCGCTGACCGCAATCGCCGTCGCGATGAGCGAGCCGATCGCGGTCGCGCGGTTCACCCGGCTTGTAAGGCCGAAACGGCGTGTGCTCGTTTCCATGCCGCCCAGTCTGCCGCTGCGGCTCGCCGTTCTCCCACGAATTAATCGTTGATTTTATGATAATCAATACTTATCGATGCAGATCGCCCGGCTCGAAGGCGCACCATCACGAGCTGCAGCGGCGGGCCCTGGCCCGAAGCGGCGCCGCACCAGCGCGCCTCGTCTCGGCGAGCACGACCGAAGCGATCCTCGGCCTGGTCGCCGCCGGCGTCGGTTGCTCGCTTGTGCCGTCGATCGACGAAGCGTCGCTGCGCCGGCGCGGGGTGGTCGCGCGCCCCTTTGCGCCCGGCCGCGCCCGCTTTCCCGTGCGCGCAGTCTGGCGCGCGAGCGGCGCGGTCAACCCCGCGGTCGATCTGGCCCTGAGCGCGTTGGGCGACGCGCGCCGTTGAACCGAGTCGCGGTTCGTTTAGCGCTTCAAGGCGCGCGCGCAGCGCACGCCGAAGTTGCTGTCGCGGCCGGTGGGATCGATGTCCAGCCGAGCGCTGTGGCCTCCGGCGTGCCGCGCCGACGCCTCGTTGCGCGCTCTCCGAACGCAGCGACGGGGCCTCTACTCCCCCGCCAACACCCTCGTCGCGTCCGGCGGGAGCGGCATCTTCTCCAGCGCCTTCACGCGGATCCCCCGGCCCTGCCCCGTCACCATCGCCGGCTGGATGTGGCCGCTGCCGCACTCTCGGCAGCGGACCAGGCGGACGCGCAGGCGGGCGGGGAGGCGGTTGATGCGGCGGGCCTCGCTGCCGCGGCCGGGGTGGTCAGCGAGCGCGGCCTTCAGCGCCAGGCCGTCGCCGCGGGCGGCGAGCTCGGTCATGCGGGTGAGGACGGTGCTGGCGCCGGCGTTGGCTCGGTCCTGCTCCTCGACGTAGGCGGCCTGGGCGGCGGGGTCCTTCTTCGAGACGCGGCGATGCGGCACGCTGGCGGGAACCCACGCGAGCGCGCGCGACTTCATGTACAGGGAGCAGCGCTCGCAGTACGCGACCTTCATCAGGATCGCGGGCGCGGCCAGGCCGCCGAGCGCGAAACCGACGACGCCCAGACCGACGAAAAAGTAGCCCCACATGCCGAGCGGCTCGCCCTGCTTGCCGTGCTCGTTCCACGCGAAGCTCACCGCGCGGATGTGGTAGTAGCGCGCGAAGGTCAGCTGCTCGCCGTTCTCGTCGACGAACGGGGTTTCGCGCATCAGCGAACGAAACTCTAGGTATTGAGCGCCCGCGTAGCCGGCGAGCTGCAACGCGAGCACCGCCAGCAGCAGCCCGCGCCGGATGCGGAAGCCGGTCAGGTACGACGCGATCCCGTAGCCGCCGCCGGCGACGAAGCCGACGATCATGGCACCGGCGGGGATCACGTAGTCGCCGTACCAACCCATGATGTGGCCGTCCTTGGTGTTGTTGTCGAGCCACCAGACGCCCAGCAACGCGAGCGCGGTGGTCACGACGCCGGCGAGCAGCACAACCAGCGCGCCGCCGATGCGCGGGCTGGGCGCTGGGAACGCAGACTCCGTTACGGACAATCCCGGGACCCCGCTCGGTGACAGCTGCGACATGCGACCCTCCCCGTGTTAACGCCAGTGCGCAGAGAAAATCGCATCATTGTATCGCGAGTCGGGGTGACAGAGGGAGGGGTGCGGGCGGGGCGGCTCGCAAGGTTTGCCGTCTCCCTAACCCTCCCCCTGCAGACAGGGGAGGGGATCGGAACTGGGATTGTCGGGGTTTCGCGCGCGGCGGGTTCCCGTTCGCGGGGGGTTGCGTGTTATCGGGATGGGAGCCAGTCATCGAGATGGAGACACGAACCCACCTGAACCCACGGCGCAAGGCGCGGCGCCTCCCTGCGCGATCCGCGCTGGCGGCTCTGGTCGCGCTAGCGGCGCTGGCCTCGCCGGCCTGGACGGCTCCGGCAGCGGCCGGAACCGTCGCCGAGGCCGCGCCGCATTCGGCCGTGCCCTCACAATCAACGGCGCCGTCGCTGGCGCTGGTCATCGGCTCGAACCGTGGGGGGCCCGGGCAGTCCGAGCTGCGCTATGCCGAGGACGATGCGCGCGCGGTGGCCGCCCTCCTCGGTAGCCTCGGCCACTACAGCGCGGGAGACGTGGAACTGTTGCTGCGCCCGTCGTTGCGCGACGTGGAGCACGCGCTGGATCGCCTGGCCGCGCGAGCCGCCGAGGCGCGCCAGCGCGGCGAAGATGCACAGGCGCTCTTCTATTACTCGGGCCACGCGCGCGCGAATGCGCTGAACCTGGCCGGCGACGAGCTACCGCTCGACAACCTGCGCGCGCGGCTGGTTGCGCTGCCGGCGACGATCACCATCGTGGTGCTCGACGCCTGCCAGAGCGGCGCGATCTCGCACATCAAGGGCGCGGAGCCGACCGCCGACTTCTCGTTCAACTCGGTCAACCGGCTGACCAACAGCGGGATCGCGGTGATGGCGTCGTCGAGCGGCTCCGAGCTCAGCCAGGAGTCCGAAGCGCTGCGCTCGTCGTACTTCACCCACCACCTGCTCGTGGGGCTGCGCGGCGCCGGCGACGCGGATCGCGACGGACGCGTCACGCTGGGCGAGGCGTACGGCTACGCCTACAACCAGACGCTCACCGCGACCGCGGCGACGGCGGTCGGCAGCCAGCACGCGACGCTCGAGACCGGGCTGCGCGGCAAGGGCGAGGTGGTGCTCACCTACCCGGCGGCGGCGAGCGCGCAGATGGAGTTGCCGGCGGCGCTCAATGGCGAGCTCCTGGTGCGCGCCGAACCGAGCGGCGCGGTGCTGGTCGAGATGCACAAGGCCGAGGGGCGCGCAGTGCGGCTGGCGCTGTCGCCCGGCCGCTATGAAGTGATCCACCGCAGCGGCGCGCGCGTCCACCGCTGCGAGATCGCCCTTGCCGACCACAACGTCGCCGTGCTCGATCCGGCGGGCTGCGCCGATGTCGAAGCGGTCGCGGTCGCCGCCAAAGGACCGAGCACACCGCCGCGCGCACGCTGGACCGTTCAGCTGGCGCTGGGCGCGATCGCGCCGCGCAACGACGGCTACATCCGCCGTCTTCAGGACTTCGGCTTCCACGACACGATCTACTTCGGAATCCCGCGCTTCTCCATACAAGTGGCGCGCCCGCGGACGCGCCACTTCGCGGGCGGCCTGGAGCTGGCCAGCCTGGACGAGCGGGTCTTTCGCCGCGATTCCACGACCACGCTCTCCGGGCAGAACGAACGCTTCTGGTGGGCCGCTTATTCGCTGGGCGCCGACTCGCGCTTCGAGTACCCACTCTGGCGCGACCGCCTGATCCCCTACGCGCGCGTCAACTTCGCGCTGACCTATGGACGCACCAGCTATCAGGAGATCGACGCCGTGACCAATGCGGTGAAGAGCGACGACGTCACGTCACACCTCGGCTTCGCGCTGCGCGCCGGCGCGGGGCTGGCGTGGATGCCGTGGCGCCACTTTGGCTTTTCCGGCGAGCTCAACGACACGTACGCGCCGACGGTGACCAACCTGACCCACGATGTACACGACAGCGGCGGCCTGGGCGTGCTGCTGGGACTGCGAGGTGAGCAGTGAGAATACAACTGACGGCGGCCGCGAAGCGCGCGCTGCGCGGCCTGCTCTGCCTGGCGGCGGCGCCGATGTTGATGGGCAGCGAGTGCGAGCAGCCGCTGGTCAAGGACTCCGGCTTCGACGTCTGGTGCGGCGACACGCTGTGTGACTGGCAGGTTGACGTCGGCGGCGTGACCAAGGTTCCGACCTGGCACGAGCGCGACTACGGCGTCGGCCTCGACGGCGACCCGGTGGAGATCTCGCAGGCGCTGCCGTTCACCAGCGACGACCTCTCGTGCATCCACTTCGACCTGCTGGCCAACGTCGACGACTCGGCCAGCGTCGTGCTGACGATGGACTTCGACGGCGGCGCGTTCGGCCACCCACAGACCATCCCCAGCGGCACCTGGACGCCGCTCAGCTATCACCTGGTGACGCCCAGCTACTTCCAGTCGCTACGCATCTCGATCCGCAAGACCGGCGCGGGCAACGCCGCGCTGGCGCAGATCCAGGCGTCGAAGGCGTCGGACTGTTCCGACCCACCGCTGGTCGGCGAGCTGGCGCGGCCGGCGGGCGCGACCTGCGAGATGGCGAGCCAGTGCGCGGGCGCGATGTGCCACGCGCGCACGGCGGCGGGGACACTGTTCGATGACGACACCGGCCAGCAGGTCTGCGCCGCGTGCACCGGCGACGCCGACTGCGGCGCGGGCATGGTGTGCGGGGCTGGCTGGAGCACGACGTTCATCCAGCCGTTCCCGGCGTGCGCGCCGGCCGCGGCGGCGGTGCTGGGCGACCGCTGCCTGATCGACAGCGAGTGCGCGAGCGGAACCTGCTGCCACGGCGTCTGTTCCACCTGCTGCGCGGGCGGCGGCGCGCCCGCGTGCGCCACCGGCACCACCTGCGCGGCGCGCGCGAAGACCGCCGACGGCAAGCCGGCGCGCACCGCCTGGCAGTGCGCACCCGACGGTGGACACGGCGCGCCTGGCACCGCCTGCCTGGCCAACGACGACTGCGCCAGTGGCGCGTGCGCGGGCGGCGGCGTGCTCAGCGTCTGCGCCGACGGCCGGCGCTGCGCCTCCGACGCTGACTGTCCGGAGGGCGCGCCCGGCAATCCCTGCACCGCCATCGGCGTCGCGGGTGGACAATGCCAGTAACGACGCGATGGACGCCTACGCCCGCTACGGTCCGACACTGCTCCGCAAGGCGCGCCGCATGCTCGGCAACAGCGCCGACGCCGAGGACGTCGTGCAGTCGCTGTTCGTGGATCTCTTCGGGCGCGGCCACCGCAGCGCCGACCTGCCCTATCTCTTTCGCGCCGTCACCACGCGCTGCCTCAACCACGTGCGCGACCGCGGCAATCGCGCGCGCCTGCTCGAACGTCAGGACCCAGCGCTGCGCGCCGTGGCGCGCACCCGCTGCGACGACGAGGTCATCGGCGTGGACTTGCTGACCAAGCTCGTCGACCGCCTGGACGCGCACTGCGCCGAGGTGCTCGTCTACCGCTACTTCGACGATCTCACGCAGGACGAGATCGCCGAGATGCAGGCCGTGAGCCGAAAGACCGTCGGCGTGCGGCTCGCGCGCGTTCGCGTGGCGGTGCAGGCTCTCATCGACGCGCGCGCCGCGACGGAGGGTGCGCCATGAACGTGCGCGAGGGGGACGCAGCCGCGCACCGCTGCACCGGCGAGCCGGTGTCGTGGCTCGCGCTCGAACGCCTCCGCCTCGGCGAGCTGCCGCCCGCAGAGCGTCGCGCGGTCGAGCAGCACCTGGCGGCCTGCACGGTCTGCGCGGCCTGCCTCACCGAGATTGATCGTCCGCTGGCGCTGCCGGCGCTGCCCGCGACGCCGGCGCCCGCCCCGTTCTGGTTGCGCCTGCGCGCGTGGTGGAGCGCAGGCCACGCGCGGATCTGGGCGCCCGCCGGCATCACCGCCGTGCTCGCGTTGTTCCTGCTCGTGCGTCCCAAAGCGCTCGACGACACGCGCATCGGCGGCACGCTCGCCGGCGTCAAGGGCGGCGGCGTCGCGCTGTCGCTGGTGCGCGAGCGCGATGGCGCGATCGACCACGGCGCGACGACCTTCGCGGGCCGCGATCGCTGGAAGGCGCTGGTCACCTGCCCTGCCGCGCGCGTGGTCTTCTGGGACCTGGTGGTCTTCGACGGGGCCGCGGCCACCTTCCCGCTCGCGCCGGCTGCACCGATCGCCTGCGGCAACAACGTGCCGCTGCCGGGCGCGTTCCGCCTGGATGGCGGCCAGCCCCTCGAGGTCTGCCTGCTGCTCGCCGCCGACCCGATCGATCGCGCGCGCGTGACAGCGCACGATGAGCGCGCGACCTGCGTCATCGTGCGGCCGGAGCGGTAGAATCGGCGGACCGACAAACACCGTCGTCCACCCCCTACCAGATCAACGTACAACCGAAACCACGGCTACCCGCAATCATCATGGGCGCGACGACGAACGATTGCCCCGCGCGTCCGTCAAGCGGGCGATGAAACAGGTACGGCACGCCGGCGCCCACGGCGCTGGCGACGACGGCCCCGGTGACCACGTCGGTCAGGTAGTGCTGATCGGCGGCGATGCGCAGGTAAGCGGTCAAGGCGCCGACGGCGGCGCCCACGACGTAGATGACCGGCGCCCAGCGGTAGCCGCGCAGGCGCGCGACGGTGCCGGCGGCGGCTGCGATCGAGAACGTGACACTGGCGTGCGCCGAATAGAACGACAAGTTGGCGTCGTCGGCGCCCTGGCCCGTGTCGGGGTTGGGGATGGCGGCGTGGGCGTACGGCCGTTGCCGGCCCACTGCGTACTTAACGAGCTGGTTGAGATCGCCCGACAGCGCGACCGCCTCGGCGGCGATCAACAGATCGACCCAGACCTGGTGCGCACCGCCCTGCTGTGCCGCCGACACCGCCAGGAGCCCGGCGCCGACCAGCGGCGCAACCGCGAACGCCCCGGCGTTGCTCAAGCTGATGGCCGCGCCGCCGTGGTCGGTCCAGCGCAGATGGTCGCGAACGGCGGTGTCGAGCGCATTCGATTCACACCAGCGGCAGGCGAGCGGCGCAAGATGGCTCTTCAGAACGTCCGACGCGATCCAGACCGCCGCGGCGCTCGCGGTGATCGAGATATCGACGGGCAGCGAGACGCGCAGCTCGGCCGGAGGCGCGGGCGGCAGCTCAACGGTCTGCGCGCGCGCCGGCGGCGCGGCAATGACGTGCGCGACGATGGCTAGGACGACAAACCAGCGGGCCCGCGACAATCTGAAACCGGCGACCTCCGGCGACGGTTCTACATCGTTCCGGCGGCGTCCGCGTCAGGGGACAGCGGCGAACATCCGATTTGTGACCCATCCGAGGCCGGTCGCGACACTGCACGACACGATGCACCCGTTGCGCACGAGCACGATCGCCCGGGCGTTCGGTCTCGCCCTGCTCGCCGGCTGCGCGGGAAGCGCGAAGAAACCGGCGACCAGTACGGGCGCCGGTGGCGGAAGCGGCGGCGGCACAGGCGGCGCTTCTGCCGGCGGCACAGGCGGCGCTTCTGCCGGCGGCGCAGGCGGCGCTGCGGCCGATGGCGCCGTCGCCTGCGCCGCCAACATCACCGCGTCGATCCTCGCCAACCAGAGCGTCACGCTCGGCGGCGATTCCTGCGTCGACGTGACGGCGGGCAGCACGCAGTACGACGGCGTGATCTCGGGAAACGGCACCTTGCGCCTGCGCGCGCCGGGCGGCGCCGGGACGCTGATCCTCACCGCCGACAGCACGTTCTCGTTGCCGACGGCGCAGCAGATCGAAACCGCGGTCGAGACCAAGAGCCCGACCGATCCCAACCACGTTCACTACTTCGCGATCCAGAATCCCAACCCGCCAGCGGTCTTCGTCGACCCGGGCGTGACGTTGCAGCTCGGAACCGCGACGTCGACGACGGGAACCATCGGCAGCTACATACCGAACACGAACGGCACGACCATCAACCTCGACAACATGCAGATCGACGGCACGCTGGCGTTGCCCTCGGGCCCGGTGCAGCATCTGGGCGTCATCAGCGGCACCGGCGTGATCACGCGGCCGTCGATCGGTACGACCGGAGGCACGCTGTTCATGGTCGGGGACAATCCGTTCAGCGGTGTCTACTCGCAGTTCTTCGGCGGCTATTTCGGCAGCGACCACGTCCTGTTCTCGCTGCCCAACGCCACGATCTTCAGCAACGAGTCATTCATCGTCGCCGCGCCCGAGGGGCAATTCGGCGCGACCGCCACTCACCTGTTGAAGTTCCCGCAAACCATCTGGGAGAGCCACTACGGCGACGACATCAACACCAACTCGGGGCGCGTGGTGTTTGCGGGCGTCTACAGTTACAGCAACAGCGGCGATCCGTTGAAGCCTTCGTTGAGCGATCCACGGCTCAACACCATGCTGGTCCAGAACGTCGCCGGCAGCCCGACCGGCGGCAACAACTCGAGCTTTCGCGGTATCAACATCGAAGGCGGAACCACCGAATGGGGCGATGGCACGACCGCGACGTTCTTCCTGCCGTCGGCGCCTTCGCCGGCGGCGCCGGACTCGACGGTGAAGAACACCTATATCAACCTGCACAACGGCGCGACGCTGGTCTTCAACTACAACGGCCAGTACAGGTGCGACGTTGGAATCACCGGCGGCGGCGGTGGACCGCGCGCCGACGGCTCGGTGGGCGCGGGCAACCTCACGATCGCCGCCACCGCCGGCAACTACGCGGTGCTCACCATGCCGCAGAACTACAACGGCATCACCACCATCGGTGCCGGTGCCACGCTGCAACTGGGCAACGGCGCGTCCGTGCAGGCATCACGCGCCACCGTCGGCGCTCCCACGGCGGCCGAGCCTCACGGCGCGGTGACCGGCACGACCATGGTCGCCAGCTACACCGGCGACAGCAGCCTGCTGATCGCGGAGTCAGCGACGGGCGTGGCGGGCGATGCGATCGTCAATGACGGCCGGCTGCTGGTCAACAACACCACGACCGCCATCACTCTGTCGCACGTCAGCGGCGCGGGAACCGTGACGCAGATCGGTCCGGCCGCCCTCACGCTGATGGCCAACACCTACCGTGGCGGCACGGAGATCCGCGGCGGGACGCTGTTCGTGGGCGACGACCGCGCGCTCGGCGGCGGCAACGTCGACAACCAGGGGACGCTCGCAGCGGCGCCGGGACAAGGGGCGATCCGCGTCGCCGGCGACTATCGCCAGGGCGCGCGCGGCGTGCTGCGGCTCGGCGGCGCCGGGCTGCGCATCGCCGGGCGGGCCAAGCTCGACGGCCAACTCCGCTTGCCGGCGCAGGGATTGGAAATCGGAGCGCGAACTGCGGTTATCCGGGCCGCGGGCGGCATGAGCGGGCGCTTCCGCTCGATCGTCGCCGGCGACGGCGAAGTCGCCGTAAGCTACGAGGGAAACGCCTGCTACGTGACCGTGCGCAACGCGAAGAAGCGCCCCGCCGGCCCTCCGGTGGTCGCGACCGCCGACTGAACCCCAGTCCGACGCGCCCGGACGGGCGATTCCGTGATCGATTGGCGCTCGGCCGGCATTCGATCAGCGCCGGAACCCCCTCCGGCGGAGGATAGTCATGCCCATTCGCCATGCTGCCGTTCTGTTCGCTGTGCTCGCCCTGGGATTCAGCGCCTGCATCAGCCCCGAGTCAGTCTCCGACGCCGGGGGTCAGAATGAAGGCACCGGGGGACGCAACGCGGGCGCGGGCGGATTCACCGGCGGCGCCGGTACGGGCAGCGGCGGCAGCAGCGCCGGCGGCGCCGCGGGCAGCGCCGGACCCGACGCGGGCGCCGGCGGCGGGGTCGCGACCGGCGGCATGTCAGGCGGCACCGGCGGCTCGGCGGGACGCGCCGGCACCGGGGGCGTGACCGGCAGCGGCGGGATCATCGGCACCGGCGGCTCGGGCGGCATGGGGGTGATGGGCACCACGATGTTCCCGCGGCCAGGCGGGACCAACCTCTGCCCCGACCCGACGCTGCGAATCACCTTTTCCGGGGCTCCGACGCTCGGCACCGCGGGCAAGATCCAGGTCTTCAATGCCGCGTCGCCGGCCACCGCGGTCGCGGTCGTCGACCTCGGCGCGACCGCGTTCACCAAGACCATCGGCGGCATGGTCTTCAACACCCAGCGCCCGGTCTACGTCGATGGCAATACCGTCGTGGTCGTCCTGCCGATCCCCACGCTGGCGTTCAATACGACCTATTACGTCACCGTCGACGCGGGCGCGATCCGCGGCGCGGGCGGTGCGGCATTCTCGGTGACCGGCACCACCACCTGGCGGTTCACCACCGCGGCGGCCGCGCCGGCCACTCGCACGGCGATCAATGTGGCAACCGACGGCAGCGCGCCCTACTGCTCGGTGCAGGGCGCGATCGACTTCGTGCCCGCCAACAACACGGCGGCCACCACGATCACCATCGCGGCCGGCACCTACCACGAGATCATCTACTTCACGAAGAAGAGCAACGTCACGTTGATTGGCGCCAGCCGCACCGGAACCATGATTGCGGCGACCAACAACAACACCATGAATCCCAGCACGCGCGGCCGGGCGCTGGTCGGCATCGACAGCTCGACCGGCGTCAACGTCCGCAACCTGACCATCGTCAACCAGACACCGCAGGGCGGCTCACAGGCCGAAGCGTTGCGCATGGAGACCTGCGACATGTGCATCGTCCGCGACGCGACGGTGATCAGCCTGCAGGACACGTTGCTCTGGGACGGACGCATCTACGCCAACAACGTCCTCATCGAAGGCAACGTCGACTACGTCTGGGGCGGCGGCGCGGCGTATTTCATCAACTCGGAGATCCGCACCATCGGCCGCTCGGGCCCGATCGTGCAGGCGCGCAATCCGGCGACCAGCTATGGCTACGTCTTCGTCGACTCGAAGATCACCGCCGATGCCGGCCTCACCGGCGGCGTGCTCGCGCGCATCGACGTCGGGACCTATCCCGCCAGCCACGTCGCCTACATCAATTGCCAGATGACGTCGGAGATCGCAGCCGTGGGGTGGCAACTGACCGCGGGCACGGACGTCTCGATGCTCCGCTTCTGGGAGTACCAGAGCGTCGACGCCAACGGCAATCTGATCAACACCGGAAGCCGCCTCACCGGATCGAAGCAGCTCACGGCCGCGCAGGCCGCGATGATGCGCGACCCCTCGGTTGTCCTGGCCGGCTGGACGCCGCCCGCGAATTAGCTTTTCGATACCCGCCCAGGTCTTCCGGGTATTGCGGCGCGCGCCGTTCGACGCAGCTTCATCCGCATGCGGGGAGGGCGGCGTGGTCGCGGGTGAGCTCGCATCCTGGAACGACGGCGGAGCCAAACAATCGATCGTCTCGTTCGTCGAGCGGGTGACGCGCGCGGGTGGCGCCGACTTCGTCGCGCCCGAGGCGCGCGTCGCGGTGTTCGACAACGACGGCACGCTCTGGTGCGAGAAGCCGATGCCGGTGCAGGCCGACTTCCTGTTCCGGCGCCTCGGCGAAATGGTGGCACGCGACGCCTCGTTGCGCGCGCACCAGCCCTGGAAGGCAGTGGTCGAGAGAGACTACCAGTGGCTCGGTGACGCCATCACCAAGCACTATCGCGGCGACGACAGCGACCTCAAAGTCATGGCCGCCGGCCTGTTGCAGGCCTACGGCGACACGAGCATCGAGGAGTACGCGGAGATGGCGCGCGCGTTCCTGCGCACGGCGCGCCACCCGAAGCTCGAACGGCCCTACCCGCGCTGCGTGTTCACGCCGATGGTCGAGCTCTTGCGCTATCTCACGGTGAAACAGTTCACCGTCTACATCGTCTCCGGCGGCGGCCGCGACTTCGTGCGCACCTTCAGCCAGGACTGCTACGGCATTCCGCCCGAGCGCGTCCTCGGCAGCGGCGTCGTGCTGCGGCTGCGCGACGCAGGAGCCTCGGTGACGCTGGTGCACACGCCTCAGCTGGAGCTCTTCGACGACGGGCCGATGAAGCCCGCCGCGATCTGGAACGTCATCGGGCGACGCCCGATCCTGGCCGCCGGCAACTCCAACGGCGACATACCGATGTTGCGCTTCTGCGCGCAACCGGGACGGCCGTCCCTGGCGCTGGTGGTCGCCCACGACGACGACAAGCGCGAGTACGCCTATGACAGCGGCGCGGAACAGGCGCTGGCGTTCGCACGCAACAGCGGCTGGGCCGTCGCCAGCATCAAGAACGACTGGAACATGGTCTTCGGCGACGAGGAACGGTCTGCGCAGGTGAAGGCGGCGCTGCTGCGGCAGTGATCTATCTAGGGGTAAACCTCGCGCGGCGGACCGCCGATCGGCGCGCGCGCCGGCGTCTGTGCCGGCGTGTCCCCGATCCTGCGCCGCTCGCGCCAGAGCCGGCGCGGCAGCGTGGACGCCCCTGCGGCCCCGCCGAGCACCGACGCCATCAGGCCGAACAGCAGCGCGCCGAACAGGCCCCAGAACGCCTTGCCCGACCGCTCCGCGGCCTTGAGGGCGCCCACACGCGCATTGTCGGCCGCGTCCTGCGCTCGCATCTGCATCTCGGTGATCTGCTCGCGATACTGGGCCTCGAGGCGGTCGACCACCTGCCCGGCGTCGGACTGCGACAAACCGGTGTCGAGCGTGAGCGCATTCGCGAGCGTATCGTGATCCCAGCGGCCTTCGGCCGTCGCCTGCGCCGCCGCTCGACGAGCGGCCGCCTCGACGGCGGTCACCGAGACCGGCGACTGCCCGAGCGCCACCAGACGATCGTTGATCGGCCGCAGCGCCTCGCCAACGTCCAGCGACAGCGTCGGAGCGGCAGCGCCCGGCGCCGACTCGACCGCCGCCGCCCGCGGGGTTTCGCCGCGAATCACGGCCTGCCCGACTTGCGCCACGCCCGACGCGAACGTCGACAGCAAAGCGACAATCAGCGCGCCGCCGAAGATCGTCGTCAGGCTCCAGACCACCAGCCCGTGAACCGCACCGGCCGCGCGGCCCACGAATCCGGCGCCACGGCCCGCGACCCAGCCCCCGATGAAGAGTGCGATGAGCGGGGCGATCACGGCCCAGATCCCTGCGAACATCGCTGAAGGCCGCAGGCCGCGCATGCTATTGGGATCGATCGTCGACAGCCCGACGGCCAGGCCGAAGACGTAGAGCAGCGCCCACAGGCCCAGCGCCGCCACCGCGCCGCCGAAGACCGCGCCCCAGCTCAGGCGGGGGCGGCCAACGACGAAGTCGCTCGATGCCGGGCGAGCCGTGCCTTCGACGGTTTCGGTCTCTACTACCTCGGCCATGGGCTCCTCCTTCCGCAAGAGAGCGCACCGCTCGGGCCGCCCTCCTCGTAAAAGATTCTCACGAAATGAGCGCCCGCCCCGGGGACGCTGGTGAAAAACCGCTCAGCCGCGCCCGCGCGGCCCGATCATTTCTGCAACGACGCGGTCTCCAGCCACCACGGATGCTGAGCCGTTCCGTCGAAGATCTCCGAGGTCTTGTACTTCTCCCACTCGCCGTGCGCCGCGGCGGCGGCCGTGCGTGCGAGCGCCGCGCGCTTCTCCGGCTCGTTCATCGGACGCCAGCGAAAGGCGGCGTCGAGCCCCTGCATGAGGATCCCCAGCGTGTCACAGCCGGTGATGACCACCGACGTCGGCTGGCTCATCGCATAGTGCAGGCACTCCGTCGGTGTGACCGCGTGCTCGAGCATTGTCCGGACCTGCCATCGTGCTCGAAAAGCTCGGACCGGACATGAGTCACGTCAAGGCCCGCCGCCCCGAAGGGCCAGCGTTGCGGCGGCGCGGAGATCGGCAACGAACCGGAGGGGCTCGATTCCCGCCTGTTCGAGTCCCCGGAACAGCAGGTATCCCGCGGCGCCGTGACCGATCAGGTCGCGAGCTCGGCCATGAGCTCACGCGCGGCGCGCGCACCGCTTCTCAGCGCGGCGTGCACGGTGCCGGGCTCGCCGGTGTCGGTGGCTTCGCCCGCGAAGAAGAGGCGGTCGGCGAGCGGCATCCCCAGCTCGGCCGGCGCGTCGAGACCGCCGACCGGAACATAGCTGTAGGCGCCGCGCGCGTAGACATCCGCGGCCCAGTCGACGACGACGGCATCATCGAGGGCCGACAGCAGATCACGCGCTCGGGTCCCCAGCCCGCGCGCGAGACCGCCAATCGCGACGCGCAGCCGCGGATCGAGCGAATGCGCCGAGCCGCTCGCGCGCGGGGAGCGAAGCGCCGCCAGCCGATCCGCCGCCGGACCAGCCACCCAGCCGACGAGGCAGCGATGCGGCTCGCGACCGAATGTCCACCAGACCGGAACGGCAGCGCCGGGAAGATGCAGGAAGCCGGTGTCGCGCGGGATCGGGGACGACCATCCCGCGCCGAAGCGATCGCGGAAGCGCAGCGCGATCTTGACCACGTTGCCCATGGCGAGCCGATCGATCGCGGCGCGCTTCGCTGCCGGCAGCGACGGTGCGAACGCGATCGCGCCCTCGGCGGGCGGCCGTGCCTGAAGAACGCCGAGCGGGACCGTCACCAGCGCGGCGCGCGCCCGCAGCGTCTCCAGCGGCCCGCCGAGCACGCCGCGAGTGCGAACCTCAACGCCGCCCGCGCCCCAGTCGACGTGGGTCACGACGGCGCCGAGGCGGAGGCCGCCCTCGACGCGCGCGAGCGGCCGTGCCAGGTGGCGCACCAGCTGGTCGTACCCACCCGGCACATGAAAGAGGCGCTCGCCCTCATCGGCTTCGGAGGTGCGCGTCTGGCGATTGAGCCCCGCGACCGAGATCCGCTCGGCGTCGGCGGCGTTGAAACCCTCGACGAACCCGAGCAGCATCGCGCGGACCTCGCCCGAGAGACCGCGCGAGAAGGCGGGGCGCCGCAAGATCGACGCGAACGATACGTCCTCGTCGGGCAGCCGATCCATCCAGGTTTGAGCGGCGCGCCACCTCGCGCTGCCGGTCTCGATCGTGCCCCGCCGGACGAATGCATGCCTCATCGCGAGCTCGATCGTGCGCGCCCGCGCCGCCGCGAGCGCGTGCACCAGCTCACGCGGCCGCCCATGCACGAACTCTGCACCGAGCTCGACGGGGACGGGCCACTCGGCCAGCCGTTCAGTACGGATGCGCCCGCCGACGCGCGGCCGTGCCTCCACAACGACGATCCGCAGCCCGCGCCGCGCCAGCCTGCGTGCCGCTTCGAGCCCAGCCACGCCGGCGCCAATCACGATCACGTCGCAGTCGGGCTTGCGTGCGCGGCTCATCGGCGGCGGGCATCCTACCGAGCGTGCGTCGACTCTCGCAAGGTCTGCCCTCTCGCTAGCCCTCCCCCCGCGGACGGGGGGAGGGGACCGGAGATCCATCGAGCGCGTTGATCGCCTCGAGTGACTTCCCCTCGGCTGCCACGCCGATCGCCGCGGAGACGCCCGCGGCGGCGATCATGAGCGCCGCGCCCACGAAGTAGCCGATCGCGAGGCGCGCGGGATCGCCGCTCTCCAGCAGGTAGCCGAACAGCACGGGCGCGGACAGGCCGCCGATCGCGGTGCCCGCCGCGTAGAAGAGCGCGATCGCCATACCGCGCAGCTCCACGGGAAAAAGCTCGCTCACCGTCAGGTAGGCGGAGCTGGCCGCCGAAGACGCGACGAAGAAGACCGCCGACCACATCAACGTCTGGGTGAACGCATCGAACCACCCGCGCGCGAGCCCGACGCCGGCGATCGCGATGAGCACGCCGGTCGCCGCATAGGTCAGCGCGATCATCGGCCTCCGCCCGACGCGATCGAAGAGCCCACCCAGGAGCCACGGGCCCAGCAGGTTGCCGAGCGCGAACGGGATCAAATAGAGCCCGATGCGCCCCGACGGCACGCCGTAGAAGCGCGAGAGCACCAGCGCATAGGTGAAGAAGACCCCGTTGTACAGGAATGCCTGCGCGATCATCAGCGACAGGCCGAGAATGGTGCGCCGCCGGTGCCCGACCAGCAACACGCGCGCGATGGCCGCAAAGGTGACGCGCCCCTTGGCCTGCAGCGTGACCGGAGCACCGACCGGCGGCAGCGCCGCGCGCCCGCGCGCGAGACCGGCGGCCACGTCCGACTCGATCGCGGTGGTGATCGCGTCGGCCTCGTCGTCGCGACCGTGCAGCAGCAGCCAGCGCGGGCTCTCCGGGATGTGCCGGCGCATCAAGAGGATCGACAACCCGAGGCCCGCGCCGACCACGAACACGCCGCGCCAGCCGTACGCCGGTGGCAGGACGCGCGTGTCGAGCAGCACCAGCGCCAGCACGGAACCCACGACGGTCCCCAGCCAGTAGGTGCTGTTGACCGCGAGATCGACGTGGCCCCGACTCCGCGCCGGGATCAGCTCGTCGATGGCCGAATTGACCGCGCTCGCTTCGCCGCCGATACCAGCGCCGCAAACGCTGCGAAAGAACGCGAACGACCAGAAGCTCCAGGCCAGCCCCGACGCCAGCGTCGCCAGCAGGTAGACGGCGAGCGTGATCAGAAAGAGCCGCTTGCGCCCGAAGAGATCGGTGAGGCGGCCGAACACCAGCGCGCCGGTCACCGCGCCCGCCAGGTACGCCGAGCCGGCGGCACCCACCTGCCCCGCTGTCAGGTGCAACGTCGCCGGCTCCATGAGCACCGGTCCGATGGCGCCGACCAGCGTGACCTCGAGCCCGTCGAGCATCCAGGTGATGCCGAGCGCGATGACCATACGCCAGTGCCATCGCGCCCAGGGCAGACGATCCAGCCGCGCAGGAACATCGGATTCGAAGAAGGCACCAGGCGCCTGACTCATGGCCGCGAGACAACTTAGCGAGAGGATCGGAGAGAGGAAGATCCAGGCCGCGCCGCGCGCGGTCAATGCGGATCCACCTGTAAATACGTGGGGGACCGCGATGTGGAAGCGGACAGTGATCGTCATGGCGTCGGCGTGGGTGCTCTTCCCCGGCTACTTGTGCCCGCACACCGGCGGCAACCTGATCAACAACTGGATCGTCGGCGTCGGGCTCGCTGTCTTTGGCACGGTCGCGTACGGAGAGAACTGGGCCCGATACCTGACGGCCGCGCTGGCGATCTGGCTCTTCGCATTTTCGGCACTCACCAGCGCCGATCCACACACTGTCTGGAACGCCGCAGCCTGTTTCCGGCTCCGGCTGCCGGTGCGGCCTCCCGACGACAGCGGCTACCAGGCGATCCGCGCGATCCACGGCGGGGACGCGCTCGAAAAGCTCAAGTCATTGAGCCCGCTGCCGGGCGTGATCCTGCTGGATCTCATGATGCCGGCCGTCGACGGGCCCACCTTTCGCGAGCGGCAGCTATGCGACCCACGGCTGTCAGCGATTCCGGTCATCGTGCTGTCGGCGTACCGAGGCGTGGCCAAGCGTGCCGCCGAGCTGAACGTCGAGGATCACCTCGACAAGCCCCTCAAGGTGTCGACGCTGCTGCACCTCCTGCAGAAGCACTGTCCGGTCGACGGATAGGTCACGGACGCGGACGCTCTCCCCGGCTCGCAAGGCTTGCCCTCTGCCTAACCCTCCCCCACGGACGGGGGAAAGGACCGGAGATCACCGACGGCGAGTCGATGCCGCCTTCTTCGCGGCGCGCGAGCGGGCGCGCGAGCCTTTCGTGCGGGCGGCCTGCTTGGCGGCGCGCGAGCGGTCGGCGGCGCCGCGCTGCTTGGCCGCGCGACGCGCCTGAGTCGCAAGCGCGCGTGGTGAGGCCGCGTCGCGCCCTTCGCGCTCGAGCGCGCGTTCGGCGGCGCGTGCGCGCCGCGGCGACGGCGGGCGCGAGGAGCCGCGCCCCTGCCCTTTCTCATAGGCCAACTCGGCCGAGCGCTGCGTGCGCTTCGACACCTGGCCGCGGCGCGGCGGCTTGAGCGGCACACCGGCTCGACGCGCCTCGGAGAGGCCGATCGCGATCGCTTGCTTGGTCGAGCGCGCGCCGTGCTTCCCCTGACGGATGTGATCCATCTCCTCGCGCACGAACCCGCCCGCCGCGGTCGACGGGCTCTTCCCGTTCGCGAGATCCCGCTTGGCTCTATCGACAATTTCTTTGCGTGGCATACGCAAAACCTGAGGTCTGCTTACCTTGACGCAAGAGGCGCCGCCGTCGCGCGCCGGAGGTTGACCATGATTCGCAAGCTGTCGTCGGGCCAGTACCGGCTCTATTCCCGCAAGCTGGATCCCAAGACCGGCCGGCGCCGTAACCTCGGCACCTTCAGGAGCCGAGCCGCGGCGGAGAAGCACGAGAAGGCGGTCCAGTATTTCAAGCGGCACTGACCGCGCGCTCTCGCAAGGCTTGCCCGCGCCCCGCCTCCCCCGCAGACGGGACGCACCTTCTACCGCCGTCGCGGTTGCCGGTGCGGCAGCAACTTCGCGACCAGCTCGGTGAAGCTCTGATGAAGGATGCCGGCCTCGTCGGGATCGCCCTTGAAGAGCGCCGACATGTACTTCTTCGCCTGCTCCAGCGTGATGTGCGGCGGCAGCGGCGGCACGTCCGGGTCGGTCACCACCTCCAGCACCACCGGCCGATCGGCGGCGAAGGCCGCGTCCCAGGCCGCGCCGAGCTGCTCGGGATCGTCGACGCGCAGGCCGCGCAGGCCCAGCATCTCGGCGTGCCGAGCGTAGGGAAGTCGATGATCTCCTGCGAGGCCTCGAACTTCGGATTGCCCTCCATCACGCGCATCTCCCAGGTGACCTGAGTCAGGTCGTGGTTGTTCAGCACCAGGATCACCAGGCGCGGATCCGACCACTCCTTCCAGTAGCGCGCGATGGTGAGGAGGCCGTTGTTGCCCAGCATCTGCATCGCGCCGTCGCCCACCATGGCCA
>Ga0265342_10000137_pt1 | contig 81963 bp, 78 predicted proteins | sample 4CB327metaG_FD_203125 | JGI IMG/M metagenome (GOLD analysis project Ga0265342, IMG submission 203125) | Rhizosphere microbial communities from Carex aquatilis grown in University of Washington, Seatle, WA, United States - 4-CB3-27 metaG | ecosystem: Host-associated > Plants > Roots >...
CGCCTGAATTAAGGGGACGGCTCGATTCATCTTGTCGGCTCAGGAGCATTTTTGGTCTGGCCAAGACCGCTCGGTTTCTTGAACCTCTCCCCTTTGGGGAGAGGTCGGCGCGCTTGCGCGCCGGGTGAGGGGGCCTAGCCCAAAGTGAGAGCGTAACCCCTCACCCGACCTCGCTTCGCTTCGGTCGACCTCTCCCTCTGGGAGAGGTGAAGCGCAAAGCCGCCCGTGAACACACAAATGGCACCAACGAATGCGCAGCAGAAGTCGATGGATTTAGTCACGCTATTCTCTCCCTCCGGTCGCCTGTCGGCGCGGCCGTTCGCGATCGCGGCAGTGCTGGTCTATGTGGCCAGTTTGGCGTCGCAGGTGCTGCTGGCGGATCCGATTACGCTGCGCGCCGGGCTGACGCCGTTCGTGCTGGTGCAACTGATTTTGCTTTGGATATGGGTCGCATTGCACGCCAAGCGGCTGCATGATTGCGCCCGCGGCATGGGATTGGCGATCGGCGTCGGTGTGATCTACGCGCTCGGGGTCGTGCTGATGCTGCTGTTGGCCGAGTTGATGGTCGGTGCCACCACGTACAGCACCAATGGCTGGAGTTTTACCGGGGCGGACTTCCTGGGATTGTTTGTCATTTTCAGCCTGCTCGGCGCCTTTGGTGATCCCGATCTCGGACTATTCGGGCTGTGGGTGTTGGCAGTCCTGGCCTTGGTCTTCGGCCCGATGCTGATCGCGCTCGCTTTCTCGATCTGGGCCGGGACCCGGACGGCGCTTGCGCCGGCCACTTGACCATCGATGCCCCCGCATTGACGATGCTCGATCGATGACGCTCTACTTCGCCTATGGCTCGAACATGAGCCGCGCCCTGATGCGCACCCATTGTCCCCAGGCTCGCGCGGTCGGAACCAGCGTGCTCGAGCGCCATCGCTTCGTGATCACCGCCGACGGCTATGCGTCGGTCGAACCGTGCGCCGGCTCGCTGGTGCACGGCGTGCTGTGGCGGCTGACGCCGCGCGATCGTGCCGCGCTCAACATCTATGAGAGTGTCGACAGCGGGCTTTATGTCGGCCGTCGTCGCGTGATCCGGCATGGCAGTACGCGGCATAGCGCGCTCGTTTATATCGGTCGCCCGAGTGGCGTCGGCAAGCCGAAGCCCGGCTATCTCGAACTGGTGGTGGCGGCGGCGCGCGAATGGGAATTTCCGCAAAGCTATGTTCTTGAACTCCGGCGTTGGGCGAGTTCGGGATTGTCCGCGGCGCGTGCGTTGAGCAGTGGCGAGGTCCGATGAGCGGGGCCGCGCTCCGGCGGGTGATCGTTCGCGGCCGCGTGCAGGGCGTCGGCTTCCGCGCCTGGCTCGCGCAGACGGCGGCTGCGCGCGGCCTCGCAGGCTGGGTGCGAAACCGCCGCGATGGTGCGGTCGAGGCGCTGCTGGTGGGGCCGTCCGATGCGGTTACGGCGATGATCGAGAGCTGCCGCCAGGGGCCGTTGTTCGCGGGCGTGACCGCGGTGGAGGCGAGCGACGCGAACGCGTCGGAACTCGATCTGCGCGCGCCGGGCCAGCGCTTTTCGGTATTGCCGACGGCGTGACTGCGTCAGCGCAGCGCACCGAACAGCGGCGCGAATTCTGTCCGCAGCGCCATGTCCACTTCCGCCATGCTGATGAGGAGGCCGAGGTCCGTGAGGCTGGTGACGCCGAAATGCGCGTCCGACACGCCGCATGACACGATGCCGGAGAAATGCCCGAGATCGGGATCGACGTTGATGGCGAGCCCATGCAGGCTGACCCAGCGCTTCACCCGGATGCCGATGGCGGCGATCTTGTCCTCGCGGCCGGCACCCTGATCGGGCCGGCGCACCCAGACCCCGACGCGATCCTCGCGCCGCTCCCCGACGACGTTGAAGCGCGCGAGCGTGCGAATGATCCATTGCTCCAGCGCGGCGACGAGCCGGCGCACGTCCGGTCCCCGCCGTTTGAGGTCGAGCATGACGTAGACCACGCGCTGGCCAGGCCCATGATAGGTGAACTGGCCGCCGCGGCCGGTGGTGTGGACGGGAAAGCGCGCCTCCAACAGATCGCTCGCGCGCGCACTGGTGCCGGCGGTGTAGAGTGGGGGATGTTCCACCAGCCAGATCAACTCGGATGCCGTGCTCTCGGCGATCGCGGTGGCGCGCGCCTCCATCACCTGCACGGCGGTGTCGTAGGGCGTCAGTCCATCGCTGACCAGCCATTCCACGGCCGGTGCTCCGGGCGGGGCGGGGAGCCCGAGAGGGAGATCATTGCGCACGTTCATCACTTGGCAATCCCGTTCTACCCTGAGGCATTGCTTTCACAGCGCCACGTTCTTGCGTGTGTTCACAACTCGCTTTTACGATGTGTGGTGCGGATGCGCGAGAGCCGCCCCGCTTCGCCGCTGGGACTCGACATTTCCGATAGCAATTATATTTCGATCGGAATGTGCAAAATTCCGATAATTCCCAGCGACACGATCAGAAGGACGGTCGGCCAGAGCGCGATGTAATCAACCAATCACGTGCACTATGTGATCGCTCCAGTGCACCTCCGCTTATGGCGGACGAAACAAGATAGATGCTCATCAACGACGCACCGATCAGGTATGCCCTTTGACCATACAGAAGCGCGGATTTCACTATCAAGTCTCCAGGCAGCGACCAGGGGGGAAGCGATGGCGATTATGACACAGCCGTGGCCCAAAATCGTAGCCCGATACGAGGACTACAAAGGCGAGCAAGAATCAATCCGCGCACTTGCGAGGCTGGCCCGACAAATCAGCGAGGGTCCTTTGGCGAAGGGATTGTTTGCTTGGACCTCAATGTTCGACCTGTGCATCGTCCAGACACCAGTGAGCTATCCCTACGACGGTCCACTGCTTCGAATATCACCGATCTCTGCGGATCTGATCGAGTTCCGATATTTGGATACGTTTGTTAAGGCGAAGCAGTGGCATCGGACAGAGGACACCGATCAAGCGCCGGCGCGCCTCGTCAAATTTTTAGAACAGCTGAGGTGGTTTCCGGCAGAGGTGCTGGAATCATTGGGCAAAGGATAAAAGGCTGCGTGATGGCCGAGCCGCCCTCGGCGATTGCAGCGGCGCGCGCCTCCATCACCTGCACGGCGGTGTCGTAGGGCGTGAACCCGTCGCTGACCAGCCATTCCACCGCCGGTGCGCCGGGCGGGGCTTTGAGCCCAACGGGGAGATCATCGCGCACGTTAACCACTCGCTAACCCTGTCATGATCAGGTCAGTGTAGTCGAATTCACCGTCAAAATCGTCGAGGACAGAACATCGTGGCGACCATCGACAAGGTTTCGCTCAATATTGCCGTCGTGCTCGGGACCACCTCGATGCCGGTCCACCAGGTGCTGCGGCTCGGTCGCGGCGCCATCATCGAGCTCGACGCCTCCGAGGACGACGAAGTCAAGATTCTCGCCAATAATTTCCCGGTCGCGGTCGGCACCGTGATCGTCAGCGGCAACAAGATCGCGGTCGAGGTCAAACAGATGCTGCCGCGCACGCCCGACATGCGATAGCGGCAGCCGGGGCCTCCGAACTCCGTTTCATGACCCCGACCGGCGGTCAGGGCCCTGTCTTGAGGCGGCTTGCGGCGGAACTTGGGGCTGGGGCAAGAGAAGCTGCGCGCAAGCCTTGTTCCGGTACGACCGATTTGTTACATCGTGCGCCGTCGTTTCGACGCCGGGATTGAAATCCCGGCGTTTTCTCCACCTGCGGTCGTGGCGGAATTGGTAGACGCGCTAGCTTGAGGTGCTAGTGGGGCAACCCGTGGAGGTTCGAGTCCTCTCGACCGCACCAATACGAAGAGAAACCCTCATTGGCGCTAAGTTCCTGATCTCCTGAGGCATTCAGTCTGCCCTGCGGTCCAGCGGGGTAGCCACAAAATGTCTCTGACGATGCCCGCACCCGGATCAGCGCAGGCGGATACCGCACCCGGAAGGGCATCGCCGAGGACGCGCGCGATGAGTATCCGCGCCTCTTCGGTCCTGGCTGGGAGACGAAGCTTTTTCCCGCCTGCCGATCGGCCTCTGCCCGAAGCCAAGGCGATGCTCTCAGTCGCTCGCCGAGATCGACATGCGGAATGAAACCATCCGTGCCCGTCAGCGCGGCGAGGCTCAGGGGCTCACCCCCCTGTCTCGTCCCGTTTCCGGCTAGCGCAGGAGGCTGCTGTAGCGTTCGCGCAACTCGGCCTTGAGAACTTTGCCGAGCGCATTGCGTGGTAGCGTCTCGACCACAATCAACCGCTTAGGGACCTTGTAGCCTGCGAGGTTCGATTTGAGCGTCGAGATCGTTTGCTTCTCATCGAGGCTCACTTTGTCGTCCAGGACCACCAGACCAACCACGCCTTCGCCGAATTCCAGGTGCGGCAAGCCGATGACCGCCGCCTCGCGCACGCCGGGCATTCGCTCGATTGCCGCCTCCACTTCGCTCGGATAGACGTTGTAGCCGCCGCTGATGATCACGTCCTTGATGCGGCTGACCAACGTCAGGTAGCCGTCGGCATCAAAACGGCCGACGTCGCCGGTCGAGAACCAGCCATCGGAATCGATGGCTAGGGATGTCCCGGCTGCGTTACGCCAATAGCCCGAGAAAAGACTGTGTCCGCGGATCTGAACCTCTCCGTCAAGTCCCGGTTGCACGGGTTGCCCGGAGCGATCGACAATGCGGACCTCGGTTCCCTCGATGGGCCGCCCGACGCTGCCGGCCTTGCGATCGCCGGCAATAGGGTTGCTGGTGTTGATCCCGGTTTCGGTCATGCCGTAACGCTCGACGATCCGGTGGCCGCTCCGCGCCTCGAATCGATCGAACGTATCGATGGACAGCGGAGCAGACCCGCACGTGAACAGGCGAATGCCGCGACAATGTTCGGCGGTAAAATCGTCGCCGGCCAGCAGCCGCGTGTAGAGCGTAGGCACACCCATAAAAACCGTCGCCCGCGGCAACCAATCGAGAACCTGCGCGCGCTCGAAACGCGGCAGCCAGATCATCGACGCGCCCGTCAACAACACGCATTGCGAGGCGACGGTCAGTCCGTGAGCATGAAACAGCGGCAAGCAATGCAGGAGCACATCGTCGTGCGTAAACTGCCAGCAGCGCGCGAGCGCGACAGCGTTGGCGGCGATAGCCGCGTGCGACAACATCGCGCCTTTCGGTCGCCCGGTGGTTCCCGACGTATACATGAAGATGCCGGGTGCATTGGCCGCAAGCCGGGCCAGCGGCACATCCGCATCCGTCCGAAGCGCCGCATCAAGCAGCGAGCCCTGGCCCTCATCGTCGAGGGCAAGAACCGGAATGCCTTTCGGCAGCATCTGCTCAATCTCGCTCAGGCGGCTCGGCTCGGCGACGACAAGGGCCGGTTCGGCGTCGGCGAGGATGTAACCGGTTTCAGCGGCGCGATAGGCGGTGTTGACGGGAACGTAGACGAATCCGCCGCGCAAGCAGCCGAGATACAGCGCCAGGGCGCTTGGCGACTTTTCCACCTGCACCGCTACGCGGTCACCGGGAACGAGTCCGAGCCCGGCCATCGCTGCAGCCAGTTGCGCAGCGAGACGATCAAGCTCCGCATAAAGGACACAACCGCCGCCCGGGAGAATAAGCGCCGGCCGGCCCAGATGGGGTTCATAACCGGCACGGAGAGTCGAATAGGCGCTGTTGGTCATTGCGGAAGCACCACCGCCTGGGTCAGATCAAGGCTCGCCCAAACCCTGTCGCCGAGGGCGAACTGGGCGTTCGGCGGGGCCGTCACCGCGAGGGGCGGGCCGCTCGCGATGGGGGTCACAAGATAAGACCAGCTATCCCCGAGAAAACTGCGCTCGCGGACGATCGCGGCCACGCACCCACCATTCTCGGCCGGCGGATCTGCGGAGAGTCGGATGTCGTGTGGCCGCACGGACAGAGCGACACGGCCGCCCGGCCGGGTTGAACCGGCTGATGCCAGCGGCAGCTTCACCTGCAACCCGTCGATGATGATGGCGCCGTCCGAATATCGGCCCGCCAGAAGGTTGGTCCGTCCGATGAAGCCGGCAACGAATTCGGTCGCCGGGCGGGTGTAGATCGTTTGCGGGTCGGCGATCTGTTCGATCCGACCGCGATTCATCACGGCGATACGGTCGGAGGCCGACATCGCTTCCGCCTGGTCATGCGTCACATAGATGGTCGTGATCCGGAGTTCGTCGTGCAGTCGACGGATCTCGCGCCGCAGCTCGTCGCGCAGCGACGCGTCGAGATTGGAGAGCGGTTCGTCCAGAAGCAATACCGCCGGTCGGATCACCAGCGCGCGGGCCAGCGCCACCCGTTGCTGCTGGCCGCCGCTCAATTCGGCGGGATAGCGGTCCGCCAAATGTCGCATCCGCACGAGTTCAAGAACCTCGTCGGTCCGCCGCACGATCTCGTCACGCGGGCAGCGCCGCAGCTTGAGCCCGAACGCAACGTTGGCGCGGATCGTCATGTGCGGCCAGACGGCGTAGCTTTGAAAGATCATCGACATGTTGCGGGCTTGCGACGGCAGGGAGTAGCTCGGCGATGATATGATCTTGCCGTCGAGTGCGATTGATCCCTCGGAGGGGTCGACGAAGCCGGCAATCATCCGCAAGGTCGTCGTCTTGCCGCAACCGGATGGGCCCAGCAAGGACACGAACTCGCCGTCCGACAGTTCGAGGTTCAGCCGATCGACCACGACGGTGTCGCCCCACAGGCGCGAGAGGTCCTTGAGGCTGAGCGTCGTCACGGTTCGGTCTGTCCTGACATGAAGCCGCGTCCCACCAAACGAGTGCCAAGCCAGACGCAGCCGAGCGTCAGGGTCATGAGCGCAATGCCCATGGCCGCGAGCGCTTCGATCTGACCGTTGTCCGCAAGCTCGATCATCGAAATGGAGACCACGCGCGTGGTGGGTCCGACCAAAAACACAGCCGTGCTGAGCTCGTGGCTGGCGAGGATGAAGACGAGGATGCCGGCGGCGCCGAGGCTGCGCCGCACCGATGGCCAGGTGATGTACAGCAGGATCGACAGCCGACTGGCCCCCAGGATGGCGGCGGCGTCTTCCAGTTCCGGATTGAGGCTGGCGAGGCTTGCGACGCTGCTGGAATAGGTGATCGGCAGAAACCGCGAGGTGAAGGCGAGAACGATCAGCAGCCCGGTGCCGTAGAGGCTGAGCGGCGGCGCAGCGAAGGCAGCGTAGAAGCCGATCGCGAGCACGATCCCCGGGATCGCATAGGGCGCCATGGCCAGAAAGCTCAGGAGCGGTCCGATCGCGACCTTCAGGCGCAGCACAATATAGGAGACCGCGAACGCGACGATGGCCGTCAGCAGCGCGCTTGCGCCGGCGAACATTGCGCTGTTCACCAACGCCTGCCGCAGGCCCGGCAATTGCACGAGGCGCACGAAGTTGTCGAACGTGACATTGCCCGCGCTGAAACCTTGTCCCCACGCCCGGCTGAGTGCGGCCTGCAGCAGGACCACCAGGGGCAACACAACGATTCCCACACAGACCAGAACGGCGGCGGCCGTGATCGGCAGGCGGGCGCGCCGCAACCGCAGCAGCTGATGACGCCCACCCTTACCGGTGATGGTCACGAATCCGCGGCGCTGTGTCAGGCGTTTTTGCAGCCATTGCATAATGGCGGTTACGATGAGCAGCGGTACCGTATAGGCGGCAGCGGCGCCCACTTGCACCGGTACCTCGAAAAATTCGAGCAGCGCGGTCACCAGCACCGGGAAACGCGCCGGATATGCGAGCAGCGCCGGGACGCCATAAAGTGCGATGGTCTGCAGGAAGACGATGATGACCGCGCCGATCAGCGCCGGCGCGATGAGTGGGAGTGTGACGTAGATCGCCGTCCGGAGATTGCCGGCGCCGAGAATGGTCGCAGCCTCCTCCATCTCAGCGGGCACATTGTCGAGGGCGGAACTGGTGAAGCTGAAAACAAAGAAGAACAGGCTGGCACTCATGACGAACGCCATCCCGGTAAAGCTGAAAATATTGACGATGCCACCGCCGCCCAAAGTGCCTGCAGCGACCCGATTGATCAGGCCGGCATTGGGTCCGGCGATCAGGATCCATCCGACGGCCGCGAGATAAGGCGGGCAGATGAAGGCAAGCGCCGCCGTGTTTCGCACAAATTGCTTTGCGCCCATGTCGGTCCGTGCAACGGCCCAAGCCAACGGGACGCCGATCAGTACGGTCCCGCCGGCCACCGTCAGGCCAAGCAGCAGCGTGTTGAATTCGGCCCGCAGGTAGCGAGCCGATCCCTGCGCGACCACGAAATGGTCCAGCGTCGGGCCGCCCGGTGATCCAATTCCGAGGCTGGTCGTGATGATGGCAAGAAGAGGCGCGCCGACCAGGACGAACAGAACCGCTGCTGCAGCTACTGACGGGAACGACAGCCACGCCGTTCGGCGCTGCCGGTGCGGTGCGGGCCGCGGCGCGCCCAAGACCGCAGCTGCGGCAACCGGGGGACTGTCATCAACCATCATCGATCGCTTACATTCCGAATGCGTCGCGCCAGGCGTGCACGACTTTCGGCAGCATCGCGTCCACCTCCGCATCCGAAGGCAGGACGATCTTCACCGACGCGAGGGGCTCCGCCCCGGGCGCCGGAGCGACGTCGGCATGAAGAGGCTCGTTGTATTCGGCGGCGACGACGCGGGACATGTCGGAACTGTGCAGAAACTCCATGAACAGCTTCGCGGTGTTGGGACTTCGCGTCTTCTTCAGGATGCCGGTGACCGAAATCGCCGGCATGACCCCGTCCGACTGGTAGATGACATCGATCGGCTGGCCATGGGCCTTGCCGTCGAGAGCCATCGATGCCGGCGCAACGCCGATCGGCGCCTCTCCGGACTGAACGGTCGCGATGACGTCGGGAAGCGAGCGCACGACGATCGCTCGGTTGGCCGCGAGCTTTGAGAAAAAATCGAATCCGTAGGTCTTGGCCATTTGGACGGTGAGGATGCCGAACGTGCCGCTGGTCCCCGGATTGGGCAATGCAACTTTCCCGGACCATTTCGGGTCGGCGAGATCGGCCAGAGTGTGGGGAGCGTCCGCGGCTGCGAGGCTGCGCGTGTTGTAGACCAGCGTCACAAGGTAGAGGATCGTGCCGAAATAATATCCGTCGGGATCGACGCCCTTGATCCCGGGAACGTCCAGCATGGTCGCGACGCTCTTGGGCGTATATTGAAGCAACTGCCCCTGCTGTTTCAGCGCGGCCAGGTGGCCGGTGACCGACGATGTGAACACATCTGCGCCGGGAACGCCGGCCTGAATTTCCTGCGTCACTTTTTGGAAGAACGTCTGGGCCGGGGCGCGCTGCGCCAAGACCTGTAGGCCCGGATATTTGTTGGAGAAAGCGGCCGCGACCCGCTCGCCGGTCCCCTGCGAGAGCGGGACTTGATACCAATTGAGCGACGGCTCCAATTTTGCGGCGGCATAGAGCTGGGCCTCGGAGGCATCCTGCGCCGCGCTCGGCGTTGCAACGATGAGACTCGCTGCCATGGCCAAACCGCCGCCAAGCCAGAACGCATGTTGAGCCACTTTCCGTCTCCCGTTCTGTGTCATATACGACACTAAATGTAGTTCTTTGAATTGACAATATGTGTTTCATAAGCAATGATCATGCCATTCGCGTTCCAGGTGGAAGGACCCCATGACTTCGGATGGCTCGCTATCGCTCAAAACGCCGGTCGTTGCGGACCCGGCGCCGTTGGTGCCGCAGGCAATCGTCACGCGACGCTCGATCCGCGCCTATCTCGACAAGCCGGTGCCTCGCGACACGGTGGAGACGATTCTCGAATTGGCTTCGCATGCGCCGAGCGGATCAAATCTCCAGCCCTGGCACGTCCTTGTGCTTACCGGTGCCACGCTGAAGCGGGTCGGCGGCGCTATTCAAGCGGCCTATCTCGCGAGCGAGCCCGGCCATCGGCGTGATTACAACTACTACACGGAGGAGCTATTTGAGCCCTATCTCGGACGCCGCCGGGCCTGCGGTTGGGGGTTGTACGGCACGCTCGGCATCGAGAGGCAGCACAAGGACCGGATGAAAGCACAGCGCGCGACCAACTATAATTTCTTCGGCGCGCCGGTTGGACTTGTGTTTACGATCGATCGTCGTCTTGAGAAGGGCAGCTGGCTGGATTACGGGCTGTTCCTACAGACCATCATGCTGGCGGCACGAAGCTTCGGCCTCCACACCTGTCCGCAGGCTTCGATCGGCGAATATCCGGACATCGTGCGCAGCGCGCTCGGGATTTCGGATGGCGAGGCGGTGGTGGCTGGGATGGCGATGGGCTTTGCCGATCCTGAGGCGATCGTGAATAGCTTCAGCCCGTCGCGCGAACCAGTTTCGGCGTTTGCCAAGTTTTTCGAATAACGGCACAACACCAGAGCGCGTTTCATTCAGGTCGAATCACAAACGCGTTCCGGATTCCAATTTGGTCGCATTTCCTTCGGCAAACCGCTGCTCACGTTGCGGGGAAATGCTTAGCGAGGACGACGCTCATGCCCGCTGCGGTACCCGCACGCAAGCGCGCAGCTGACCCCGTGGCGCGCGAACGGGAAGATTCCGGTTTTGCAGAGCGCATGGTGGCGCTGCGAAAGCACCGTCGGCTGAGTTTGGAGCAGATCGCGGAATCGAGCGGCTTGAGCAAGAGCTTTCTGTCGAAAGTCGAGCGCAAGCTGGCGGTTCCCTCGATTACGACCGCGATCAAAGTCGCGAAGGCCCTGCGCGTGCGCGTCTCGGAATTGCTCGGCGAGCCGACGCAGGATTCTGCGATTCTGGTCGTGCGTAAGGGCCAAGGACAGCGGTTCGTCGTCGGCGATGATCAGCTTGCCAATACGCATGAAGCGCTGGCCGCCGGGAGAGCGGACAAGATGATGGAGCCGTTTCTGCTCCGCCCGCCCAACAAGTACGACACCGCGACCTACGACAGCGATTCAGTCTTCAGCTTTCCCGGCGAGCACTTTTGCTTTGTTGTTTCCGGTGAAATCGAAATTGATTTCCCGGACCGCATCGTCCGTTTGCAACTCGGCGACGCCATCTATTTTGATTCCAGTATTCCGCACCGGACGCGCTCGATCGGCGACGACAAAGGCGAAATTCTCGTCATTGTGGCGCCGAATCGGCCCGAAGTGAGCGGCGGCTCTTAGCTGCCGGCGGCATCACCGGACGGATCAGGCGGCTCGCCGGGAGCATGCGGGAACGGCGCGGTTTTGTTCAACCGTGTCGCACGTGGCGTGTCGGACAGCAGCCGGATGTTCAAGCCGCGTTGCTTGTCTCCGTCGCCAGTGCCGCCGCCATGTCGGCGGTCGCAGCTGACAGTGTCCAACCGAGGTGACCATGCCCAGTGTTGTAGAGGACGCGCCTGTTTCGCCCGCGCATAACCCTGGGAAGCATATCGGGCATCATCGGTCTCAAGCCAGCCCAGGGCACGATGTCGCGCGTGCTCATGTTCGGGACATGTGTGCGGCACCACGCGACAAGGGGTTCGATCCGTGCGGCGCGGATATCTCTGTTATAGCCATTGAACTCAGCCGTTCCGGCAACGCGGAAGCGCGTCGTCCCCAGACGGCTGGCGACAATCTTGGTCTCGTCGTCGAGCAAACTGGTCCAGGGAGCGCCGACTTGGTCGGAAGTATCCGTGAGATTAACGGTGACGGAATATCCCTTAACCGGATAGACGTTGATCGCGTCGCCGGCCTGAGCAGCGAGTCTGCGCGACATCACACCGCCGCATATGATGACTTGATCAAAACAATCGATTGAAGCGCATCCGGCGCCGGCGCGGGGATCGATAACCCGGCTACCAATCTTTACCGTGCTCTCGGTCGCGGAAAGATCAGTGACGTCGGTCCCGAAGCGCATGTGCACGCCGTGCTTTTCACAGGCGCGCGCCAGCCCGTTGGTAAATTTATGGACATCGCCACTGAAATCGGCAGGAGTGTAGAACCCGCCGTAGAAGGAGCCCGCAAGGGCAGGCTCAAGGGAGCGGATTTCTTCGAGCGTCACCGGCCGCCTGTCAACACCACCTTTTGCCAGCAGCTTTGAAACGCGAGAGGCATTTTCGAAGTCAGCCTTGGTGCGATAGAAATGAAGAATACCGCGCCTTTCGCAATCGAAGTCGATGCTCTCTTCTGTCGCTATGTCGATCAGGTGCGCCCGCGCGTCGATCGCAAGCCGGGCAGTTGTGATCGTATTTTCCTCGTGCCGGGGAATGGCAGCGACGAACTCGGCCATCCATGACAACTTGTGCCAAGACGGCTTTGGGTTGACCAGCAGCGGCGCGCCCGGCGTGAGCATCCATCTGAAACCCTTCAACACGGTCGCCCAGCTATTCCATACTTCTGCGTTTGAAGCCGAAAGCTGGCCCCCATTGGCGAATGACGTGACCATGGCCGCGTAAGGGTGACGTTCGAAAACGGTTACTCTGCAGCCGCGTTTGACGAGCTTGTAGGCGGTCGTGATTCCGGTGATTCCGGCACCGATCACGGCAACATGGCTCTGCTCGGGGGAGGTCATGGGCGCTCCTTCCCGCTGCTGCGGGTGTGAACGCCCCCTCTGTCATTGGCCTGAGAGCTTCATCTCCACCCAAGGATAGGGCGAAGGCTTACACCGTCGGCGTGAAGCGTGCGGCTTCACTTTTCAGAGTTCAAAATATCAGCGGTCTTTTTGCCTGAGAGTTTCCGGGGCGGTTGCTCCGTCGGCGTCATCAAGAACCATAGCGAGGATGATCTCTTCCGCTGGGTATGCTCATGTCCGGTTCGATGTTTGTTGTCAAGGCAGCGAACGCCGTTGGCGGCGACACGCAATCAATCTATTCGTGCGCCGTGCTGAGGGATGACGCATGGACATCCGGACAAGGTCGGGCCAGCCGCTCGCGGACCTTGGGCGCGGAACGTCGGCGGAAAGCAGGAGGGTCGGCGCGTCGATCGCGGACTTTGCGGAGGCGGAACAGTTGCACCCATCAGCGGCCCGGTCGCTCAGGGCGTTCCGGTCTTCGGCGGGGCCTTCGGCCGCGGATTCTAGGCCCGACGGGCGCCAGGATCGGCCGGTCGCTCGCGGCTTGGCGGGGCAGTGCTGGGGGGAATCCGATGGCGGGGCCGCGGCAGACGCGGGCTTGGACTGCGTCGATCAGTTCTCTGGTTGAGTGCATCTGCTGAGGCATTCCTCGCGACTGGCAAACGGCCCCAATGAGAGGTTGCCGTCGTCCTCGGTCGCGTACCAGCCGGGCTTGATGCCGCGCATTTCAGATTTATCCTCGTTGATGTAGTGGGGAATGGTCATCATGAAACTCCAGCGGCTCGCATCATCGCTCAAGGTCGGCTTCATCCGAGTTGGCCGAACCGAAGGCGGGCAAACACGATTGCGGTAACGATCTGACGTGAACTGTAACGCTGCCGAAAATTCCGATCGGCACACCGTGTGCGCAGTTCACTCTCGAAGCGCGTGATCGACGAATGAAAAACCCCAACCGGAACCGGGGGACGGCGGGGCTGGGGGATCCGCCGTCGGGACGGCAACGCGACAAAGACACTTAAACGCTACGCCGCCCCGGCGATGGTTTGTTTCTGCTGCTTCTTACGACGCGAAGCGGATGCTGGGTGAGCCGACGACGCCACTCTTCGCCATCACTGCCTTGATTTCATCCGAGGCCAGCCAGGTGCGGGCCTTTGCTACGTCGGCGACATCCTGAAGGATCACCACATCATTCGGGTCGTTTGAGTTTTGGAACACTCTGCCATTCGTGATGCCAGCGGAGCGGCGGCTCGTCTCGTGTTCATCGTAGCCCGTACGCCACGCGGCGTAGTTCTTGACCTTGTGGTGGATCGTCACGTTCTCGGTCGTATGCGTGGGATTATTCATCAGCATTCCTCCAAACATTTGTGAAGTATTGCCTGAATGCCATCATTCAACCAACACGCGGCAGGTAAGCCATCACGTGACTGATGTTAGGGGCGCTGAAAAAGAAACCCGGTCGCGGCGATCGCATAGTTCCATTGCAGAGAAGCGACTGCTGCATCAGGGATTTTAGAACGCTTGCGACGTGTGTTCAGCTTTGTCGCGTGTAGGGAACTGCGGCGCGAAAGTGTCATTTCGCAAACGGCAAACAATGCCGACGCGAATGAGCCTCCATCTGACTGCGACTCGCTTTGGATTCGCTTTGGCAATCAGATCCAAGAATGCTGTCGCGATTCGATCGGAGACGTCTTCCGGCCCAATTAATTCGCTCTTCGCGTGCTGCTTGCGCTCAGTATTCCCATACAAAACCGATCATCACATCATCGCCACACACCGGAACTACACCTCGAATCCAGCAGACAAGGGAGGCTCGTCATGATGCTCTCTATCGCTACCTCGATGAAGTTCTGCCACGAGCGATGTTTGGGGCCGCCGTGCTGCCCAAAATGCGGCATTCTCATCTTAGCGCCGGAAAGTTCTCAGTACGTCGGCTACGGCCGGGTTCGTCATATGTGGCTGTGCGACGATTGCGACTATGAGTTTCGCACCGTTATCAGGATTGCCAGCTAGATTTGTAAGTCCCGTTTAGCGGCCGCAGCGGCCACCGCGCCCTCTCGATGGTGTTGTTGACTGACCGGCTGAGCGAATCGTTCTGTCGCAGGCGGCTGTTCGGCGGCCTCGTCGGCGATCGATATTGTCGAACGATTTGCGAAATGTGGTTCGCGGGGCGTCGCCCCGTTCACTCAGGGCGTGCCGGTCTTCGGCGGGTTCGCAGCGGTCACCGGCGCCTTCGGCGGCGGAATCTCGGCGGACGGACGCAGAATCGGTTCGTCGTTTGCGGCCGATGTTGCAGGCGCGGGGGGCTCGGCCGGGATCTCGATGGTGGAGCGCAGCCCGGTCGATCCAACCGATCCGGTGATCAGTTCGGAGCGCTCCTCCACCGGCTTCGGAACACCCATGTGGCCGATGGCTTGCGGATTGCGCGGCGGCAGCGGAATGGTCCTGAGTGCGGCACGTTCGCCCCGCAGGCGCGGCCGCTCCGGCGGCAGCGGAATCGGGCCTCGCAGCGCCATGCGGGCGATCACCGGGGTGAGCGGTGTTGGTGCGACCGGCGCTGCCGTCACCGGCGCCGGTGTTACCGGTGCCGTCGTCGGGGTGGCTGTCATCGGTGCGGGCAGGATGGGTGCTGTCGTCGATGGTGATGGCGCGGTCGGTGATGTCGGCAGCGGTGCCGTCGTCGACGGTGGTGTGATCGTCAACGCCGGCAAGATCGGCGCGGTCAGCGCCGGTGTCGGAACGATCGCCGCATGGAGTTCGGGCGCGGCAGCCGGCGCTGCCAACGGGCTCAGCGTCACCGGTGCGGGATCGGCGGTGACCGGTTCTGCCGTGAGACTGGTGTCCACGCTGACGACTTCCGGCGTCCATACCGGCTTCTTGCCGCTCATCAGCCATTGCGACGGGTCGGTGGTGGTCTTCGGCTGGTCGGCGGTCGCCGGCGCCACGTGCACGATGTGGTAGCCGCGCCGCTTCAATTCCTTCAGCAGCATCGGCAGCGCCGCAACGGTGGCCGGCTGAATGTCGTGCAGCAGCAGAATGCCCTTGTGCCGTGCCTCGATGCGCGTGAGCGCGCGACGATAGACTTCTGATGCCTTGATGTGTTTCCAGTCGTCGGCGGGAAAGTCGGCGCTCCAGATCATCAACCCGCGCTGGTTGAGATAATCCTCGACCTTCGCCTCGCGCAGCAGGCCGGGAACCCGGAAGAACGGCGAGAGATCCTTGGCATCGCCGAGCGCGGCGGTGACCGAGGCAATGCCCTCCTCGACCTCCTGCTGCACCACCGGCATCGGCGCACGCTGGAAGTTGAGCGGATGGTTCTGGCTATGGGTTCCGATCGAGTGCCCTTCGGCGTATTCGCGCCGGAGCAGGGCGGGAAACGTCTGCGCCATTTTCCCGACGCTGAAGAACGTTGCCTTCACGCATTCAGAGGCGAGCACGTCAAGAATGCGATTGGTCTTGGGCGGCAGCGGGCCATCGTCGAATGTCAGCACCACCTCGTGGTCCCGCAGCGGCAGCGTCTCATGATATTGCATGGTGCCGACACGGGCATGCTCGGCCGGGTCGACATAAATGGTGCGGCTGGTTCCAATGGCATCCGGGTGGCCGGGACAATCGGCGGCCTGCGCGCTGCCGGCGATGGCCAGCAGGGCAAAGATGCAAATGGGGACACGGACGCTGCGCATGCGGGCACCAACCTCATCAGAGCGGCGGCATCATGACCGCAGGGGTCGCTGTATTACCACCAAGGTGAACAGAAGCTAAATATCGGGCGCCGCCGCCTAATAATTCGTTTGCAGCACCCGGTTGGCGCGCGTGGCCGGCTTATCGGGGAACCACGTGAACGACGTGATATCCCTGCTGCTTCAGATCCTTGAGGAACGCGGGGAGCATCGCGGCGGTGGCCTGTTTGGTGTCGTGAAACAGCACGATGCCGCCGCCTTCGGCCTGCAAACGCGCCAGTACCAGTTGGCGTTCCTGGTCCGGCGTCATCGGGTTCCAGTCGCTCGCCCACAAATCCGCCCCGAACACGACGATGCGGCGCGCGGCCAGGCGGTTGAGCAGGGTGGGCGAGGAGGCAAATCCGGGAAACCGGAAAAACGGCGCGACCGGAACCGGATCGGCACGGCCATAGGCGGCGCCGTTGACGGCGGCAATGCCGCGGTCGATCTCCGCTTCCGCCGCCTTTGGCGCCATGCGATCGAGCAGGGGATGGGAAAACGTGTGATAGGCGATGGTGTGGCCCTCAGTGCGCTCGCGGCGGACCAGCGCGGGATTGGCGATCGCATTCTCGCCCAGCAGGAAGAATGTCGCCTGCACGCATTGCGCCTTGAGGGCGTCGAGCACGCGTGCAGTGGTGCCGGGCCAGGGGCCGTCGTCGAAGGTCAGCACCACGTCCTTCGGCGCCAGCGGCAGGGTGTCGGGAAAATGCTTGCGGCCAACGCGCGGGCTTGTCGCCGCATCGACCGCGAGCACGCGCGCGGTGCCGAGCGCATCCGGATTGCCGGGGCAGGGCGCGGCGATCGCCGATGCCGTGCAACACGCCAGAATGGTCAGCACGCGGATCAGCATCGGATCGGGATCTCGGTGACAATGACGGCGCTGCGGTGAGCGCAACGGCCGGCGCGCCCGGCGATTTGCCACGCCGGAAGACGCAGCGTAGACATTCGCGAGCGGTGTGGCTCCGACAGCGAAGCGTCCCATGCTCGACAAAAACGACTTAACCGTGACATCACCCGAGGATCCGCGCATGAGCTTGCGCGATGAGGATGGGGCGATCCGCCTGGATTACATCGCGCGGGTGGTCGATGCCGTCGGTGCGGCCGATACCGCGACCTTGCGCGAATTGGTCGGCTCGGTGCACGAGGCCGATGTCGGCGATCTGCTGGAGCATCTCGAGCCCGACGACCGCACCAAGCTGATCGAGCTGATGGGGGCGGACTTCGATTTCACCGCGCTGGTGGAAGTCGACGACACCGTGCGCGAGGAGATCCTCGAGGACCTGCCGGCCGAAACCGTGGCCGAGGGCGTCCGCGAATTGGATTCCGACGATGCCGTCTACATCCTGGAGGATCTCCCTTCGGATGAACGCGCGGAAATCCTCGACCAATTGCCGTCGACCGAACGGGTCGCACTCGCCCGCAGCCTCGATTGCCCGGAAGGCTCGGCCGGCCGGCGGATGCAGACCGAGTTCATTGCGGTGCAGCCGACCTGGACGGTCGGGCACACCATCGACTATTTGCGCGCGACCGAGCAGCTGCCCGACCGGTTCTATGAAATCTACGTGGTCGACGACGGCTCCCGGCTGCTGGGCGCGGTCGCGCTCGACCAGTTGTTGCGGACCAAGCGGCCGATCCCGATCGCCGAGCTGATGAATCCCGATCGCCGGCGGGTCAGCGCGCTCGACGATCAGGAAGAAGTGGCGCGCATGTTCGAGCGCTACAACCTGGTCGCCGCGCCAGTGGTCGACACCCAGGATCGCCTGGTCGGCGTGCTCACGGTCGACGACATCGTCGATGTGATCGAGGAGAAGGCCGACGAGGAAATCAAGGCCTTGGGCGGTGTCGGCGACGAAGAGCTGTCGGACTCGGTCTGGATCATCGCGCGCTCCCGCTTCAACTGGCTGCTGGTCAATCTCGCCACCGCATTTCTCGCGTCCTCGGTGCTTGGCCTGTTCGAAGGCCAGCTGCAGAAGATGGTCGCGCTCGCGGTGCTGGCGCCGATCGTCGCGAGCCAGGGCGGCAATGCCGCCACCCAGACCATGACGGTGGCGGTGCGCGCGCTCGCCACCCGCGATCTCGGCCACGCCAATGCGCGGCGGATCGTGATGCGCGAGATCATGGTCGGGATTCTGAACGGGCTGGCCTTTGCCGTCATTACCGGCGTGGCCGCCTCGTTCTGGTTCAAGCTGCCCGATCTCGGTGTCGTCATCGGACTGGCGATGATGTGCAACCTGTTCGCGGCGGCGCTCGGCGGCATCTTGATCCCGCTGGCGCTCGACCGGTTTCATGCCGATCCGGCGGTGTCATCCGGTGTCTTTGTCACCACCGTGACCGACGTGGTCGGGTTTTTCTCCTTCCTCGGCATCGCGACCTTGTGGTTCGGCTTGCAATAAGCCCCCCCGCTCTATCGTCCCGGTATCAATGTTTTCAATTGCCCATTCACAGCGGGCGTTTTTTTTATTTTTGCAACCTTGAATTATGAATGCTGATAATGGGCCATAAGTTTTCACACTAGTTAACCTTGTTTCGTCGGAGCGTCTTAACCAGCTTGCGGTTACATCGACGTACGGAACGGGCACAGGAATCCGGTTCAGCGGGCAGGGAAAGCATGACATCGGCCGTGAACAGCGGAGGCCGAGACCGTCCAAATATTGGTTGGCGGAGCTGGCTCCCGGCGCTCGCCGCGCGCTGGCGTCTGTCGTCGGATCAGCCTTCCTCGCGTTCTCATCGCACACCGGTCGCGACTTCGCGGCTGTTTTTTGTGCCGTTGGCGCTGCTGGTGGTGATCGCGTTCGTGATCGCGCTCGCGGTCGGGTTCATTCTCGCCCGACAAAAAGACAGCTGGTATCTCGAACAGCAGCACGGATCGGTGACCAGTGCGATCGACGAATTTCGCACGGTGTTCGCTGATTTCGTCATGCGGCGCGCCAACGGCGTGGCACTGCTGTCGCTCCGCGGAGGGGCCTTGTCGGTGAGCGACGCCGAGGCGCGTCTGGTTCCCTTCGGCCTGTCGCATTATCGCCACGAGCGCGCGTATCTCGTCGACGGCAACGGCAAGCTGCTGGCGTCGTTTCCCCCGGGAGAGGCCAGGGTTCCGCCGTCGGTCACACGCGTGATCGAGAACTTTCGATCGGAGGAGGCGAGCCGCCGTCGCTCCGCCCCGCCTGCGGCAGAGCTGCTCGATCCCGAGGTGGTCCCGGTGACGACCGATTTCGTCGACTTGGCGGAACGGCCGGCGTTGGCCGCGATCGCGGCCGTGAGCACGGCGGCGACCGCGCAGGATCCGCTGGTGCTCGCGGCGGTCGTCGGGCTTGATCGGCGGCTGGTGAGCGTGTTCGAGCGCACGTCGGGAATCGAGGGTCTGCGGATCGCGACAACGCCTGCGGCCGGTCAAGAGCTGCAATCATTGCTCGACCGCCAGGGGCGTATCGTCGGCTGGATGAGCTGGGAGGGACGCCGGCCGATGCTGCAGGTGGTGTGGCAGCTGGTGCCGTTCCTCGCGATCGTGGCGGCGTTCTTTGTGGGGTTCGCCTGGTTCGCGATCCGCCAGGTTGGTCGCGCGACCCAGGACCTCGCGGAAAGCGAGGCCCATGCGCAGAAGATCGCGCACGAGGATATGGTCACCGGGCTCAGCAATCGCCGCCGCATGCTGGAGACGCTCGATCGCGCGCTCGCCGAACGCCAGCCGGAACAGGTGGTGACGCTCGCGTTTCTCGACGTCGACGGCTTCAAGGAAATCAACGACAGCCTGGGGCACCAGGGCGGCGACCAATTGCTGGCTGCGGTTGGTGTCCGCCTGCAGGAGGCGATGCCGGCTTCGGCCAGGCTCGGCCGCTTCGGCGGCGACGAGTTCGTATCGGTGATCGCGACGGCGGACGCGGCGTCGGGCGTCGAAGCCGCCAATGCCGCGGTGCAATCCTTGGCGCGTCCGTTTTGGCTCGCCGGCCAGATGGTGCAGGTGGGGGCGACGATCGGCATCGCGCAGGCGCCGCGGCACGGCGACAGCCGGGACGATCTGATACGGCGCGCGGATCTTGCGCTGCGGACCGCCAAGCGCATTGGCCGTGGTCGCGTCGTCGACTTCGAGCCGACGATGGAAAACGAATATCGCGACCGGCATTTCATCAATCGTGAGCTGAGAACCGCGCTGGCGGAAGGCGGCCTCGATGTGCACTACCAGTTGATCGTCGCCGCCGACGGTCAGCGCGTCGTCGGTGTTGAAGCCCTGCTGCGCTGGAAGCACGAGACCCGCGGCTACATCCCGCCGGCGGTGTTTGTTCCGATCGCCGAGCAGAGCGGTCTGATGGGGCCGCTCGGAGAATTCGTGTTGCGGCGCGCGCTGGCCGACGCCATGCGCTGGCCCAATGTCTATATCGCGGTCAATCTGTCGCCGGTGCAGGTGCGTGATCGCGGGCTGGTCGAGCTAGTGTCGAAAGCGATGCGGGAGACCGGGATCGCGCCGTCTCGGGTGATGCTGGAAGTGACCGAAGGGGTGCTGATCGACAATCCGGAAGAGGCCAAGGAGCGCCTCGAGCAATTGCGCGCGCTCGGGGTCAAGATCGCGCTCGATGATTTCGGATCCGGCTTTTCCAGCCTCAGCTATCTGCGGCGCTTCCCGATCGACAAGCTCAAGATCGACAAGGAATTCGTCAAGCCGCTGGGCAATTCGGCCAATGGCGGCGTCATCATTCAGGCAATCACCGCGCTCGGTCGCGCGCTCGGCCTCAGCGTGCTGGCCGAGGGGGTCGAGACTGAGGAACAGCGCATCCTGCTGCGGCTCGCCGGCTGCAATGAAATGCAGGGCTTCCTGTTCGCCAAGCCGGCGCCGCGCATGGCAATCGATCGGTTGCTGGCGGAAGCCCGCGCCAAGGTGCAATCCCAACCGGCGCCGCCGCCGCGGACGTCTTCGATCGCCGAGACTTAAGCGTGCAGTTGTGATGCGTGAGGTGTTGGTCGGGGACGGACACCCCTTCGGTCGTCATTGCCGGGCTTGACCCGGCAATCCATCTCTTCGAAAGATGCTGGGATGTGCGGGATCGCAGGCCAATGTACGCAGTCTGCACAAGCTTGATTGCAGGCAAGTATACGCAGTCTGCGCAAGCTTGACTGCCTTGCCCGCGCCTGACAACGCCTGCCGGATGAATGCGAGCCGGTCAGGCGGTCGTTAAGAAACGCGCTCAAGGGGCCAGCCTATGACCATCCGCAACGCGTTCGAGGGATTCGATTTCGGATTGGGCGAAGACCTCGACCGGTTGCGCGACACCGTCGGCGGCTTCGCCCAGGACTGCATCGCGCCGATCGCCGCCGAGATCGACCGCAGCAACCGGTTCCCGCGCGAACTGTGGCCGCAGCTCGGCGCGCTCGGCCTGCTTGGTATTACCGTCGAAGAGGAATGGGGCGGCTCAGGGCTCGGCTATCTCGAGCATTGCGTCGCAATGGAAGAGGTCTCGCGCGCGTCCGCCGCGGTCGGGCTGTCCTACGGCGCGCACTCGAACTTGTGCGTCAACCAGCTGCGCCGCAATGGAACCGCGGAGCAGAAGCGGCGCTATCTGCCGAAACTGATCTCCGGCGAGCATGTCGGCGCGCTGGCGATGTCGGAGCCGGGCGCCGGATCCGATGTGGTGTCGATGAAAACGCGTGCCGACAAGCGCGGCGATTGCTACGTGCTCAACGGCAGCAAGATGTGGATCACCAACGGTCCGGAGGCCGACACGGTCGTGGTCTACGCCAAGACCGATCCCACCGCCGGTCCGCGCGGCATCACCGCGTTCCTGATTGAAAAAGGCTTCAAGGGTTTCACCACCGCGCAAAAGCTCGACAAGCTCGGCATGCGCGGCTCCGACACCTGCGAACTGGTGTTCGCGGATTGCGCGGTGCCGGAGGACAACGTGGTCGGCGCGATCGGCGACGGCGTCAATATCCTGATGTCGGGTCTCGACTACGAGCGCGTGGTGCTGGCCGCCGGACCGCTCGGCATCATGCAGGCCTGTCTCGACGCCGTGCTGCCCTATCTGCACGAACGCCGGCAGTTCGGGCAGCCGATCGGCAGCTTTCAGATCATGCAGGCCAAGCTCGCCGACATGTACGTGACCATGAATGCGGCCAAGGCCTATGTGTATTCCGTCGCCCGCGCCTGCGATCGCGGCAAGACCACGCGCGAGGATTCCGCCGGCGCCATCCTCTATGCCGCGGAACGCGCGACCTGGATGGCGCTGGAGGCAATTCAATGTCTTGGCGGCAACGGCTATATCAACGATTATCCGACCGGCCGGCTGCTGCGCGACGCCAAGCTGTACGAGATCGGCGCCGGCACCAGCGAGATCCGGCGCATGCTGATCGGCCGGGAATTGTTCGAGAAGACCGCGTGATCCTCGGGCGGACAGGAGTTGTCATGCGTGCCAGCATATTTCCGGCGACCGCGCTCGCGTTGGCCGTCGCTGCTTTCGGCGTCACTGCGGCGAATGCCGAAGGCCCGCGGCCCAAGGATGTCAGCGCGGTGCAGGCCTGTCTTTCCAAACGGCAAACCACGGCGGAGCAGGAGCGGTGCATCGAGGTGGTCGCCAAGCCGTGCATCGGCGACGAAGGCGCGCGTGCGCCGTTCGATGTGATCGCGTGCTTGCGACGCGAACAGCTGGTTTGGGATCAGATGCTCAATGCGGCCTACGTCAAGCTGCAGAAAAATCTCGAGGAGGGCGAGCGCAACAAGCTGCGCGAGATGCAGAGGTCATGGCTCGATACCCGCGAACGGACCTGCGGGTTCTTCTACGATTATTTTCAGGGCACGATGGCAAACCCGATGATGGCGAATTGCGACAATCGCGAGACCGCACGGCGCGCGATCTTTCTGCTGGGGTTTGCCGATGATCTGCCCAAGGACGATAAAGGGAAGTGACGCTTGATCCCTCCCCGCCAGGGGAGGGTGGCGCGCGCAGCGCGGCGGGGTTACTTCTGGACGGCCGAGAAGAAATTTTCCGACATACAATCAACGAGAACCCCACCCGACCGCCTTCGGCGGCCACCCTCCCCGAAGCCGGGGAGGGAAGGCAAATCCCGTCTTCCGTCTCGGCCGCGCAGACGATACAAGAGCCCCTCCGCAGCAATGCCTTGAAAGGTTAGACGTCATGCAGTTTGTTGAAGCCCAAGGGGCGCGTATTCCGGCGATCGGCCTCGGCACCATGACGTTGAAGGACGCGGTGTGCGTCGACATCGTGTCGACCGCGCTCAAGCTCGGCTATCGCCATTTGGATACGGCCGAGCGTTACGGCAACGAGGCCGAGGTCGGGGAGGGGCTGCATTCCTCGGGCGTCAAGCGCGAGGACGTCTTCGTCACCACCAAGGTCTATTGGGACCGGCTCGCGCCCGGCGACTTCGAGCGCTCGGTCGACGAGAGCCTGAAAAAACTCAAGCTGTCGGCGGTCGACCTGCTGCTGATCCATTGGCCGAGCCCCAAGGTCGCGCTCAAGGATTCCATCGGCGCGCTCTGCCAGGCTAAGCGCGCGGGTCTGACCAAGCATATCGGCATTGCCAATTTTACCGTCGCGATGATCGAGGAAGCCGTCAAGATCACCAGCGAGCCGCTGGTCACCAACCAGATCGAAGTGCATCCCTATCTCGACCAGACCAAAGTCATCGCCGCCTGCCGCCGTCACGGATTATCGGTTACGGCCTATTGCCCGATCGCGCGCGGCAAGGTGCCGAACGACGCGGTGCTGATCCGCATCGGCAAGGCGCACGGCAAAAGCGCGAGCCAGGCGGTGCTGCGCTATCTGCTGCAACTGGGGCTGATCGTGATCCCGCGCAGCTCCAATCACGGACGGGTCGCGGAGAATCTGGCGATTTTCGATTTCACATTGTCCGACGCGGAAATGGCCGAGATCGCCGCCCTGAGGCGGCCGGATGGCCGCGTGGTCAACCCGCCGCACGCGCCGAAATGGGACGACTGAGGGTTAAAAATTGGTTCAGGAGGCGTCGGGCCGCGGCCTCGCGCAAAGTCTCTGGCAACTTATATCTCATTATAATGAGGCCGGGAGAGACAGCGAATCGGTAGTCGCATGCAATACGTCGATGCCAACGGTGCCCACATTCCGGTGATCGGGCTCGGAACCTGGGATCTGCGTGGACGGGTCTGCACCCGCATCGTCGAGCAGGCTTTGCGGCAAGGCTATCGCCATATCGACACGGCGGAAATGTACGAAAACGAGCGCGAGGTCGGCGAAGGCCTGCGGGCGTCGGGGGTGAAGCGCAGCGAGGTCTTCATCACCACCAAGATCTGGCCGACGCATTTCGCCCCGCGCGATTTCGAGCGCACCGCCAAGGAATGCCTGGTGCGGATGCGGCTTTCGGAAGTCGACTTGCTGCTGCTGCACTGGCCCAACCCGCGCATTCCGCTGTCGGAAACCATGGGCATGCTGTGCCGGATGAAGCAGGCGGGATTTACCCGCCATATCGGGATCTCTAATTTTTCCGTGCCTCAGATCGCCGAAGCGCTCAAGCTTGCGACCGAACCTCTGGTGACCGATCAGATCGAATGGCACCCCTACCGCAGCCAGGCTGAGATTGTGGCCGCGTGCCGCAAAAACGGTCTCGCCGTCACCGCCTACAGCCCGATCGCGCGCGGCAAGATCATGCACGACAAGGTGCTCTCGACCATCGGCATGATCCACGGCAAGACCGCCGGCCAGGTGTCGTTGCGCTTTTTGGTGCAGGAGGGGGCGGTGGTGATTCCGCGGACCTCGAAGGTGGAGCGGCTGGCGGAGAACCTCGCGATCTTCGATTTCCAACTGACCGCGACCGAGATGACCAACATCCGCAAGCTCGGCGCCGCGCAGCTCAGCGTGAATTAGCTGGTGATCTCCGAAGCGACCGACACCGCCCTGGTTCTGTTTTCGGGCGGCCAGGATTCCACCGTGTGTCTGGCCTGGGCGCTGCAGCGTTTTGCCGCCGTGGAAACCATCGGCTTCGACTACGGCCAGCGCCATGCGGTCGAACTCGCGGTGCGCCCGCGCATCCGCGAACGGATGGCCGCTCTCGATCCGCGCTGGGGGCAGCGATTGCGGGACGATCACGTGGTTCGCATCGATGCGCTCGCCGCGATTTCCGAGACGGCGCTGACCCGCGACGTCGCGATCGAAATCGCCGACAACGGCTTGCCGACGACCTTCGTTCCCGGCCGCAACCTGGTGTTTTTCGCCTTCGCCGGCGCGCTCGCCTATCGCCGCGGTGCCAGGCACCTGGTGGCGGGCATGTGCGAGACCGATTTCTCCGGCTATCCCGACTGCCGCGATGACACCATCAAGGCGATGCAGATCGCGCTCGGTCTGGGGATGGACCGTCGCTTCGTCATCCACACGCCCTTGATGTGGATCGACAAGGCTGCGACTTTTGCGCTGGCGAGCGAGATCGGCGGCGCCCCCTTCGTTGACCTGCTGGTGGAGGAGACCCACACCTGCTATCTCGGCGATCGCTCGCACCGGCACCCCTGGGGGTACGGCTGCGGGGAATGCCCGGCCTGCCGGCTGCGGGCCGACGGGTTCGCCCGGTGGAAGGGTCAATCAGGGTCGTTGCGATGACATCGAGTACGGCGTTCGAGGCGCGGCGCAGGGGCGAGGGGATCGTATTCCTGGTGCTGTTCGCGCTGACCATTCCGACCGCCAACTGGCTGATCGGGCATGTCGGCACGGTGTGCATGCCGCAGGCGCCCTGCCTGGTGCCGGTGGCGCCCGGGCTGATGGCGCCCTCCGGGGTGATGATGATCGGCTTCGCGCTGGTGCTGCGGGATCTGGTGCAGCGTCGCCTCGGCGTCGGGGTTTCGGCCGCGGCGATCGTTGCCGGCTCCGCGCTATCGGCATTGTTGGCGCCGGCCTCGCTGGTTCTTGCCTCGGCGACCGCGTTCCTGCTGTCCGAACTGGCGGATCTCGCGGTCTATACCCCGCTGGCGCGTCGGCGGCTGGTGGTGGCGGTTTTGGCCTCCAGCCTGTGCGGACTGGTGGTCGATTCCATCGTGTTTCTGTGGCTCGCGTTCGGATCGCTTGAATTTCTGCCCGGACAGATCGTGGGCAAATCGTGGATGGTGCTGCTGTCGATTCCGTTCGTGAGCTGGCTGCGCCGGCGCGACGAGCGCCTCGGTATCCGGCCGGCTTAATGTTCGAACGAGGGTTCCGATGACGACTGCCGTGTTCGATGTGTTGCGCAACGTCACCACTGCCACCATCACCACCATGTTGCTGAAAAAAGGCATCAGGCGCTGCTGGATGGATGGGCCGATGCCGCTGGTGCCGAATGGTCAGCGCCTGGTCGGGCCGGCCTTCACCCTTCGTTTCGTCCCGGTGCGTGAGGATCTGGCGACGCCGGAGAGCTGGTCGAAGCCGATCTCCACTCGCGGCGCGATCGAGGCGATGCCCGACGGCTGCATCGCGGTGGCCGACGCCATGGGCGTCTCCACCGCCGGCATCTTCGGCGATATCCTGGTCATGCGCATGATGCGCCGCAACGTCACAGCGCTGGTCACTGACGGCGTCATTCGCGACAAGGCGGGCGTGCTCGCGACCAGGCTGCCGGTCTGGTGCGCCGGCGTTGCCGCTCCCGCGTCGGTCAATGGGCTGACCTTCGTCGGCTGGCAGGAGCCGATCGGCTGCGGCGGCTGCGCGATTTTTCCCGATGATGTGATTGTCGCCGACGACGACGGCGTCGTGGTGATCCCAAAGGACCTGGTCGATTTCGTCGCCCACGAGGGGGCCGAGCACGAACTCTACGAAAGCTGGGTGGTCAGCGAAGTGGAACGCGGCGTGCAGTTGCCCGGTCTCTATCCGCCCAACGACGAGGCCAAGGCGCGCTACCAAGCGTGGAGACAGAAGCGCGACTGATCGGCGCGGACGCGGCGTAAGCGCGTTGGACTTCGGTGTCGAGCTGCCCCATGTTTTTTGTCATCTCCAAGACCATCGGTTTGTTCACGCTTCCCTCCAACATTATCATGCTGGTCGGCATCGCCGGCGCTGCCCTGCTGTTTACGCGCCACGCCCGCATCGGACGACGCCTGGTGGTCGCGAGTTTCGCGATCATTCTGCTGATCTCTATTCTGCCTGTCGGCACTGCGCTGATTTACGCGCTGGAACATCGCTTTCCGCCGTGGGATCCCGCGCGCGGGCCGCCGGACGGGATCATCGTTCTCGGCGGCGCCATCGACCCCGATATGTCGGCGGTGCACGGCGAGACAGCGCTCAATGATTCCGCCGAGCGCATCACCGTCGTCGCCGAACTCGCCCGGCGCTATCCCGCCGCCCGCATTCTCTATAGCGGCGGCAACGGTGGATTGTTCTCGGACGGCGCCATGGAGGCGGACTATGCCAGCCGCCTGTTCGAGAGTTTCGGGATTGCGCGCGACCGGATTCTGCTGGAACGGAATTCGCGCAACACCGCCGAAAACGCCACCTTCAGCAAGGATCTCGTGCAGCCGAAGCCGGGGGAGCGCTGGCTGCTGGTGACGTCGGGCTATCACATGCCGCGTGCGATCGGGGTGTTCCGCAAGGCCGGGTTTCCGGTGGAAGCCTATCCGGTGGACTGGCATATCGCGGGATCCGGAAGTTTCATGCCGTCGATCGGTGCGCTCGCCGGCGGTTTTGGCGGCATCGACCTGGCGGCCCACGAATATGTCGGGCTGCTCGTCTATTGGCTCACCGGGCGATCTTCGGCGCTGTTCCCCGGGCCGGGTTAGATTTTCCCGATCATACCCTAGTCGTGGCGCGGAAGCCCCATCCGCCAGACGCCCTTGAAATCGGCGGGGTCGACCGGCTTGCCCTTGCGATAAATGATGAGGCGGCCGGCCAGCGCGAGTTCTATCGCCGCCTTGCGCACCAGCGGCAACAGGCCCTGCCAGTCCGCCGGCGCAAGTTCCTGGGCGAGCTCGGTCGGACCGATGGTCCGGTGCGCCTCGGCTCCCGCGAGCAGGCGTTGAATGGCGGCTTCGATGGCGGCGTTGTCGGGGGGCAAAGGGCGAATCTCCGGAGCGGAATGCCATCATGGGTAGCCGGAGAGATTGGACCCCGGCAAGGGCCGGCGTGGCGGCCGCTTTCCACCGGAAATTAACGGCTGCGTGGGAGGTTAGCCGTCCCGTTGCCGGCCATTGGCGGGCAGTCGCGTTAGGGGTAATATGATCCGGAAGGCGGGTGGTCCGGGCTGTCATCGCGCCGGCTAAACGGCGCGGAGTGCGAGGGTGCGATGTCCATGGAATTGACGAGCACGCTGCCGGGCGAAACGGCGCATCATGCCGAGGAGGCCGCTCCGGTTGTTGCTCGGGACCCTGAATGGGTTGAGACCGTCCTCACTGTGATGGTGACGTCGGCGGTGGTGGTGATGGTTTCGATTCTCGCCGTGGCGATGAACCTGACCTGACGGCGGCCGGCCGGCCATAATCTTCAATCGATGTTTCTGGGATCGGGGGACGCGCGCGCGTGCCCGCGGTCGCTTGACCATGGCCGATGCTCTGTGACCATCTTCCGCGAGGAGGACGTCATGCCGCAGCAAATCAAAGTTCATGTGCGCGACTTGGTGGAAGCCGCCGAGCGCGAGATCGAGACCATGCCGGTCGAGCAGGCCGTGGCCTTGCACGGACGCGACGACGTTGTGTTCGTCGATCTGCGCGATATCCGGGAACTGACGCGCGAAGGACGGGTGCCCGGCGCGTTTCACTGTCCGCGCGGCATGCTCGAATTCTGGATCGATCCGCAGAGCAAATATTTCAAGCCGGTGTTCGGCGAAGACAAGCGCTTTGTGCTGTTCTGCGCCGGCGGCCAGCGTTCGGCGCTTGCGGCCCAGACCGCGCAGCGCATGGGGCTCAAGCCGGTCGCGCATATCGAGGGCGGGTTCGGGGCCTGGCGCGCTGCCGGCGGCCCGATCGAGACCGTGGGCGACAAGTAGGCGGAAGACGCGAGCAGACAGAATGGCGCTGAAACTGACCATCGGAAACAAGAACTATTCGTCGTGGTCGATGCGGCCGTGGTTCGCGATGAAAGTCGCCGGAATCGCGTTCGAGGAAACCGTGATTTCGCTCAACGATCCCGATTTCAAGGCGACGCTGTTGAAGATATCGCCGGCCGGCAAGGTGCCGGTGCTGGTCGACGGGCCGGTGCATGTCTGGGAATCGCTGGCGATCCTGGAATATCTCGCGGAGAAATTTCCGGCGGCGAAGCTATGGCCGGCGGACGCTGCGGCGCGGGCGCAGGCGCGTGCGATCGCCAATGAAATGCATGGCGGTTTCCTGCCGCTGCGACGTCACTTCCCGATGAATGTCTGGCGGCCGGTGAAGCCGCGCGCGCCGACGCCGGAGGCCGCTGCCAATATCAAGCGCATCGACGCGATGTGGTCGACATGCCGCGCGACGTTCGGCGCGGCAGGCCCATTTCTGTTCGGGGGATTCACCGCGGCGGATGCGATGTACGCGCCTGTCGTGTCGCGGTTCTTCACCTATGCGGTTGAGGTCGGCGCGCCCGCCCGTGCCTATATGGACGCGATGATGGCGTTGCCGGCGTGGACGGAGTGGCGGGCGGCCGCGCTCAAGGAGCCCTGGGTGCTGCCCGAGGATGAGCCGGATTGGCCGACGGTGCTGCGGGTCGAGGGCGGGTGACCGCCGGAGTAGTCCGTCCCGTTCGTGACCGTTCTGTTGCCGGCATCAGGCGGACTCTATTGCGGGTCCGGCGCATTCTTCAGGATTTCGGTCCACTTCGTAATTTCATCGGCGACATAGCTCGACGCATAGGCCGGGCCGGTCTTGCGCGGGGCGATGATGCCGATGTCGTCGAAGCGCTTTTGCAGAGCCGGATCAGCCAGTGCCTTGTCGTAGGCCGCCGTGAGCGCGTCGATCACGTCAGCCGGCACGCCCTTGGGAGCCATCAGCGCGACCCAGGTTGCCGCCTCATAGCCCTTGAGGCCGAGTTCATCGAGCGTCGGCATGTCGGGCATCGCCTTCCAGCGCTCCAACGACGAGACCGCCAAGGGGGTTATTTCCTGTTTTTCCGCGGCGCCGAGCGACGACGTCATCATCAGCGTCAAGCGGCCGGCGATCAGGTCGGTGTGCGCCTGCGGCGTGGTCCGGTAGGGAATGTACCGGACGCTCACACCGGCCATCTTGTTCAGCAATTCGATCGCGAGATGACCGGCCGAGCCGCGGCCATTGCTGCCGGTCGTCGCCTCGGTCGGATGCGCCTTCAGCCAAGTGATCAGCTCGGGATAATTTTTCACCGGCACGGTCTTGTTGACGAAAAGGACGAGCGGCGTCGCCCCGACCATGGTCACCGGCACGAGATCGCGCAGCACATTGATGTTGGCTTGGGGGTAGAGCTCGCGCGCCACGGCGACGCCGGAACCGACGGCGAGCAGGGTGTAGCCGTCGGCATCGGCCTTTGAAGCATTGGCGATCGCGATCGTGCTGCCGGCGCCGGGTTCGTTTTGAACAATGATCGGCTTGCCGAGAATGCGCGACAGCTGCTCGGCGACAACGCGGGTGGTGACGTCGACGGCGCCGCCGGCGCCGGAGGCGCAGATGATCAAGATGTTGCGCTCGGGATAGCCGGCCTGGGCCGGCACGCCAGTTGCGAGCGCCACCAGCAAGACGATCAGGCTGGATAAGACGGGGAGGCCGGTGCGGCGCCAACGGCCGCTGCGCGTCCGTGCGCGCGCCATCGTCGAAGTCGTGACATTCGGCATGTTTCGTCCCCTGAAAACCAAGCACATCGAAGCGGCCAGGCGCAGATCCCACGTTGGCTGACGGTATCGACGAGCAGGCCTCGGTTATAGCGAAGGTCGACCGGCGATCAACGGCGGCGGTTTGGCGCGCCCTGCGCTCTCAGGCGTCGTCGATGGCATCCCGGAGCGACGCGTTACTGCATGGAATGCCGCCGGGACGTTCAGGATTGATGCTGCGGGAGACCGCTTGGAGCGTCTAGTCCGGATCGCTCTTGAGTGCGCGCCGCTCGATGTCGACCGACTGCGGATAATCCACCCAGATGTTGTTGACGCCCTTGTTCGGGTCGATGTCCTCGCCGGGAATGCCGAGTTTCATCGCGCGTGCGGCGAGGTCGGGATCGCCGGTCAAGCCCGGCGTGTGGGTTTCGATCATGGTGCAGCCTTCCTCGGCGCGCACCCAGGTCCAATGCACGAGTTCGCGCGGCACCCGCACGATGTCGCCCTTCATGCAGCGGAAGCCTTCCTCGCCGATGAAGAACCAGATCTCGCCTTCCAGCACGTAGTTGAATTGTTCGGAATCGTGTTTGTGCGGGCGGGAATGGTAGCCCTTGTGGCGGCGCGCGATCATCATGCCGGTGTCGGTGCCGTACACCATGCGGACGTCGATCGCCGAGGGCGCCTCCTGGCTGGGCGGTGTGACGTGCATCTGCGGCACGTCCTTGAGGTTGACACGGTAGGGGCTGCGCACGGCGGACGTCATCGAACTCTCCATGGTGGTTTGGTTGATATCGGATCGGCCATCATCAACGCCGCTGCACGCGGTGTTCCAGGGCAAGCAAAGCAACGTTGGCGGTGCCGGCAAAGGCAAACAGGATCAAGGTCAGCGCCATGATATCGGGGACCCGGTTGGCATCCATGGCGCGAATGAGCAGGAAGCCGAGGCCCTGGTCGGAGGCGAACAATTCGCCGATCAGGGTTCCGAGCAGGGTGCTGGAAAATCCGATGCGCAGGCCGGTGATGATTTCCGGGAGCGCCGCCGGCAACAGAATGGTGCGCGCGGTCGCGGTGGCCGAGAGCCGCAGGATCTGCGCGGTCTTGATCAGCACCGGGCTGGTGTTCTTGAGGGCGCCGATGGTGAACAGCGCGACCGGAGACAGTCCATGCAAGGCGCCGAAAGCGACCTTGGCGGAGACGCCGAGGCCGAAGATCAGCAGGATCACCGGATAGAGCGTGATTTTCGGAATCGAATAGAACGCGGTGAGAATGGGTTCGCCGACGTCGCGCGCCAGACGATTGGCGCCGAGAATAAGGCCGATGGCAAGGCCGCCGGCGAGCGCGATCACGCAGCCATAGCCAAACGCGATCCCGGTCGCGGCCGCGTGCGCCCAGAATTGCCGATCCGCCAGAAATTCGCCGACGCGATGGAATGTCTGGCCCGGCGACGACAGCGCTTCAGCTCCCGCCCAGCGATACATCAGCGTCCACGCCAGCAGCAGGCCGAGGCACAGCAGGGTGTAATCGAAAATGCGGGTGGCCCGGCTCATGCGCGATACCAGCGCCGGTGCAGGGCCTGTTCGGCCGCGCCCAGCAAGGCGTTGACCGCAATGGTGAAGCCGAGGATCAGCACCAACAGCGCGTACATGGTCTGGTTGTCGAAGTTGTTGTAGGCGAGCGCGACGCGCCGTCCGATTCCGGCGGTGGCGAGAATGAATTCGCTGGCGATGATGCCGATCACGCTGTAGGCGACCGCAAGCCGGACCCCGGTGACGAGATGGGGGGCCGCGGCCGGAAGCTTGAGCAGGAAGGCCGCGCGGATCGGATCGAGATGCGAGATGCGGGCGACTTTGAGCAGCACGCGCGGGATCCGGTCGATGGCGGTGACGGTCGCGACGATCATGGCGACGATCCCGAACAATGCCCCCATGACGATGAGCGAGGCCGGTCCGATCCCGAACACGACGATGACCAGGGGATAGAGCACGAAGGTCGGCACCGCATAATAGGACGTGAAGACGGGATCGAGCACCTGGCGCAGGCGTGGAATCGCATGAACCAGGAGTCCAAGCAGAAATCCGCCGACGACCGAGATCGCCACCGCCGCGATCAGATTGAACAGCGTGTAGCCGACATCCGGCCAGAACCAGGACGCCTGGAACATCAGACCCAACAGCGCGAGCACCATCTCGGAGGGAGCAATGATGGTGAAACGGTCAATGACGTGGAACCGGCATAATGCTTCCAGCAGCGCCAGCGCGCCGAATACGATGCCGAACTGCCACACGCGCGCGCGGGTCATGACGCTCCGAGCGCGCGGCGGGATTCCTCGCGCAGCAGGGACCACAGCCTGCTGGTGAGCGCGCCGAATTCGGGTTTGGCGACGATGGCGGAATCGCGGTCGGCGGGCCAGCCGGTCGAGAGAATATCCAGCAGGCGTCCAGGCCGCGCCGACATGATGGCGATGCGATCCGACAAGAAGGCGGCTTCATCGAGCGCGTGGGTGATCAGCATCACGGTGGCGCCGGTTTCGCGCCATAACTTCAGCAGTTCCTCGCCCATCAGCAGGCGGGTCTGCTGGTCGAGCGCGCCGAACGGCTCGTCCAGCAGGATCAGCCGCGGCCGCAACACCAGCGTGCGCGCGATGCAGGTGCGCTGGCGCATGCCGCCGGACAATTGCGCCGGATAGGCGTTGGCAAAATCCTTAAGCCCCATGAAGGCCAGCGCGTAGTCGACCCGCCGCGCGGTCTCCGCCGCATCGACGCCGGCGCGCCGCAGGCCGAAGGCGATGTTGTCCCGCACGTTGAGCCAGGCAAAGGACGCGTCTTCCTGGAACACGGCGCCGATGCCGTCGGCGACGGTGCCAGCAATCGAGCGGCCGTCCATGTCAATGGTTCCGACGGTCGGCTTGACCAGTCCGGCGATGATCTCGAGCAACGTGGTCTTGCCGCATCCGGAGGGTCCGACGACACTCAGGAATTCGCCCCGACGCAGGTCGAGATCAATCGGACCGAGCGCGTGCACCGCGCCCTGCTGGGCGCGGGCCGGATAGGTGCGGGCGATGCCGCGCAAGGCGACGTGGACATCCGGCGCAGCTGTTGCCGCCGATACGGTCGCGCGCTTTTCCGTCAGCAGCGCGGTCATAGCGGCCGCCGCAGGTCCTCGTCGAGAAACGACTGATCGATGATTTTCGACCAATCGAATGAGCCCTTCAGCTCGCCGACCAGAGACAGGCCTTCGACGACCGCGGCCAGCCCCTCCTTGGAGAATTCTCCCCGGCTCCAATGTTCCCATTCGTAATATTTGGGGAGAATGGCCTTGGCCTCGTCCTCGCTCACATTCCAGACCTTGGCATAGATGCGCATGGTCTCGTCGCGATGGCTGTAGACGAAATCGACGGCCTTGCGGTGCACGGCGACGATCTTGCGCAACACATCGGCGTGCTTGTCGGCGAATTCCTTGGTGGTGACGCCGGCCTGCCAGGTGAACTTCGGATAATATTGGTAGCCGTAGAACAGGATCTTGTATTTGTCGGGCGTCAGCGTCATCGCGGGATCGTTGAGGGGGGCGGCGGCGACGGCATCCTGCGACAGCGCGGTGAGCGCCGGGCCGAGGCCGCCGAGGGGCAGGGCCTCGACCTTGCCGGTGAGGTCCTCCTGCTTCAGCGCCGTCATGATCACTTGTTCGGTGGTCGATTTCGGGTTGGTGAACGCGACCTTCTTTCCGACCAGGTCCTTGATCGAATTGATTCCGGCGCCGGGCTTCACCGCCCAGGCCAGTTCGCCGATATGGTTCGATCCGGAATCGATCGCCTTCAGCTCCATGCCCTGCAGCGACGCGGCGATGATCACGCTGGTCGATACTTCGGCATAGGGAATTTCGCCTGCGAGCATGTTGCGCAGCGAGGTGCCGCCGCCGGCGCCGGGGGTGATGCCGTCGATGTCGAGGCCCGCCTCCTTGAACATGCCCTGTTCGAGCGCGACCGCCCAGGGCAGGGTGGCGATGATGCGGCCGTACTGGGTGATGGTGATTTTGGCCGCTTGCACCGGGCTCGCGAGCGAGGGCGCCAACGCAAGTGCGAACAGCAGGGCACGGAAGCGCATCGTTACTCCTCCCGCTCCGGGTCTTGTTTGCTCCGCCCGGATCGTTGCGTATGTATCTTCTTTAAATTACGGTTCCCCACGCCGCAAGCCAACTGCGCCTGCGCGCAAGCAGCGCGCTGCAAGAATACAACGTGGGAGAGCGTCATGAAGATCGCGCACGGCGATGAGATTCCCGAGGTCGTTCGCAGGTTCGAGCACCGCGAGGGGGCCTTTCATCATCGCAAGCTGATGACCGGCGAGCCCGATACGGTGGGTAACTTCTCGCTCGAGGCGGTGCGCACCACCACCGACTTCTTCTCCCCCCGCCACCGGCACAATTTCGATCAGTTCCGCTATCAGCTCGAGGGCGTCTTCGATTTCGACCGCAACGGCAAGATGAAGCCCGGCATTCTCGGCTACTTCCCGGAGGGGACCGCCTATGGACCGCAATCCTCGAGCGTCAGTTCGCTGACGTTGACCCTGCAGTTCGGCGGCGCCAGCGGCAGCGGCTACATGACCCAGGAGCAGATGGAAGCCGGGATGGCGGAATTGAAGCGCCACGGCCAATTCGAAAAAGGCATTTACCGGCGCAATGAGGGCGAAGAGGGCAAGCGCAATGTCGACGGCTACCAGGCGATCTGGGAGCACGTGAACAAGCGCCCGATGAAATATCCGGAGCCGCGCTATCACGATCCGATCATGATCAATCCGGATCACTTCGCCTGGGTGCCGGTGGACGGCGCCTCCGGCGTAATCGAGAAGCTGCTGGGAGTGTTTACCGAGCGCGGCACCGAAGCGCGGCTGATCCGGCTCGAGCCGGCGGCGACGTTTCACGCCGGGGGCCGACGGATCTATTTCGTGCTGAGCGGCGAGGGCCGGATCGCGGGCGACCGCTACCGGGCGCACACCACCGTGTTATGCGAGCGCGACGAGCAAACGGCGTTCGCCGCATCGGCCCCGACCGAAATTCTCGTCCTCGGTCTGCCGAAGCTCGACGTTGTCACCGCGCACGCGGTTGCAGCGGAGTAGCGGGGAAAGCGGCGTGGCGCACAAATAAATAATGCGGACGGAAGCGCCGCAGCGCCGCCGTCCGCAGTAAGTTTGGGAAGTCGTTTCCCGGCGTTAGCGCCGGTTATTTGTTTCCAGTGACTTCCCGGGCCTTGTCCTTCAAGCCGCCAACGGCGTTCTGAACCTTGCCGGCGTTCTTCTCGGCATTGCCTTCGGCCTGCGTCTTGGCATCGCCGGTGACCTTGCCGAATGTCTCCTTGACCTTGCCCTTGGCTTCGTGGGCGGCGCCTTCAATGCGGTCCTTGTCCATGGTCCTGCTCCTTGTTCTCGCTCTCGGTGATTGACTGCGGGAACAACGAACGGGACGCCACAAGGTTCCTGACGCGGTTAAGGCTTTTGCGTTAACCTGTTACGTCATTTGACATATTTTTCATGGTGCGGGAGTGCCGCCGCTAGGCCACGGCGGTGGGCGCCAGCACGTCGATGTCGGTGACGACGTCGATCACGACCGGGCGATTGAGCGTCAGCGCCTTCTGGATCGCGGGGCCGAGGTCGCCCGGCTTTTCGACCCGGATGCCGACGGCACCCATGTCCTCGGCAATGCGGGCGAAGTTGACCTTGGTATAGGTCCACAATTCGCGCGCCTTGTCGGTCTGGGTTCCGCCGTAGACGCGATCGAAACCGCGCTTCGACTGGTTGCCGCCGGAATTGTTGTTGACGATAGTGATCGACGCGATGTTCCAGCGCGCCGCGGTTTCGATTTCGCCGATGTGATACCAAAAACCGGCATCACCGGTGAACACCAGAACCGGCCGGTCCGGACAGGCGCACTTGGCACCGAGGCCGGCGGGGAACGCCCAGCCGAGATGGCCGGCGCTGCGCAGGTAGCTCTGGTTCGGGCTGGTGAGATCATACATTCCGCCCATCCACATGCCGGCATGACCGGTGTCGACGACGACGATGGCGTTGTCGGGAGCATGGCGGGTGAATTCCGCGCACATGCGTTCGGGACGGATCGGGATCGCGTCCGAGGTCAGCGCGGGATTGTATTTCGCGTACCACTCCTTGCAGAACGACTGCGCTTCCGCGACCCAGGCCTGGCGTCTGGCGGCGCTGGCGCGATCGGCGAGTTCGCGCATGCGCAGGAGCGTGATCTTGGCGTCGCCGTTGACGCTCGCCTGCAGCGGATAATTGCGGCCGAGCGCTTCCGGATCGATGTCGATCTGGATGGCGGGCGTTCCGATCGCAGGCACCGCCCAAAAATGCGTGGTCATGCCGCCGGTCTCGGTGCCGATGAAACAGACGAGGTCGGCGCGATTGACGACCCGGTTGGCGCTCTCGCGCGAATAGGTGCCGACGACGCCGACCGACAGCGGATGGGTCGAGGGGATCGTGTCCTTGCCGTTGAGCGAGGTCGCGACCGGGATCTGCAGGGCTTCCGCCAGCGCGACAAGTTCGGGGCCGGCGCCGGATGCGCGCACCCCGCCGCCGGCGATAATCACCGGACGTTCGGCGAGCTGCAATACCGCCAGCGCTGCGAGCACGCTGGTATTGTCGGGCTCCGGGCGAAACGCCGGCACGCGGGAGAATTGCGGTTCGACCAGCGGCTCCATCTCGGCTTCCTCGCCGTCGACCTGGCCTTCATTGCCGCGGAACTGCAAGTGGACCGGACCGGGGGTGCCGGAGGTCGCAACCCGGAACGCCTGGCGCACCATGTCGGGAAAGCGCGCGACGTCGTCGACAGTGGCGTTGAACTTGGTCACCGGCTCGAATGCCGGAACGTCGTCGATTTCCTGGTAGACCTTGCGGAACTTGGTCTTGGGGTCGCGGCCGCCGGTCATTGCGATCACGGGCGAATGCGCGAGCCAGGCGTCGCGCAAGCCGGCGGCGAGATTGAGCGCACCGATCACTTGCGCCATGCAAATACCGGGCTTGCCGGACGCGCGCGCATAGCCATCGGCCATGTAGGCGGCGGATTTCTCGCCATGCACGTGCAGGCGCTTGATGTCGGTGCGGCTCTCCATCACCGCGAAGGTCTTTCGCAACACCGCGGGCACGTGGAACACATGCGTTACGCCGTAATCCCTGAGCATGTCGGCCATGCATTCGGCCCCGCTCATCTTCTTCCGGTTATGTCCAAGCATCATGGTGGTGCGAGACCTCAGTTATGACAGCGCGAAGACTGCGGCGATTGCTGAACCGGCGGGCAGGGGACCGAGCCATAGGAGCAGAACACGCAGCAGTCGCCGGGCAGGCGCTTAAGCGTATCGCCGCAGCCTTTGCAGACGTGGAGAACCTGGCAGGCGTCGGCCTGCATACGCTCGCTCGATTGGTGACCGCAATTCGGGCAGGTGATGATGGAGGCGATGATCATTATTTGATGGCCAGCGGGTTGGTGGGTGAGCCGACCGCGCCGGTGATCGGGATCGCCGGGGCGACGAACATGAACTCGTAGACCTTGTCCGCCGCGCAATCGTCGGCGAGGTCCTTGAGGTAGAAGATCTCGCCCATGGTCATGCCCATGATCGGGATCGTGATCCAGTGCCAGGGCTGATTGATGCCTGGCTCGGTTTCGTTCGGACGCACCTCGCAGCCCCAGGTATCGCTGGCGAGCGCCGCGAGTTCGGTGCGCTTGATCCATTCCAGGGTTTCGAAGGCAAAACCGGGGGCGTCACCGCCGGGATAGCCGTCCCAGCTCTTGGCGGCGAGGCAGCGTTCCATCTGGCCGGTGCGCACGATGACGAAATCGCCGCGCTTGACCCCAACGCCTTGCGCCTTGGCGGTAGCATCGAGATCGGCGCAGGTGATGCCGTAGCCGTCCTCGAGGGAATCCTTGCCGAGCGCGCGGGCGACGTCGAGCAGAACGCCGCGGCCGACCATCTTGCTCTTGGTCTTTTCGATGCCGCATTTCTGCGCGCCCGCCGAGGTCACTTCGCGGCAGTCGTAGCCGTTCCACATGGAATTTTCATAGAAGATGTGCCCGAGGCCGTCCCATTGCGTGCCGCATTGCAGCGGCATCGTCACCATGTCGTCGGCAGCGCGGATGCCGCGGTGATCGAGCACGCCGGAATAGGCGTCGGTACCGGTGCGCAACATGGTGTGGATCGGATTGGTGCGGCCCATGGCCGGGTATTTGCTCTTGGCGCCCTGCGGACCGTTATGATCGAAATTCAGCGCGAGCGAGATGACCTTGCCCTTCTTAACCAGTTGCGCGGCGGTGACGATGTCCTCCGGGCTGGTATAGTTCAGCGTCCCGATCTCGTCGTCCTTCCCCCATTTCCCCCAGTTCTTGTATTTGTCTGCGGCGTCGCGCAGATCCTGGCGGGTGATTTTCTTCGGCGACATGCAATTTCCCTTTGATTGGCAACAACATGGCGAGCGCCGCGGGGTTGGGGCCGCGGTCCGCGCCGCTTCGTATAGCGCTTCACGGAGGCCCGCGGTAGGCTGCGGCAAGCGTGCTCGGCAAAAGAAGTAAACGGTCGGTCCGCAGCAATAGCGGCGGCCTCAATCGACCGGGATGGGGAGGATGCGATGCGCGGGCTCGCCCGTTGTCTCGTTCTGTGCGTCGCACTGGTGGTCGCGACCACCGCCGCCGCACAGACCTATCCCGACAAAGCGGTGCGCGTCGTCGTCGGGTTTACCGCCGGCGGCCCGACCGACGTGATCGCCCGGATCGTGTCGCAAAAGCTGTCGGAGGCCTTCGCGCAGAATTTCTACATCGAGAACATTCCCGGCGCGGGCAGCAATATCGCCAGCGGCGTCGTCGCCAAGGCGGCGCCCGACGGTTACACGCTGCTGGTGATTTCGACCGGGTTCCTGGTCAATCCGAGTCTCTATGCCAGGGTGCCCTATGACGCGGTCGCGGACTTTGCGCCGGTGACGCTGGTCGCGGCGTCGCCCAACGTGATCTCGGTCAATCCGTCGGTGCCGGCCAAGACCGTCCAGGAGCTGATCGCGCTGATCAGGGCCAACCCAGGCAAATACAGCTATGCCGGTCCGGGGATCGGGTCGACGCCGCATCTGTCGGCGGAATTGTTTCGCATTCAGTTCGGCCTCGACCTTGTGCACGTCCCTTTTGCGGGCGCGGCGCCTGCGGTCGGAGCTGTCATCGGGGGCCACGTGCCGATCGTGTTCAGCGCGGTGCCGCCCGCCATCGCCGCCATCAAGGAGGGCCAGTTGCGCGCGCTGGCGGTGACGGCGGCGAAGCGGATCGCGGCGTTGCCTGATGTCCCCACCATGGCGGAAGCAGGCGTCACCGACCAGGAAGCCGATACGCTGACCGGGATTCTCGCTCCCGCCGGCACCCCGCGCGCGATCATCGACACGCTCAATGGGGCGATCAAGCGGGCGGTCGAACAGCCCGAGGTGAGGGATAAACTGACTGTGCTTGGTTTCGAGCCGGTGCTAAACACCCCGGATCAATTTTCCGCCCGCATTGCGGCGGAAATGACCAAGTGGGAAAAAGTGGTCCGCGACGCTCACATCAAGATTGAATGATCGATCGCGGCGTCCGCCCGCAATCACCGGCGGAAGCACAATATTTTCGATTTCGGAGAGGCTGCTCATGCGCAATGTTGCTCGGATCCTGGGATTGTTCGCGGTGCTCGCGTGCGCGGCCCTGCTTGGTGCGCGATCCGGCAAGGCGCAGTCGAGCTATCCCGATCATCCCGTCAAGGTGATCGTGCCGTTCGCGGCCGCCGGGCCGACCGACGTGATGGCGCGGCTGATCGCGCAAAAATTGTCGGAGCATTTGGGCAAGCAATTTTATGTCGAGAACCAGCCAGGGGCAGGCGGCAATATCGGCATGGCCAATGCCGCGAAGGCGGCGCCCGACGGCTACACCATTCTGTTCGTGTCATCGAGCTACGTGGTGAACCCGAGCCTCTATGCGAAGATTCCCTACGATCCCTACACCGACTTCATCCCGATCACGGTCGCCGGCGATTCCCCGAATATTCTGGTGGTCAATCCGTCGCTGCCGGTGAAGGACGTCAAGGAACTGGTCGATCTGATCAAGGCCAATCCGGGAAAATATAGTTTTGCTTCCGCCGGGACCGGAACGACGCCGCATCTGTCGGGCGAATTGTTCAAGCTCACCTTCGGTCTCGATCTCGTCCATGTGCCGTTCAATGGCGCGGGTCCCGCGGTGCAGTCGACCGTCGCCGGCCATACGCCGATCGGCTTCACCGCGCTGCCGCCCGCCGCCCCCTTGGTGAAAGGCGGGCAGTTGCGCGCGCTCGCGGTAACCGGCAAGACCCGCTCCGAGGCGCTGCCGGATGTGCCGACCATGGCGGAAGCAGGCCTCAAGGGCCAGGAGGCCGATACGCTGCAGGGCGTGCTGGTGCCCGCCCATACGCCGAAGGAGGTGACCGATCTGCTCTACCGCGAGATCGTCAAGATCGTGCACGAGCCCGACGTGAAGGAGAAGTTTGCGGCACTCGGGTTCGATGCGGTCGCCAACACGCCGGAGGAGTTCGCGACCCAGATCAAAGTCGAAATCGCGAAATGGGGAAAGGTCATCAAGGACGCCAACATCAAAGTCGACTAAGGATCAATTTCAAGAAGCGAGGTTGGCGCCGTGCGCATTGTCGCGATCCGCGAAGTCGCGGTTCCGGTGAGTTCGGAACTGAAGAACGCGAGCTTTGATTTTTCCGAAATGACCACGTCCGTGGTCGCGGTCATCACCGATGTGGTGCGCGGCGGGCGGCCGGTCGTCGGCTTTGCGTTCAACTCCACCGGACGTTACGCCTGCGGGGCGCAAATGCGTGCGCGGTTCGTGCCGCGCATCATCTCGGCCGATCCGGACACGCTGCTCGACGCGAGTGGCGACAACATCGATCCGGCCAAGGTGCTCGATCGCATGCTGATGCGGGAAAAATCCGGCGGCCATAGCGAGCGCTCGATCGCGATCGGCACCATCGAGGTGGCGGTGTGGGACGCGGTCGCCAAGATCGCCGGCAAGCCGCTGCATCGCCTGCTGGCGGAGCGCTTCGGCGGCGGCCCATGCGCCGAGAAGATCTTCTGCTACGTCGGCGGCGGTTGGTATTGGCCGGGCCAGACGATCGCGGACCTGCAGGACGAAATGCGCCGCCATCGCGATGCCGGCTACACCATGGTCAAGATGAAGGTCGGCGGGTTGCCGCTGGCGGAGGACCTGCGCCGGATCGAGGCGGTGCTGTCGATCGTCGGCGGCGGCGCAAACCTCGCGGTCGACGCCAATTCGAAATTCCTGCGCGATGACGCACTCGCCTATGCCAAGGCGTTGGCGCCGTATCGGCTGTGCTGGTTCGAGGAGCCGTGCGATCCCCTGGATTTTGCGCTCTACGCCGAGATCGCCGCGATTTACGACGCGCCGCTCGCGACCGGCGAAAATCTGTTCTCCGGCATGGATGTCGAAAACCTCGCCCGCTTCGGCGGGCTGCGACCCGATCGCGACATCATCCAGGTCGATCCGCCTCAGGCCTATGGCATCGTGGAATATTCCCGCACGCTTGCGATGCTGGCGGCTCGCGGATGGCCGCGCTCGGCGATGTTTCCCCATGGCGGCAATCAGATGTCGCTGGCGATCGCGGCCGGCTTCGGGCTCGGGGGCGCGGAATCCTATCCGGGCGTGTTCGGCGTGTTCGGCGGCTTCGCCGACAATGCCCGGGTGGAGGGCGGTTTCATCACCCTGTCGGAGCGGCCGGGGATCGGCTTTGAGGACCAAGGGCAGCTGTTCGGCGTGATGCAAATGCTGGCGGAGTAGTCCTGCCTTAATCTGGCAACGCTGGCGTGTGGCTGCGGCAATCCGCACAGTTTCGGCCAAGAAAAATCCCCAAGTTCGTACCGATTTTGTCATCATTGCGCGAAAAATGAGCGCCGACGGAGGTTGGATCGTGTGATGATCCGCCGACGGGGGCGGCCTCTAACAACAACACGTTTGCGTTGTCTCAAGGAGACTTGCCCATGCGCGCGCCGATTCTCGCAGTTGTTCCTCTCATTATGAGTTTGCTGGCGCCGGCGGCCGTGGCGCAGGTCCCGAAGGACGTCAAAGGCCTCTACCTGCTGAGCGATTATCCGGCGATTTCGGTCCGGCCGGGGACCACTTCGACGGTCACGCTGAAGCTGCAGAATTACGGACTGGCGCCGCAGCGCTACCAATTGTCGGTCACCGGGGTGCCGGAGAGCTGGACGGCGACGCTGCTCGGCGGCGGACAACCGGTGGCGGCGGCGATGCCGGCGACGGATTCCAGCGTCAGCCTGCAGCTTCGCCTGGATATTCCCGCGAGCGCTGCGGGCGGTACCGAAACCCTGACGGTCACGGCGCAAGCGCAGGGCACCAGCGTGAGCCTGCCGGTCGCGGTGACGCTGGCGAAGGAATTGCCGGCGAAGCTTTCGGTGCAGTCGGCGCTGCCGGCGTTACGCGGCAGCCCGAAATCCAATTTCGACTATCAGCTGAGCATCAAGAACGACAGCGGCCGCAACCTGACCGTCAGCTTTGCCGCCAACGCGCCGAAGAATTTCGAGACCTCGTTCACCGAGGCCTATGGCAGTCAGGAATTGTCGTCGATCCCGATCGACGCCGGAGCGTCCAAGGACGTCAAGCTGCACGTGCGCCCGCCGACTTCGGCCGATGCCGGCCACTATCCGGTCGGGGTTACGGTGTCGGCCGAGGATGCCAGCGCCAAGACCGAACTCGGGCTGGACATTGTCGGGCAGCCGCGGCTGCAGATCGCCGGTCGCGACGGGCTGGTGAGCGCACGCGCGGAGGCCGGCGTGCAGGCCTCGGTTCCGGTGGTGGTCGCCAATGACGGGACCGCGCCGGCGGAAAGCGTCGAGCTTTCCGGTTCGGCACCGAGCGGCTGGAAAATCAGCTTCGAGCCGAGGACGATCGACCGGATCGCCCCGGGCAAGGACCAGGAGGTGCAGGCGCTGATCACGCCGACCGACAAGTCATTGGCCGGCGATTACATCGCCACCATTCGCGCGGCCTCGCGCGGTGAAACCAGTTCGACGCAATTCCGGGTCAGCGTGACGACCTCCACGTTGTGGGGCGTGGCCGGGGTGGGGATCATCGGCGCGGCGCTGCTGATCATGGTCGGTGCGGTCGCAAGGTTCGGCCGGCGATGAGCGAACAGGTCATTACGGCGCATGGGCTCACCAAGTCCTATGGCGCGACGACCGTCGTCGACGGCGTTCACTTCGACGTCGCGCGCGGCGAGATCTTCGGCCTGCTCGGCCCCAACGGCGCCGGCAAGACCACGACCATTTTGATGATGCTCGGGCTCACCGAAGTGTCGTCGGGAGAAGTCCGCATTCTCGGCCACGATCCGGTGCGCGAGCCGCTGACGGTGAAGCGCCGCGTCGGCTATTTGCCCGACATGGTCGGCTTCTACGACAATCTGTCGGCACGGGAAAATCTCGCCTATACGGCGCGGCTGATGGGGCTGCCGGCGGGCGAGCGCACGCGGCGGATCGACGACGCGCTGGCGCGCGTGCGCCTGCTCGATGTGGCGAACAAGCGGACCGCGACGTTCTCGCGCGGCATGCGCCAGCGTCTCGGGCTTGCCGAGATCCTGATGAAGCAGGCGGAGATCGCGATCCTGGATGAGCCGACCTCGGGTCTCGATCCGCAATCAACCGTGGAATTCCTCGATCTGATCGGGCAGCTCAAGCGCGAGAACGTGACCGTGCTGTTGTCCTCGCACCTGCTCGATCAGGTGCAACGCATGTGCGACCGCGTCGCGCTGTTTCAGGGCGGCCGCATCGTGCTGCTGGGCACCGTGCCGGAACTGGCCCGCCAGGTGCTGGGCGGGGGATTCGTCGTCGAGGTCGAAGGTTCGGTGCCCGCGGGCACCGGGCTCGAGCAGCGTCTGGCGGCGATCAGCGGGGTTACCGGCGTCGAGCGGGTCAGCGAGGATCGCTACCGGCTCTCCGCCGATCGCGACGTGCGCCCGGAAGCGGCGCGTGCGGTGGTTGCCGCCGACGGCGCGCTGCGGCGGCTATCGGTCGAGGAACCGAGTCTCGAAGCGATCTATACCCGCTTCTTCCAGCGCCAGGGCGCGAACGGGCAGGGGGTGCGCGATGCAGCGTGAAGGCTCACCCTGGCGGGGGCTCGGCGTCGTGGTGCTGAAGGAGCTCGCCGATCATACCTCCAGCGTCCGGATGCGCGTGCTCGAGGGCCTGATCGTCCTGACGGCATTCGCCTCGATCTATAACGCGATCGACAGCCTGCGGCAGACCACGGCGGAAGATCCGTTTCTGCTGTTGAAGCTGTTCACCGTCGACCGCGCGCCGTTGCCGTCCTTTGTCGCCATTCTCGGGTTTCTGATTCCGCTGATGGCGATCGGGCTCGGGTTCGACGCCATCAACGGCGAGCACAATCGGCGGACGCTGTCGCGGATCCTGGCGCAGCCGATCTATCGCGACGCGCTGCTGGTGGGAAAATTCCTGGCCGGACTGGCGACGCTTACGATCAGCCTGATGTGCATGTGGCTGCTGATCGTCGGCCTCGGGATCTACCTGCTCGGGGTGCCTCCGGGCGGGGAGGAAATCGCGCGCTCGTTGATCTTCCTGGTGCTGGCGCTGGCCTATGCCGGGGTGTGGCTCGCGCTCGCCATGCTGTTCTCGATCGTGTTCCGCTCCGCCGCGACCGCAGCGCTGACGGCGCTCGGGGTCTGGCTGCTGCTCACGCTGCTGTGGCCGATGCTCGCTCCGGCGATCGCTCAGATCGTCTCGCCACCGGACATTCGTTCGCAACTGCTCGGGATTCCGAGCGTCGGCACGCTGGAGTGGACGCAGGCACTATCGCGGCTGTCGCCGAACGACTTGTTCGGGGAAGCGGTGCTGGCGCTGCTGTCGCCGGATACCCGCTCGCTCGGGCCGATCTTCCTCAGTCAGTTGCAGGGCGCGGTCGTCGGCGCGCCGCTGCCGTTGGGTCAGAGCTTGATGCTGGCATGGCCGCAGGCGGTCAGCCTGATCGCAGGGACGATCGTGCTGTTCGTGATCGGTTACGTGTCATTCCAGCGCCAGGAAGTTCGGGCGTAAAGAAAAAGCGAGGGCAGGAGACTGCCCTCGCTTAATATTGTCACCAAGTGTTTCGCGAATTTAGGCCGGAAGCACCGCGACGATTTCAAACGTGTCGGGGTCCACCACGACGAGCTCGTCGCCGACCAGGAAGTAGTCGTAACCGCGCCATTCCGGGGCAATTTCGACGACGGTGTCCGGCAACGGAAGCGGCCGGATGTGGATGCGATCGCGCGGAATCCGCTCGCCGACGGTGATGCTGACATTGATGTCGGTGCGGGCGAGACGCGGGGCGTTGTTCGCGTGGATGACCGTCTCGCGAATCTTGGTCCGCTGCTCGGTCGACAGCGACGCCGACGCCGGGCGCTTGCTGTCACGGGTTTCGGCGGTGTTGCCGCGGTTTTCGTTGGTCTTGTTCTCAGCCGCACCGCGCTTGTCGTTGCCGCGCTCGTTCTGAGCGGCCGCGGGGGTCTTGTCGGACTTCTGTTCGGTTTGAGCCGACGGCTTCGCCGCGCCGGACTTGTCAGCATCCGCACGATCCGCCTTGCCGGCGCCCTTCGGCTCCGACTGGCCCATCCGATCGTTCGGGGCGCCATTGGGCTTGCTCATTGCGCCCTTCGGTTCGGCCCCCTTGGGTTCGGCGCTCTTTTGCGGCGCGCCCTTCTGCTCCGTGCCTTTGGGCTCGTTCTGCGCGCGCGGTGCCGATGGGGCTGCATGCTCGGGGGCGCTCGCGGCCGGTCCGCTGGCGCCCGGCGCGTTGCGGCCGCCTTCGTTGCCGCTCTGGGCGCTTGCCATTCCGGCGCTCGCCAAAATCGAGGCAAGCGCGGTCGCTATCAAGAACTTGGTTTTCATGGTGTCGCTCCTTGTTCGGGTCCCGTCCGCCCGTATTTCATCGTGTGCAACGTTTGTTGACGCCCGGAGTTCCGCCGGCGAAATTTTGCGAGGTGTTTTTTTGCGCGAGACGCGCGCCATAAGCGGCGTGCACAAAGAAACAGCGCGCCTTCCTTGCGGAAGACGCGCTGAAAGAGTCTCGATCGGAAATTTACGCCGGCAGAACGGCGACGATCTCGTAGGTGTTGGGGTCTACGACCACGACCTCATCGCCAACCAGGAAGTAGAGATATCCCTGCCAATCCGGCTCAATGTCGACGATCGTGTCGGGCAACGGCAGCAGCGCGAAATTGAGGCGATCGCGCGGAATCCGGTAGCCGACCCGGACGTCGAAATCGGGACGCCCCATCCGCGGCGCGTGGCCCCCGCGGAGAATGGTCTCGCGGATGCGGGTTCGCTGCGCGGTCGAGAACGAGGCCGAGCGGTTCGTTTGCGCCGTGCCGCGATTGCTGCGCTCGGTTTGCGCATTGCGGTTGACGCGCTCGCTCTGGCCGACGCGATTGCCGGGCTGCCGGTCCGGACGCGCCTGTCGGCTGACCGCCGGGCCATTGACGTGCGCCTGGACGTGAGCCTGCGTGCGTACCGGTGCGGAGCGCTGGAATTGCGCGCGTTGCGGTGCAGCCGCTCGTTGGGGTGCGGCCGCTCGTTGCGGTGCAGCGTGTTGAACCGCCGCGCGCGGCGCTGCGGCATGGGGAGCCGCGGCACGCGGAGCCGCCTTGGCCGGCGCGGCGCCGCCGTGATGTTGCTCCTGCGCCGTTGCAAATCCACTTCCTGCCAGCACCGCAGCGAGTGCGGTTGCAATCAATAATTTGGTCTTCAATCGGGTCCTCATCGAACTGCTCCTTTGACGTCGCCATCCGACGTTCATGGCACTCAACGTGTGCCGTGATATCTGGTTCCAAACATGCGCGCGGAATAGAGCGCATTACGCTGATGTGATATTGCATTAACGCCCGTTCACCGGAGCGATGCATAACGCGAGCGGAGCTGAACAGGCATACACGCCGGAAGCGACATCGCGCGAGACGTCGCGATGAAACGTCAGACATTGCGTTCGCAGGCCGGGTGGGTCAGCCTCGCGTGACGGGAAGGGAGGGGACGTGGCGATTCTCAATACCACCATCGACAAGAGTGCGGCCGACTTCCGCAAGAACACGGTGCAGATGGCGGCGCTGGTCGCGGAGCTGCAGACGAGGCGGGCGGCCGCGGCACTGGGAGGGCCGGAGAAGGCGCGCGAGCGTCACGTGGCGCGGGGGAAGCTGCTGCCGCGCGAGCGTGTGCTGCGCCTGATCGATGCCGGCAGTCCGTTTCTCGAACTGTCGCCGCTCGCCGCCAACGGCATGTATGAGGACGCGGTCCAGGCCGCCGGCATCATTACCGGCGTCGGACGGATCGAAGGGCGGGAATGTGTGGTGGTATGCAACGACTCCACCATCAAGGGCGGCACCTATTATCCGCTGACGGTGAAGAAGCACTTGCGAGCGCAGGAGATCGCCCGCGAGAACCGGCTGCCATGCGTCTATCTCGTCGATTCCGGCGGCGCCAATCTTCCGCACCAGACCGAGGTATTTCCCGATCGCGATCATTTCGGTCGCATCTTTTACAATCAAGCCACGCTGTCGGCCGCCGGTATTCCCCAGGTCGCGGTGGTGATGGGCTCGTGCACGGCGGGCGGTGCCTACGTCCCGGCGATGTCCGACCAGACCATCATCGTCAGGAATCAAGGGACGATCTTTCTCGGCGGGCCGCCGTTGGTGAAGGCGGCGACCGGCGAGGTGGTGTCGGCGGAGGATCTCGGCGGCGCCGACGTGCATGCCCGGCAATCCGGCGTCGCCGACTATTACGCCACCGACGACAATCACGCGCTGGCGATCTGTCGGCGCATCGTTGCCAATCTCAATAGTAAGAAGCGGGTCGATATTCCACTGCAGGCGGCGCGCGATCCGGCCTACGACAGCGCCGAGCTCAACGGCGTCGTGCCGAGCGATCTGCGCAAGCAATATGATGTGCGCGAGGTGATCGCGCGACTGGTGGACGCCTCGGAGTTCGACGAATTCAAGGCGCTCTACGGCACCACGCTGGTGACCGGATTCGCCCATCTGCACGGCATGCCGGTCGGAATCCTGGCGAACAACGGCATCCTGTTTTCCGAGAGCGCGCTCAAGGCCGCGCACTTCATTGAACTGTGCTGCCAGCGTCGCATTCCGCTGCTGTTCCTGCAGAACATCGTCGGGTTCATGGTTGGCCGGCAATACGAGGCCGGCGGCATTGCCAAGGACGGCGCCAAGATGGTGACGGCGGTGGCCTGTGCCCAGGTGCCGAAGGTCACCGTCATCATCGGCGGATCCTACGGCGCCGGCAATTACGGGATGTGCGGCCGTGCTTTTGGGCCGCGCTTTCTGTTCACCTGGCCGAACGCGCGGATCTCGGTCATGGGCGGCGAACAGGCATCGTCGGTGCTGGCGACGGTCAAGCGCGACAACATCGAAGCCGAGGGCCGCACCTGGTCGGAGGTCGAGGAGGAGGAGTTCAGGCAGCCGATCCGCGAGCAATACGAGGAGGAAGGTAATCCGTATTATGCAACCGCGCGGCTGTGGGATGACGGCATCATCGCGCCGTCGGAAACCCGCCGCGTGCTGGCGCTGGCGTTGGCAGCGAGCCTGAACGCGCCGATCCCGGAGACGCGGTTCGGCGTGTTTCGGATGTGATTGGGCGCGTCAGCGCGGCTCGCTGAATGTCCGCTTAACTGAATTGCGTCGCCACGACATGTTGCGGTGGGAAAGAAGCCGGCTGTCGGACATTAGTCAGGGCTTAGTCTCCGGAGTGCAGGAGCCTGATGAACTCCGAAAGTTCGGGCATGGTCTGGTACTGCCGACCGCCGACTGGGATCATGTCCCACGACGCCTTCGAGGCAACGAAGAGATGTGCTCCAACCTCAAGGCTCGCTTGGTCATCGATCAAACCTGCTGGCACCCAAAAATACGCCACGGTCCGAAAAGGGTTCGGAACCGGAGAACCGCATCGAGAACAGAAGTCCGAACGAAAGCCGGTGGGTTTGACATAGGACGAAATATGCGCCTCGCCGGAAGTCCAGCCGAAATTCCTGGCTTCGACGATCAGGGCTGAATTTGAAGAGGAGCCTCCCTGCTTACGGCAAAGGGAACAATGACATTGGTATATTTTGGGCGGATCGCCCCGTAGTTCAAACCCGATCTTCCCGCACAGGCAACTGCCGCGCATTCGGAACTCTCCTGGAATTCTCGACTAGTTGGCCATCCAAAATTGGTCTCCGCTCAATCGATCCGCAGTATGACATTTCCGATAGCCTTGCCGCCTTCAACCGCCTGATGTGCGGCGACGATCTGATCGAGCGGAAAGGTCGCCGCCACCTGGTGGATCAAGCTGTTGTTGTCCAGCCCCTGCGTGATTGCTGCGATGGCGGCCTGATGCTCCTCGCGGGTTAATTCGTAGACCAGCATGAATTTGATCGCGATGCCGCTGACCAGCATCCATTGCGCGGGAATGGTCGCCTCGGCGGCGCCGGTGCCGTAGACGATGACGCTGCCTTTGGCGCGCAGCACGCCCGGCAGCAGCTTGGCGTTGGCGGCAAGATCGAGTTCGATCACCGCATCGACGCCGGCGCCGTCGGTGAGGTCCTTGATCCGCGCGGCGACGTCCTCGCGCTTGTAGTCGATGGCATGATCGGCGCCGGCGGCGCGGGCGCGCGTGGCTTTTTCCTCCGAACTGACCGTGGTGATGACCACTGCGCCGCGGGCCTTGGCAAATTGGATCGCATAATTCGCCACAGCGCCGGCGCCGCCGGACACCAGCAGCGTCGAACCCGCCCACGCATCCGCAAGGCTGACCGCATGAAACGCGGTCATCGCGGGAATGCCGAGACAGGCGCCGATATCGAAACTGACATGGGACGGCAGCAGCACGGCTTGTTGCGCCGGAAGCGTCACGTACGTGGCGGCGGTCCCGAACGCGCGCTTCCATTGCCCGTTCCAGACCCAGACCCGCTCGCCGATCCTGCTTGTTGGCACGCCGTCGCCCACCAGGTCGATGGTGCCGGCGCCGTCGCTATGGGGAATGACGCGCGGATACGCGATCTTGCGGCTGCGGCCCTCGCGGCTTTTGACGTCGGAGGGATTGACCCCCGAGGTCGCGAGTTTCACCCGGACCTCTCCCGCGCCTGGCTTGGGCGTGTCGACGTCGCCCACGCGAAGAACATCGGCGGCAGGTCCATTCTTTTCATAATAGGCGGCGCGCATCGGCTCGGTCTCCACGGCTAGCGCCATGCTAGCAGATCGAGCACCGTTATAAATCACGCCGATCCGCCCGATGTGCAAAGCGGCAAACGAAAGCCCGGCGCACGGCGCCGGGCTACCAACCTAAACCAGACGTGTGATTGGGCGTGACGGATCAGGTCGTGAGCTTGCGCCACTGGTCCTGCACGCGGTTACCGACTTCCACCAAACCTGCACGCAGATCGGTGAAATCCTGACTGACGACATCCCAGTTCACCATCGGTCGCGGATCGCTGGCGACCGTCGTGGTCGTCGTCGCGGCGCGACCGGACAAGGTGTCGTAGGTGAACGCGGAACCAACCGTGAGCAGAAATCCCAAGATCACTCCGAGAAAAATTCCAAACCGCATGGTGTCCTCCCTGCCGATATCCATCAATGGTGGATCAGTACGCGGACAACGCGGATGACGTGGCATTGGTTCCGGATAGCGTGTGTTCACACGCCGTCACCGCGGGCGTTGCATTGCGCCACGCCGTGACGCGGAGACGAGTTAAAGGAATCGCGAACGAAAAAAAGCCCCGCAGCAGTTGCTGCGGGGCTCCCCCAGGAAAACCGACGTCGGAAACGAAACGTCTTCTGGTTATTTCTTGCGGTTATTTCTTGTTGAACTGATCGTGGACTGTCGCGGCGATGCTGCCTGCGGTGGCGTGGACCGTGTCCCAGTTGACGAGCGGCTTGGTGCCCGCAACCATCGTGTCGTGGACGAAGGCTCCTCCGATCGCGACCAGAACCCCCAAAATGAACGCCAAAAGGGCGCGCATACGTAATCTCCTTCCATTCGGAATAGCCGCAACGAAAGGATTGCGGCCGCAACAGGGTTGGTATTCCAAAACCATCATAGCTGGGATTCGCAGCAGCATCTACGCGCGCGTTTGCCTCTGTTGATGGATTTTGCCGAACTGTGGAGCGCGTGCCGCCCGAAGCCGAAAACGTCAATACAAACGGGCTTTTCGCGGCGCGTGCGCGGTCGCGTCGACGGTCGGATCAGCGTGCATATCTTTGCCGGCGTCCGCGTGATCCCGGCGGTATCGGACGCTCTGAGCCCGCGGCCGGATCCGAATCCCTCATCCGCTATCACCGCGGGTGATCGATCGAGTCCACACCGTCTTGCGGGTTTGCAACGGCGAACCGATTCCGTGCCCACGGATTGTGCACAAGGAGGGCGGCGGCCGCCAGCGGTGGAGGAGTCACCGCCAAAGGCGCGTTCGCGCGGCGAGCGCGACCGCGCGCTCCGTTTTGTTCAGCCGACGGTACCTGAGGCGGGATTTGACCAGCCGCGGCGGCGTGCAAGACAAAGCCCCGGTCGTTCAGACCGGGGCTTGCGTCGTCGCGATTGCGGGCGAGCCGCGCAGTCAGTAGCAAACATTGATCCAGCGCAGGCGCGGACCGTAGGGCGTGCCGACCCATTGCCGGCGCAGGCATGAATTGTAATAGGCCGGTCCGGCATAGAAACCGACGCGCGGTCCCCAAAAGCCGTGGTGCCAGCCGCCATTCCAATGCGCGGAAGCGGCGGTCGGGACAAGGGCCGCTGCCCCGAGGGCGGCGGTGGCGGCGAGGGCGAGGATCGTCTTACGCAACATGGGGTGTTCTCCTTGAGCCTGGTTGCAAACCCATCCTGCCTATTGGTCGCCGGTCGTGCCCCTTCGGTTCATCGGGTTCTGCGACGGATCCGGGGCCAAGACGCGGAGCTTCGGAACTGCGGTTCGGGGTGTTGAGCGGTCGGCGCGAACGAACCGGCCGACAAGCTCTTGCATCGGACCCAGCGGCCGTCCTTACAGAGGCGAGGGGCCGGACGTGTCGGGTCAGCGGGAGAGTTCAGGATGGAATACACATCGGCGATGGCGGAATTGCTCTCACGTCACGGGTTCCGCCAATTCATGATGTCTCGGACCGGCGTTGGACATCTGAAGTTGGTCGGGCGCCTCGACGACCGGCAAATCGACATCGTGCTCGATACCGGGGCGTCCAAGACCTTCCTTGAACTGACCTATTGTCGATCCGAAGGAATTGTCGTGACCGACACCGGACAGCCTGGGCATGGGGGCAACGTTTACACGCTGGGCGACGTCCGGTTGACTCTCGAAGGGATGGCGGTCCGGACCGACGGCATATTCGCGCTTGATATGACCAGCACCAACCAAAGGCTGATGATGAGGGGGATTGAACCCATCCGCGCGGTCATCGGGCAGGATGTCCTGCGCTACCATCAGGCGGTGATCGACTATGCCACATTGGCTCTTTTCCTCAAGGAGGAGCCGGCTCCCTAGAGCGTGGTTTTGGAGCTGTCCGGTGGGCTTCGTCGAAGATCGTTTACCGTGTGGCCCGGTCTCGACGGGCCGGGGTTGAAGAGCCCGCAGAACCCGGCTTGCGGTCGCATCCTGCGGCCGGTATAAGCCGCGGTCTTCACGCACCGGCATCCATGACACGGGGGACGATCATAATGGCGATCGAGCGGACCTTTTCGATCATCAAGCCCGACGCGGCAGCGCGCAATTTGACCGGCGCGATCAATGCCATGATCGAACAGGCGGGCCTGCGCATCGTGGCGCAGAAGCGCACCCGCATCACCCGCGAGCAGGCGGAGACGTTCTATGCGGTCCACCGCGAACGGCCGTTCTTTGGCGAACTGGTGGACTTCATGATCTCCGGTCCGGTCGTGGTCCAGGTGCTGCAAGGCGAAAACGCGATCGCCAAATATCGCGACCTGATGGGAGCCACCGATCCGGCGAAGGCCGCGGCCGGGACCATCCGCAAGGCGCATGCGAAGTCGATCGGCGAGAACTCGGTGCACGGATCCGACGCCCCGGACACCGCGGCGAAGGAAATCGCCCAATTCTTTTCCGGCAACGAGATCGTCGGCTGACCGACTGAAGCGTTTTCCCCGTCGTTGCTGGCCAGCGGCCCCGCCTCGCCCATAGACTGACAGCGGGTTGCCATGCCTCAAAGCGTGGCCAAGCAACATCGGCCGGCGGGTTGCCGGGAGTTCGATCAGGGGGAAGGCCGTGGGTTCGCTCGCGCATTATGTCAGCTCCGAGTTCTGGAACTCGCTGATCCAGACCAATTGGGCCCATATCGGGCAACCCGGCTTCTGGCTCGCGGTCGTCCAGATCATCTGGATCAACATTCTTCTGTCCGGCGACAACGCTGTTGTCATTGCCATGGCGTGCCGCGGGTTGCCCCCCCGGCAACGGATGTGGGGCATGGTGATCGGGGCCGGCGTTGCCTCGGTCCTGCTGATCATCTTCACCGGGGTGGTCGCGACCTTGATGACGCTGCCGTACCTCAAACTGGTCGGCGGCTGCGCGTTGTTCTGGGTCGCCTATAATCTGCTGATCTCGGATGCGGATGACGAGAATACCATCGAGGCGGTCGATACCCTGTGGCGCGCGGTCAGGATCGTGGTCGTCGCCGACATCGTCATGAGCCTCGACAACGTGATTGCGGTCGCGGCCGCCGCCAACGGCAACTACGCGCTGCTCGGGCTCGGGCTTGCCATCAGCATTCCGGTGGTGATCGCGGGCAGCGCCGCCATCATAGCGATCCTCGAGAGGTTTCCGGTCTTGATCTGGGCCGGTGCCGCGCTGCTCGGCTGGATCGCCGGCGGGTTGGTGGCAACCGACCCGATTCTCGCCAGCTCTGTCTCGGCGTTGTCCAAGCTTGCGGTCGATGCCGGCCATGCGATCCTCGGCCCCTCCAATCGCATCGTGTTGGATTTCGGAGGGGACCTGATAGAGTTCGGCTGCTCGGTGCTGGGGGCGATCGCGGTGGTCCTGGCCGGATTATTGACCCTGCGCATGCGACGATCGCCGATGGCCGGCGCCTGATCCGAAAGGCCTTGTCTCATGAACCAAGCCGTCCGAGCGGACTCGACGGCGGTTCGTATGGCAGCATCGGCCTGTCCGCATGATTGTCCCTCAACGTGCGCGCTCGAAGTCGAGGTGCTCGATGCCCACACCATCGGGCGCGTGCGCGGGGCCCGCGACAACGACTACACCGCCGGCGTGATCTGCGCCAAGGTCGCGCGCTACGCCGAGCGCCTGCATCATCCCGACCGCTTGCTCACGCCGCTGCGCCGAACCGCTTCCGGTGCGTTCGCGCCGATCGGGTGGGACGACGCGCTCGATCTGGTGGCGGAGAATTTCGTGCGGGTCGAGCAGCGTCATGGGGCGGAGGCGGTATGGCCCTATTACTATGCCGGCACGATGGGGCTGGTGATGAAAGATGGCATCAACCGGCTCCGGCATGTGAAGAGATATTCCGGCTTCCATTCGACGATATGCGTGAACCCTGCCTATTCCGGCTTTACCGCCGGAACTGGGCGAGTTGCCGGTTCAGATCCGCGCGAAATGGCGCGCTCGGATCTTGTGGTGATCTGGGGCACCAATGCGGTCAACACCCAGGTCAACGTGATGACCCACGCAACCCGCGCCCGCAAGGAACGCGGCGCCAAGATCGTCGCGGTCGACATCTACATGAACGGCACCATGCAGCAGGCCGATCTGCCGGTCCTGATCCGGCCCGGCACCGACGGTGCGCTCGCCTGTGCGGTGATGCATTGCCTGTTCCGCGACGACCACGCCGATTGGGACTATCTCGAGCGCTACACCGATCATCCGCGCGTGCTTGCCGAGCATCTGCGCGCCAAGACGCCGCAATGGGCCGCAGCCATCACCGGCTGCGATGTCGCGACCATCGAGGCGTTTGCGGCCCTCGTCGGCGCCACCAAGCGCGCCTATTTTCGATTGGGCTACGGCTTCGCGCGCTCGCGCAACGGGGCGGCCAATATGCACGCGGCCAGCTGTATTCCGGCGGTGACCGGCGCGTGGCTGCACGAGGGCGGTGGCGCCTTCCACAACAACGCCGATATCTTTCATTGGAACAAAACAATGATCGATGGGCAGGATGTCCGCGATCCGTCCGTGCGCATGCTCGATCAGTCGCGGATCGGGGCGATCCTGTGCGGCGACGCCGATGCGCTGGCGGGCGGGCCGCCGGTCGAAGCGATGATCGTGCAGAACACCAATCCGCTGTCGGTCGCTCCCGATCAGAATCGCGTCAAACGCGGTTTTGCGCGCGAGGATCTGTTCGTCTGCGTGCACGAGCAGTTCATGACCGAAACCGCCGGGGTTGCCGACGTGGTGCTGCCGGCGACCATGTTTCTCGAGCATGACGACATCTACCAGGGCGGCGGACACCAGAATATTCTGCTCGGTCCGAAAATTGTCGAACCGCCGGGCGAGTGTCGCAACAACCATCAGGTGATCTGCGCGCTGGCCGAACGGTTGGGCGCCCGGCACCCGGGTTTCGAGATGAGCCCGCGCGACCTGATCGACTGGACCTTGCAGAATTCCGGCTGGGGCACGCTCGCCGCGCTCGAGCAGAGCCGCTGGATCGATTGTCAGCCGGACTTCGACACCGCGCATTACCTCAAGGGATTCGCGTGGCCCGACGGCAAGTTTCGCTTTCAGCCGGACTGGCCGAACGTGCCGTTCCGCAGTCCCTGCCGTTCCGGCCCGATCGATCGGATGCCGGCGCTGCCGGACCATTGGACCATCATCGAAGAGGCCGACGACGCCCATCCGTTCCGGCTCGCGACCTCACCGGCGCGGCATTTTCTCAATTCGACCTTCAACGAAACGCCGAGCTCGCGCGCCAAGGAAGGGCGGCCGGAAGTCATGATCCATCCGCAGGATGCTGTGGCATGCGGCATCGCGGACGGCGCTGCGGTTGTCGTCGGCAATGGACGCGGCGAGGTGCAGATGCACGCCCGCTGCTTCGATGGCGTGCGTCGCGGCGTCCTGATCGCGGAATCGATCTGGCCGAATGAGGCTTTCCCGGACGGGCGCGGCATCAACACGCTGACGGGCGCCGACTCGGTCGCGCCCTATGGCGGGGCGGCGTTTCACGACAACAGGGTCTGGATCAAGCTGCGCGCTGTGGCGTGACGGTTTATCGGCCAATTCGTCGAGGTCGGCGAAGGCTGCGGCCGGGATCGCCAGCTACCACTTGAGTTCGCCGCCAATGGTTCCGCCATAGGCCTGGTAACCGTCGCGGAAATGGCTCTCGAAGCCGAGATAGACGCGCGACAGCGGCGTCAGCCGCAGGCTCGCCATCGCGCCGGCATCGACGCCCAACCGGCCTTCGAGCGGCCCCTGGATGAGAGAGGGACTCTCGTTGCCGGTCGTGGAGACCAACAGCAGGTTCGGCTGCTGTTGCTCGACCGCGTCGAGGACGCGGCCATAGGCGCTGAGGTCGAGCATCGTCTTGTCGACCATCCAGCTGTTGCCGACTTCGGCGCCGGCAAAAACCCGCGTGCGCATCGAGACCGCGTCGGGGACCGACACGGTATCGAGGCTTGCGCCGGTCTCGCTGTAAGCCACGGTATGCGTGCGCAGCCAGTCGGCGCCGATCTTCGGGACGATCCGGGCGTTGCCGATCCCCCAGTAATAGCTGAGCTCGGTGATCGCGCCCCACAGGTCGGCGTCGAAGGACGCGCCGGCCGGGCCGGTGCTGGTGTTGCGATGGGAGCCGACGCTGCCGAAGCCGCGGATCACGCCGCTGCTGATGGTCCACGGGCCGAAGTCGTAGGAGCCATTGAGGCCGAGCTGGGTCAGATCCAGGGTCGCGGTCTGCATCGCCGCGGGGGCATCGATATTGGTATGGCTCTGGTCGACCGACACGCCAATCCAGCCGCCGGGCACGACATTGGCGCCAAAGCCGGCGACGCCGCCGAGGGTGCGCCGGCTGTCGCCGACGAAGTCGCCCTGGGCGCTGGTGCTCGACCACAGACCGTAGCTTTCGACCCAGGAGCGATAATGCGGCGTGTCGTTGCCGGCGCCGCCGCCCTCGGCATTGGGCAAGCCGTATCCGCCGCCAAAGCTCGGCGTCGCATGGTCGCTGATGGTGCGCAGGAAATGGCTGCCGAGGTCGAAGGCGGCAAAGCCGGAGGAGATGGCGTTGTTGGCGCCGGTGGTGGCGACCGAAGGGGGCGGAGCGGGCGGACCGCAAACACAAATCTGCGCGCGACTTTCGCTCGCAAACGATCCGAGCGCCATGATCCCGACGGCGGCGGCCACGCCCCAGCGTGCAATGCGCGTTTCAACGCACCAACCCGAGCGGCGCGCCTGCCAGACCAAACCCGTGAAATCAAACGCCACGCTCAGACTCTCGCCATTCCCCGACTGCAAGCAACTGAGGGCCACGCCGATAGGCTGGAGTCGTGGCCACGCCGCCCTCCGCCGTTCTACACGAGTTGAGTAGTATTATCATACGGCAATGACGGCTTTGCCCCCTGTTTTTGCCATGCGAAAAGCCTTGGTCGTGCCGTTTTTTTGGATTTTCTTCGGATCGCAATCGGATTTTGGCGGTTCCGGCCGCTCGGCGTCGGACCGGCGCGGTGGTTCGGACCGTTGCCAAGACCCGTCGCCGGGATCGCAGTGCGTGCGCCGGGCGTCCCATTGATGTGCAGACTGACTGCCGACTGACTTAGGAGACAGACGATGCAGAAGGGCACCGTCAAGTGGTTCAATCCAACGAAGGGCTATGGGTTCATCCGGCCATCCTCCGGCGATAAGGACGTGTTCGTCCATATTTCGGCGGTCGAGCGCGCCGGCCTCAGCAGCCTCAATGAGGGACAGGTTGTCGAATACGAACTGGTCAGCAACCGCGGCAAGACCTCGGCCGAAAACCTCAAGGTCGCCTGAGGCGACCGTCGCCGGCTCGTCCGGCCATCAAACGAGACGATGAGATCTGTAGCCCCCGGCCCAAAGCCGGGGGTTTTGATTGGCAGTCCCTGTCGCACTTGACGGGCGCGCCTCGATGCCGGAGCCTTTCGCCGCATCATGACCGAGATGACCGAGCATCCTCGCGAACTCCCGTTTGCGGACTATCTCGCCCAATCCCATCGCCCGGCGTTCGACGGCCTGCGCGCCATCGGCTTCCTCATGGTGGTGACCGCGCATATCCCGAGCGGGCCGTATTTTTCATCGTTTCCCGGCTGGACCGGCGTCTGGATATTTCTGGTGATCAGCGGATATCTGCTGACCATGCTGATGCTGCGGGAGGAGAAACGCCACGGCCAGGTCGCCTTCGGGCCGTTCCTGATCAAGCGGTTCTTTCGCATCGTGCCGAGCTATTGGCTGGCGATACTGATCTACTGGACGGCCTGTTTCACGCTGCCGCCGCTGGCGAGCGAATATCAGCCGTTCATGGATCGGTTGCCGTACTATCTCGCGTTCCTGCCGGAATATGCCCACACCAACGTCTTCACCATTTTCGTCCACACCTGGACCGTCGGCATCGAGCTGAAATTCTATCTGTTCTTTCCGCCGGTGGTGTTTCTGCTGATCAAGGATCTGAACTGGCGCCTGGGCGTGACCGCGGCGACCACGCTCGCGCTGTTCGTCAACGGGACGTTCACCGCGCACGCTTATGGCGCGCTGCTGTTCGGGGTGATGCTGGCGTTCCTGCTCGAGCGTCCGCAACCCTATCGAGCGATCGCCACCGTGACCCGCGTGCCGGTATGGGTGCCACTCGGATTCGTCGCCGCGTTGTTTGTGGTGCTGCGATCGGTGGAAGTGCTGTGGGCGGTGACGCTGGTCGCCACTTACGTCGTCGCCTATGCGATCGTGCAGCCCGGCGCGGTGCTGCGGGTGTTGAGCCTTCGTCCGCTGGTCTATCTCGGACAGCGATCCTACGGCGCCTATCTCCTCCACGTGCTGGCGATTCACATCGGATACATGGCGTTCGGCAACGACACCATGCTCGGCGGCTTTCTGACCGCCTGCTTTTGCCTCGTCGTGACCATCCCGGCCGCGGAACTGATGTACCGCGTGATCGAGCGTCCCGGGATGGATTTCGCCCGCAGCCTGATCGGCCGGATGGGCCCCGCGAAAAAAAGCGCTGGCGCGTGAAGCCCCCGTATGCGCGTGCGCGGCTCACGTCAGGCGGGCCGCGCGGCCGGCACGATGGCTTCGTTTTCGTTTCGTAGCAGCAGCCAAAACATCAGACCGTTCGTGATCAGAAACAGCGGCACGATAAACGTCGGGAGAAAATAGGCAGCGCCCAATTGACCGGCTTGGACGCCCAAGTGAATGCCCTGGTAATTGGCGAAGAGAATGTCGGCGGTGCCCCAAAGATTGGATATCCAGGCCGCAACGATGCCAAGCCTGCCGGGCAGCAAGACCAGCGTCAGCAAAGCGAGCGCCGCGGCGACGATATCGCCATAGGCAGCGCCTTCGGCGAAAGCCGCCGGCAAATCGGGGGATACGACGCCGGGGACCAGAAATGCCAAGCCGACAAAGCGGAAAGAATGAAACATGAGCAGCGGCCGCAAGGCTTCGTCGCGGTCGCGGCGGCGCAGCTCCGGCACGATCAAGCTGCTGGTGACTGCACCCCAGGCCATGAAACTGAAAACGATGCTGACAAAAAAACAGATCTGTGCGCGCATGACCGATCCTCCGATGAGCCGTGTCCTTGGCTCACATACGTCGGCTTCGGTGCTTTTCACTCATACGTATATATGAGGTGTCCCAATCCGGCTTTCGGAAGCGTTGAAGGAGAGGGCAAAGGCGCTGAGGCGCGCGCACCCCACGCAGCTTTGCCCGCGTTCAATCCGCTAACGCCAATCGCGGTGCAAAAGTCACCGGTGGCTACGGCATCTCTGCGTGCGCGGCGAGCGCCATTGCGATCATCGAAGTGCCGCCGAACACCAGGTTTATCCCGACGATCAGACCCATCGCCCACGCAATGGCCGCCGGCAATGCGGCCAGAATGATCCCGGCGAGAACCAGATCGACAATCCCGCTCACCAGCATCCACGCCCATCGTCCCGATAGCGCGGCCCTGTGCTGCAAGGCAAACATGATCGTGGCAATGCCTTCGACAATGAAGAATGCGATCAGCAGATAGGTCAGCGACGCCAGTCCGAGCCCAGGCTGGACCAGCAGCCATCCGCCGAGGACGACGCCAAGCGCGCCGGACAGCAGCGACCACCAGAATCCCGGCGCTTGGCGCATCGCAAATGTCGTGATGAGCCCGACGATCCCGCTGATCAAGAACAGCCAGCCGAACAGAATGGCGACGGCAAGGCCGGCGAGCAGCGGGACAGCGACCGCGAGGAGGCCAAGTATAACCAAGACAACTCCCTCGAACAGGAATAGCTTCCAATGCTCGCGAGCGATCCTGGTCACCGCGTCACGCGCCGCATCAAACGATTGGCTTGTCATGCGCACCTCCTGGGGTTGCCCCGCGCAGCCCCCGTGTGGGAAACCGCAGCAAAATACGTGGGGCGGACAGGCGGTCTCACCAAGTATGAGCCATTCATACGTTGGTGTTACCTCTGTCGAAGTCTCGAACACGAATGCGATGTGAGCGGCAAATGGCGGCACCCGAGATTGATCCACGCTTGGCCGAACGTTTGCATTCAACCGCCGTCGTGCGGCATCTCTAATCGAGCGGAAGCAACGTCGGCCATTCGAACAGACGACCACGGAGCCGCGAGGCTAGACCCGAGATGGCTCTCGCTTCTCGATCAAGGTTCCCCGATTGGCAGCTTCAAGTAAAAGACAGCGCCGCGGGGTTCGTTCGGGGTCGCCCAGAGCCGTCCGCCATGCGCCTCGACGATCGAACGGCAGATCGACAATCCCATCCCCAAACCGTCGGGCTTGGTCGTGTAGAAGGCATCGAAGATGCGCTCGGGACCGGCTTGAGGCAGACCTGGACCTGTATCACTTACCGCGATGAGCACGCCGTTCGACTCGGCTTCGCTGGTGCTGATCAACAACTCGCGCGATCCCTCCTCGATCTCGCTCATCGCTTCGATCGCATTCATGATCAAGTTCAGGATCACCTGTTGCAATTGGATTCTGTCACCCAAAAAATGCGGCAGCCGTTTTGCCAGTTGCATCTTCGCCACGACGCCATTCTTTGACATCGGGACACGGGTAAGTCCCATAATCTCCAAAATTGCTTCGTTAATTTCCAAGTCCGCCCTCTGCGGCGGCGCCTTCTTGGAGAACTCGCGAATCCGGCCCACAATATCGGCGGCCCGCTTGCCGTCATTGATCGTACGCTCGATCAACTGCTTGGCCTTTTCCAAATTTGGCGGCTCACGGTTAAGCCAACGCACAGCGGTTTCGGCATTCGTCAGTGCGGCGGCAATAGGTTGGTTGACTTCGTGGGCAATGGAGGCCGTGAGTTGACCCATTGTCGCGACGCGGTTCGCGTGCGCCAGCTCCATCTGCACGTCGCGGAAGCGCAGCTCATTCTCGCGCGCGGCTACCTCGGCGCGCTTGCGCTCGGTTAGATCGACGGCGAAGATGACAACGGTGTCTCCTCGTTCATCCAACGCGGCTCCTCCAACCAGCACCGGCACCCGACTGCCATCTTTCCGGAAGTACTCCTTTTCGAACGGTTGGACGGCGCCGGTCGTCCTCATCTCAATTACAGCCCGTGCGTCCCGGTCATGCCACTCCGCCGGCGTCAGCTCTGTTCGGCGCAATCGACCCGCGGCGACGTCCGCTTGATCGTATCCGACAATCTGGAGAAATGCCTGATTGGCCTCCTGGACGTGACCGTCGGGATTGCCAAACAAAATCCCGATAATATTCGAGTCGACAAGGCGTCTGACTTTCGTTTCTCGTTCTTGAAGTTCGCTGTAGAGGCGCGTGTTTTCCACCGAGATCGCTGCTTGTCCCGCCAGCAGTTCCAATACAGCGATCCGAGCCGGGCTAAATGCGTGTGAAGTCAGAGCATTTTCGAGGAAAAGAACCCCAGTCAACTTTCCCTGTTTGATCAGCGGGAGGCAGAGCACCGACTTCGATTTCTGATCGCGCAGATAGTCGTCGCCGGAGAACAGGTTGGGTTTGGAGGCATCATCGAGAATTACGCTTTCCAACGTGCGGATGACATAACGCACGAGGGATTCCGGACAGGTGATCCGATTGATCGACTCTCGGCGCATCGTGACTTCGACCTGATCGCCGCACGTTCGCGCCCCCGCTCGGATCAGATATTCGTCTCCTGCCGGCAATATCAAAAGGCCGCGATCCGCGCCTGCATTCTCGAGCGCGATCGTCATCAGCCGCTCGATCAACTTCGGCAATTCGATCTCGCTGGACACGGCCTGAGAGGCTTTGACGACGCTTGCTACATCGAGTTGCTGGACGGGCGAACCGATAATCGAGCCCGGACGTTTCTCCTCCTGAGCGGCCAGTTGCGGAAAGCGCGCCTCAAGCTGCCGCACCTTGCCGTCGGCGCCCCAGCGGAGATAGCAGTCCCGGGCATCTCGCAAGTAAACGTACGCAATTTTACGAAGACCTCGTTCTAAATAAAACTGCGCTGCACATTCGTTGGCGACCGCCTCGCAATGTACGAAACTGTTGTCTTGCGCCGAACGGATTGCCGCTTCGTAGAAATGTTCAGCGTCGGGAATTCGGCCTTCGATGCGCGCGATTTCCGCGCTGACGAGTCTGGTTTTAGTTTCGAAATTTGCGGGGCAATGCAGTGCCCATATGTCGAGCTGTCGATGATGGTCCTTAAGGGCGACAAAATGCTTCTGTCTCTCTTCGGCAGAAGCTGCGTTCCAGGCGGCAGCATGCGCCAAAGCGGCATAGAAGCGAAAATCGCCCGTTTCCACCTGCGATGCCGCCGGCCAGAGCAACTTATAGGCATTCTCGGACGCCTCAACAGCCGAGGCGTAGTCTCCAGCGAGAAATCTAGCCTGCAACTTTCGAGTCCAATAGAAAAATTCGGCCAGAGCCAGCGCCGGATTACTTGCGAAGCGACGTTCGGTGTCCGATTCGTTATAGTCGTGGGCGTCGAAGCATCCAAAGGTCGAAGTCAGGCCGCGAAGCGTACGTATGAGACCCAAATTCGCCCAACAATTCTCGATCACCAGCCCAAAACCGGCCTTCTTGACGAAATTGAGGCCCTTCTCGACCTCCGATTGTGCCTCGGAAAGAGGGTCGCCCACGGCCAAATAATTGGCGATCAACGAATGCGAGCTATAGGCAGAGAACGTAAGGTCCCCTGTTCGATATGCGACATCGAAAGCACGCCGGATCAGTTCACGCCCCTTTGCGGCGTGTTTCGCCCAGGGCGTTAGCGTGCCAAACGATGTGTAGGTTCTCGCCGCGTAGCGAGTGAGGTTAAGCTTTTCGACGAGATCGTAGCCCAACTGGCCGAATCGGAATCCGTCCGCGTAATTGTTGAAGCGCGGCCCAGCGAACATTCCAAACCAGACATAGCCGAAACACGACGCATCGCAGTTACCGTGCTCCAGGCAAAGACTCACCATCCGGAAAACGACCAGCGTCGATAGATTCTCATCGAAAAACATGGCCGGATGGACGATTTCGGTGAACACATCGAGCATATCGAGGACATCGGGATCATTGAGCAGCGGCAACTCTACGAGGTCCTCGATCTGACGGTTGCCGACCAGCGACCAGATCCGATTGTACTCCTGTATTACGTCATTGCGCGTCGGATGCGGCGACCAATCCGTGCCGTTGCGGCGAAGGTAATCGAGAAACACTTCGATAGCGCGATCGCTGCGATCCAGGGTCGTATAAAGGGTGATCTGCAGTCGCGCCACAACCGCAAAGTCGTGGCGGCTCCTAGCACGCTGCGCCAACGTGGTCAGGCGGCCTTCGGCTGCCACCATCTCTACAGTATGCAGTTCACACTCGGCTATGAGGGCCTCAATCGAGAAGACAAGGTCGTAGTTGCGATTCCAGGTCTCGTCCGTCAACAATCCGTGTCCGGCGTGGAGATACTTAAGTGCCGAGGCATACGCCGTCGAAATCTTTGCGCGCCTGCCCGCGATGAGATTCAATTCCGCAATACGTTCACGCTCTGCGATCGGCGTGATCAGATGAGAGCCACGGTTGAGTTGATTGGCGATCTCGAAGATGGTTTCCTCAAGTTTGTCTGGAGGTGTGTGCGAGGCCATCAACATGCCGATTCGCAGATGCGCCCCTGCTCGCAATTCTTGAGGGATTAGCGAGTACGCTGCTTCTTGCACACGATCATGCAGGAACCTGTAAGAATATTCTGATCGGAACATGAGGCCCGTTCGGACTGCTTCCCAAAGCTGTCCGTGCATCGCTTCGCTCGAGTCTTGGTAAACAGTGCGAAGCATTGCAAAGTCGGCGTTGTTCCCAAGGCACGCAAGCTGCTGTAGTGCTCTCTGCGTCTCGGTGGGCAAACGATTCAACTTTCCCACCAAAAGGTCCACGACATTGTCGGTATAACCCTTGGCGTGAATATGACTCAGGTCCCAACACCACTTCCCTTCGATATGATCAAAGGTGAGCAACCCTTCTTCGAAGAGAGCAGATATAAATTGAATGGCGAAAAATGGATTCCCGGTAGTCTTTTCCTCGACTAATCCCGCCAACGGGCCAGCACGTCCCGGTTCACAATGAAGCGAATCTGCAATCAATTGCTCCAGGTCGTGACGAGTCAGAGGTGTGAGTACGATGTCATGCACTATCGCACCGGCCTTGCGCATGGCTTGCAGCTTGCGCATCAGCGGATGCGCGGGAGCCACTTCGTTGTCACGGTAGGCACCGATCAACAACAGATCTTTTACGTCTGGATGCGTCAGTAGATCCTCCATGAGATCTAACGTGGCCGCGTCAAGCCATTGCAGATCGTCGAGGAAGAGGGCGGTGGGATGCTTCCGCGTGAATGCGCTTATGAACCGACGGAATACCAGTTGGAAGCGGCTCTTCGCATCCTGTGACGGAAGTTCCGGAACAGGCTGCTGCTCCCCAATGATGAATTTCAACTCTGGTACGAGATCCAGCACGATTCGCCCATTTGGCCCGAGCGCCTCGCAGATTGCATCGCGCCAACGCCCCAGCTCTTCTTCGTTCTTCGTCAGGATTGGACGGATGAGGCTTTGGAAGGCTTGCGCGAGGGTTGCATAAGGGATGTCTCGCTTGTACTGGTCGAATTTGCCTGATGCAAAAAGACCTCGGGGCGGGACGAGTGGTTTATGGAGCTCATTGACAACGGAGGATTTTCCAACACCCGAGTAGCCGGAAACAAGAATGAGCTCCGGTCTGCCTCCGCCTACGACACGGTCGAAGGCCGCTAGCAGGGTATTAATTTCGGATGCTCGCCCGTACAATTTCTCGGGAATGAGTGGCCGGTCCGACTTGTCGTGTTCGCCAATCGGGAACGAATCGATGCGACCGTGCGACTGCCACTCGCTCAGGCATCGACGCAGGTCGGCCTCGACACCCGCTACAGTTTGATAACGCTCTTCCGCGGTCTTCGCGAGAAGCTTCATCACGATCGACGACAGCACCTCGGGAATTCCGATCGCTCGCTCGCTGGGCGCGTGGGCCTGCCGTGCAATGTGGCAGTGCACCCATTCCATCGGATCGGAAGCCGTAAAGGGAAGACTCCCCGTCAGCATTTCGTAAAGCGTTACGCCGAGCGAATAGAGGTCGCTGCGTGAATCTACGGAGCGATTCATTCGTCCAGTCTGTTCGGGCGCCATATAGGCTAGCGTCCCGGCGATGAACTCGGGAGGATCAGGCGGCTGCCTTTCGCGCGGAAGGCGCGACGTTATTCCGAAGCCGGTAAGCCGTACCTCACCACTTGCGATGTTCACCAGAATATTGACAGGTTTGATGTCCTTATGGATGAGGTCGCGCTGGTGCAGCTTGCCGACGGCAGCGACCGCGCCGACAGCGAGGCGCAAGAAGCGCTCAACATCCATCGGCATGCCGAGGAGCCCGCTGAGCAGCTCGCCGCCGGGATCCTCGAGCACCAGAATGGTTTGACCGCGATCTCGCACCAGCTCCAGCGGCCGCACGGCCCACGCGCTGACCAACTCATCCTTCAAGGAGTATTCGTGCGTCAGGCGATCGACAGCAGCCGGCGTTGGTTGTTCCGAGGCTGGGTGCAGGACGAGCACGCCGTTGCGTCTACCTTCTGCGCTGTCGCGCCACCCTCGGCAGAAGACGAGTCCACTATTATCTTCCGATAAGACCTCAAGCCCACCAATTCCGTGCACGCGGAACTGAGATGACAAATCCACTCCCGAACCTCATCGTTGAGCCAGGTATTGCTTTCGGCCGCGCAGTCGCCCGCAGGAATTGTATCCTGCCCCGTTTGCCGATTCCAGAGCGGATGCGCCTGGTCCAATGAACCACGCGCGCATCGTTTCGGCGGTCTCATTCAAAATAGCCTCACGGAGCCCAGGGCGCGGGCGGTCGCGTCTGTCTTCTCAGCGAAGTTAGGCCTCAGATGGCTGTTGCTTCTCGATCAGGTTTTGCCCGATCGGCAGCATCATGCAAAAGACAGCGCCGCGAGGTTCGTTCGGCGTCGCCCAGAGCCGCCCGCCATGCGCCTCGACGATCGAGCGGCAGATCGACAATCCCATCCCCAAACCACTGGACTTGGTCGTATAGAACGCCTCGAAGATGCGCTCGGCATTGGCTGGAGACAGCCCCGGACCGGTGTCGTGGACCGCGACCAGCACGCCGTCCGTCTCGGCCTTGCTGGTGCTGATCCGCAACGCACGCGATCCCTCGCCAACCTCGCTCATTGCCTCGGTGGCATTCATGATCAAGTTGAGGATCACCTGTTGCAATTGGATTCGGTCTCCCAAAATGTGCGGCAGACCTTCTGACAGTTGCATCGTTACCGAGACGCTGTGCTCCGACATCGCGACACGGGCCAGTCCCATAATCTCCAAAATTGCTTCGTTGACTTCCAGGCGCTCCTTCCGTCCCGGCGCCTTTTTAGAAAAGTCACGAATCCGGCTTACGATATCGGCAGCCCGCTTGCCGTCACCGATAATACGGTCGATCGACTGCTTGGTCTTTTCCAAATTTGGCGGCTGACGGGTGAGCCAGCGCGCTGCGGTTTCGGCATTCATGAGCAAGGTAGCGATCGGCTGGTTCACTTCGTGGGCAATGGAGGCCGAGAGTTGGCCCATTGTCGCGACGCGGTTCGCGTGCGCCAGCTCTGCCTCGGCGCGCTTGCGCTCGGTCAGGTCGACGACGAATATGACAACGGCATCTCCACGTTTATCCAAGCTCGCTCCTCCGACCAGCACCGGCACCCGACTGCCATCCTTCCGGAAGTACTCCTTCTCGAATGGTTGGACGGCGCCGGTCGTCCTCATTTCAGCCACAGCCCGCGCGTCCCGATCATGCCATTCCACCGGAGTCAATTCTGTGCGGCGCAATCGACCCGCTGCCAGATCTGCTTGGTCGTATCCGACTATCCGGAGAAACGCCTGATTGGCCTCCCGAACGACACCATCGGGATTGCCAAACAAAATCCCGATAATATTCGAGTCGACAAGGCGTCGAACCTTGGCCTCGCGTTCCTGGAGATCGTCGTAGGCGGCTTGCAGCCTCGCATGAGTCTGGTTGAACGCACCGACCAGACCGTCAAGCTCATCAGCGGGTTGGGGTGGATGCCGCTCAAGTCGAAGCGCGGCCTGCGAACCGTGAAGATCGTAGCCCCTGAGGGATGTCGCAATCGCGATGAGGTGACGCGTGATCAGCCGGTGGACAATAAGCAGGATGAAAAAGGAGACGAAGAACGTCTTGATCGCCTGGTTGATCATAATAACGACCGCGGTGTCGAGAAGCCGATGATAGATCGGTTCGAAGGTCGCTTCGACCTGGAGGATGCCAAGCAACTGCTCGGGGCCGCGATCCGCATAAGAGATTCTGAATTCGCGGCGCATCGGAGCGTCGGTCCGGCGCGAGCCGGCGGTCACCACAAGAGGGGCGGGGGTGGTCCGATCGGTGGCCTCGCGCAGTGCGACGTAGCTGATATCGGGGAGGTGAAGAATTCCCTCGATCTGGAGTCGAAGTTGGCGCGCGTCCAGGCGCCAGAGTCCGTCGCCGAGGCTTCGACCATAGACGCTATCGATCTCGGACATCCGCAGGTCAATGGCCTCGACGTCGCGCCGATAGTCGAAGTAGAGCTGCGCCAACGTCAGGATCAGTGTGATCACCGAACTGAAGAAAAGGACGCGGAGGAGAAGGCGCCATCCGACGCCGCCGAGAAGGCCAGGCAGCGAGCGCAATGCCGCTGCAATGCTCCTCAGCGTCGGCGATCCTCGATCAGATTGTCCACTGTCCTCACTGGCGTGTGTCGCTTCGAGTTTCAAAACTCAACTCCGCGACAAGCTCGCAAAATTCATTTAAAATAACACCTCCGTGCCCGCTTCGCCCCCAATCGTGGCCTGACTATCGCATAATTTTTGTCCCGACACTATGTCCGCAGGTCGGTTCGACGGAGGTGCCAGCATGGTGAGACTGCTCGGGATTCGAGGCCTTCTGTGCGCGACAATTGCCGTTGTTTGGATGCTCAGCGGGCGCGTGTCGGCGGCGGAGCCATTGCGGCTGGTCACGTTTCGGTTGCCGCCCTTCACGAACTTGAGCGACGACGCCGCGCCAGGATTCAGCGTCGAGGTGCTGAGGCAGATCTTCGCTGCCAGGGGTCAGGACGTCTCTTTGGAAGAGCTCCCGCTTTCTCGCGGGTGGGCGATGGTCCTGAGCGGCGAGCGCGATGGAATATTGGGAATCTTGCGAACCAGCGAGCGCGCGCGGCTTTGCTACCTGACGGACGAGCCGCTGAGTCAGGACAGGTGGGTCTTCTTTGTGCGCACGGTCGACGCCGAGAGGCTGAATTTTTCCTCGTTTGACGATCTGATCGGACACAACATCGCGGTCACCGGACCGGTCAGGGGCTTATACGTGCCGCCTGAGCTGTGGAAGTTCCTGGGCGAGCACGACAACATCGTCGAAACCACCGACCCTCCGATGGCCTTCGGCATGCTCGCATCCGGCCGCGTCGACTACGTGATCGTGAACCTCGTCGTCGGAGCGTGGCAAATCCGAACAATGGGGCTATCCGACAAGATCGAGCCCTTATTGTCCCACAGCGTGTTGGAAGACGGTTATCGCGTTTGCTTCAGCAAGGCGAGCGTTTCGCCCGCTTTTGTCGATGAGTTCTCGCGCGCACTAAAGCAATTCAAGCAGACGGAGGCATTCCGGAAGATATACCAAAAATATTTTCCGTAGCGCCTCCCATTCGACTTCGGTGATGAGCGTTTCAGCGTCGGGATTCCCGCGGCGTCGCGTGGGTCGTGTGGCGTGGAGCCAGTCCGGGGAAGTCGTCTCCTGGCCCGATGCGGCCGGGAACGGGATGTCCGGTTTGACTGCTAGGCTCCGTTCAGCGGAGGTGCCAGCAATGTCGAGATTGGCCGGGTTTCGAGGCCCCCTTTGCACGACAATTGCCGTTGTCTGGGCGCTCAGCGGAGGTGCGCCGGCAGCGGAACCATTGCGGCTCGTCAGTAATTTTTTGTTCCGTGCCTCGGAGGACTGGGGCAGGCCGCAGGGGTTTGAGGTCGAAGTCCTGCGGCAGGTCTTCGCTGCGATGGGTCAGGACGTCTCCTTCGAGGCCTTCCCTGCGAACCGCGTGTGGAGGATGATTCTCGACGGCGAGCGCGACGGAATGATCAACGCGCGGCGCACCAGCGAGCATGAGGGGATCTGTTCCTTTCCCGACGAGCCGCTGAGCCGGGATCGATGGGTCTTCTTTGTGCGCAAGGTCGACGTCGGGAAACTGAGGTTCTCGTCGTTCGACGATCTCCTCGGACACGACGTCGCTGTCCGCGAACAAGTCTCCGGCTTCTTCGAAGAACCGACCGTGTCGCCCGAGTTGTGGGAATTTTTGCACGAGCATCACAACATGGTCGGCACCATCAGCGCCGGCGAAAGCTTACGCATGCTGGCAGCCGGACGTGTCGATTACGCAGTCGTGAGCCTTCGCTTCGGGATGGGTGCTATCGCTTCGATGGGACTATCCGGAAAGATTGAGCCGCTATTGTCCCGCAGTGCGGTCGAAGACGATTTTTATGTCTGCTTCACCAAGACGCGTGTTGAGCCGGCTTTTGTCCAAGCGTTCTCGCGCGCATTAAAGCAGTTCAAGGAGACGGAAGCATTCCAGACGATTTCTCGCAGGTATCTTCCGTAAATGGGTGATCTTGGCGGTGCCCCTCGGACCGGTGCCGCGGTCAGCGATCCGGAACCAGGAGGGTCTGTTCAGACGATGTCGCGCCGGTGACCCGGCAGCGGCCGGACATCGTTTCGATGCGGCCTTGGGCCAGCAATCGCAGCGCCAGCGGATAGATCCGATGCTCGACCGCAAGCACCCGGGCCGCCAGCGTGGCTTCGGAATCATCGTCGTGCACGGCCACCGCGCCCTGCGCGATAATCGGCCCGGAATCCATTTCGGCCACCACGAAGTGCACGGTGGCGCCGTGGATCTTGACGCCGGCGGCGAGCGCGCGGGCGTGGGTGTCGAGGCCCTTGAAGGCGGGAAGCAGGGCTGGGTGGATGTTGAGCATGCGTCCCTGCCATCGCGTCACGAACCACGGCGTCAGCAATCGCATGAATCCGGCAAGACAGATCAGGTCGATATGGTTCGTTTCGAGCACCTCGTGCAGTGCGCGCTCGAATTCCTCGCGGTCCGTGCCGAAATCGGCGTGGTCGACAACAACGGCGGCGATGCCGGCTTCGCGGGCGCGATCAAGTCCCTTCGCGTCGGCGCGGTTGGAGACCACCAGCGCGATCCCGGCGGGATAGGCCGGATCGTTCGCCGCCGCGATCAGCGATGCGAGATTGGAGCCGCGACCGGAAATCAGGATGGCGACGCGCTTGCGGTCCATCCTGGTCACCATGCGATATCGAGGCGCCCGTCATAGGCGACCTGTGATTCCCCGTCGGATCCGGCGACGAGTTCGCCGAGCCGCACGACGGTCTCGCCTGCGTGCACGAATGCGGCGGTAACGCCGTCGACCATGGTCGGATCGACGATCACGATCATGCCGATCCCGCAGTTGAAGGTGCGCAGCATGTCGGCTTCCGCGACGTCGCCGGTCGCCGCCAGCCATTTGAACACCGGCAGCACCGCAACGCGGGCGAGGTCGATGCGGGCGCACAATCCGGCGGGCAGCACGCGCGGGATATTATCCGGAAAGCCGCCGCCGGTAATGTGGGCGAGCGCCTTGAGGCCGTGCGCCTCGCGGATCGCGGCGAGACAGGATCGCACGTAGATGCGGGTCGGCGTCAGCAGCGCCGCGCCGAGGGATCGGCTGCCGTCGAACGGTGCCGGCGCGTCCCAACCGAGGCCGCTTCGCTCCACGATCTTGCGGACCAGGGAATAGCCGTTGGAATGCACGCCGGATGACGCGAGCCCGAGCACGACATCGCCGGCCGCGACGTCGGCGCGCGGTAGCAGGCTGCCGCGTTCGGCGGCGCCGACGGCAAAGCCCGCCAAGTCATAGTCGCCGGGCTGGTAGAGACCCGGCATTTCCGCGGTCTCGCCGCCGATCAGCGCGCAGCCGGCCTGCTTGCAGCCGGTCGCGACGCCCGCCACGACCTCGGCGCCGACCTCAGGCTCGAGCTTGCTGCATGCGAAATAGTCGAGAAAGAACAACGGTTCGGCACCCTGAACGACGAGATCATTGACCGACATGGCGACGAGGTCGATGCCGATCGTGTCATGGCGAGCGGTCTCGATCGCGATCTTGACCTTGGTTCCGACGCCGTCGGTCGAGGCCACCAGGACCGGGTCGCGGTAACCTGCCTGCTTGAGGTCGAAGAGGCCGCCAAAACCGCCGATTTCAGTGCCGGCGCCAGGCCTCGCGGTCGCACGCACCAGCGGCTTGATCAGGTCGACCATGCGGTTGCCGGCATCGATATCGACGCCCGCGGACCGATAGGTGAGGCCGGAACGGCCCTTTTGCTGCATGCTTTTGCGCTCGCCTCGCCCGGGTGGTCACGCGCCTTCAGGCCGAATGGAAGGCGGACCGCGGCGGATGCTCGCCCAAGCGGCGAACTCCACGCAGGCGGAATGCCCTGGAAACGGCGGCCGCGCAAGAGGGACCCTTGGCAAGGGCGGGGGGGACGATATGTTGGCAACGGATTGACCGCCGAGGCCACCTTTTGAGCATTCCGAATCTGATCACCATTGCCCGAATCCTGATGGTGCCCATCGTTGTCTGGGCGATCGGGTCGGGCGAAATGCTGGCGGCGTTTTTGCTGTTTCTGGCCGCGGGCGTGAGCGATGCGGTGGACGGTTTCATCGCCAAGCGCTTCAACATGACCAGCGAGATCGGCGCCTATCTCGATCCGCTCGCCGACAAGGCGCTGATCGTCTCGATCTATGTTGCGCTCGGAATCACCGAGGCGATCCCGCGCTGGCTGGTGATTCTGGTGGTGTCGCGCGACATCATGATTATCGGCGGGGTGATCCTGTCCTGGCTGGTCGGCAATCCGGTCACGGTGAAGCCGCTGCTGGTGTCCAAGCTCAACACCGTCGCGCAGATTGCCTTCGCCTGTCTCGTGCTCGGCGCGCTGGGCTTCGACTTCGACGCCCAGGTGCCGGAACTGGTGCTGATGGGGCTGGTGGCGGTGCTGACGCTGCTGTCGGTCGGCTTCTACGTCCGGGAATGGGTGCGCCATATGAGCGTGGCAAACACCGATCCGAAGGGCTATTGAGGCGCGCGACACCTGCGCGTCGCTGCAAATGGCCGCTCGCTCGCACGAATTCGCCGCGGTGCCGTAATCTGGCCGGAATGCCTGCCGATCTTCGCGGTCCGATCGGTCGCTGGAGATGGTCTCACGAGAGGCGATCGCTAGACTTGGTTTGGCGCAGGACTTGGTTCGGCGCAGGACTTGGTTCGGCGCAGTCTGTGCGCCGTTGTGGACGTCCGCAGTACTTCGGCGAGGAGCCGTACGACCTGACATGCCGAATTCCGGGAACCCGCGGCAACTGGCGCTGACGCTGTCGCATCCGCAGAGCTTTGCGCGCGAGGACTTTCTGTCCGGGCCCTCGAACGCGGTCGCGCTGGCGCTGGTCGAAGCGTGGCCGGATTGGCCGGCGCGGGCCGTGGCCCTGGTCGGACCCGACGGATCCGGCAAAAGTCATCTCGCCGATATCTGGGCCGCCGAGGCAGGCGCGCGAACGATCAGCGCCGCGGCCTTGAACGAGGCCAGCCTGCCGGGCGTGTTGGCGAGCGGCGCGGTGGTGGTGGAGGATCTTGCAGAAGGCGGCATCGACGAGCGGGCGCTGTTCCATCTCCTGAACCTCGCGCGCGAGGAGGGCGCGTTCGCGCTGCTGACCATGCGGACGCCGCCGGCCGGGTGGAAACTGGCGCTGCGCGATCTCGCGTCGCGCCTGCGCGCGCTGCCGGTGGTGACGGTGACGCCGCCCGACGACGTGCTGCTGCGCTCGTTGCTGGTGAAACTTTTCTCGGATCGGCAGATTGCGGTTGAAGAGAGTTTGATTGCGTACCTGGCTACCCATATCGAGCGCTCCTGCGCCGCGGCGCGGGTGGCGGTCGAGGAACTGGACCGGGAAGCCCTGCGGCAGAAACGCCCGATTACGCGGGCCCTGGCGGCCGAGCTTTATCGCGACCGGCTGCCTTGACCAATCCTCAATGCGGGCGATCTATGATGTCATAGATCCGTCGCCTGGAACGGCCATACTCTACCGTTGGACCTCATGCGTGTTATGACCGAGCAAGCACAAGCGGCTGTTTTGCCGTTAGAATCTCCGCAGGCCTCGGGGCCCGCGACGGTGCCGGGCGGCGGTTCGACGGCGCTCTCAAGCCCCGATCGCTTCATCAATCGCGAGCTGTCCTGGCTGCAATTCAATCGGCGAGTGCTGGAAGAGGCACAAAACGTTAACCATCCGCTGCTGGAGCGGGTCCGCTTCCTGTCGATTTCCGCCAACAACCTCGACGAGTTCTTCATGGTGCGCGTCGCCGGCCTGAAAGGCCAGGTGCGCGCCGGGATCACCACCAAGACACCCGACGGTCTGACCCCGGTCGAGCAGGTCGCGCGCATCACCGAAGCGGTGACCGTGCTCGCGCGCGACCAGCAGATGCGCTGGCTGGAGCTGCGGTCCGATTTGGTCGAGCAGGGGATCACGCTGGTCGACGGCGACAAGCTGAAAAAGCCGGAACGCACCTGGCTCAACGACTATTTTCTGCAGCACATCTTTCCGATCCTGACGCCGCTCGCGATCGATCCCGCGCACCCGTTCCCGTTCATTCCCAATCTCGGCTTTTCCATCGCGCTGCAGCTGGCGCGCGCGAGCGACGGCAAGCCGATGAATGCGCTCATTCGCGTGCCGCAAAAGGTCGAACGTTTCATCCGCCTGCCGGCCGCCGATAGCGGCAAGGCGCGCCTGATCACGCTCGAGCAGGCGACCGGCTTGTACATTTCGCGCTTGTTCCCGGGCTACACCGTCAAGGGCCAGGGCGCCTTCCGCGTGATCCGCGATTCCGAAATCGAAATCGAGGAAGAGGCCGAGGATCTGGTTCGCTCGTTCGAGCAGGTGCTCAAGCGCCGACGGCGCGGATCGGTCATTCACCTGGAATTGGAAGTGGCGATGCCGGCCGAACTGCGCGGCTTTGTTCAGCGCGCGCTCGCGGTCGCCGATGACGAGGTGTTCGTGGTCGACGGGGTGCTGGCGCTGGGCGAACTTTCGCAGCTGCTGAGCGTCGAACGTCCCGACCTCGAATTCGTGCCGTATAATCCGCGGTTTCCCGAGCGCATTCGCGATCACGCCGGGGACTGTTTCGCGGCGATCCGGCAGAAGGACCTGATCGTTCACCACCCCTATGAATCCTTCGATGTGGTGGTGCAGTTCCTGCAGCAGGCCGCCCGCGATCCCAACGTGGTCGCGATCAAACAGACGCTTTACCGCACCTCGCTCAACTCGCCGATCGTCAGTGCGCTGGCGGAGGCGGCGGAGGCCGGCAAGTCGGTGACGGCGCTGGTGGAACTGAAGGCGCGCTTCGACGAGGAAGCGAATATTCGCTGGGCGCGCGATCTGGAACGGGCCGGCGCGCAGGTCGTGTACGGCTTTGTCGAGCTCAAGACTCACGCCAAGCTGTCGCTGGTGGTTCGGCGCGAGGGCAGTACGCTGCAATCCTACGTGCATGTCGGCACCGGCAATTATCATCCGGTGACGGCGCGCATCTATACCGACCTTTCGTTCTTCACCACCGATCCGGTGATCGGGCACGACGTGGCGCGGATCTTCAATTTCATCACCGGCTATGCGGAGCCGGCGGAACTCGAGCGCATGGCGGTGTCGCCGGTCAATCTGCGCGCGCGGATCCTTGATCATATTGCGCAGGAGATCGCGCACGCCAATGCCGGACGTCCGGCCGGCATCTGGATGAAAATGAATTCGCTGGTCGATCCCGACATCATCGATGCGCTGTACCAGGCCTCGGGGGCCGGCGTTCCGATCGATCTGGTGGTGCGCGGGATCTGCTGCCTGCGGCCGGGCGTGCCCGGCATGTCGGACAATATCCGGGTGAAATCGATCGTCGGCCGGTTCCTGGAACACGGCCGAATCTATTGTTTCGGCGCCGGTCACGGGCTGCCGCATCCGAAGGCCGCGGTCTATATCTCCTCCGCCGACATGATGCCGCGCAATCTCGATCGCCGGGTCGAGGCGCTGTGCCCGATTCTCAATCCGACGGTGCACGAGCAGGTGCTCGATCAGATCATGATCGCTAATTTCAAGGACAACGAACAAAGCTGGAAGCTCTTGCCGGACGGCACCTCCACGCGTATCAAGGCCGCCTCCGGGGAAGAACCCTTCAACGCGCACAAGTATTTCATGACCAATCCCAGCCTGTCCGGCCGCGGCAAATCGCTCAAGGAATCATCCCCGCGCAGCCTGACGCGCCGGTCCGACCGTGCTTGATTTTCGCTTTCGCAAGCAGGACGCCGCCCAGGGGCGTCTTGACCACGGGCCGCATGTTGCCGTCATCGATATCGGGTCCAATTCGGTGCGCCTCGTGGTCTACGAGGGCCTCACCCGCAGTCCGACGCCGATCTTCAACGAAAAGGTCCTTGCCGGTCTCGGGCGCGAGGTGCAGTCGACCGGATTGCTGGCCAAGGACGCGGTCGAAAAGGCGCTGGCGGCGCTCAGGCGTTATCGCGCACTGTGCGACGCCATGGGCGTCGAAAAGTTGTTCGCGATCGCGACCGCGGCATGCCGTGACGCCAAGAACGGTCCGTCGTTCATCGCAGATGCCGAACGGCTGTGTCGTGTCCGCATCGACGTTTTGTCCGGCAAGCGCGAAGCGGAGCTCTCCGCGCTCGGCGTGGTCTCGGGCATCCATGAGCCCGACGGCATCGTCGGCGATCTCGGCGGCGGCTCGCTCGAGCTGACCAATGTGCGCCGGTTCCGCGTCAAGCCGGGGGTCACCCTGCCGCTCGGCGGACTGGCGCTGCAGGACATCTCGTCGAAGTCGCTGAAGAAGGCGGAGAAGATCGTCAAGGAGCAGCTCTCGGACGTCGCCGTCCTCGAGGGCGGGGCCGGGCGCACCTTTTATGCGGTCGGGGGCACCTGGCGTGCGCTGATGCGGCTGCACATGTGGCAGACCGGCTATCCGCTGCACGTGATGCACGGCTATCAGATTTCCGCCAAGGAAGCGCTCGAATTCGCGCGGCTGGTGCATCACGTCAATTCCGACACGCTGTCGCGCATCGAGGTGGTCGCCGCCGCGCGGCGCCCGCTGCTCAGCTATGCGGCGCTGGTGCTCGAACATGTGGTGCGGATCGCGCGGCCGAAACACGTCGTGGTATCGGCGCTCGGCGTTCGCGAGGGGCTGATCTATGCGATGCTCGACGACGAGGAGAAGAAGCAGGACGCACTGATTGCGGCCGCCCAGGAGCTCAATCTGCTGCGCTCGCGCTCGCCGCGCCATTGCGAGGAATTGGTGGCGTGGACCGATCGCTTCATGGCGTCGTCCGGCATCAATGAAACTGCGGAAGAAAAGCGCTTGCGGCACGCCGCCTGCCTGCTGGCGGATATCGGTTGGCGCGCGCACCCGGATTATCGCGGCGAGCAATCGCTGAACATCATCGCGCACGCCGCCTTTGTCGGCGTCGATCATCCCGGGCGGGCGTTTCTGGCGCTCTCGGTGTTCTTCCGCCATGTCGGTCTCGACGACGAATTGTCGCCGCACGTGCGCGAACTGGCCTCCGCGCGGATGATCGACCGCGCGCGCGTGCTGGGCGCGGCGATGCGGGTCGCCTATCTCGTCTCCGCGGCGATGCCGGGGGTGCTGCCGCATGCGCCGATGGTGGTCGAGCAGGGCAAGCTCAAACTGAAATTTGAGCGCAGCTATGCGGCGTTTGCCGGCGAGCGCGTCTATGCCCGGTTGCGGCAACTGGCGCGGCTGATCGGACGCGAGCCGGTCATGATCGCCGACGAGCGGGCTTAGCAAGTGATCCGGTGAGATCGAGGCGGGGGCGCCCCTTTCTAACCTCTCCCTGGAGGGGAGAGGTCGGCGCGCTTGCGCGCCGGGTGAGGGGGCCTAGCCCCAAATGAGACTGTCATCCCTCACCCGCCCGAGCTTCGCTCGGTCGACCTCTCCCAATGGGAGAGGTGAAGCAGTCGGCGGCAATAATTCTGGTCCGGATGGATGCGCTAATCGCGCGTGACGGCGACCACCCGGCCTTTTTCGATCGCCAGCGCGGTGCGGCCGTGCTTGAGCGCGAGGGCTTGCTCGCCGAACATTTCGCGTCGCCAGCCTTTCAGGGCGGCGACATCGGCTGAGTCGTCGGAGGCGATGCGCTCGAGGTCGTCGACGGTCGCGATCACTTTGGCGGCGACGCCATGGTGTTCCGAGGTCAGTCGCAGCAGCACCTTGAGCAGTTCGATGGTGGCGTTGGTGTTGCCGGCCATCCGCGGCCGATCAAGCCGCGGCAGCGTCTTGGGATCGCGTGCGAGGCCGCGCTGCACCGCGTCCAGGATGTCCTGTCCCCACTTGGAGCGCTCGAAGCCTTTCGGCAGCGAACGCAGGCCGGCCAGCCGTTCCGCGGTGGTGGGGGCGTGGGTGGCGATGTCGCCAAGCACGTCGTCCTTGAGCACGCGCCCGCGCGGCACATCCCGCGACTGCGCTTCGCGTTCGCGCCAGGCCGCGACTTCGACCAGCACGGCGAGTTCCTTGGGTTTGCGCGCGCGCGTCTTCAAACGCTCCCATGCGGTTTCCGGGTCGGCGCGATAGGTGTCCGGTGAGGTCAGGATGGTCATTTCCTCGCCCACCCAATCGCTGCGTCCGCGGCGCTCGAGATCGGCGGCGAGCGCAAGGTAGACATCGCGCAAATGAGTGACGTCGGACACCGCATAGGCGAGCTGCGCCGAACTCAGCGGCCGGCGCGACCAGTCGGTGAAGCGGTGCGATTTATCCAGTGCGTCGCCGGTGATGCGCTGCACCAGCTGGTCATAGGAGATCGAATCACCGTAGCCGAGCACCATGGCCGCAACCTGGGTATCGAAGATCGGATGCGGAATCCGCTTGGCCTGGTGCCAAACGATTTCGATGTCCTGGCGGGCGGCATGAAAGACCTTCAGCACCCGCTCATTGGCCATCAGCTCGTAGAACGGCGCGAGATCGATGCCCTTGGCGAGCGCGTCGACCACCACCGCCTCCTCGGGGCTCGCCATTTGCGCAATGCACAACAAGGGATAATAGGTGCTCTCGCGCAGGAACTCGGTATCGACGGTGACGAAGGGGTGCCGGGACAGGCGCGCGCAGGCCTCAGCCAGCGCCGCCGTTGTGGTAATGGGTTCCATGTCTTGGGCTTTTAGCGAACTTGATCGCCCCTGTCCTGGGTTCGATCCCGCGCCCGCGCTATGGTGCGGCGCGGCAAGCGGTGTCGGATGCACGGATGGCTGGAGCAGGGAACTCGGATCATGTGGCATCTTCTCCTATTAGCAATTGCTGCGTGCTTGTCCACGCCGCTGTTGTCGGCGCCGGTCGCGGCGCGGGAGGTTGCGGATGCCGCCGGCCGCGCGCCTGACGAGGCCCGCGATGGTGTCCTCGCCGGCTCCGGTGACCCGTGGCGATGATCGCCATGCGCCGTGCGGCTTTTCCGGTCCTGCTGATCGCGCTCGCGGCGACACTCGCGCTGGCGCTGGCGATCGGTCCGTTTCCGCTTCATTTCGGCGACGTCTGGCATGCGGTCAGCGGATGGATCGGGACTGCCGGCGGTCAACCGACACCGGGCGAAATCGTGTTTACGCGGGTTCGTTTGCCGCGCGTGGTGGCGGCGGCGCTGGTCGGCGCGGCACTCTCCGGGGCCGGCACCGCCTATCAGACCTTGTTTCGCAATCCGCTGGTCTCCCCCGACATTCTCGGCGTTGCCGCCGGCGCGGGGCTCGGCGCCGTGCTCGGAATTCTGCTGTCGCTGCCGGTGATGGGAATCCAGGCGCTGGCCTTCGTGGTCGGCCTCGCCACCGTCGCGCTGGTCTATCTGATCGCCGCAGCGCTGCGCGGTCACGACCGCACCCTGGTGCTCGTGCTGTCGGGCGTCGTCGTCGGCGCGCTCGCCGGCGCCTGCATCGCGCTGGTGAAGATCCTGGCCGATCCCTACGACCAGCTTCCGGCGATCACGTTCTGGCTGCTGGGCAGCCTCGCCGGAATCAAGCTCAACGATCTCGTCGTGGTCGCGCCGCTGGTGTTGATTGGTGTGGTTCCCATGGTGCTGCTGCGGTGGCGCATCGGCGTGCTCTCGCTCGGCGACGATGAGGCGCGCGCGCTTGGGGTCGATGTGTCGCGCCTGCGGCCGTTGGTGATCGCGGCCGCAACGCTGATGACCGCCAGCGTCGTCGCGGTGTCCGGCGTGATCGGGTGGGTCGGCCTGATGATCCCGCACATCGCGCGCATGCTGGTCGGTCCGAACTTCGCCCGGCTGCTGCCGGCGGCGATGTTGCTCGGCGCGTCCTTCATGTTGCTGGTCGATGCGCTCGGCCGCAGCATCGGTCGGACCGAGACGCCGCTCGGCATCCTCACCGCCGTGCTTGGCGCACCGTTCTTCCTGTGGCTGCTCGCGCGTAGCCGAAAAACGTGGGACTAGGGACCCATGCGGTTGCAGGCGCAAGACCTCTCGATCGGCTACCCGGGCCATGTCGTCGGGCGCGACATCTCGCTGGCGCTCGGACCCGGCGAGGTGCTGTGCCTGCTCGGACCGAACGGAGCGGGCAAGACCACGCTGTTTCGCACCCTGCTGGGTTTGCTGCCCCCGCTCGGAGGCGCGGTGATCCTTGGCGAGGATCGTCTCGACAGTCTGCGCCCGGCGGAGATCGCCCAGCGCATGGCCTATGTGCCGCAAGCGCACGTGACCGAGTTTTCCTACAGCGTGCACGACGTCGTTTTGATGGGTCGCATCGCCAAGCTCAGCGCGTTTGCGAGCCCCGGCGCCGGCGACGAACGGATCGCGCAGGAGAAACTCGACCACCTCGGCATCGGTGAATTGACGTCACTTGACTATACGCGGATCTCGGGCGGCCAGCGGCAGCTGACGCTGATCGCCCGAGCGCTCGCCCAGGAGGCGCCGATTCTGGTGCTGGACGAACCGACGGCGAGCCTTGATTTCGGCAACCAGGCCATGGTTCTTGCGCAGATCCGCACGCTGGCGGCGGCAGGCTATGGCATCGTGCTGTCGACCCACGATCCCGATCACGCGCTGCTGGTCGCAACGCGCGTGGCGATCATTGCCGACGGCGGGCTGCGCGCGCTTGGTACGCCGGAGGAGGTGGTGACGGCCGAAATGCTGTCGGCGATCTACCGCACCGACGTGCGGGTGGAGGAAACGGCATCGGGGCGCCGCGTGTGCGTGCCGGGGTGGGGGGCGGGCGTGTCGACGCCGATGA
>Ga0265342_10000138_pt1 | contig 81937 bp, 63 predicted proteins | sample 4CB327metaG_FD_203125 | JGI IMG/M metagenome (GOLD analysis project Ga0265342, IMG submission 203125) | Rhizosphere microbial communities from Carex aquatilis grown in University of Washington, Seatle, WA, United States - 4-CB3-27 metaG | ecosystem: Host-associated > Plants > Roots >...
CAAGATTGTAACCGACTTCGACCTTTATGATCTGGCCGCCAAAGGTGATAAGTCGAGAGATGTACACCTGTCAGCCGGAGACGTGATTTTCATCTCGCCAATTGGGCCGCAGGTGGCAATCAGTGGCGATGTCAACGACCCGGGTATTTTCGAAATCAAAGGAGACACTTCTGTTGGAGAGGCGCTGCAGAATGCCGGCGGCATGACGAGTCTGGCGAGCGCTGAACGTGCCGTAGTGGAACGGATCGAAAACCACAGCAGCCGTACGGTAGAAGAATTCGCGTTGGACTCTCAAGGACAGGCTCGCGTCCTGAGAGACGGCGACCTAATTCGCGTATTTCCTCTTTCGCCCAAATTCCAAAATGCAGTAACACTGCGCGGCAACGTTGCCGTTCCAGGGCTTTATCCCTGGAAAGAAGGAATGCGGATCTCGGACCTGATTCCTTCACGCAGTGTCTTAATCACACGTGATTATTGGAATCGACAAAACCATTTGATTCAGCCCATCCCGCAGCGTCCCTTTGCCGGCACTCGAATGAACCGGCTCAACGGGGAGCAGGAGAATATGCCTGGCAGCCAACAGCCGGATCCCAACGTCAATCAGCGTTTCGACGCCATTGGGAATCCGCGCAATGGGTCATCCGGCGAGCGCGGTTCCGAAGATCAAGCGCGCCAAGATCTGGATACGTCTTCATATCAAGACAGACCCGGTAACCAGCAGCGCACTGATCAACGCGATGCGAGCGGAGATACGGGTTTCCAGGCAGTTTCATCGATTGGAAAGAACAGTGCCGAGATCAACTGGGAGTATGCGCTGATCGAGCGGCTTGACGAGCGTGATCTGAGCACGCGATTGATTCCGTTTCGCCTTGCGAGTGCGATCGATGACCCGCATTCAGCTGGTAACCAGCTCCTGAAGCCAGGAGATGTAGTAACAATCTTTTCGCGTGCCGATCTTGAACTGCCGATGGAAAAGCACGCCACGTTCGTGCGGGTCGGTGGGGAAGTGAATGCGCCGGGGATCTATCGGGCAAATCCGGGTGAAACGTTGAGAGATGTCGTCAAGATGGCAGGAGGACTTACGCAGCACTCCTACCTTTATGCTTCAATCTTTACGAGAGTTTCTACCCGTGTAGCGCAGGAATCGGAGTTGCGTCAGTCCACCGAACAAATGCAACGTGAACTCGTTTCCAAATTCGCAAATGCAACGCCGCAGCAGGGGCAGACGGCGAGTGACCAGCAAGCTCAACTTGCAATGCAGCAAGCCGCGTTGGCCAGACTATCGGCGATCAGGCCCACGGGGCGGGTTGTTCTGAGCATGAGTCCGGTCGCTCAGAGTATTTCTGAAATTCCGGACTTCCCGCTTGAAGACGGGGATGCGTTCTACGTTCCACCGCGTCTGAGCACCGTGCAGGTAGCCGGCGCAGTATACAACGCGAATGCTTTTAGATATCAGCCAAGTTCCCGATTAGTTTCATATCTAAATGCAGCTGGCGGTGCTACTCGGCAGGCAGATACGAAGCGCATGTTTGTCATTCGCGCAGATGGGTCAGTGCTCAGCCGTCAATCGCATAGCCAGCATACGCACGGCAAGTACGAGAATTTGAAGTTGCTACCGGGAGACGCGATCGTTGTGCCCGAGAAGCTCAGGGTGAACAGTGCGATGACCGAATTCCTGCAGTGGACGCAGATCACCTCCCAATTGGCGTTGACTGCAGCCGCTGTTAACGTTATCAAGTAAGAATTCGCTTCGGCGCCTCCCTTGGCTCTGCGCATGAAGTCTACAAGCAGAGTTTGAACTTCTTTCGGATACTTCGATTACCCGAATCGCGACGCAATCGCCAGTCGCGTGGGTTTGATAATTGGCAAGGCAAATCTATGAATCCACAAATCATCAGCGAACCGGAAGCCCGTGCTGCGTATGTCGATACCATGGGGGAGACCCCTGCGGTCGGCAACGGTGCGAGCCCAGAACCAACCATGACCGACACGCTGATCCTTTTCGCACGCAACAAGCGGCTGATTGCAGTTACAACCGTAATTACGACCGTGATTGGAATCGTGATCAGCCTGCTCCTGCCGGTCCGATACACCGCCACTACGCAAATCATGACGCCGCAGCAAACAGAGTCCGCAGCGATGATGATGAGCCAGTTAGCGACCACCGCAGCAGGCTCGATGGCCGCTCTGGCAACCACCCAACTGGGCCTGAAGAATCCAAATGAAACCTACATCGGCATGCTCGGCTCGCGTCCTGTCGCCGACGCGATTATTCAGAAGTTCGACCTGATGAAGTTGTACCGCGCAAAAGATATGACCGCCGCGCGAAAAGAATTGGGTGCCTACACGAAAATAGCCTCCGAAAAGAGCGGCTTCATCTCCTTATCCGTGACAGATAAAGACAAAGTGCGCGCCGCCGATTTGGCGAACGCTTATATGGATCAACTACGTAACCTTACGCAATCCATGGCGGCGGCAGAAGCGTCGCAGCGGCGACAGTTCTATGAAGGGCAACTTAAAGAGGCAAAAGAAGACCTAGTCGCGGCGGCAGCCTCATTTCAGCGAGTTCAACAAACCAAGGGTGTGATTCAACCTGCGGATCAGGCAAAGGTAATCATTGAGAGTCTCGCAGCCCTGCGGGCGGAAATTACAGCAAAGAAAGTGGAGTTACAAGCGCTCCGCTCCTATTCGACCGATCGTAATCCGCAAGTGTCGCTTGCAGAAAATGAGTTAGCGTCACTTCAGACGGCTGAAGACCGGATGGAGCAGAAACAGCATAGCGGCGGTTTTTCCAATCTCGGATTGGGTGACGTTCCCAGTGCTGGTCTTGATTATCTCAACGCACAGCACGAGTTGCTTTACCGGCAAACGCTTTTCGACCTTTTGATCAAGCAGTATGATGCAGCCAAGCTGGACGAGTCCAAGGAAGCAACCGTCATCCACGTAGTCAGTCCCGCGGTTCCGCCGGACAGAAAGGCATCGCCGCATCGCACTGTGATGGTGCTTCTGTTCATGCTTTTTGGTCTTCTATGCGCATGTTCCTACGTATATACACGCGACTATGACCGGAGAAATCCGGCGATGACTAAATCAATAGCCAGACTCGCTGCTGCGCTTCGGGGCAAATAACGGAAATGCCAGATGCGCTTTCAACCGGAGCATTTAGTCGAGTTCGTCGCCGCCAATAATGCGCACACGAGATCAAGTTCTATCGATGGGCGCGGCCCAATTTGTCTCAGCGCTATTCGGCGTTGTCTACAGCATTCTCGCAGCAAGAGGACTGGGACCGGCTCCACGCGGTCAGCTGTTTGTCATCCAGGCCTATGCAGGCGTCGCGGCCTTGCTGGTTGGCCTCAGCACATCCACGATCATGACTGTGCAACTGAGCCGCGAGCAGTTCGATTTCGCTGAGGTCCATACTGCTGCCCTGCTACAGAGTCTTTTGTTCGGGGGAATCGGGGGGGGGGGCACCCTCTGGCTTTATCTATATACAACGCATCTGACCGGGCCGTCATTCGGCATGCTTGCCGCCTACTTTCTTTCCATGCCCGCGCTCATTTACAAGGCTAACTGGAGCGGTCTGTTTCTGGGCATAAGGCGCGTTGGAGTCATAAGCATCGTAACCGTACTGGACGCTTTCCTTATGTCAGTCGGCGCGGTAGTGACCCTCTTCGTGTTGCGTGCCGGGCTTGACGGCATGCTGCTCATGATGACGCTGGAGACTGCGGTCATAGCCGCGATTGGCGTTTATCTCTCCTTCAAGCAAGACCGGCGATGGTGGCGATGGTCGACCAAGTGCAATGTTGACCTGTTGCAGCGAGGTTGGAAGCAGCACGTCGCAACCACGGTCACTCAACTTTACTATCGAGCTGACGCATTCATCCTGGCACACTTTCTATCGCCGGCAAGCCTGGGCGAATACGCAGTTGCCAGAGGACTTTCGGATCGGATCACGCTGGCATTTACGCCCTTCGCCCAAGTGATGTTTCCACATATATCGTCAGACGACGCAGAGCGTTCCAGAAAATTCACGCAGGCTACATTCCGGCAGCTTGCAGGGCTGGGAATTCTGTTAGCGACTCTCATGATCGTATTTTTGCCATGGTTCATTCCGCTCCTGTACGGCAACGCGTACGGGGGAGCCATACTGCTTGCCCAGATCCTCTGCGTCGCTCTTATTGTCCGCGCAATAACAGTGCCACTCGAGCTCTGGTTCGTCGGTGGCCTTCTGCGCCCGGGATTCAATGCTTTGACCAGCATCTTCATGCTGGTCGTGGTTGTACCGCTTGGCATCTTCTTCACGATGCATTGGGCTGCAGTGGGAATGGCGGTTGCCCTGCTCATTTCGCTCATCGCTACGATGGCGCTTACCATTTGGCTGGCGAACGCGAACGATCTGCGATTGCGGCGGCTCCTCCCTGCAACGTCCGACCTGATGCAGGTGGTTGCCGAGATAAAGAATTTCCGGATAAGTTCTTAGATAAGGCTCGGTAGAGTGCATTGGTCAAGCTGCCAGCACGCGCAGAAGTTATGCGCTTCGTTGCGCAGGAATTTGATAGTCGAGAGCGCCCAATATCTAGCCACGTTGTGGGGACCATTCGAAGCATCGGGAGATCAGTTTATGGCCATAGAGTTCGTTACGTGGAAACAATTGCAGCGCAAACTGGGGTCGATAATCGAAAGAGCGCATGTAGTACTTGATATCGGCTGCGGAATACATCCGCAAAAAATAGTGCTGGCGGACGTACATATCTGCGTGGAGCCGTTTCCCGAGTACAGCACCTACCTTCTCAATGGCCAGCACGATCGCAACTATGCCGTGCTCAACTGTGGTTGGCGTGAGGCCGTCAAGGTGTTCGCTTCTGCTTCGGTCGATTCGATATTTCTGGTCGATGTAATCGAGCACCTTGAAAAGGAAGATGCCCGGGAGTTGTTGCAGCTGACCATTCCTCTCGCCCGTCGGCAGGTTGTGATCATTACGCCATACGGTTTCATGCCCCAGCATCACGAGGATGGACGCGACATCTGGGGACTTAATGGTGGGTCTTGGCAGGAGCACCTGTCAGGATGGGATGAAACGGACTTCGATGAACGGTGGAATCTCTACGTCGTTCCAGATCACTACAAGACAGATAATCAAGGTAGGCCAATGGAGAAGTGTTATGGATTTTTGCTCGCAGTCCTCAACGTGGGTGGACCGCGAATGAAGTATCGCGGGATGCGCATGCTCGCGGCCAACCTGATGAACAATACATACCAGCGGATGCTCTGGACGTATCGCTGGATCAGAGCCGGGATTCAGTCCGAATAACCTTCTGCAAGAGTTTAGATCAAGCCCTTGAATGCAATAGCGAGAGAACGCAGGTGCAATTCCGTGACGTCAAATGAATCTCTAGCAGGCTTCGCCGAAATCGCTCCGGGGTTAGTTGTAAATAATCAGATCTCCTTAGGAGACACTCGAATAATTATTCTCCTGCTTCTTCTATTCGTAGGGTGCCTGAATGTCCTGTCAATGGCCGCGCTCACTGTGAGTTTGGGTGGGTTTTCGGCAATCCTTTTGTACTTAGGCCTTCGTGATCTACGGCTTCTATTGCTGATTCTTATAGCCCTCGTACCCGTGCAATCAAGCATACTTGGATTTGGCCCGGTGTTCGGCTTCGAGTTGACGTTTAACAGGATTGTCCTGCCGATCGCGGTAGCGCTTTTTGTGACGAAGCGTTCCAATTACCAGCGATCCTCCGATCGCCGCGAGCCCCTGCTCTACATTCTTTCTGGGATGTTCGTGCTCAGTGTCCTCACCGATTTGCTCGGTGACGGGGCATTTTTGGCGGGCGCACAACGTACGTTTTCTGAAAGCGTTGAAGTGGTGCTATTCGCGTATATTTGTTACCGGGTCTTCGGTCGGTTTGGACTGGGAGCTCCTGTTTCGGCATTTGCAATCGGGGGAATCACCTTATGCGTCAGTACGGTTATTGAGCGAACAACCGGGCTGAACCTTCTGTTTCGATTTCCTGTCGCAGATGACATGAACCTGACCCTGCAGAATGCTGCGCTCACCCTTGATCGGGCTGACGTCTTGCGGGTACGTGGGTCGTTTTTGAATCCCGTCTATCTTTCCGGCTTTTTGCCATTGCTGATGTTTGCGGGTGCATATCTATTACTGGTGCAAAGACGACGTTACCTCGGAGGCGCACTGCTTTTGCTGGTACCCTTGACGGCCTATTTATCAATATCTAGGACCGCTGTCTATTCGCTGGCAATATTCGGCATGCCGATTGCGTCGTCCCAACTAAAGCGTATGGGCGTCAAACGCAGCTTCAAGATTGCGTTTGCAGTAGTCCTCCTGACAGCAGTTTTCTACGCTATATTTCAGGAAGATTTTCAGCGTGCATTCGCGCTTGCTTTCAATCCCAACGAGGAGAGTGTGGGGGGGAGTTCAACGGGACAAAGACTTGAACTGATCACGACAGGTATTCCGTTCGTTCTTGCCCTGAACCCATTTGGCGCCGGCGTTGACCAGGCAAAAACAATAAGCCTTTTACTTGGACCGGATATCGCTAACTTTTTTGTTGGTTACTCCATAGCTCGCGGGGTGATTTGGGTTGGGGCGTTCTGTAGCGTTCTTGCATACATGATGTGGCGCCTGCTGCGCGCGAGAGATCCCGTGTCGAGGATGCTGTTTTGGCTTACTCTGAGTATTTCTGTAACGTATCTGAGCTACGCGGAATACTGGATATCTTTTCCGATGCTCCTTGTGTTCGTGCTTATCCATGCCAAGCCTGGCGCGGTGTCACATCAAACCGCAGTACTTCCTGCAAGGACGGTGCTCGTTGAAGGCTGAACCGTTTCCTCCAATGGCAATGAACGGCGCCAGTGGACGGATCCTCGTGATCGCTGAGAATCAAGTTCGTGAATGCGGCGGGTCGGAGCTGTTTGTCCGCTTAACTGAGTTTCGTTCACGTCCGGGGTTTATGGAAGTACTCAAGTCGACTCACAGAACGGCAGGCACCAACTTCCTCGTGCGCATCTGGCGAAGTCGAATCGTGCGTTATATCAAAAACCGCTCACGGATGGTCGCGGCGGTTTACGTCCCGCTTATATATAGTTTGCTGGCACAACGACTGGAACGCGAACTCTATCAAAAATATCGAGACTCGCAGGTCGACGGCGTCTGGTGTCCCTCCAACGAACTCATCCCGATGGTGGCGCGGTCAGTGGCAAAGCAGTTGCGCTGTCCGCTTCACGTATCGGTCTTCGATCTTCCTTACACATTTAGCCTGCAGGAACCGGAACTTCGTGCAATCAGAGCTGGTTTCGAAAAGTGGGCGAAAGAAGCTGGCTCTCTTGATTTCGCATCTCCAGGAATGTCGGAATACTTCCGCCGATTTCGTGCCAGTAGTTCAGAGCGCGACATTGCCATATGGTCCTCGGCTGGGGTTGTACCGGAATCACAAACCCTGCATATTACACGACCTCGGATGAGTTCTATTGCCTTCTGCGGCTCCCTCCGCTTCTTCCGCGAGATGCGGGCCCTAAATGACGGACTTGCATTGTTAGAGCGCAATCATGGTCGGCGGATCATCCTGAAAGTTTTTTCCGGCAAGCGTCTGGCGATGTCGAACATCCAATACATGGGTTTCCTCACCGACCGTGTACAACTTGCGGCGGCCCTGGGCCAGTGCGACGTAGCGTACTCGCCGCTGTCAATCGACATCAAGGACCGAGAACTCGTGGAAACCTCGTTCCCTGGTAAAATGGCGACCTATTTGCAATCGAACATTCCGATCATCGCTCATGCTCCTTCATCGGCAACCAACTATCGATTCGTAACGGAACATCAGGTGGGGATCGGGATCGACACAAGGAATCCACAGGTCATCGCCGATCGGATCATCGAGTACGAAGCCGCGCATGAACTTCGCGAACGGCATGCCCGCAATTGTAATGAAGTGCTACGAGTGCAATTCGATCCGATAACGCGCAAGGAATATTTCTCACATCTATTTGAAAGCAGCCTGGAATACGCCCCGGCGAAAGACGCCCGATGACTCGTGTCCTGATCATTGGAGCAACCGGGATGCTTGGCCACAAGGCTTGGCAGGCGCTGAGCAGCGAATGTGAAGTACATGGCACCGTGCGTCGATTCGATGCCCGCTTGCGCATGACGGGTATCTATGACGAATCCAGGATTATCTGCGGCGTTGATGCTTGGGACATGAATTCTGTGCGCCGCGCCGTGGCGGAGACGAACCCCGACTGGGTTCTCAACTGTGTTGGAATCATCAAGCAGCTTGAAATTGTGCACGATGCGAAGCAGGCGATTTACATCAATGCATTGTTTCCTCACCTGCTTGGCGAGATTTGCGCTGAGAGCAATGCCCGCTTGATTCACATCAGCACTGACTGCGTCTTTACCGGTCGAAAAGGATGTTATCGAGAGATAGATAACTCTGACGCCGAAGATCAGTACGGCCGCACCAAGTTCCTTGGGGAGGTTTCCTCTCCAAGTTGTCTAACGTTGAGAACCTCGATTATCGGCCGCGATCTGTTCACGAACTATTCGCTGATCGATTGGTTTCTATCAAACGCAGGCAAGCGGGTGAAGGGATATTCCCGCGCAATATACTCGGGCCTTTCAACAGCGGCTCTTAGTCGTGAAATCCTTAGAATCATCTCGCATTACCCATCACTTCAGGGGCTGTATCAGGTATCTTCGGCTCCCATCACGAAATTTGAGCTTCTCCAGATGGTGAACAACGCTTTTCATTCGCAGGTCACGATCGATAAAGACGAAGACTTTGCCTGTGACCGCAGTATGCTTTCCGAGCGTTATTGGTGCGAGACTAACTGTCTTCCGCCGTCGTGGCAGGAAATGGTGACTGAGATGGCCGAGGATCCGACTGATTACGATACATTTCGACGGTTTAGGTCGTAATGTCAGGACCGGGCTGGGAAATCAGGGACTTGATTTCTGAAAGACTTAAAGATTTACAAGGAGTGAAGAAAATGGGGAGGAAGCTCACATGATTCTTTCGGAAAAATGTATTTTAATTACCGGCGGGACCGGGTCGCTTGGAAAGACCCTGGTGCGCCGAATACTTACAGGCGAGCTGGGACGCCCGCGGAAGATCATCATCTTTTCCAGGGACGAGGCGAAGCAGCATTTCATGCGACTGGAATACCAGCAGCGCACCGTGGCTACCGACGAGGTTATCTACCATAACTTCGATGAACTGGTTGAATTCCGAATTGGCGACGTGCGGGACTACTTCAGCATTGCGGGCGCGATGAAGGAGGCGGATATCGTCGTCAATGCCGCCGCACTTAAGCAAGTGCCGACCTGCGAATATTTTCCGTATGAGGCCGTTCAGACAAACATCACGGGCCCCGAGAACATCATCCGGGCTATCCGTCAGAACGGCTTGCATGTAAAAACTGTTGTAGGAGTCTCCACAGACAAGGCCTGCAAGCCCGTCAACGTGATGGGCATGACGAAGTCGCTTCAGGAGCGCATTTTCTTGAGCGCGAATATTAGCTGCCCGGAAACGCGCTTCATTTGCGTGAGGTATGGGAACGTGCTTGCGTCGCGAGGGTCCGTAATTCCTCTGTTTCACGAGCAGATCCGCACCGGTGGACCGGTGACGATAACCACTGAAGACATGACGCGTTTTCTTCTTAGCCTGGACGACGCCGTTGACGTCATCTTTGCTGCTGTCCGCGATGCCAGCCGTGGCCAGACTTTCGTTCCCCGCGCCCCATCGGCAAGGGTGATCGATATTGCGAAAGCCTTGATCGGGGAACGCAATATCCCAATCAGGGTGGTGGGAATCCGACCGGGAGAGAAGATTCACGAAATCCTAGTCTCTGAGGAAGAGGCGTTCAGAACATTCGAGCATGGCGATTACTATGCAATGGATTCGATTCTCCCGGAAATCGTGGGAGATAGAACCGGACAGCGGTGTTTAGTCGGCGAATACAGCTCGAGTCGCAGCGTGATGCCATCTGCGAAGCTCTTCAGTTTTCTCGATCACCACAAGCTCCTGATAGCGGACTCGATCGACCAACCCGCGGAGTTGCTCAGATGAAGATACTGACGATCCTAGGTACGCGGCCTGAGATCATACGGCTCAGTTTGATCATCAGAAAGCTGGATCGTTATTGTCAGCATGTTTTGGTTCATACCGGCCAGAACTTCGCCGCCAGCCTGAACGACATTTTCTTTAGCGAACTGAATGTACGCAAGCCCGACTACTGTCTCGGAGTCCGTGGCGAAACCTTCGGCGAACAAATCGGCAAACTGTTCATCGAAGTGGAAAAGGTTCTTATTGCAGAGCGGCCAGACAGGGTCTTGGTGCTGGGAGATACCAATTCTGGTCTGGCTGCGGTGGTCGCAACGCGGATGGGCATTCCCGTGTTTCATATGGAAGCGGGCAACCGCTGTTACGACAACCGGGTACCCGAGGAAGTGAACCGCAGAATTATCGATCACTCCAGCTCCGTACTGATGCCATACACTCGGCGCAGCGCGGAGAATTTAGTGAGGGAAGGAATTGAGCGCCGCCGCATTTATGTGACTGGCAATCCTATCCATGAAGTTCTTGATGCAAACAAGCAGAAGATTGCTCGGAGCGACGTATTGGCAAAACTGGGGCTAACCGCGAAACAGTATTTTGCCGTCACAATGCACCGCGCAGAAAACGTCGACATCGAAGGCAGGCTGCGAAACTTATTAGAAGGGCTGCGCTTGATTTGCCAAGAATACTCCCGGCCCGTAGTCTGCAGTCTCCATCCGAGAACGCGAAACAAGCTGCAGCATTTCGGTTTTGGAACACCGAGCGATGCTGGCATACGGTTTGTTGAACCGCTCGGTTTTACAGATTTTGTAGCCCTAGAGCAAAACGCTACTTGTGTGCTGACTGACAGTGGCACCGTGCAGGAAGAATGCTGCATATTCCGCGTCCCCAATGTAACCATCCGCGATGTCACCGAGAGACCCGAGACGATTGAAGCAGGCGCGAACATGCTGACGGGCATGGATCCCATGCTCATTGCCGCCAGCGTGCGAACTGTACTGCAGGAGCCTGCAGATTGGAAGCCGCCAGCAGGATACGTTGATGCCAACGTATCCAGCAAGGTTGTGAAGATAGCTCTCGGTTACGATTGGCGCGAGGATCACCGCTCCTGTTGATTCTGTTGCCGTGCGGGTTGACGAGGGACGGGCCAATTGTTCAACCCGGTCGGCAGTATTGAGACCGTTCGCCGATGAGCCGGAAGGCTCTTTAGTATTCGGATTTCAAAGTAACGTTGTAGGGTCCTACAAAGTCACGATATAGACGCTTCATAGACGCTCTAAGTGGAAAGCCTTCTCAAAGTCGCATTCATAGGCCACAGTTACGTCGAGTCTTCGGCGAGACAGAAACTGGCCTACCTTGCGCTGCACACAACGCTACGTTTGATCACTCCATCTTCCTATCCAACGCCCTTTGGCAAGTTTGAGGCCGATTTTGAGTTCAATCGCGAAGTTGCTCTCGACTTGTTTCCGATTCATTTTCTTAGCTTCGGTCCAACCTCAACGCGTTTTGTTCTTGCCAGCCGTGACTTCGGTTTCAGGAAGTACCAACCTGACATTATCCACGTGGAGAACGAGCAGCATAGCTGGATTCTGTACCAGACGCTTTTGTATCGAAAACTTTTCGCTCCAAACGCAAAGATGATTGTCTTTAGCTGGAACAATATCGCTGCTGAAGAGCAGGGCATGAAAGGGCGGGCTCTGGAACTCTTGGCAGCGCTGAATCGCAGGTCCGTGGACTTCTTTATTTGTGGGAATGAGGATGGAAAGGAGATCCTGCTGGCAAAGGGTATACCGGTCGAACGCGTCGAAGTGATTCCCCAATTCGGGGCAGATACTCAGATGTTCTATCAATACCCGCCAGATCGCCGTGCCGCAGCTCGTCAAAAGCTCGAGATCGCGCCGGAAGAATTCGCGATCGGATTTGTCGGCCGGTTTGTTGAGGAGAAGGGCGTTTTGGATCTTGTCGAAGCCGCGGCGCGACTTAATACACTTACGAAGCGATCGCCCTTGTTGGTTTTTTTGGGCCAGGGGCCGCTGGAGAGCCAGGTACGCGAACGCTGTGCGCAACTAGGGTTAAGACTGCTCATTCTTGCTTCCCGCAAAAACCACGAAGTCGCCGAAGCCATGAACTCCCTTGACGCCCTTGTTCTCCCTTCGCAGAGCAGGGCTTTCTGGAAGGAGCAGTTTGGCCGCGTATTGATCGAGGCTATGGCGTGCGGGATTCCGGTGATTGGATCCGACTCGGGGGAAATTCCGAACGTGATTGGCGATGCGGGATTGGTTTTCCACGAGGGTGACCGTGATGCGCTTAGCCGCTGTCTTCTTGTGTATTGCGAAGATGAAGACAAGCGGAGAGAGCTCGGTGAGCGAGGACGAGAGCGTGTTATGCGCAATTTCATCAATGAACGGCTTGCAGAGCGGACATTGGAGATTTATGAGCGGATCTCCAGATGATTTGTCGAAATGAGCGAATCCATAAATCACGATCGGCCAGTAATCAGGATTGAATTCTTATTGAAGCGTCACACGAGCGTTAGACATCGTCTGTGTTGTAAACGACAAAGAACGCCGAGAGGATAAGAACTTGTCGAGCGAGGCCCTGCAAATTCAAACAAGTAAAGCTGTTCTTGACTTTAAGTCTGGAGGACGCTTTCCTCTTAAGCGTCTTCGAGATGGCCGCGCCCTTGTGAATCTGGCTTGCGGAACGAGAACTCATTGGTCATGGAACAATCTCGATTTTTCGCCGTATGCGCGTTTGCGCAGGCATCCATACATTTGCGGTGCCCTCAGAACCCTTGGGTTCGTGACGGAAAACAGGTCAGGCATTCTGCGAAGCCTGGACCCCGACATCGTTGCCTGGGACCTCCGAAAAGGCATTCCTTACCCGAACGAGACATTTGACGCGGTTTATCATTCTCATTTTCTTGAGCACATTCCCAGGGACGCGGCCCGCGGTTTCTTAGCCGAATGCCGCCGCGTTCTGAAGCGGAACGCAGTCATTCGCATCGTCGTACCTGACCTCGAATTGTTGGCGGTGGAGTATCTTGCATCGGTCAAGGCTGTCGAACTCGGGGAGCCAAACAGGGATGAGAGATATACACGCGCCGTCTATGAGTTGTTCGACCAAATGGTACGCAAGGAGTTCACGGGCGACGCAACTCAGACCGGCTGGAAGGGACGGATTGAAAGGAGAATTCGAGGCAACGCTGCAAAAACCGGGGAATTACATAGATGGATGTACGATCGTGTATCCCTGACTGCACTGCTCGAGTCAGTTGGGTTCCGCCAGGTTTCAACGATGACCGCGTGCGATAGTCAGATAGGCGAGTGGGAGTCATTCCGCTTGGATGCTGGAGAAGACGGTACGTCGTACAAGCCGGAATCCCTCTATATAGAAGCGGTGAACTAAATGCAACAAGTACTTGAATCGTATCTAGATCCGCGATGAAGATCCTGTTTCTGAATCATAATGTCGCTTTCAAAGGAGGTACGTTTTTTCGCGCCTACCATTTTGCTCGACACTTGGTTAAGTTCGGCCACGAGGTTACGCTTTACACGATTTCACCTGATGCCCGCCTGAAAACCATGACCCGCGAAGTGGAGGGCATCCGGCTGGTAGAGACACCGGATTGGTTGTGGGGCATAGGCAGGACTGGATGGGATCTGTGGGACACTGCGGCACGCATTACTTCGGTTGCCGGCGAAAAATGGGATCTGGTGCATGCATTCGACTCGCGACCTGCAGTGATATTTCCAGCCTTGTTTGTACAGCGGCGGTTCGGCGCAAAGTTATTTATAGACTGGGCCGACTGGTGGGGGCGGGGCGGAACAAGTTCCGAGCGTAAGAGCTGGATACTCCGCTATGGCATGGGGCCAGTAGAGACTTTTTTTGAAGAACATTATCGCAATCGCGCCGATGGGACAACGGTAATCTCCCATGCACTTGCGCAAAGGGCCGAGTCCCTAGGGGTTCCGGGGGACAAGATACTTCTACTCCAAAACGGCTCCGATATTGAAGGAATCAAAGTGCTGGATCGGGCCACATCACGAGAGGAACTGGGAGTCGATACGAATGTGCGGCTGTTCGGATACCTGGGTACTGCGCATCACGCCGATGGCACTTTACTCCTTGACGCATTCGCAGAGATTCTCAAAAGGGATCCTCGAGCGCGACTGGTGTTGATTGGGAATAGCGCGATTCGGTTTCGAGAGCATCCGGTTGCCGGTTCAGTTATCGCTACGGGCTTCGTCGATGCGTTCACAATGAACAAATACCTCTGTGCATGCGAGCTGATGCTGCTGCCGATGCGCGATACGATTGCGAACCGCGGCCGATGGCCATCAAAGATCAACGATTATATGGCGGCTGGCCGCGCCGTTGTGACAATGCCGGTTGGCGAACTCGATGAGTTGTTCAAGCGAACGGAATTGGGACAGTTGGCCGGAGAGAACGCTATGTCCTTTGCTGACGCTGCACTTGATCTGCTGAACGATCCGAAGCGGCGGGCGCACTGCGAGCAAAGTGCACGCGAGGCCGCCGAACAGGTATTTGCGTGGCCGGCGTTGACGCGTCAACTTGAAGGCATTTATCGAGCTTCGCTTGAGCGGGACTTCAGTTCAGACGTGGCGATTGGCGAGAGAGTGTAGCGCTTCCTGAATGCATCTATGAAAATTCTGTATATCTACAACCTCTATCAGGGGCACGGCGGTGAGAATCTATGGATTGAGAGCGAGCCTGATCTATTCAGGGCCGGCGGACACGAAGTTATTGTCTACCGTCGCGATAATAGCGAAATCGAGCATTTTTCGCTGTTCAAGAAAGCGTCGCTTCTGTGGAATGCCGCGTGGTCAAAGGAATCGTACGAGGCGGTGCGCAGGTTGATTCAAATCGAACGCCCTGACGTAGCGCACGTCTACAACACCGTCCCACTGGTTACACCATCGGTCTACCACGCTTGTTATGAAGAACATGTTCCTGTCGTACAAAGCGTATATAACTACCGGCTACTCTGTCCGACTGGAACATTTGTTCGGGATGGGCGGGTTTGCGAAGAGTGTCTTGAGCATTCCGTCTGGCGCGGCGTGAGGTACGCATGCTATCGCGACTCGAGAGTTCAAACGGCCGCGATTGCGTGGACGCTCGCTTCGCATCGGCAGCGCGGTACCTGGAACAATACTATCGACCTGTACTTAACTCCAACGGAGTTTGTGAAAAGCAAACTGATCCAGGGTGGCTTCCCGGCTGAGAAGATTCGAGTAAAGCCAAATTGGCACGAACCTGATCCCGGGTTGCGGACGCAGGCGGATGGTTCAGTACTTTTCATTGGCCGATTGACCAGGGAAAAAGGAATAGAGACTGTCCTGGACACTTGGGCCCGCATGACCGATCCGCCCCTATTGCGCATTATCGGCGACGGCCCCCTCCGCGAGAGTGTTGCGCGTGCAATAACGGGACAAAGTGACAAGAGGATCGAGTACCTCGGCAACAGGCCCCACGAGGAAGTCATGGCAAAGCTCAAAGAGGCCAGTGTCTTTCTCCTCCCATGTGAGTGGTACGAAGGATTCCCACACACCATTCTGGAGGCATACGCATGCGGTGTGCCGATTCTCGCTAGCCGCATCGGCACATTGGCCGATGTAGTGCTGGATGGAAAGACCGGAGTCTTGTTTGAGCCTGGGAATACATCCGATCTGGCTGCAAAGCTTGGAGAGATGATGAGAGATCCTGACAAACTGCAGGCGATGGGCTTCGCGGGCCGCGCTGAATACGAGAACAAATACACCGGCAAGCAGATCTACGGACAACTCCTCGAAATCTATCAAGGTCTGATTGATTCGATGCCGAGGAACCCTAGAATCCGCGCCGCTCACTTTTGAGTCGATCATTGAGTCACGTTGTCGCGAGGAAGAATGCTTCTGAAAGATAGGATCGCGGTTGTTACAGGTGCCGGCCGAGGGATAGGTCAGGCAATTGCATATGCTCTAGCCGCTGAGGGCGCATCGGTTATTCTAGCGGCGCGAACATCCAGTGAACTCGAGGTGACCAAGGCCAAGATCCGTTCGATAAATGCGGAATGTCTGGCAATTCCGACCGATGTGGGCAAGGTCACGGACATCGACCGAATGGTCGAAGCTGGATTGCACGAATTCGGAAGAATCGATGTCCTAGTCAACAATGCCGGAATGCAGAGCCCCATTGGTCCGCTGGTCGAAAGCGACGAAGTTGCCTGGCTTGGGACATTACAAGTCAACCTGATGGGTCCGCTTCGCTGTATGCGGAGAGTTCTGCCCACGATGATTGAGCGCCGCTCGGGCAAGATCATTAACCTGTCCGGCGGCGGTGCAACATCTCCCAGGCCCAATTTCAGCGCATACGGTGTTTCGAAAGCAGCGCTCGTAAAACTGACTGAGACTGTTGCAGAAGAAGTTCGTGCATTCAATATTCAAGTAAACGCGATAGCTCCAGGTGCGGTTAACACGCGGATGCTTGAGGAAGTGCTCGATGCGGGCTCGGCGGCCGGTGAGGAACAAGAGTCCGCTCGCGCCCGGAAGATTAAGGGAGGATTTTCTCCAGATCTAGCGGCGCAACTCTCGGTCTTTCTTGCTTCCGAAGCATCTGGCTCGCTGACGGGAAAACTCATTTCAGCTCCTCATGATGAATGGCAAAAATGGAGCCCAGCAGAGTTGGCGTGGCTCAATGATTCACAGTGGCTTACATTGCGTCGCCTTGATTCGCACACATTGCGCCCGTTTCTTAACAAGTCATCAGAGTCCTAGGTGTCAAAGCTTCCTTCGGATGGGTGAGGGTTGATCGATGTCTAACGTCGTCATCAGTAGTTTTTCTTCGTCTCCTACAACTGCGACAGAAGACGCGAAGCACACTGCGGAGTTACATGCGCGGTCGAGAGGGCTGCGAGCCGGCCATTTTTCCGCAATCGCCGATTTCTGGCTCCTTGTTGGTATATGGTGGGCCCCACTTCAAATCCGTGCGATCTGGCAACACCCTTCTGTCAACCACATCTTCACGCTACTATCGCTTCTTACATTCGCTGTTTTGCCGCTGAATTTCAGCTTCGGACTGTATTCACGTTTGCGATTGCCCACAGGTATGCTGTTGCGCAAAAGTGCAGCTGGAGTTTTGATAATCCTGGCATCGGAGGCCGTAGCGGTTTGGATATCCCCGGGGCTCTGGTCCCCAGCGATCGCGATCGTTATCCTCGTATTTCTGCCCGCATCCTTGCTGATAAGGGCGATCCTTGCAAAGTGCTTCTGCTGGCAGCGGGCTCGGCCTCACAATGTTCAAAACGTAGTAATCGTCGGACACGACGCCCGATTTTGCGGTGTGCTCGCCGATAAAGTAGAGATGTATGAAGATCGATGCAATCGCATCGTTGCATTCTTCGGGATTGCGGAAAACACCTCCACCCTGGCAAAAGACAGTGCCCGTAGTTTTGAGAGCAACGACGGGCTAATCGAATACCTGACACATAATCCTGCCGATGTCGTCCTGTTTGCTGCAGCGCCCGAAGAGCTGCCGGATGTCGTGCGAACGATAGCATCGATATCGGAAATGGGTCTGACCTTAGGGGTGTTACCGCAATTCTACTCTGCCAATCTAATTGAGGAAATAGATCATGTGACGGTGTCTGTGGGTTTTGCCGGACTATCGATTATTCGAATACAGAGTGTCCACCAGGGCGCTTCCTATCTCTTCTTCAAGCGGTTGTTTGATATCATAGGCGCCGCTTCGGCGCTCTTGTTGCTATCTCCCGTTTTCCTGCTTATTACTGTTCTGGTCAAGATAACATCAAGAGGCCCGATCTTCTATCCTTGGAAGGTCCTTGGTAAGAACAGAAGGCCATTTGTCGGCTACAAGTTCCGTACCATGGTTCCTGACGCCGATAGAATAAAGAAACAGCTTATGCAGTTTAACGAAATGACCGGCCCCGTTTTCAAAATGCGCAACGATCCGCGCATCACTCCGGTTGGTCGTTGGTTGCGCAGATTCAGCCTAGATGAGCTTCCTCAACTCTATAGCGTGCTCAAGGGCGATATGAGCTTCGTTGGTCCGCGTCCGCCGTCCAAATCAGAATCGGACCGCTTCGAGTTTTGGCAACATAGAAAACTAAGTGTTAAGCCGGGCATAACCTGCCTTTGGCAAGTAAGTGGCCGGAGCGAGATCTCCGATTTTTCAGATTGGGCACGGCTGGATCTCCAATATATCTCAAGCGCCTCATTCGCACTTGACATGAAGATATTGCTGCGCACTTTGCCGGTTGTCCTAATCGGCCATGGGGCGTACTAAACAACCTCAACGACTAGCGGCACGGAGTTAATTTTGAAACCAACGGGAGTTTGTATCGTGGGCGCCGGGCGCATGGGCACCTTGCGCGCTCATTCGGCATCAACGGATCCACGATGTCTCGTAACGCATATCGTCGATACAAATGTCCCGCGCGCTGAACAACTTGCAATGAATTACGGGTGCACGTGGAGTGTTGACTGGGAATCTGCGATTCGCAATCCTGAAGTCGACGTTGTTGTCGTTTCAACAAGCCATCGTTTCCTGGCGCCAGTCACAATCTCTGCTGCGAAGCTCGGGAAGCACGTATTTTGCGAGAAGCCATTGGCATATGAGGTTAGTGAAGCGCAAGCGATCGTCGCATCAATTGAGGAGGCTCGCAATGATGGCCACGCGCCTAAGGTGCTCGTTGGATTCACCCTGCGGCATCACCCTGGCATAGCAAGGGCCCATCAGATGCTCAAGGAGGGCGCGATCGGTCAGCCTTACTATATTCGCGCTCATTATGGACATGGAGGACGGCCAGGCTACGACCGCGAGTGGCGGATGAACAGGGCCCTCGGAGGCGGAGGCGAATTGATGGACCAAGGGGTCCACCTGATCGACCTCAGTCGCTGGTTCCTCGGCGATTTCACCACTGTTGCCGGCAGCATTGGGACATATTTCTGGACAGGAAACTCCGATTCCGATGCCCCGGTGAAGGAAACATTTGCAGCAGCTGCCGATTCAGTTGAAGACAATGCCTTCATGCTCTTACGCACCAGTATTGGACAGACCGCTCTCTTGCATGCGAGCTGGACGCAGTGGAAGAACTCGTTCCAATTTGAAGTTTACGGACGTGAAGGGACACTCACGGTCAGCGGTCTGGGTGGCAGCTATGGGACCGAGAAGCTTACCTATGCGCGCAGAAGACCGGAAGGAGGCGAACCGGAGCTCACGGATGTTCCGATCCATGTGACAGGCAATGTTTGGGACCGGGAGTGGGATGCATTCATGGAACTGATACAGCCGTGCTCCTCTGTGCAGGCGAATTTCAGTGAGCCGGCGTCGGCGGCAGATGGATTGGAAGTGCTTAAGATCGTAGATCGCCTTTACGATTGTGCTTCAGGAATGACTCTTCCGGATGCAGTGATCAGTTATCGCCGATAATACTCATCGGCGACACCTTCAATCAGTTAGTAGCCAAATGAATCATCTAAGCGGGAGGGAAGAATAGAGATGCGAGTGAAACCATCAGTATTGATCACCGGTGTCGCAGGATTTGTTGGAAGCAACCTGGCGGACCGTTTAGTAAGGGAAGGTTATTCGGTCGCCGGTGTCGATGACCTGTCGGCGGGAATCTTGGAGCAGGTGCCCAAGGAAGTCGATTTCCATCGGGCAGATATTCGCTCAAAGGAGATGTCTTCCCTCCTTAAGGGCATTGATGTTGTCTTTCATTTCGCGGCAAAGAATTGCGTTTCCGATTGCCAGAATCATCCCTACGAAACCGCCGATGTGAACATTCTCGGGACTCTGAATATCTTCGACGCCGCTCGCGAGGCCGGTGTAGAACGGATTGTCTACGCTGAGTCTTCAGCTATCTACGAAGGCACCAAGACACTGCCCACTCCTGAGACGGATTTCACTCCGCAAACGTTCTACGCCATCACCAAAGCAGCCGATCATCTCTTTGCCAAAGCATATCAGAGGTTCTTTGGTATGAAGATGGTGGGTTTGCGCTACCTGAACGTATATGGGCCGCGTCAGGATTATCGAAGGGCCGTACCTCCGGTGATGAGTGCATTCATCATCAAGCTATTGACCGGTCAAACGCCGCTCATTTTCGGCGATGGTAACAAGCGACGAGACTTCATCCACGTGGATGACATTAATGATTTCCACGTCCTCTGCATTTCTAATGATGATGTCGTCAATCGTGTCTTTAACCTGGGCTGCGGAAAGAACCATACTGTTCGGGAAATCTACGACATGATTCGGGAGATCCTGAGTTCTGACGTCCAACCACGCTATCTTCCAGAAGTCGACGGCGAAGCGCCGGCGAATCTAGCCGACATATCACAAGCTCTCAGCGTCGGCTGGAAACCTCAGATCGAGTTGAAAGAGGGTTTGAAAGGAATGGTTGAGTATATCCGAACGGAAATCGCCGCTGGGAATATTTCCCCCTCTCCGGAATCAAGTGCCGGCAAAACCTCTGAGGTGTTTATCTAAAGGTTGATACCCATCGAGTTACCTCAAAGGGTCAAAGAAGCTGATCTTGACTTCTTGTGGATGGGCAATCCTGCGCATATTTAATCTCGAAGGACGACTTGACAGGCGCTACAATCGTGCTAGAACAAAGCTTCATACATTTTGATTGAATCAACTTTTACCCCGTCCTACTGCGAACATCACCAGTTTCGGGAGAGATACTGCGCCACCCCAGAGGCAGCGCTTAATCTCATAAGAATCAATGGTTTCCTGGAATTGCCCTGTGCCATTGGGCACCTAATATTTGATGGGAGGAAAGAATGATTGTCACCAGTACTCCATACCGAATCACCCTTGGCGGAGGTGGAACCGACCTTCCCTCGTTCTATCGAGAATACGGCGGGTTCGTTCTTGCGGTCGGCATCAACAAACACATGTTTCTGAATGTGAATACGCCGATTCTCGATGACCTTATTCGCGTGCGTTACACCAATACTGAAATCGTGTCACGTATTGATGAGGTTTCACACACGCTTGCGAGGGCGGCCCTCGAACATTTCGGGATTAAGAACGGGATTGAGATTGACTCAATCGCTGATATTCCCGCGGGAACAGGTCTCGGCTCATCAAGTTGTTACCTGGTGGGGCTGCTGAATGCTTTGCATGCCTTGACTCAGAAACCTGTCAGCCCTGAAAAGCTGGCTGAAGAAGCATGTCACATTGAATTGGACCTTTTGCAGAAGCCCATCGGCAAGCAGGACCAGTACATGGCGGCATTTGGCGGGCTTACAGTCCTGAACATCTCGAAGAACGGCAAGGTCCATGTTCAGTATTTGTCGCCATCGCCAGACGTTGTTGAAGAACTGGAAAACAACCTTCTCTTGTTCTATACAGGCGGAGTGCGCGACGCTACGGCGATTCTTCAACAGCAGGATGACGCCACTAAGAAGCACGATAGCGGCGTGATCAGCAGCCTGACGGCAATCAAGGATATAGGCATGGAAATTGCCTCAGTAATTGAAGCCGGCAACCTTCGACGCTTCGGCGAATTGATGGACATTCATTGGCAAACGAAGAAGCGTCTTTCCAAGGGAGTCTCAAATCCCAGTATCGATGCTTGGTACGAACTGGCCAAGCGTAACGGTGCGATCGGCGGAAAGATCACCGGAGCCGGAGGCGGTGGCTTTCTGATGTTGTATTGCGAGGAAGGGAAGTCGCGAGTGCGGGAAGCATTACGCCGCGCCGGGCTTCGCGAACTGAGCTTCCGCTTCGAGTTCGAAGGCAGCAAGGTAGTGCTGGATATCGTTTCGCGCGACGGTCGTTTGGCTCATATGCATCGTAGCAGGGAACGTGATAAGGCGAATCACTGGGTGGATTCCCTGGTTCCAAACCTCGGCGATTAGTTCTCCAGAATGAATAAGATTAACAGGTCATCACTCTGACGATGCGGAAGGCAGCGCTTCTCGACCGCGATGGAGTTATCAACTCCTACGTGTACAATCCTGACTTTGGCACCATCGACTCTCCCAGCTCACCGGATCAGTTTGAACTGCTTCCTGGAGTTGGAGATGCAGTTGCGAGACTCAATCGCCTCGGTTTGTTGGTTGTAGTTATCTCGAACCAGCCGGGAATCGCCAAGGGGAAATTCACTCCTGCACTACTTGATCGGGTTACTTCGAAGATGCGAGGCAGCATCGCAGAGCGCGGCGGCAAGCTCGATGCGATTTACTACTGCCTCCATCACCCTGAAGCTTCTTTGTCCGCTTACCGAATGCGATGTGAGTGCCGAAAGCCTCGCCCAGGACTCCTGTTGCGGGCTGCCCGAGAACTGCATATCGATCTGGAAAACGCCTACATGATCGGCGACGGGATTACCGATATCCAGGCCGGAATCGCTGCCGGCACCAAGACAATCTACGTCGGTCAGCGCAAGGAATACGTAATGGATGCATTTGAGAAGCACAGCATTCAGCCTGATTGCTATGTTCCGAGTCTCGAGGGCGCAGTTACGGTGATTGAAGAACAAATTAAAGAAGCTGAGATACTCGACCCTGCACAATAGCACATGCTGTCAATAAGCGGTCGATCGAGAGACCGGGCATATGAAGAAAGCTGAGGAAGTACAGATGACATACACGGAACAGTACCTAAGCGAAGCTGCTGAAATCGCGAAGCAACTGGATTGCGCAGCCATTGAGCTAGTAGTCGATTGCCTGGTTCAAACGCGCGAGCAAGGTGGACGGCTCTTTATTCTCGGTGTCGGCGGTGGCGCAGGACACGCTTCGCACGCGGTTTGCGATTTTCGCAAGATCGCGGGATTTGAAGCATATTCGCCCTCAGATAATGTCTCCGAACTTACCGCTCGTACCAACGACGAAGGTTGGGATACCACCTATGCCAATTGGCTGCTGGGTAGCCGCATCAACGCAAAAGATGCTGTCATGGTGCTCTCAGTTGGTGGCGGCGATGCGGAGCGCAACATCAGTGGCAATCTGGTGGCTGCCTTGAAATGCGCCAAGCAAGTGGGAGCGAAGGTATGCGGCGTGGTTGGCCGCAACGGCGGTTATACCGCACAAGTTGCTGACGCTTGCGTAATTGTTAAAGTTACGAATCCAGCGACCGTAACTCCACATACAGAGGCATTTCAGGCAGTTGTCTGGCATTTGCTGGCCACTCACCCCCGCCTTAAGATTGGCGAAATGAAGTGGGAAAGTGTCCGTTAGCTTTCTTTCCTCGAGGTTGGAAGCCAGAGTAATTCGCGCCTAGTATCAGCAAGGTTCGAGCTCAGAATTCGTCAATTTGAAGTCATTTCCAGGTATTACTTCAACAAAGCACTTAACAGTCTCCTGCATAGTGCATAGCTGCCCAGATGCCAAAGAGCAATCCAATCCGAAAAGCACTCATTCCTGTAGCTGGGCTTGGGACGCGAATGTTGCCGATTACAAAGGCAATGCCCAAGGAGATGCTGCCAATTGGTAAAGTTCCTCTAATCCAATATGCGATTGAAGAGATTGCCTCGAGCGGAATCAGGGAAATCATTCTTATTGTGGCTCCCGGCAAGAACACCGTACAGGAGTATTTCGAACGGGACACTCTCCTTGAGAACTTCCTGGAACATAAGGGGCGCTACCAAGACGCGGAATTGATTCGCAGCTTATCCCGAGGTACAGAAATCAGCATCGTGCAGCAGGACCAGCCATTAGGGCTCGGCCACGCGATCACTTGTGCCCGCGAGGTAATCGGCAATGAGCCATTTGCCGTGATACTTCCAGACGCATTCATAGCTAGTCAGCGCCCTTGTATCCGGCAACTTATCGATTGTTATGAGGTCACTCCTGGTTCGTATATCGCAACACGCGAGGTTGAACCTGCGGAGTATTCTCGGTTTGGAATCTTGAAGGTATCAGCGGTGGACGACTTCCCATACCATACCGGATGCTTCCGTGTGAACGGATTGGTAGAGAAGCCCACTCCTGCTTCTGCTCCTTCTCGATACGGAGTTTTCGGCAGATACTTACTTGAGCCTGCAATCTTCGACTATATCGATAGCACGCAATCTCAACTGGGTCACGAGATCCAACTGACGGACGCCTTGGATATGTTTTGCCACGCCTTCCCGGTGTATGCAGTTTGCTTTGAAGGCGAACATTTCGATGTCGGGAATGAGTTAGGGCTTCTGGAAGCTTCGGTGAAAATGGGCCTTGAGAGTCGCGAAATCGGAAACGAATTCCGCAGATTTCTGGAAAGGTTAGTTTGAGTGTCTGATTCTGCATTCGCAAAGTAGCCTAAAGGCCATTGAGTCATTAAGATTCCACCTGCAGTGCCACAAACAAGCGGACGAGAAGAATAGGTCACTACGGCGTCATTCGCGGCCGACGAAATCGCAGTCTCGTTGAAATCGCATAATCCCAGAGGTTGCAGGTGAACTGAAATCCGGTTCTATAAAATGGCCGCGAGGTTCCTTATTCGCGGTGTATCGAGTCCTCAAATCAGTTTGTTGAGGTCGTCGAGCGTGCAAGTCGAAGAATCCGCCGGTTTCATTTCTCGGTTACATTACCCTGTCCCCGAAGCTCCGCGTTGAATTGAGGATCTAGCCATGAATTATGTAGAGAACCTGAAAGTGAAGATTTTTGCTGATGGCGCCGATCGTGCAAGTATGTTGGCGCTTTATGCGAATCCCTTGATAAAGGGGTTCACAACCAACCCGACGCTCATGAGGAATGCGGGCGTTTGCGATTACGAGGAGTTTGCCCGTACACTTCTTTGCGATATACCCGATCGCCCAATCTCTTTCGAAGTGTTCGCGGATGACTTCGGCGAAATGGAATGGCAAGCGAAAGAAATTGCGTCATGGGGTGGCCAAGTGAACGTCAAGATTCCAGTGACGAACACGAAGGGTGAAAGCTCCGCGCCCTTGATAAGGCGACTGGCTAAGGCGGGAATTCGTCTCAATGTTACTGCTCTGATGACACTGGAACAAGTGCGGATGGTAGCGGACTGTCTCGCTGATGCCCCTCCTTCCTATGTCTCTCTTTTTGCTGGCAGGGTCGCGGATACGGGAGTCGACCCCGTTCCGATCATGTCTGAAGCAGTCAAAATCCTGAGCGAATATCCCAAGCTTGAGTTGATCTGGGCCAGCCCGCGCGAGATACTGAATATCTTTCAGGCGGATTCGATTGGTTGCCAAGTGATCACAGTCACGCACGATCTACTGAAGAAGCTTAAGATTGTCGGCCATAATCTTGAGGAGTATTCACTTGATACTGTAAAGATGTTTTTTAACGACGCGCAGGGCGCTGGGTATCGATTGATAAGAACAAATCAGGTTCCATGCGAGGTTTCGGTCACAGCCTTAAGCGACTAGAACTTGAATTTCACATGTGAATATGGCGGCTATGAACCTGACTAAATCCAAATCGCGGGATCATGTAGCGCTCTGGTTTGTTTTATTGATCCCGATACTTTTTCTTGCGGTTCAACCCCAGGTTAAAGCGCAACAGTCATCAGGCCCAGCGAATCGACTGGAAACAAACAGCCTCAATTCGGTCTGTGCATCTGCCGTCGTGGGTTCCCCATACATCCCCGTGGACAGTTGGATTTACCCGGCAGTAGCACGACTGTACGCAATGGGTTATGCAAGTGATGTCTATCTAGGGCTGCGTCCATGGACACGGACTAGCGTATCTCATATGTTGGAGATCAGCAGCGCTGAAATTCAAGACGCGGACATGTATGGAGATTCAACCGTGGGCGAAGCGCAGGATCTCTACGCAGCTCTTGCGCGGGAATTGAAGTTGGTTCCGCAAGATCGTTGTCCAATAGAAAACGTCCATGTGGACTTGGAATCGTCTTACTCAGCGGTTCGCGCGATCAGTGGAACTCCATTGCGAGATAGCTTCCATCTTGGATCAACCATCGTGAATGACTATGGCCGTCCATACGCCAACGGCGTCAATAATTATTCTGGGGCCAGTGGCTATGCTTCTGCGGATCGCTTTGTGCTGTATCTTCGTGGTGAGTTCCAGGTGTCCCCATCGTACACGGGATACTCACCGGCATTAGCAGCGACACTCGCCGGAATCGATGTAACGAACTTCTATTACACACCAGCCTGTTGGTCAAATGGTGGACCTTCCTGCACTCCCCTTCCCCTTAACCAGCAGCCTGCGATTCCGGCCGGACCGATTAAATTGGCCGCCCGTGGCCGGCTCCTTGAGGCATATGTCTCCGCTCAATACTTTAACCATGTAATCTCCTTCGGTAAGCAAGATTATTGGCAAGGCCCTGCTGAGGGCGGAGCCATGTCATATTCCAACAACGCTGAGAACATTTATTCTTTCCGCATCAACCGAATTGAACCACTGCGTATTCCACTTCTCTCCACACTGACCGGCCCATTTCGATACGAATTCATGATCGGTCCCCTCAAAGGGCACACGTATCCCATCGATCCGTGGGTACACATTGAAAAGATCAGTTTTCGCCCGAGCCAGAATGTCGAGATCGGTTTTGAGCGCACGGTGATATGGGGTGGTAAGGGACACGGCGCAATTAACCTCAAGAGCTTCCTCAGGGGGTTCTTCAGCGTTGCTTCTCCAGCGCCGGAGATCAAGAATAGCCCCCAGGACCCCGGGGCTCGTTTTGCCGCATTCGATTTTTCTTACCGGCTTCCGTTTCTTAGAAACTGGGTTACGCTTTATTCGGATTCCGAGGTGCACGACGACGTTTCTACCGTGGATGCGCCGCGACACGCAGCTTTTCGGCCGGGCGCGTATCTTTCGCACGTTCCAGGAATTCCGAAGTTGGATCTGCGAGTCGAAGCAGTCTCTACTGATCCAGCAAGTGCACGTATCAAAGCTGGAACGTTTATGTATTGGGAGGAGATGCAACGCAACGGCTATACAAATAGTGGTCAAATCTTCGGTGACTGGATAGGCCGCGAGGCAAAAGGTGGGCAAGGATGGGCCACATTTCACTTGAGTGGGAATGAATGGATTCGAGCCGGCTTGCGAACCCAAAAAGTTGAAAATGACTTCATCCCTGGCGGAACAACTCTCAACGATATTAATTTCCAGGTGGTCAAGCGCCTTGGCCACGATCTCGAATTAAAAGGCGACTTTGCCTTCGAGCACTATAAAGCGCCAATTTATTTGCCCGGCCAGCAGACGGTAACTGCGACAACATTTCAGCTCACCTGGTTTCCTGAACGCAAGGTCAGCTTTTAAAGAATAAACATCAAGGCTATGCTCTAAAGGCCTCGGCAATTGCCGAGGTCTTTATGTTTCGCGGGGATTATCATTGAATTGATGAGCTCACCTCAACTGGAAGAACTTACTCAGCAATTTGCAAGCGACAACTATGCCGGCATTTGCCCCGAGGCATGGGACGCGATGCAGGCAGCCAACCAGGGGCATGTTACTTCTTACGGCGAAGATCCCTGGACTTCGCGCGCAGCGGACGCGTTTCGCGAGTTGTTTGAAGTAGATTGCGAAGTCTACTTCGTCTTCAATGGTACTGCGGCCAATTCACTAGCGCTTGCTTCGCTCTGCCAGTCATATCACGGTGTCATCTGCGGCGATCAATCGCACGTTGAAACGGACGAGTGTGGCGCGCCTGAGTTCTTTTCAAACGGCTCAAAGATTCTCGTGACGCCCAGCGTTAATGGGAAGCTGACTCCATCATCAATTCGGGAACTTGCTACAAAGCGGCAGGATATTCACTATCCGAAACCGCGTGCAGTCACCATTACACAATCAACTGAAACGGGCCAGGTGTACTCGCTTGAAGAGTTAGGCGCGATTTCAGATGCGTGCAAGGAGCACGGGCTGTCGTTGCATATGGATGGTGCGCGCTTCGCGAACGCGTGCGCCAGTCTCGGACGTCGTCCATCGGAGATGACGTGGAGAAATGGCGTGGATGTTCTATGTTTTGGCGGAACGAAGAACGGTATGGCTGTGGGAGAAGCGGTTCTGTTTTTTGATAGAAAACTGGCTGTGGACTTTGATTACAGATGCAAGCAGGCCGGGCAACTGGCTTCCAAAATGCGCTTTCTTTCAGCTCCGTGGGTAGGTTTGCTTGAGAGCGGCGCATGGTTGCGCAATGCTGAGCATGCAAATCGATGCGCGCAATACTTTGCTCAACAGATCGCCAATCTTCCTTCGGTGCACCTGGCTGGGCCAGTGGAAGCTAATGCAGCATTTCTAGAAACGACAGAAGAAGTGCTGAATCGCATGCATGCGCGTGGCTGGAAATTTTATACATTCATCGGTGGTGCTGCGCGAATTATGTTTGCGTGGGATACCGATCTTGCGCGCGTTGATGCGTTTTGCCGTGACTTGAAGGAGTGCGCCGAACAAACCTGAACATCTGAATTTTTCTCATGGGAACTAACTCAGGCTGTTCCTTTTTGGAGCAATGGCTGAAGTGACTATTCGCTGAGATAAGTCTCGGAATCTTTAGACTTAGAGTACAACCCAGTTAATGTGTACTTCGGTAACTCCAATAACAAAGAGATTTCGTTTGCATTCTATGTTTTGAACGTCTATCGTAACCAATGGCGAGAGGTTAGACTCGCATTTCAAAGTGGTTACTCTGGTAAGAACAGATTGATCGCTTGTTCAGTGGAGATGATATGGGTGCGTCAGAGATTCTCGCGTCGGTTGATCGTGAGATTGCGCTTTTGAAACAGGTGCGCGCATTGCTGGTCGGAACGGCTGAAGGCGCCAACGCGGGTCCAAGAAAGAAACAGGCCAAGGCTTCAAAAGCAGCAGTAAAGCCGGCGAAAAAAGTGGCGGGTAAAAAGAAGAGGCACCTTTCACCTGAAGGCCGCAAGCGCATTGCCGAGGCAGTACGGCGCAGGTGGGAAGCGCAACGGAAAGCAAAATCTTCAAAATAAGAAGCTCTTCAGAAAACTCAAAAGGCGACACAGGTAACTCACCGGTACCGCCTTTTTTGTTTTGATGTTCTGCCCGCCTGAACCAGCCTCTATTGCAGCGGAGTTACCCACTGATTAGTGCGAGCCGATTCAAACACTGCCTCGATTACCGACATATTTCCAATTGAGTCTTCAAGCGAGACTGGCACTTCAGTTCCTTCGCGAACAGCTTTTGCAAATGCCTCGCCCTGCATGGTGTATTGATCGTCGGCCGGAAATATCTCGGTGGAAATGCCGCTGCCGCTCAAGTCTCCGCTGCTGTCGATGAAGAGGCGAGTGGGACGATCAGGCGGCGCATTGAACGGAATCTCCAATTCGATGCGCCCGCGTGATCCAAGGAAATGGATGCGCTGATACGGAATCAACTGCGTGCTGCACGTGAAGATGGAGTGTCCGCCGGCGAACTCGAGAATGGCAGAAGCCAGCCGATCGGTTCGAAATTGCGGATCGCGGTCGAGGCAAGCAACGACGCGCTGCGGTTGCTCGCCGAATGCGTATCGAGAAGCGTGAATCAGGTAACAGCCGATGTCGTAAACCCCGCCTCCCCCGCTCTCCACCTGATTGCGAATGTTCGTGGGGTCGACATTGTTATAACTAAAAAATCCGGTCACAGAGCGTAACTGTCCAATGCGGCCAGAATCCAGAAGTTCGCGCAGCCGAAGCCATTGGTGGAAGCTTCGGATCATGAAGGCTTCAGCAATCTTGACTCCGGTGCGAGCGCGCACTTCAAGAAGCGTCTTTGCTTCAGCCGCAGAGAGGCTGATGGGTTTTTCGCAGAGAACGTGCTTTCCGGCCTCCGCAGCCTTGATCGTCCAAGGCACGTGAAATTGGTTAGGCAGAGGATTGTAGATCGCATCGATATTCGGATCGGCGAGCAACTCTTCATAGGAACCGTAAACGGTGGGTATGTCGAGAGCGGCGGCTGCCTGTTTTGCTTTTGCAAGATCGCGCGATGCAATCGCGGTGACAGTGATATTTTGGCCCTGCTGCATTGCAGGAATCACTTTTTTAACGCCGATGTTGGCAGTGCTGAGTACTCCCCAGCGAAACTTGGCTGACATAGGAGAATGATACAGCCAAAAAATGGCAAGAGCACCAGTTCCTGCTAGTTGCTGGCGACAAGGTCAACCGCTTCGGCCGCCGTGGCTGCAACTAGCAAGAGCCGGCGGTTTTCAGATTTTAAAAACCCTGCAACAACGGTGGAATCGAGGAAAGTTAACAATCCATTCCAATAGGCGGCGGTATTGATGAGGATGCATGGTTTATTGTGCAACCCCAGCTGCGCCCAAGTAATAATTTCCATCAGCTCATCGAGTGTTCCGTAGCCCCCCGGCAAGATCAGAAAGGCGTCGGCTAACTCCACCATGCGCGCTTTGCGGTCGTGCATGGTGGGCACCAGTTCCAATGCAGTCAAGGCCGTGTGCGCAATCTCTTTGCCAGACAGGATCTCGGGCAGTACCCCGATGACTTCAGCCCCAGCGCTTAGCGCGGCATTCGCTACCGCCCCCATTAGCCCCACACTTGCGCCTCCATAAACAAGCCCATAGCCGGCATCGGCAATTGCATTGCCTAGTGCCGTTGCCTCGACGAGGAATGCCGGGTCGTTACCGCTCGCAGATCCACAGTAGACGGCAATGCGCATCTTCCGCCCTTTTGGAGGATTCATGGTGAATCCAGAATAGCGCAGCGGGAATAGGGGCGGCCCAAGCGCGTCCACAGGCATAAACGGTAAACTAGTCAAAGGACTCTTCCCGCCCGGACCCGATCGTGCAGTCGCTCCTCTCAAACTTGAATCCCGAACAGCGCGCCGCCGTTGAAACCACGGACGGCCCACTGCTCATTCTCGCCGGAGCCGGCTCAGGCAAAACGCGCGTGATCACCAGCCGCATTGCATGGCTGATTCAACAAAATGGCGTTGCTCCGGATTCCATTCTGGCTGTGACGTTTACCAACAAGGCCGCCAGTGAGATGGGCGAGCGGGTGGAGAGGCTACTGGAACATGGGAGCCTTGCCAAGCCGCTCATCGCAACGTTTCACTCGCTCTGTGTGCGGATTTTACGGCGCGATATCGAGGCCTTGAAGGTGGGCAAAGAAGGGCTCACGCGAACGTTTGCCATTTTCGACGAGAATGACCAGCAGGGAATTGTGAAGCAGATTATGCGGCGCATGGGGCTGGATACAAAACAGCTGACGCCGCGCACCGTGCTTGGACGCATCTCGTGGGCCAAGAATCACATGATCGATCCGCAGGAATATTACCTCGCGTCAAAAGACCCAAACAGCGAGCGGATCGCGCATATCTTCAAGGGCTACCAGGCAGAACTCATTAAAAACAACGCGCTGGATTTCGACGATCTGCTGCTTGAAGCTGCGCGATTGCTGAAAGTGTCGAGCGAAGTGCGAGAACGCTACCAGCGCCGATATCGCTACCTGCTGGTGGATGAATACCAGGACACCAACCGTCCTCAGTATGAGTTAATGAAGTTGCTCGCCGGCGAGGCCAAGAATGTGTGCGCGGTTGGCGATGAGGATCAGAGCATTTATTCGTGGCGCGGCGCCGACATCCGCAACATCCTGGAGTTCGAAAAGGATTTTCCGAACGCACGCATCATCCGGCTCGAACAGAATTATCGATCGACGCAGATCATTCTTGAAGCGGCCGGGGCCGTGGTTGCCAATAACATTCGTCGTAAAGGCAAACACCTGTGGACCGATCGGCAAGGCGGCTCGCTCATCGGTTATTACGAAGCGCCCGACGGTGAAAACGAGGCGTTGTTTATTGCTGATCGTATTCAGACATTTCTGCGCGAAGCTAATTCCTCTGAAAGCGATTCTGGCCGGGGGCCGCATTGCGCAGTGCTTTATAGAACAAATGCTCAGTCACGGCTGGTTGAAGAAGCGCTGCGCCGCTACAACATCAGCTATACGATGGTTGGTGGGTTCAGCTTTTACGACCGGGCCGAAATCAAAGATCTGCTTGGCTATCTGCGGCTCGTGCGTAATCCGCATGATTCGATGGCGCTGCAAAGAATAATCAATACGCCGGCTCGGGGTATAGGTAAAACAACACTTGAGACGCTGGAGAGGCTGGCGCTGGAAACCGGCGTGTCGACCTGGGATGCAATGGGTGCGGCAATTTCGAATCACCTGATCCAGGCGCGGGGGCTTGTCGCGCTTGAGCAGTTCCGGCAGGTGATTCTCGATGCGCAGGCCATGATGGATCCAGATTTTGCGGGCAAACTTGCTGGAGACGTAGCGCAGGACGAGGATGCGGATACAGGTTTTGAATTCGGATCTGCGATGGCAGGAGCCACGAATGAAGGAGCGGCGAGCAGCGACGACGAAAACGTCGATGCTGATACTGCGTTTGATTTTGGGGGCAATCCAGATCAGATTCCGCTGCTTGATGCTTCGAGTTTTTCGCCTTTCTCAGTCGAGCCTGTTCGACCGTTTTTGAGGATGCCCCAAAAAGCGGAGGAACCAGAGGCGGCGCCGGAGGAAGGCGAGTTAGAAGAAAAGCCTGCGTTCAGGACGCCTGGCGATGCCGCTACACTGCCGGAGTTGATTCGTTTCATTATCGATAGGACAGGCTATATCAAAGCACTTGAAGCGGAAGGCTCTCCTGAAGCTTTCAGTCGCATTGAGAACTTGAAGGAACTTGCGAATGCAGCGCACGATGCGGAAGTTCGCGGCGAAACTCTGGAGGAGTTCCTCGATCACGCCGCGCTTGCTTCTGACACTGACCAGTACGATCCAAACGCGCGTGTGACGATGATGACGCTGCACGCGGCGAAGGGTCTGGAATTTCCGCTGGTATTTTTGGCTGGTCTGGAAGAAGGCCTGTTTCCGCACTCGCGCACTCTGCAGAATCCCGAAGAGCTTGAAGAGGAGCGGCGGCTTTGCTACGTGGGCATGACGAGAGCCATGAATACGCTCATCCTTACGCGCGCGCACTATAGAAGACGCTATGGCAACGACGCGCCGGAGCTGAGCATTCCATCGCGGTTCCTTGAAGAAGTTCCGAACCAGCTGATTGAAAATCTTGGTGGGCGAAGTCCTGCGTGGTCGACGCCCGGTTACAACTCCGGTTATCGGCAAAATCGGAGTCGGGGCCAGGGCAGCGATTTCGATTCGCACTACAACTACGAAGATGAAAGCCAGGAAGTTTACAATCCGGCGGCCTCCAAGGGGTCTGGCGCGAGCAGCAGGGGGTCGGGATCAAAGCCTTTTGTGGCGTCGTGGATGAAGGCTGATGCATCGAAGCCAACGCCAAGAGGCGGTGCAGCGAAAGAAGGCGCCGAGCCCACAGAAGAATCCATCGACAACATTGCGCGCTTCTTCGGAGGCAAGCCGGGCGCGGGCAAACTGGTGCGTCCGTCGATCAATGTTCCGGAACCGCGAGGTGTAGTCGGATTCAAGAAGGGCGAGCGCGTGCGCCACTCGAAGTACGGGGAGGGCACGGTGCTGATGCGCGAAGGCGACGGCGATGATGCCAAGCTCACCGTGATGTTCAGCCGACACGGTTTGAAGAAGCTGATCGAGAAATTTGCGAATCTGGAAAAGTTTTAAGAGCAGCTCTTAGCTTTTCGCTGTCAGCATCAGCTTGTTCGTGGTGGGGTTATCCCTTAGCCAAATGGCCGTCTTTCAGGTGTACATATATGAGCACTTGAAGGGGCAAAATCCGGGTACATGGTTTCAGTGAAACTGTGAATTGCCTGGTGTGTGTTGTCTCAGGGCCGAAAAATTCGGACCTTCGCTTCAGTAATGAGGACCTGTCCGCAAGAAACAGGCTAGCCTTCGCCGGACGGCAAGAGGTTGCCTGTTTCTTGAGAAAAGTAGTTGATCCAAAGGTGGTTCTCTGGTGGGTCGGCTATTGCATTGCTGTTTACTACAAGGTAATTTCCGGTTTACCGGTTGTCGTTAGCACATAATATGTCCGGTGATTTTAGCAAGTGAAGTGTCCGCATAACGGGCGGCGAGGATGGAGCCATGCGCGAGAGCATGGCGATCTATCCGCAGACCGCAGCGGAGCGGGCGATGAAGTTGCAGGAAGTGTTGTTACGTGCCACATCGGGCAAGATCAAGTGGTGGCAGGCTGCTGAGTTGATCGGCATCAGCGAGCGGCAGATGCGGCGCTGGCGGAAGCGGCTCGAGGATGAGGGCCCTCAGGGATTACTGGACCGGCGACGGCGTAAGCCAAGCAGCAGGCGGGTAGCGAAGGAGCAGGCCTCAGAGGTTCTGAGCCTGTATCGGGACAAGTACTTCGATCTGAACGTGCGGCATTTCCACGAGAAGCTTGTCGAGGACCATCAGATCGGGTTGAGCTACACGTGGGTGAAGCAGGCGTTGCAGGCAGCCGGTCTGGTGAAGCGCAAGGCCAAGCGGGGCGTGCATCGCAAGCGTCGTGAGCGGCGTCCGCTGCCGGGGATGATGCTGCACATCGACGGCAGCGACCACCAGTGGTTTCAGGATGAGCGCCGGCACGACCTGATCGTGATCCTGGACGACGCGACCAGCGAGATCTACTATGCGCAGCTGGCGCCGGAAGAAACGACTGCCACAGTGATGACCGGGCTGCGTGCAGTGATTGAGAGGAAGGGGCTGTTCTGTTCGCTGTATTCCGACCGCGGAGCCCATTTCTGGTATACGCCGAAGAGCGGTGGCAAGGTCGACTACGAGCGTCCCACGCAGGTGGGCCGTGCGTGCCATGAAGGAACTGGGCGTGCATATGATCCCGTCCTACTCTCCGCAGGCGCGGGGCCGCTCGGAGCGCAACTTCTCCACTTGGCAAGGACGGTGCCGCAGGAGCTGCGCCTGCGCGGAATCAGAACTCTGGGTGAGGCCAACGAGTTTCTCAACCAGCACTACATCGCCGAGTTCAACCGCCGCTTCACGGTACCGGCAGCCGAGCGCGGAACGGCGTTCATCTCCTGCCGGCACAGGAACCTCGAAATGATTTTCACGCAACGATTCGAACGCACCGTTGATCGAGACAACACGGTGCGCTTTAACAACCTGGTCATGCAGATCGAGCGTGCCGAGTGGCGTCCTACTCTGGCTGGATGCAAGGCGATCATCCATCAGCATCTGGATGCCACTCTAACGCTCATGATCGCCGGACATCGCGTCGGACAATACAGCGCAAAAGGACAACTGTTGACGCCGCTGACCAAAAAACAAATCAAGGCCGTGGAAAAGACGTTAAGAGGAAAAGTCCAAAAGCAGACTTTCCCTCTTAACTTGCAAATCCCGCAAACTACGCGGGATTCGCACTTTACCACCGCCTCTACCGCGGCTGATGATTAACCATTCCGGACACTTCATTTGCTACAAAGAGCGGGCATTTCTACTTGCTAACGACATTTCCGGTTTGCCGGTTATGCGACCGGAACACAGACCGCCGGGCGAGAGTTCCAGAGCAAAGTACTCATACATGATCCGGGCGCAAGGTCCATCGGTCCGCCGCGAATGGAACCAAATTCTGCTTTCCCCGCCTCCTGCTGGACGTCATATTGTTGACGAAACTGAGCTCGAGGGCTAAGGACGAACTTATGGGCAAAACGTCGAGCGACCATCGCCGAATAGTATTTAACGAAGTAGCAGTCTGGGAGGCTCCGGTGATGGCAGACGACTTCTGCGCACGAATCTTATTGGCCGGCGCGCTTGTTGCCGCGGCGATCATGCCATTGGCGGCGCCCGGCCAAATGCCTCCGCCACCACCGCCGCCTCAGCCACCAACGGACCAGGCTCCCACATCAGCGCCAAGCAATTACCAACTTCTCATCGGCCCCGGGAAGTCATGCACCGGCTGAAGCGAAAGCAACTGGAACAGAAGGAGCCATGGATGAACCGACTCATGAAAGACGTTTTCTGGTCAATCTTGACAGATTCGTAGCATACTATCCGTGAAACGGATGGCGAGGTCCATTGCAACATGAAAACTAATTTATCCCGAAGGAATTTTCTCGGTGCTGCCAGCATGCTAGCTGGCACAACCATAGTGCACCCCGCGTGGGCCTCAGTTTTCAATACACATTCCAGCCGGGTCGCTATCGCAGTCTGCCCGGAGTACGACCGCCGGGTGACCGACGCTCTCTCCACCATGTTTGATCAGCTGGGCGGGCTCCAAAAGCTTGTGCAAGGCAAAACAGTCGCCATCAAGCTGAACTTGACTGGTCCCACCACTAACAAGCTGAACTCCCTTCCGAATGAAATGACCCATTGGGTGCATCCACAGGTTGTTGGTGCGCTTATTACATTACTCGGCAAAGCAGGCGCAAAGCGCATTCGCTTGTTGGAAAGCGCTCCTTTTGGAACAAAACCACTCGAAGAATTCATGGCCGCCGCCGGCTGGCGGCCCAAGGACTTTGAGCGCGCAGGCACGCGAGTCGAGTTTGAGAACACAAACTTTCTTGGCAGCGGTAAAGAGTACGCGAGGTTTATGGTGCCTGGCGGCGGACTGATGTACGCGGGTTACGATCTGAATCACTCGTATCGCGACACGGACGTCTTCGTCTCGCTTGCCAAGATGAAAGAACACCGGACTGCGGGCGTCACTCTTTCGATGAAGAATTGCTTCGGCATCACTCCTTGCACGATCTACAGTCACGAAGCTCCGGAAGACGGACCCAGTATCGTGCCCGTTGGATTTCGCGAACCCATGCACTCCGGCTCACGCGTCCCTCCCAAAAGCGCTCCTCAACCAGTGGCAGAATCAAAAGACCCCGGATTCCGTGTGCCGCGAATCGTAGCCGACATTGTTGCGGCAAGGCCAATTCATCTCGCCGTCATCGACGGAATCTACACAATAACTGGCGGTGAGCTGCCCGATCAAAATCGCAACTGGATCCACAAAGCTATCCACCCTGGGTTGCTTATCGCCGGTTTGAACTGCGTATCTACTGATGCGGTTGCCACTGCCGTTATGGGATTCGATCCGATGGTCGATCGCGGCACGCCTCCCTTCGAGAATTGCGACAGCACGCTTAAGCTTGCAGAACATCTCGGTGTGGGAACCCGTGACCTCTCGCGCATCGAGGTGACAGGTACGCCAATTGCAAAAGCGCGCTTTCGCTTTCCAACTTTGACGCAATTGACGACCTGACCGCTATTTGAACCGGGCGCGCCGACAACGTTGCATCGTTGCTTCCCGTCGCGAGCGCTGGTGCGTGAAGGCTGCTGCGTTTGCGGTGTTTCCGAACCTAAAGGCACAGCCGTTCTCTCAACAGGATTTCAGCAGCCTGAAGGCTGCTGCTCCCTCCGCATTTGCTGCATCGACACACATGGATTTCGATTTTGCTTGAGTCGGAAACTATGGGATGGCTTCCAGCTTCTTGATGTGGATGCTCGCTTGCGTTTCTGGGACTGTGCCGTCGTTGACCTGAACCTCTGTGGGTTTACCAAGAATGAGAATGCGCTGAACGGCTTTGCCGTGTCCCGGGACAACAATGCGTTGCGTAACGGAATTATTGTCGGATCTGACTGTGACGGGGACTTCGGCCGCAGGATAACCTGCATTTGAAATGTTCACAGCCACTAGCCAATTGCCTGTTCCTTGCGGGGCGGGAAATACCGTGTCGATGGAAAGATCGGGTAGGCCGTTGTCGGCATCAACCCAGTCATTGAAGAACCAGGAAAGATCGCGCCGGATGCTGGCCTGCTCCAATAGCTTCTCAAAAGTTCCTGGGCCCTGATCGTGAAGATATCCCTTGCTCGCATCTGCTGCCGGGTCGTAGGCACGGAGTGCGGCGGAGAGTGGTGCATCGCCAGCCAGATCGCGCAGCATCCAGAAAACGTAAGTTGCCTTGGTGCGGTAGTAGATGGGGTTGGTGGCAAGTGCCAAAGGCTGGCCGGCACTGATGCCTGGGCTTGCAGGTTCTGACAGGGCAAGAGCGGGACGGTTGGCCTCGAGTTCTTCAAGCGCACGCGTGCGGCCGCGTTGCCGTTCCACCCAGAGCGTCCCCATGAAGTGTGCAACGCCTTCGCTCAGCCATGCGCGCGGCGACTGCATCCACGCATGCGTGAGGGCGTGGGCAAGAATGTTCTGGAGCTGCTCTGGCGGAGCCTCATGAACTGAGGTTGCCAGCAGCGCGCCAGTCTCAAACGGAGCGTCATCGGCATCTGGCAAGTCGAGAATCACAAGTTGCGAACGGGGCTGCTGTCCCAGCCAGCCTTGCAGAAACGGCGTGACCACCGTGGTGGATGCTGTCCATGATTCCACCGCCGCTTCGTCAATTGGCAAGGTCCACAGTGTGGTGTTGGTCACGTTGTGCTGTGTGCGCGTTGCCACAAACAAACTGGGCGCCTCAAAACCCAATTTCGACTTTTCTACGCCCGCGGTTGCCACTCCCTCAACTTCAGGTTCTTTGCTGTCGGTGACTGTGAGGGAGGCAGGGTGGCCGTTGATCAGTGCGACATTCGGAGGTTGTCCGTGCGGATATTCCACGGTGAGATGCAAGCTGAACTGCGCGCCGGCGATACGCAGCTTGTGTTCGCCCATTTCGTCAAAGAGCCGCGCGCCGTCCCCCAGAATTACTGGAACGCTGGACACGGGATACCACACAACATTTCCAAAACCGCGTAATCCCGTGAAGGGAAGACTGATGCCGTCCCAGTCAGAATGCAGCGCCACGTCCTGAGGAGTTCCAATGGCAAGCAGGCGTTGAGCAGATTGCGCAATCGTGCCGGAATAAGTGACGTCTAACTGCAGGCTCTGGCCCGGTGCGAGCGAAGATTGCAGCGGCACCGCCGCTTCATGCAACTGCCCAGTGTGGTCGGCGTCGGAGTTGAGCGTGGCCACCTGAAAAGTTGCATCACGCCCAAGCACCCGAATGCGCTCCCAGTTGAGCGTCGAAGATAACTGCAACGGAATTCGAGCGAGCGGCGCCTTGCCGTCATTTCGAATTGTGATGAGAGTGCGCACAGCAATTGATTGCTCTGCAGGGTGAAGATGCACATCCATATCGAATGCAGTGAAGGTGATGGCCTGCCGCTCGGTGTCCTGTGCAACGGGGACTTTGGCAAGCGGTGGTGCGGCGGGTCCGGCCTGCGAGTTGGTTTCGCCGTTTTCATCGATTGAACGCGAGAAGATCACCTTGCCGCGCGGTTGCTGATCGGGGGCAGGTGTTGGTTGCTGCCCGGGAGGATTTGCATCCTTTGCAACGAGGTTGCTCACCGCGATAGCGGCAAGCGACACGGACAGAAGTACGGTCCGCGCGTGGAGAAACTTCATGAGCCGAGGCCTTTCTGTTTTCGTGCCGGAGCACCTTTTTGAGACGCAGAATGGCCGGGGAGGCGAGCGGCCGATGTAGCATTCCGGCGCTGCCGGTAAGCCTCATACAACACAACCGCGCCGGCTGCCGAAACGTTCAATGAGCTGACCCCGCCGGCCATGGGGATGCGCAGCAGGTGGTCGCAGGTGCGACGCACAAGATCGTGGAGGCCCGCGCCCTCGCTGCCGAGAACCAGAACGCAGTTGCCGGTGAAATCAAAACGGTCGTAGTCTGTTTCGCCTCGCTCATCCAGGCCGATGATCCAGAGATTTTGTCGCTTGAGCTCTTCAAGCGCGCGCACAAGGTTCACGACACGGGCAATGCGGAGATGCTCTGCCGCGCCAGCGCTGGCCTTTACGGCCACCGGGCTGATGGGTGCTGATCGGCGTTCGGTAAGCACAACGCCATCCACTCCAGCGCCATCGGCAACGCGAAGAAGTGCGCCGAGGTTCTGTGGATCTTCCACTCCGTCGAACGCCAGCAGCAGTCGAGCCTGTGAAGCAGTCGCGGGAAGCGGCTCAAACAGATCTTCGATGGTCAGGAATTCCTGCGGGCGGACAAAAGCGACCACACCCTGATGCGCGGGCGTCTTGGCCACGACGGTGAGTTGTTCGCGGCTTTCCTGCCGAACGCGAACGCCCGCCTCGCGGCAGCGCGCTACAAGCTTTTCAAGCCGTGCATCGTGACGCTCGTTTGACACTAATACGTGATCAAAGCGGCGGCGTCCGGCTTTCAGTGCCTCTTCAACCGGATGCAGGCCATACAAGACTTCCATGAAGGATAGTGTAGAAGATTGCGGTCGCGTCACGGGATGTCGGAGGGTTGGCGCGACGCTGGAATGGCCTTCTTCTTTCCGGTTGATCGCACGCTTGCACTCCATGCATACTTGGCTTGACTACTCGCCATGAGCAAGCCCGTTGCAAAGACGTTTACCGCCTTGTTGGAGGCGGACGGAACCCAGTTACGCTGGGTAATTGCGCGCGTTCCGTTTGATATCGCCAAGGTGTGGCCTGAACGGCGCGGCAGGAGTGTGCGCGGCGATATCGAGGGCTTTCCATTTCGCACCTCTCTGTTCCCCGATCCGCATGGAAAGGGGCAGATTTTGCTGGTAAATAAAAAAATGCAGGCAGGTGCGCAAGCCCGAGTGGGAAACAAGGTTCGCATACGCATGGAACCAGATATGGAAGAACGGTCGACCCTCATCCCATTGGAATTGGCAGCAATCCTGAAGTGCAACCGCGGGCTGCGGAAGTGGTTCGACGCCCTGAGCCCGTCCATGCGCAGAGAGATTGGCAAATGGGTTGACGATGCGAAAGGCGCCGAAGTGCGGCAGAAACGCGCCGAGAAGATTGCCGAGCGCATGCTGCTGGCAATGGAAGGCGAGCAACAACCACCGCCGATTTTGCGCCGGATTTTTCAGCGCGAGCCCAAAGCAGAAGCAGGCTGGAATCTACTTACACCCACTCAACGGCGCAATCAGTTGCTCGGTATCTTCTATTACGAAACAGTGGAAGCGCGCGAGCGCCGGGCCCAGAAAGCAATTGACCTTGCGCTCGGGGCATTCGAGAAGAGCCGCAAGAGCAAGTCCCGGGCAGGCCGCTGATTCCGAAATACTTGCCACTCAGGAAATCTCTTTCTTTTGCCATATAAATGCGCTTTTTCGGATCGCGACTGCACAATTTCCAGGGCACTTTTACGGGCTTGTAACATCTGGGCCGTCGTTACAATTCTTTACGTTATTCATGTTTTGTGCGGGTTTGTTTTGTCGTCTAATTAGGGAGTGATGAGTGCTCAGTCCATACCGTCCTTATCCGCAATATTTTTTCCAGGTGCAGTCGCATCTGCCGACGACCAGCTTCGCAAAGAGAATCTCGCAATATCTGCTGGACTCAAGCGCCAGGCTGCTGGCCTGCTGGATGAATTGATCGTTCGCTATCAGCACCGGCTGTTACGCTACCTTCTCTATCTAACGGGTAATCGCGAACAGGCAGAAGATCTGTTTCAGGAAGTGTGGATGCGCGTCCTGGTGCGTGGTTCGCAATATAACGGTCAGGCGCGTTTTGAAACCTGGCTGTTTACCATTGCGCGCAATCTGTTGATTGACCAGCGGCGGAAACGCACTATGAGCAGCCTGGATGAGCTGTTCGAAACCGGTGGCGATGACGACCGGCCCATGGCATTTGAAATTGCCGACGGAGAGCCCACTCCGTTCGATCAATTCGTCAACCTGGAAGACCGTGAACGTATTGCGGCCGCACTTTTGGAACTGGATACTCTCCACCGCGAAGTGCTGGTACTGCGATTCCATGAGGAACTTTCGCTCGACGAGATTGCCAAGGTGACAAAGGCGCCCCTTTCCACGGTAAAATCTAGACTTTACCGAGGATTGGCCATGATCAAGCCTATTTTGAAGCAGACTCAACCTCAGCTTTTGGAGGCTGTGTGAAATCTGGCGAGCTGGTTGAGAATTCGGCCAGCCGCGGAGCGCAGGGCAAAGAGGTTGATCGCGAATTGGTTTCGTCGCTTACGGGCGGCCAAGCCGGACGCGACCGTGATGTCGCCCACAAGACGCGCCGGGTAGTGCTCGCCTCTCTGGGCGTGATGCGGGACCAGAAAGCTGGTCGTAAACGTAGTCGTGCCTTAGCTTTAGCCTCAATCCTGCTAGTGATTGTTGTTCTGGGGCCATTCATTTGGCACGTTGCCGACGACCTGATCGGCGGCGAGTTTCTGAGTGATATTGCCACCCAAACCAGCCTCTGGGTTTGCATTCTTTGCGGCGCTTTATTGGCGGCAGCATTGATAGCTGGTTGGCGGCGCAAATAGGCTAGCTCTCGAATTAATTGTGTTTCAGACCCTCCAGACGCAACTTCCTCGATTCCTGTCTCGTCCACCTGAATAGAGTTAAGCTATTTTGAGATTTACTTGTGCCCCCAAAAATGGGCAGGATTAACATGCGCGATCCACAAGCTATTTCAATGAATGAAGACGAACGGCTGTTTCCCATCTGGTCGATCGTCGCGGCCAGCACTGCATTTCTGCTGGTGGAGTACTATTTCTGGATTGTTGCTCCCGGTCAGCGGCACCATCCGCCACCGGCGCTGGGCTTGCGGCTCTATTTCAATCTTTCCTGGGGTGTGGTGTCAGCACTGTACTTCCTGATGGTGGGTTATATCAGCAAGGATTCGCCGCGCCGGGGCATGAGCTCGCGCTTCTGGATGGTGGTCTGCTTTGTGATGCCGGCCGGTATTGGCGCGGTGCTTTACTTCCTGTTGCGGCAGCCTGAGGTTTCGCGTTGTCCGGCCTGCAGCACACATGTATTGAGCGACTTCCACTTTTGCCCGCAATGCAATTACCGTCTTACGGCCAACTGCGGCAACTGTTTCCGCACGGTGCGCGCCTCCGATCAATATTGCACGCGTTGCGGGCACGAACTCGAGAAGGATGAGATGCCCACTCGGCTACGCGTGCTGGGGGACTAACCTGCTGCTCAAGCCTACTGCGGCTACCTGAATGTCGGATTTTGTCGCTTGACGCGCTTACCCCCGCAGGGTGATTCGTGCGGTTCTCTACTACGGTGTAGCATTGACCCTGCCAGTCTGCCTCCCTACAATCGAAGCTTCGTATGTCCATTTCGGCGCTCATCATCGATGACGAACAGTTGGCTCGCGAGGAGTTGAAGTATCTGCTCGATTCTGTGGGCGACGTAGAGGTGGTAGGCCAGGGTGCCAATGGCATTGAAGCTGTCGAGCTGATCGAAGAGCACCATCCCGACCTTGTGTTTCTGGACGTGCAGATGCCGGGGCTCGACGGGTTCGCAGTCATTCAAAAACTGCTGGAGCGTAACCAGATCAAGTCTGCAAAGTCCGGCATTGCAGCAAACGAACAGGAGCCGCTGCCGCAGATTGTTTTTGCGACTGCGTACGATCAGTACGCTGTGCGCGCTTTTGACGTGAATGCGGTGGATTATGTGCTGAAGCCGTTCGATCGCAACCGCATTGTTCAGGCGGTGGATCGTGCAAAGAGCCGGATGGCAGGCGGCGTTGCAGGATCGGCGGCAGCGCAAACCGACTCCCCGATTGAATCGCAGCTTGAAGCGTTGTTAAGGCTGCTCAAGCGGCCGCAGGGTGGAGAAATTCCGCAGCAGCCAGCCAAGCTGGTGGTGCAGGCGCAAAGCAGGCTTTTGCTGGTAAGTCAGTCGGATGTTTGCTTTGCCGCAATCGATGACGGCATCATCCGCATTGTTACGCGCACATTTGAAGGGCAGTCAAAGTGCCGCACGCTTGAGGAATTGCAGGAGCAGCTCGACCCGGTCCACTTCTGGCGCGCTCATCGCGGTTACGTGGTGAACATCGACCATATTCGCGAAGTTGTGCCTTGGTTCAAATCGAGCTACCAGCTGCGCATGAACGATAAAGCGCAAACAGAAGTTCCGGTGAGTCGCACCCAGACCAAGCGACTGCGCGAGCTTTTCAATCTTTAGAGCCTGTAATTAAAGGGCTCTAGTCGTAGCGCTCAAAGACAATCTGCTTGCGGTGCCAGCCGTAGCCATTCAGCAGATCGCGCACTCCCGAGACCATGAAGTTGAGCCCGCAGATGTAGGCGTAAATATCGAAGCGCAGTTCTTTGGGCGGAATCGCAGGATCGACCGGCGGCTGCATGGTTGAGACGCCGAGTTGCGCCGCACGCTCCTGGATAATTCTGTCGATATGCACCTGCACGTGACCGCGCAGTCCGGTCCAGCTATCGAGTGCACGGCTGAGAGTGGGCAGGTAGTGGAAGTTGGGCTTGCGCGCAGCCAGCGCTTCAAACTCCTGCTGGTAGTAGATGTCAGTTTCGTGACGTGTTCCGTAGACCAGCCATATCTCCTTACCGTTGCTGCGGTCCGGGCCATCTTCAGGGAAGAGCCATTGCGTGTACCCGCGCATGGGTGCGACGCCGGTTCCAGTGGCGATCAGGATGGAATCAGTGATTGGCTCCTGAAGCACGAAGTGGCCGTGCGGACCATGAATCTGGATGGTGGCGCCGATGGGGAGATCGGGTAGATCGGCCAAGTGATTTGAGAAAAATCCCTCTTCAACTCGGTTGACGCAAAGCTCGAAGCAATTGTTCTTTGGAGCCGATGCAATGGAGTAGGCACGAGTCTGTTGTTTGCCATTATCGTCTGTGGCAACCGCCGAGACAAACTGACCCGGCTCGTACGGGAAGCTATCCATTCCGTCGATAACGAATTCGAAGTGGTAGCACTGAGCCACTTCAGAGATGCACTCTTTGCGTGCAAGTCGCGCGGTGTAAAGTTCGCGTACCAAGGCATTTCTCGCTTTGCAGGGAAGATGGGGCCGCAACTCCAGCTTAAGAACGATTATAGGATGCAGAGGTCAGGCAGAGCGATTGTTGCTATCGGCTGCAGTTCTCAATGGAAATCGTGAGATTGCAGTTCGAGAGCGGCATCGGAGAGGGCTGTCAGCCGGGTGGCCTTAATGTGGATCACGTTGTCCTGGTTCTGTAGCGGTCCCTCGACCAGCAGAAATTTGCTGCGAGTCACTACCAGGCGATCACGTTCATACAGATCGGGAGTGACGATGACGTTCGCGATTCCGGTCTCGTCTTCCATGGACATAAAGATGAAACCTTTTGCTGTGCCGGGCCGTTGCCGGGCAATGATGCATCCGGCGGCGCGCACCATATCACCGTGCTTATACGAATGCAGCTCCGCTGCCGAAAGAATGTTTTGCCGTCGAAGCTCCGCACGGCGATAAAACATGGGATGTTTGCCTACCGTCAGGCCAGTGCCTGCGTAATCCGCTACCAGGCGCTCCTCAACGCTCATTTGCGCCAGCGGCGGCACTTCATCCGCATTGCGCAGCCACTCGCTGTGTTGTTGCAGCAACGGCCCCTCAGGTTTGCCTGCACGCTCAATCTGCCACAGCGCATCGCGTCGATGCCGAATGCCGTCGAGCTGATTCAGCGCGCCTATCTGAGCCAGCTTTGTCAGTTCTCTGCGCGAGAGCGACGGAACCCGCAAAGCGAGATCTTCAGCAAAACGAAATGGTCCATTCTTTATTCGCTCTGCTGTGATGATGTCGGAATTCGACTTGCTCAAACCTTTTACATAACCAAGCCCGAGACGCACTGAGAGCGTGCCGTCTGACTCATGTTCGACTACGCACTGCCAATTAGAAATCTGAATGTCTATGGGTTTCACGCGCAGTCCGTGCCGCTGCGCATCTTTTACAAGCACTGCCGGCGCATAAAACCCCATGGGCTGATTGTTGAGTATGGCAGCCGTGAATGCAGCCAGATACTTTACCTTGAAATACGCAGATGCGTAGGCGAGCAATGCGAAACTGGCAGCATGCGATTCAGGGAATCCATACAGCGCAAACGAACTGATGTTCTGCACAATGGTGTCCTGTGTATCTGTATCAATGCCATTGGCGGCCATTCCTGCTCGCAGCTTGCCTTCAAGATTCTTCATCCGTTCCCACGAACGGCGCATGCCCACGGCGCGCCGCAACTCGTCTGCCTCTGCGCCGGTGAAGTTGGCAACCGTCATGGCGATGCGCAGTAACTGCTCCTGGAAAAGCGGAACGCCGAGAGTGCGCTCAAGTACCGGCTTGAGCGAGGGATGCGGATAGGTGACTGCCTCTTTATTTTGCCGCCGCCGCATGTAGGGGTGCATCATTTGTCCCACAATTGGACCGGGCCTGATGATGGCCACCTGCACGACAAGATCATAGAAGCGTTTTGGGTAATTACGCGGCAGCGAAGCCATTTGCGCGCGGCTTTCAACCTGGAACATTCCCACCGTGTCAGCCTTCTGCAGAGTTCGATACACTTCCTCATCTTCTGGTAGTTGCGCCAGGTCTGCTTGATCGCCGTAGTGCTGCGGAATCAGTTCGAGACAATCTTTAAGCACAGCCATCATTCCGAGCCCGAGCAGGTCGACCTTGATGATGCCGAGATCGGCGCAATCCTCCTTGTCCCACTGCACAACGGTGCGCCCAGGCATGGATGCGCGCTCCAGCGGCACCACGTGATTCAGTTGTCCTTGGCAAATCACCATTCCTCCGGAATGCTGTCCAAGATGCCGCGGCAGTTTCTGAATTCGCATTGACAGTTCGAGGTATTTTGCAATGCGCGGATGTCGAGTATCGAAGCCGGCATGCTGAAACGAATGCGCCATAGTGTCGGTGCTGCCGCGCCACTCCCACTGCCCGACGAGGCTCGACAAGCGTCCCAGCGTGTCTTCATCAAAGCCCAGGGCCTTACCCACTTCGCGCGCGGCTGATTTGCCGCGATAGGTTATGACATTCGCAGTCATGGCTGCGCCGAGCTCGCCATAACGCAGATACACAAACTGAATTGCCTGTTCGCGCTTGTCCTCTGATGGCAGATCGAGATCGATGTCCGGCCACTCGTTGCGGCTTTCACTCAGAAATCGCTCAAAGAGCAAGTCCATGCCGACGGGATCGACTGCGGTAATTTCGAGTGCGTAACAGACGGCCGAATTAGCCGCGCTGCCGCGTCCCTGCACCAGAATGTCGTTCTGTTTGCAGAATTGAATAATGTCCCAGACGATGAGGAAGTATCCTTCGAATCCGAGCTTGGCAATCAGGACCAGTTCGCGCTCCACCTGCTTTTTTGCACGCTCGAGCAAATCGCGATTTCTGGATCCGTAGCGGCGCTGCACCCCTTCAGCAACGCGCTTGCGCAGAAAACTTTCCATGGTTTCGCCTGCTGGGACGGGATAACGAGGAAACTGATAACCAAGATCGCTGAGCTCGAATTTCAAGCGCGAGGATAGTTCCAGAGTGTTCGAGAGTGCATCGGGAATGTCGCGAAACAACGCCTCCATTTCGCGCGCTGAGCGCAGGTGCCGTTGGCTGTTGAGTGAAAGCAGGCGCCCTGCATGGTCAAGTTCAACGTGATTGCGGATTGCAGTAAACAGATCCTGCACTTCGCGATCGTAAGCCGTCGCATAGCGTACTCCGTTGGTCGCGACGATTGGGAGGTTGAGTGTTTTGGCAATGCGTAGTGCCGCCTGATTTCTCCATTCTTCCTCGCGCTCCTGGTGGCGCTGCAATTCAACGTAGACATTTTGCTTTCCGAAAAGTTGCACAAGCCGCTCAACAGTCTCTCGGCCTGCAGCTTCACCACCGCGTACAAGTGCCGCTGCCAGCGGGCCATCATCTCCCCCGGTCATGCAGATGAGGCCGCGTGCATACTGGCTCAAATCGGCAATGTTTGCAGCGCCATCTCCTTTTGTTGATTCACGCATTTTGAATTGGGTAATTAGCTGGCATAGATTCTGGTAGCCCTCGCGCGATGCACATAGCAGTGGCAAGCGCGCAGGTGATTGGGAATATTGATGTGGCAGCCAGGCCGGCGGAGTCAGGCGCGATCCGAAAGTAGTAACTGATACTTCTGCGCCGATGTGCGCTCGAATTTTATTGCGTTGCGCGCTGGTGTGAAAACGCGCCGAGCCATAAACGCCATTATGGTCGAGCAGTGCCATGGCTGGCATTTCCAGCTCGGCAGCACGCTCAATCAAGTTCTCAGGATCGGATGCGGCCTGCAGAAAGGTGAACGCACTGGCGGAATGCAGCTCAATGTACTGCTCAGTCATAGAGTGCCGCCATCTGCCAGTCGTTTCGCAGGATATCGCGCACCGCACCGCAACAGAGCATGGCGCCAGCTTGTGCATAAGCTACAAGGTCCCATTGCTCGTATCCCCATAGCGACGGGTTCCACCAGTCTCCACTGCTCAGCCATGGGCCGTAGGCTCGTTCTACGGTGTATTTGCGATCACGAAAGAAGAATGATTTAGGCTTGCTGTCTTGAATCGTCACGGACATATTTTCTGCAGGACGAATCAGCCGCGTTGCGGGCCGCACAGTCAACGATGGGATCGCCTTCGCGTGAGTGGGAAGAACTTGAAACGGATACATATGAAACGCGTCTGGTGCGTGCGTATCGTTCAGCACTGCGCAGCCTGCATTCTCTTCGCCAACAATCGCACTGATGCGCGCCAGCGTTACGTCAAGACGCGACGGCTCAGGCAACTGCGGCGAAAACAATCCAAGCTGCACCTTGCTCGTGCTGCCAGGCTCAGCTGTCACCGTCGCTGCCAGGATCGCGGCTTGCGGCGGATGTGCCTCGAGATCAAGATGCAGGAGTTTGAGCCACAATAGCCTGTCAATACTGGGTAAAGCGGGCCTGACGGTACGAACATGTGTTGCACCGCCTTCGAGCTTTAGCGTGATGGTTACGGAAGCAAGAGCATATACACGCGCAGTCGCTCGCAGAATCAACTGCTCAAGCATGATATTCACAACGAAGAGCAACGCGTCCAGCATTTCGACAGGACTATCAAACTCCATATGCTCAGAGAGAGAGAAGGCTGGTTCGACTGATTGAAACATATGCGATCGTGTGCCGTGTGCCAACTCGTGCATGCGCTTGCCAGCCTGGCCAAGACGTGCAATCAGGCCCTTCAAAGGAAGATCCGCCAGTGCGCCAAGAGTACGAATACCCCACAACGAAAATGTTTCTGCCTGATCCGGAGTCAGATCAAGTACTGAGAGAGGCAGCGCCGCGAGCGCATTTTTTTCCATGCCGGCTGGGATAACCGTTACCGGATTATTGGCGAGAAGTCCCCTGGCCGCGATGATGGCTGCATGAAATTGACTACTGACGGCAATGCATGCAGTGAAGCCCAGAAGCCGCAATTCGGAAAGAAGTTTATGCGCCAGAACCTCAGCGGGGCCGAACAGCTTCTCCGTCCCGGCGATATCGATTACGCATTGAAACCTGCCCTCTGCGCTGCACTCTTCCACGCGCGGAGAAAAACCACCTGCACATGCGAGCACTGCGTCTCTGGCGGTCGCTTCTTCAGTGGCTGCCCGTTTGAGCATCGTGATTTGTTCGAACGTTTCTACTTCGACTTTGGTCATGCCATTAACGAGGCCCAGTAGTCGCGCCTTGCGATTGAGAGAGCACACTTGTTCGAGTGGTGGCTCGCCTTCCATGATTGCGCATGCACTATCGCGCAATTCAGGACGAAGACGCAGCATGGACTGGGCGGAAAACTCCTGAATGCAGACGCACGCATAGTGTTCCTTCATCGCGCACCTGCCCATGTGGATCGGCTGCGCCAGGTAGCACCGGTTTCTTTGCGTGGCGGCTTGCATATGGAGACAACATTAGTAGGTGATTCTGTGAATCGGCGGCGCTCCATTTCAACGCGGTATTCGACACCGGAGAATACGGTGGTTTCATAGCGGCATGCCTCTCCGGGTAGGAAACGGAGCAATAATTCTCCACTGCTTTTAGCGCATGGATGCTGGGTGAGCAGCAGCAGGGAAGTCTGCGATCTCTCAACAGCGGCGCGGTAACGGAACCATGTCGCCATGGGTACGCGAGAGGCAAACTCTGGTGCGATGCCGGCCATGTCAAGCACAATGGCGGCAAAACCACCGGCTTGCAGTAGAAGGTCTGCCACACGAAGTGCCTGCTCAATACGCGTCCATGGTTTGTTGCGCACCCACTGTTTCAGAGATTGCACGCCTAGTTTTTGATAGGTCGGCAGCTGCGGAGAAACCGCGGCGACTTGCTCGCGGTCTCGCTCCGGCCGGGGTTGCGGTTCTGCGCAGCGAGGGGCCAAGGCCGCAGCGTGCAGGAAGTTGCCGACTGCCGAGCTGAGCCCTTTCACCTCCGTTCGAGGATGTGGGCCAAAGCCGCCACCATGAAGTCCTTTTTTAATTTCTGGTGGATCGAGATATTTTTCAGGAGGCCGGAATGTGGCCTCGCCGGTTTGCCGTGGCTTGGTTGTAACGCCACAGCGCACCCACAGAAGGCGTTGCAGATCGATTCCTGCTGCGGCAGCACACTCAGGACTCAGCGCATCGCCCACGTCGATCCACGCGCACACGCTGCCACTGCTGGTTAGCTGGGCCACGAAGGACAGGGCGAGCGATGTACGCCCACTGCTTTCAGGGCCGACAAACTCCGAGATGGCTCCCAGGGGCAATCCGCCGTTCAACAGCTCGTTGACCTCATCCACGCCTGTGGGGCTTACGGGTCGAATGATGCGGGGCAACGGCGTGAGGGCAGAAGGAATCCGAGCAGCAAGAGCAGCTTCAATCTGGAGTCGGATGCTGGCGGCGGAGGACATGGCAAGATACTTCGCCTTATATTCGCCTAATTATGGGTATGATTGTCAATCTGGGTGCCTCAGGAATGAGGCAATAAATTATGGATGTCTAAGAAAATAGGCCGACTATTTTTATCTGCTGTCTGTACTTACCGTCAGCTTGTCACGTCGAGGGAGAAGATCGTAAAGCGATTCATAGTCCCGCCGGTGGGCTCAGCGGCGGCTACATCGGCAGAGAGAGGGAAAACCAGATCGCAACCTCACGGAGAAAAGGAAACGACGCCATGGCGGCTCGGCAACGCGGCGTATCGCCAAGCACGGCTTCAACCTTCCCCGAATCAGCATCCGCGTCAACAATGAAAGTTGGCCGCGGAGAACGTCGAAGTTGGCGTCCCAGTTTCGTTAGAAAACGGTGAGCTGCTGTCAGTAGGCTGAAATTTCCAATTCGTTTTGGCTCAATTTTGCTGGGCGGGTCAAATGGCCGAAGACTAACATTTGCCGAGGTTCAAAACACCGGGGCCCTTCAAGAGTTGCGCTACACTAACTCTTCACAGGTACAAGTCATCGGGCAGGCCAAGGCCTTCTGTTCTGCGAGTTTCAATCCCACTTCGCCGCGGTGCGAACGATATGGATACTACTGTTGGGCCACAATGTGGCCGTCGGCGGTTGCTTTAGGAATTCTCCATTTCCAGATTGGTTGAACAGTCCGCTGCCGTCTATGACCGGTTGCTGAGCGAATAAATGCCGCACCATTTTCGAATGACCTCCACAATTGCCGGCAAGCTCGATTCATGCAGGGCATTCATATGATCCTGCGGAATCGATTGTTCCTCAATTCCCTGACGAGCAACCTTTCTCCAACCCAGCCGGGATGAGGCCGTAAGGGCGTTTGATTCATTGGTGCAGAGGAAGTGTAGTATTGGGACGCGAATCGGGCGCGCCCGGTAGATCGGGAAGTACTCCTGTGTTGCTACTTCCAACACCCGTTGAGTAAGGGAGTACCTTTCCAATGGACGAATCAATTGGCGAGCATGGGCTATCGCATGCCAGAGAATCATGCGGCTGCGGGAACGTGCAATCTGGCGTATTCGACTTCCAGCAGAGGCGGGTGTTTTCGAAAGCGGCTTATTTCCGCGTGCGCTCGGGTCCGGGAGCGCACTGTGCTTGATGCTCTGCTCATGATGGGGCGGCCCGAGTTTTCGAAGTGCGGTTCCGAACCCGCTTCTCAAATAGCTCATGAATCCTGGATAGCCGGGCATTGGGACGTCGAACAACAGTAACCGGACCTCGAAATTACGATGAGCCAACAGCCGCGCAGCCTCCAATGCGACGACTCCCCCAAAGCAATAGCCTCCGACCAAATACGGTCCTTCGGCTTGTTCCTGAAGGATCAGCTTGGTCATTTCTTCTGCGGCACTCTCGAAGGTAGACAGTGAGCGGCTGTAGAATGTATTTGCTGGCCGCACAACCGACACATCGATGATTCCTTCCAAGTGTTTCGCCAGCCTACGAAAATAAAGGCCCTCATCTTCATCTGCTGGCGCCAGGTACATGCGCGTAGCCGAGCCATTATCGCGGAGAGGAAAGATCTGGATTTGGTTCGATGCGCCATAGGCGGGGCGCGGGAATACCGGCTTCCCGATAAGAGTGGTCAAGTGCTCGATAGTTGGCTCATCGAAAAAGCTGGCTGCCTGTTCGCTCGTTTTGCTCCCGAACCGTTCATCGACTTCGGAGAGCATATTCAGGGCTCCTAGAGAATCGCCCCCGGCTTCAAAGAAATCCTCGCACAAGGCCACATCCCCTTGATCCAGAACTCTTCCCCAGATTTCACGAATCTTGTAACGGAGATCGTTGGTTACGTATGGCAAACTGCGATCCCAGGTTTCAGCCGGATCGGAAGGTATAGTTCTTCCTTGTCCGAACCGCTCTGTCAGCAGCCTTCGCAGCGGCTTGCCCACTTCGCCGCGAGGGATCTTATCGACAAACATGATGCGATGCGGAACCTTGAAGGGAGCCAGCCGCCCAGCCAGGAAACGCCGCAGCCCAATTGCACTCACGCGGTGGCTATCTCCTTCGCGCAGCACTACGGCGCAGGCCACATCCTCGCCCAGCGTGCGGTGCGGCACCGCGAATGCTGCGGCCTCCAGTACAGCGGGGTGCGTAGCGAGCACAGTGTCGACTTCGTCCGGCCCGATTTTCTCTCCGCCACGATTAATGATCTCCTTCAGACGACCCGTCAGATAGAGAGTTCCATCTGCCTCCAGGCGGCCGGCATCACCCGTCCTGTACCAGCCGTCCCGAAATGCAGCGCGAGTGAGTTCGGGGCTGCCCACGTAACCGGACGCAACGGCAGGACCCCGAACGGCAATTTCCCCCTCTTGGCCGGCCGGGATTAGGATTCCGGAAGAGCTCATGATGCCAATTTCCGAACCTTGAGAGCGCCCAACTCTGTTGGGAACACGGCTGCCAGAGGAAAGAGATTCTGAAGCTATGATCCCGGCCTCCGTTGCGCCATATTGAGTCAGTACAGGCACGCCCACGATTTGTTCGATTTCTTGACGGAGTTCTTCCGGCAGCGGGGCAAAGCTCGATTCGACGAAACGTAGAGACAACGGACGGGAGGGTGGTTCTGCTTTGAGTTGCGACAGCGCTGCGTGATGGACAGTGGGCGAGCAAATGTACCAGGTAGGTCTAAGATTGTTGAGCCAACTTGAGTAGGCAGCGGGATCAAAGCCTCTTGTTGCAATGACTACGCCCCCAACAGAGAACTGGGCATGCGCGTATAGGATGGAGACCCCGAAGCTCTGCGCGATCATTAACAATAGCCGGTCTGAGTCAGACAACTGAAGTGAGTTGAACAGCGACGTGATTCGTGCATTGAGGTTGGTGGCAGTGACGGGCACTATCTTGGAGGTGCCCGTTGTTCCGGAAGAAAACGAGAAGATGACCGCCTCAGGAAGAGCATTGCCTTGACCGCGTTGTACAGCAGGGAAATGGACTTGCCAATCCTTCGGAGACTCCCAATTACGAGCAACCAGCACGGTGATGCCCAGCCCAATGGCTGCCTTTACCTGCGCTTCGAATTCCGGAGCAGCAATCAACGCCGAGACAGACAGTTTTTCCAGGCAGTCTTCCACCTCTGTGATCGAGCTCTTTGTCTTCAAAACTATCGGGGTGTGGCAGTTCAACACTCCAGTAGCCGCAAGGACCTCATCTCTGCCCTGAGGAAGGAGCAGCGCCACCCTTTCGCCGGCGCCAATGCCTGCCACCTTCAGTCGACGCGAAACCATTTCGATCTGCGCCCATAGTTCCTGGTAGCTGAGCGTTGCGCCTTCAGAGTTTATAAGAGCAGGAGATTGGGGAGTGGACTCGGCGTAACGCGCGATCGCATTGAGAGATACCAGCCGAGACCGAGCCATCTAGTTTTCTCCAGTACTGAATAGCTGCACACACGCCGCGCAGATGGCGCATTGCTGTGATTTCTCGCACTTTGCCTGTTAACCTAATCTAGAAGCTAGCAATCTGACAGTCAATCGCGTGCAGTTGCGAGTGGCCGCACCATCATCCACGCTGAGGCTACGACGTGGATTCAGCATTCGGACGAGATTTGTCAACAATGCGGATTCCTCGATTTGCTCACGTAGCGCAATTCGCTTCAGGCTAAGTGTCCTCGGCGTCGCGCGGTCCACCTGCCGCCGTTGAAATTGTGCATTTATCGACCAATGCCCGTAGCAGAATTGTTCCGATGCCTTCAGACAGCATCCAATATTCGGTCTTAGCCCGGTTTGAGATGTACTTTGGCAACACTTTTTGCAAGCTCTCTACGAAACTCACCGGCCACGAAGCTGGAGCGACATTCCGGTGCTTTCGTTTGGCATCTTCAAGAAAGGCCTCATGCTAATCTTTGCCGCCATCGTCGCAATCTTTGTCAGCGGAATGCTTGCCGCCTTGCTGGGCACGATTTTGCCGGACCTATCCGATCGATTCCGGTTCACCCCCACTCAGAACGGCACCATGGCCCTTGCGCAGGCACTTGGATTGGTTATTGCCTCGGTTTCTGTGGGCTGGTTGCTCGATAGCGAGGGCGAGAAGCTCGGCCTCCTTCTTGGCTTCACTCTCATTTCAATCGTGCTCTACGCGCTGCCTCGCTCACCAGGTTTCCGCAGTATTGTCTTCCTCTTATTTCTGCTCGGAGTCGGAGGAGGCGCTGTGCTAACGGGCGCAAACACGCTCGTCAGTCACATAAGCGATGCACATCGCGCCACTACGTTGAACCTCGTCAACCTCTTCTTCGGCCTCGGCGGACTGGCAACACCCTTCATTTCCGCCAATCTTCTTAAGGGTAACTGGGTCCGTCTTTGTTACTCCATTGCGACACTAACTGTGGCCTCGCTAATTGTCGAGGCAATTACCAGAATGCCCTCGGCGACTCCTGGAGCCGCAGGCCATGGGATCGCTGATTTTGGGTCGGCCAGCGGGCGCCCACTGCTGTTCTTACTTGGACTTTTCCTTTTTCTCTACATGTCATGCGAAGCGGGAGTCTGGAATTGGCTTCCGCGTCACCTCATTGCTCAGGGCGTTCCCGAGTCTCGTGCCCTCAACATCCTTTCACTCGGGTTCGCATTAGGCTTGCTCATCGGCCGCATCGGCATATCGCCAATCCTTATCCGTGTGCCCGCGGTAACGGTCGCCTTGGTTGCTTCAATAGCCATGGCTCTAACCACATTTCTAATGCTTCACACGAACAGGCCAAACTTGGCATCATCATTGGTTTTTGTCGCGGGTCTTTCAATGGCTCCGGTTTTTCCTACGACGGTGGCGATCGTCGGTGGTGCGTTTCCTCGCATGGCTGGAACGGCAATCGGCTTTGTCATGACGTGTGGGTATGCGGGTTTAGCTGTCAGCTCCCGACTTATTGGCGCGATAGCCGGGAGTGATCCATTAAGACTCAAAAGGGCACTTCTCCTAATCCCGGGCGCGGCTCTGCTAATGATTGGGGTGAATCTGGCCATCTCGTCCGCGCTGCGCTAAAAAAGCGCGGGCCAGCGCGGTGCTTGAAATCACCGCGGCCCCTCTAATCGCGGCGAAATCGGAGATATACTCGAAAACAATCCTTTCACGTGTTGCGCGGATCCAGCTCACTGGAGGAGCATAGTATGCCGCATATCAACTTACCTGAGGGTATCCCTGGCATCGTAAGCGGGTATACTTACCGGCCTGAAGTCGCGAAGCCCATGCGTGAACTGGCCCATATCTTGTTGTTTAGGCCCGGTTCTCTCACTTCGGGCGAGCGCGAGTTGATTGCCACTTATGTTTCCGCCGAGAATGGTTGCCAATTTTGCCAATTGAGTCACGGCGCGGCTGCCGCGTGTCATCTCGGCGATCCGGCAATTGTTGAACAGGTCAGGACGGACTTTCACGCCGCTTCAATTACCGACAAGCTCAAAGCGCTGTTGAACATTGCGGGCAAAGTGCAAAAAGATGGAAAGTTTGTGACCTCCGCCGACGTGGAGGCTGCGCGCAAAGAAGGCGCGACCGACGGCGAGATCCACGACACGGTGCTGATAGCAGCAGCTTTCTGCATGTACAACCGCTACGTGGACGGTCTGGCAATGTGGCAACCTCTCGACCCCGCAATGTACGCTGAAATGGGCGCGCGGCTGGCTGCGGAGGGATATCAGCGCAAAGCCAAATCGGCACCTCCAGAGTAAATCGTCTGAAGAATCTACTTAATTTAAGCGACGACGTTTAAGATAAACTATCCTCATTGTTGGCATTTCTGGGTCTCACCTGGATGTGCTCTTTGTTCCCACAAGTCCTGTATTGTCTGCCATTAACAATTCTGTCACTGTGTGCACACAAGGAAGGTAGGAACTTGTTTGAGAGTCAAAGATCGCATCGGGGTTTGTAGCAGGCACCGCGCATACGCATAACAACCTTAGCGGGCAAATCGGGCGCTTTACCCCCCGATCCCCATTTTGGGAGATAGTCACGATGAAGCACATGATTCGCAGTTTTCTTTTGCTTTTTCTTGCGGCTTCAGCGGCCCATTCTCAGCAGCTAGCCACTCTCAGCGTCACCGTCGACGACCCTTCGGGAAAAGTCGTTGCTGGAGCCAATGTTTCGCTGAGCGACTCCAGGACCGGCCTGACACGCACGGGGCAAAGCAACCACGCGGGCTTCGCTGTACTAACAGCGCTCGGCGCAGGCGATTACCTGCTAACAGTACAGGCTACGGACTTCAGCCCATGGCAACACGCGCTGAACTTAACTGTGGGACAGACAGCTTCCATACAGGTTCAGATGAATTTGGCCGCAGTCAGAGAAAGCATTACAGTTTCGGGGATGGACGCGGAGAGCCTAGATGCAGCGAAAACTGAAGCCAGCCAAGTGATTAGGTCCAGCGAGATTTCGAATCTTCCCATTGGTGATCGCGACTTTATCGACTTTGTGCTGCTGACACCGACGTCCAACGTAGGACGCAGCACTGCAACGGCAGCTCAGTCACCGTTTCAGGAGTCGGTACTGCAGCTGAGTTTTGGCGGCCTGCGGGAATCGCACAGCACATTTTTCGGACTGGACGGCACGGATTATTCGGTAAGTCTCTCTGGGGTACAGCATGTAAGTCCATCGTTGGATTGGGTGCAAGAGTTTCGCGTCGTCAATGGACCATACACTGCGAATAATGGGCGCAACCTGGGATCGGTGATTGAGACGATTACGAAATCCGGGAGCAACGATCTGCGTGGCTCTGTTTATGAATATTTTCGCAACGGTGCGCTCGATGCGAACAATCCGCTCTCCGCGCCAGGTCTGAACACTCTGCGGTTCAATCAGTTCGGCGCCGATGCAGGCGGACCAATTCGCCGCGACAAGACGTTTTACTTTATAGGATATGAAGGTCAACGTCAGTCACAATCGCCAATCTACTCCACCTTTATTCTTGGATGCATCAACACGGCTGAATGCCTGGGACCGGGGACGCCGAGCATCAACCAGGTGAAGCAGATGTTCGGGTTGCAACCGGAACGGCTCAACTCATTGCTGGAAAGCGGTAATTACGATAAGGCTCTTGGAAAGATCACCCATCACTTCAACGAACGTAACATTCTGAACTTGGGTTATCTTTTTACGGATGATCGCAAGATCAACACGCCGACAGCGGCCCCGGGGCAGGGCCTCCCATCAACCTATCGCGACAATCCGGTGCGCGATCAGACGGTATACGGCAACTACCTTCATGTCTTCAGTCCCCGCCTGACTGCGGAGAGCGTGCTCGATTACGGACAGCGCGTTTACCATCTCACCCCAAAGGGGGCTGGGTTTGAGCCGCTGCTCGAGGTCGCCGACACTCTGGTTACGGGAGGATTCTCGGGCAGCGTTTCCTACTACCAAGAGCCGCACTTCGAGATGCAGGAAAACCTGACGTGGGTTCGCGGATCGCATACGTTCAGTTTAGGCGGAGGTTTTGAGCCCATATGGATCACTGCGGACACCACGCTCTTCAGCCCAAGCGGCGCCATCTTCACGCCGCAGAGCTTCTTCGGCGCCGGCGCATTTGCAGGAGCACCCTTTGGCCCCGGAACCCCCGTGCAGTTTCTTTTTCTGGAGCCCCGCTCGTACTTCGGCCAGCAGCTTCCGGCTCGGTCGTTGCCTTTTGCGGGGTCGCTTTACTCTGGTCCTGCTGCGCAGAGCTTCGTAGATGCTACTCATTTGCAGTTCTGGCACCGGCTCATTAATTTGTATGGCCAGGACATGTGGAAGGCGACGACGAAGCTGACACTCACCGCGGGACTGCGTTACGATCTGGACATTTTTCCCAGCGCTGCTGATGTGCGTCTGGTGGGGCCTATGAACTCCATCAACTTTGGCAACGTGCAGCCACGCGTCGGTCTCGCCTATTCTCTAAATGGTGGCCGGCAAGTGGTTCGCACCGGATTTGGTTTATTTACCGGGCCATGGGATTACAGTGACTTGATGGTTAGTTGGTCAGGATCTGCCCCATTCACGGTGATGAGCAATCCGCTGGTGCCTGACCTTAACACCCCAGGCGGAATCGCTGGCCTTGGACCGTCGGGCATCGTAGGAGTATCCGGGCCGGTCCTTGCCAAGCAGGCTTTTTTGAATTTCGTTAAAGCGGGTCAGTATCCTTCTCCCAGTTCACTGAAGCAATTTCCCCTCGGATATATTCAGCGGAAATTTCCCAACAATTATGCTGAATTGGCTAGCCTGGAGATCGAGGACCAACTCGGCGCCGGTTGGTTTCTGACCGCAGGCTACCATTTCGTCCACGGTTTGGATTTGCCTGTGTATTTGAGTGTGAACGGGATTCCCAACGGAACACTTTCCGACGGACGCCAGGCTTTCGCTCCAGCCGATCCGAACTTTGGCTTTGCACTTATCGCCGAACCCATCGGATTCTCTATCTACCATGCGGGAACGCTGAGCATTCGAAGGAATTTCGCGCAGCACTACAGCGTTCTTGCGAACTACACATGGTCGAAATCAATTGATATCGCAACCGATGTGCAGCTAACGGATACGCCGCAGAATTATCTGGATACCAGGGCCGACCGTTCGGTTGGCGATAACGACGTCCGCCACCGCGCCACTCTCTCGTTCCTCATGGAGAGTCCTGGCAGTTGGACGTGGGCCATACGCAGCCTGAAGCTGTCGATGCTGAACACACTGCAGAGTCCGCGCTATTTCTCTATCCTGGCCGGTTTCGACGTGAACGGCGATGGATTTCCTTTCTCGGATCGTACGGGAACCGTTGGCCGCAACTCGTATCGAGGCGCGGCATATTACGACAGCGATCTCCGGCTGCAGCGGGTATTCCAAACGACGAAAAGACTTTCAACTGAAATGAGCATCGAGGGGTTCAACTTATTTAACCATCGCAATGTACAAAGCGTCGACCAGGTTTATGGGGCCCCTGACTTTCTCGGCTCAGTGCCCCGCTACTTTGGTGACAACGTGAGCAGCCAGGCGAATCCCACATTTGGCAAGCCAAATTTCACCGGATCGGCGCGGCAGGTTCAAGTTTCGTTGCGAATGAACTTCTAAAGTGGGCCCAACGAAAGCTGAAATCGGAACGATCGGATCTTTAGCCCTGTTATGCTAGAAGCGATGCCGCCTATCCCAAATAACCAGCCTGCTGTTTAGGGGCAGCGACAAGATGATGTTTGCTCCCATGAACTACCGGCGTGCCAGGGTAATCACCACAACGATTGTCAGGGGTACGGACTCCTCATGGGAACTGGGATGGGTCGATCTTTCGCGGCACCGTGACCTGCTCTATTTCCTTACTTGGCGTGACATAAAGGTTCGCTACAAACAGACCCTCCTGGGAGTTGCGTGGGCCATTCTTCAGCCATTACTCATCGCGTTGTCGTTGACCTTGTTTCTTGCGCGCGTTGTGAAAATACCGACGGGGGGATTGCCTTACCCCATCTTCGCTTACTCCGGCATGGTGATATGGCAATTCCTGGCTCAATCTGTCACTGAAGCTAGCAACAGCCTGGTGGCCAACGAGCGTCTAGTTTCGAAGGTATATTTTCCTCGGCTGGTCATTCCTCTTTCGTCGGTCCTGGCCAGTCTGATGGATCTCGTGATCAGCCTTGTAGTGTTGACGGTATTTATTGTCTACTTCAGGATCGCTCCAAAGCTAAGCCTGGCCGTGTTACCTCTGATGATTGCGTTGGCTGGGGTGGTTGCATCTGGAGCTGGTTTCTGGCTTTCAGCTCTTAATGTGAAGTACCGAGACGTTCGCTACACCGTTGGCTTTCTTGTTCAGTTTTGGTTCTTCGTGTCTCCGATTGCATACCCCGGTAGCGTCGTGCCCGAGCGATGGCGCCTTTGGTATGAAATGAACCCGATGGTAGGGGTGGTCGAAGGCTTTCAATGGGCATTGGAAGGGACCAGCAATTTTCCTGCACGGCCGGTGATTTTATCGGCTGTGGTCGCGGCAGCTCTTTTCTTCAGCGGCCTTTATTATTTCCGGCGCACTGAGGACACCTTTGCAGATTTCATCTGAGGGGATTGCATGGTTGCGATTCGTTGCGAAGGGATTGGGAAGAGATATCGGATAGGTCGCCAAGTGCGTTATCGCACCTTGCGCGATACCCTTACTGAAATTGCAACCTCTCCATTTCGAAAACTGACTTCACGGTGGAGTTCGTCTTGCGGCGAAAGGCACCCCGAATTGTGGGCTCTGAAGGACCTTTCCTTGGAGGTGAAACACGGCGAGGTACTGGGCATCATTGGGCGAAACGGATCCGGAAAATCCACACTTCTGAAGATACTGTCGCGCATTACGCGGCCCACGGAAGGCGTGGCAGAAATTCATGGACGTCTAGGGGCCTTGCTGGAGGTCGGAGCCGGTTTCCATCCCGAACTGACCGGACGCGAGAACATTCTTCTTTACGGTGCAATCCTCGGTATGAACCGGGCTGAGATTGGGCGCAAGTTCGAAGAGATCGTCGAGTTTGCGGAATGCGGCCGCCTGCTTGACACTTCGATGAAGCACTACTCGAGCGGAATGTATGTTCGGCTGGCGTTTGCGGTCGCCGCGCATCTCGAGACGGAGATACTTTTGGTGGACGAGGTTCTGGCGGTTGGCGACGCCGTTTTTCAGAAAAAGTGCCTGGGCAAAATGAGCGATGTGGCGCACCAGGGCAGAACAGTGCTGTTTGTGAGCCACAATATGCTGGCGGTTGAGAGTTTGTGTTCGCGAGCCGTCTGCCTGCACGAAGGGAAGCTTGTATTGGAGGGGACGCCTGGCTCGGTGGTTTCTCGCTATATCCAGGAATGGCTGCCGGCGTTCAAAGAAGTGGTTTACGAAAAGATAGAGACTGCTCCGGGAAACGATGTCCTTCGCCTGCATCGAGCCAGGGTTCGCACCGAAAGCAATGCTCCGGATGAAATGATTACGGTTCGCACACCGTTACACGTTGAATTTGAATACTGGAAGTTTGCGCCGGGCGCCGGGCTTCAATTTGTTGCGGAATTATTTAACCAGCACGGCGTCCATGTCTTTAACACAGCGATGTTTTGCGGGCCGCACATCCCGCCAGGTTTGCAGCGCAGTTCATTCAGTATTCCGGCGGACCTGTTGAACAATGGCACCTATCGCGTCAATCTGCTTATCTTCCTTGGCGGCGTGGAGGAGATTGCATACTGGCAGGATTTGGTGGCATTCGAAGTGCACGATACCCCAAGCGAGATGCGCGGAGACTACCACGGCGAATGGCACGGCACAGTAAGACCAAATTTGCAGTGGCGCACGGATACCATCGGCCCACTTCCCGAAGCCTGAGCCGCGACACAGCAAGCCTTCTAAAAAATGCTGTTCCTGCTCGATCTAACGAACGTCCCCTCAGCTTATGTTTCACATGAGAGCCAAAATGGTTTTAGTGGGGAAAATTAGATGAAAGAGACTTTTGATAGATCCGCATTGGCTGACGGAGCCGCCATCTTCGGGACTGTGATGGTTTCTGCTTTGCCCTATCTTTCGGGCCTCGGCTTCTACGGCGACGACTGGCAATATCAGGAGACCCTCGTTCGCTTCACAAGCCAAGGCCTCGGCACAATAATCCCCAAGATGATCAATTTAGATTCGCATTTTCTCTTGCGGCCGGTACAGCTGGCTTGCTTAGTGTTCGGCTTCAAAGCATTCGGTCAAAACCCCACACCATACCATGTTGTCATCTCGGCATGCCTTGGACTTGCTGCCTGTTTACTTTATCTCGCGCTCAGAGAACTAGGAATTGAGAGGGTATTGGCATTTGCTATAGGGATGGTGTTCGGTTTGTTACCGCACTATTCGACAGATCGGTTCTGGATATCTTCGCATCAGGCAGTGTTATGCGTGGCCTTCGCACTCTTAGGCATCTACGCGCTTTCGAGATCGGTCCGGCCTGAAGAACATTCCTCAGCTAAGTGGATGACCATCGCTGTCTCTGCGCTGGTTCTTAGTATCCTCTCTTACGAAGTAGCTTTCGGATTCATCATTGCTGCTCTCGTCTTCATTGGTTGGCGCAGCTACCGTGATTTCAATCGAGTCACTATAAGGCCCACCTGTGTATTGGCTTACATTGCTGGAACGACTGCGCTCGTCATGCTGGTTTGGATTCTCAAGGCCCGTGTACAGACAGCGGCTGTCTATCATGGCCATCTTTTCAAGCGCTTCGGGGAGCTAAGCTGGCACGCGATTGCTCAGGCTGTTCTATTTAATTTGTGGACCTGGGGCCTCCATTTGCCTTCAGTTGTTATCAGCCTTTACCGCAGTTCCGCGCTCGGTTGGGGGGCGGCGGCGGTTGCAATGATCATCGCCCTTTTCGTGGCATATTACACCCGACGGTTGATAGAGCCTGCCACGCTTCCAAGCCGGGCGGCATACTGCAGCCTTGCGGCCGGGGGCTTTCTCCAGTTCGGCTTGGGATATATGATCTTCTTCGCTGGCCCTAATACTAACTTTTCTACACTAGGAACGTTCAATCGCGTTGCCATAGCGTCTGCACTGGGTGCGTCGTGTGTGGAGGTCGCAAGTGTGGGCCTGCTGTGTTCCATAGTGAAGAACGAGAAACTACGCGCAGGGGTCTTTAGTGTTGCAATCGGAGTCATCTGCGGTGTGAACACGCTGATTGTTAACGGAATTGGCCACTTTTGGGTTGATTCGGCATCTCAACAAGCAGCCATTCTTCGATCCCTGGCCGCCAGCGTGCGGTCACTACCAAGCGGAAGCGTGCTCCTCCTCGACGGATTCTGCAGGTATTCTGATCCAAGAGTGGTGGTGTTTGGGGCGAGTGAGGATACCACTAGTGCGATCCGACTAGCTCTGAACGATCACTCGCTGACCGGCGACGTTGTTAGCCCAATTTTGCTCTTAGACAATCCCACGGCAGAAAGCACCACCGCTGACGAACCCACTCCCCATTACTCCTACGGTGACCGTCTCTTCGTCTACAACGTGAAGTGGCATACCCTTGCGAAACTGCCCTCAAGGGAGGCGGCAATCGATTATGTGCGCAAGTTGAGCCCTGCCGACGACGGCTGCCCGACTGCTGAAATTGAGAAGGACGCGAAGATATTTTGATCGCGACGCATTCCGGCACTTTAACGACTATACGAAACAGGAAGCTTGATGGCGTAGATCGACCAGGTGCCGGAAAGATTCCATGTGCGATACTGCGCGGGGACTGGTCGTCTACTTCGCAGCAGACGGAGACAGGTAGCCTTGTGCCTGGAGCCAGTGTACGAACAGCTCTGGCCAGGCGTCGGAGGGAAGGTCCTGCTTCTTCAAGCCGAAGCCGTGGCCGCCCCTCACAAAAACATGTAGCTCCACGGGAACGCCGGCACTGTGCCATAAATTGTAAGCTCGGATACAGTCCGCTGCCGGATCGTCGTCGGCACAGGCAAGAAACATGGGGATTGGATCGGGCTTTGCGTTCAAAAGGGCGGCGGGCACGGCGTCGCTGGGCGCGGCGTAGATGGGCGCGGCGAAGTCGGGCATGCTGTCGGCGTCGTGGCGAACAGCGAGGCTGAGAGCAAGATAGCCCCCGGAGGAGAAGCCGAGAACGCCGATACGATGCGGATCGAGACCCCACTGGGCCGCATGGTCGCGCACGATGCGCACAGCCTTTTGGCCGTCGGCGGTGATCAGAGGCGTCATCTTCTCCATTGCTAGCTGGTCGCTGCCAGGCATCTGCACATTGCGCTCTGAAGAGAAGAAGCCGGTATCGGTTTTGGCGAGCCGGTGGCGGAGAACGAACGCGGCAATGCCAAGCGAGTTCAGGAAGCGCGCTACCTTCACGCCCTCTGAGCCGATCGAGAGCGATTCGGGGCTGCCGCCGGGACAGACGATCAACGATGTTCCGTTAGCGCTGCCGGCTGGCGGGAAAAAGGCAGTCAGCGTGGGGTCGACGACATTAAAGACCCTCTGCTCACCGTCGACATTCGATTCCTCTTCTTGCTGCGTCCAGTTTTCCGACCCCGGAGCCTTGCCGGGCCAGAGACGCATTTCCTGAGGCGTGGTGGAAAGGACCGCGGCACTGGGTTGCCGGAAAGGGACAACGACTTTGGTTCCTCTGAGTCGGAGCCAGTGAAAGAGAAATGCGGTGCCAGCCCCAAGAAGCGCACCGAGCAAAACGCAACCGAAGTAGCGCAACCAACGGGTCAAACGATTGACTCCAATCCTGGTTGAGGAGCTGAACGATCCGCTCGATTGAATATAGTCGATCGAGTCCCAAGCGTACAAATGAGGTACGTCACATTACAGCGCACATACCTGGCGCTCGACAATAATCTAGCAAGTAAATCCGTGTGGCGATCTACTTGACGGGACTCTGGGCGAGGTAGAGCGAAGTATCCTCGCTGTTACCGACGACTTTCAGCGTCCAACCTTCCGAGATAAACCTGTCCATAATCCATTCCTGATCAGGCATGCCAACTTTGTAAACGTAGAATCGATTGTGAGTCGATAGGAAGTTCCGGTAATCATCGACCTTGGGCAGGATATAGGGCTGATCGGCCGTCAGCGAAAGCTCAGAGAGAAAGTCTCTCTGGCGAACGGCATATGGCAGATCGGCGAGGTAGTGGAGGCGCTCACGAAGGCTTGGGGGCGCGTAAAACCAATCTTCACCGTATTCCATTGCGCTGGCCATGACGATTGGCTCCTTGCCCGGCACCGTGCGAAGGAACATTTCGTTCTCCAGCCCCACCGTTTGTGTTTTTCCGGTCTGTAGAGCAATGAATTGTCTTGCCCCTGCACCATAGAGTCGTCCTGCTAACAGGATCGCGCACAGGGCTGCAACAGCCATCGCCTGGCGCCGGTTCCGACCGAGGCGCGCGGACGCAAATCCAATCAGAATTGCGATTCCAATGGCGGCGCTGATCGCGTAGCGGTCCATGTAATAGCCGGTTGTCAGCCAAGTGAATCCGATCATGAAGGGGATCAACAGTGCCAGGCCCAGCGCAGCCGCAGTTTCGTGTGCAGGCGGTCCTGCTTCCTCATCGGCTGATTGCTCTTGCCCATCGCTTAGATTGGAGTCAACAGCATGCGCTAGATACAGCAATGCGAGAAAAACCAAGAGAATCCAAACGCACATGAACAGCCCATACGAGGAAAGGTCCGCTAGTTTCGGCTTGGCCCAAAACGAAGCAGAGTTCTTCACGTAGTCGAGCATCACTCGACGAGTTGCGGTAGCAAAGGGCAAAGTTATACCCAGCATCGAAAGTCCAGCCACTCCAGCAATGCAAAGCGGGGTATCGAAGCGTCTGCGTTTGAACAGCCGAACGGCTTCGCCGCATATGAGCGGTATGCCCACATGTATCACGCCGTAGTGATGGCTTGCGATGGCGCCAGCAATCCCCAATGACATCCCCATCAACGGTAGTACCCGATGCCGCTTCGCCTCCGTCGCAGCTTGCCAACTCAGCATCGTTAAGCTAGTAAAACCTGCCAGCAAGGCGTACGGCCTCGCTTCAGACCCAAAATCGATGCTCATAGCGGTACAACTCAGGGCCAGCATGGCGAACATCCCGAAGACTGGGCCACAGCGCCGGCGGACAAAACTGTATGTTGCAACCAGAGCCGCTGTAAAAGCCACAATGGAAGGGAGCCGGACCGCGAAGGGGGTTTCACCAAGCAAGCGGAATGAGATTCTTGCCAGCAAATAATACAGTGGCGGGTTACCATCGGCGGGGATTGCGCGGAAAACATTACCGAGATCAGGCAGCCGTGCAATTTGGAAGGTGAATATCTCGTCAAACCAGAGCGGCCTTGCAGCCCGTGCCACCTCCAACAGCACATATCCCAGAGCAACGACCGACACGCCGACCACCTCACAGCGGATCATCAGCGCAGCCGCCCACGCCCCAAACCGGAACGGAGTCCGCGACGCTAGCGGCCAAACCGATCCAGTCCTTACTGCCAGTGCTTGCGCAGATTCTTGGTTGAGCTGAGGGACGTTTTGAGACTGAAAGCCCATTTACCCCTTATTCTGAAGTGCGGTTTCTTGTTTGCAACCAGATCTTAGAAATTGCAACAACGTGACGAATGAAAATACCCGGCATCTTCATGGTGAGATAGACCTGCGTCTTACCAGCTGCGCGCAGGCGATGATGTACTGGGATCTCCACAATAGAATAACCGCGCCTGTTTACGCGAGCCACAAATTCCCACCAGAGCCCTTCCTTCATCTCTCGCAATTCGTTAGCCATTCGGTAGGCCACCAGCTTACTGCAGAGAACATACGGACAGCTTGGATCATGCACCGGCACCCGGAAAACTGTCTGATAGATCAGGTAGAAAAATCGCGACATGGATTTGCGAGCCAGCGTATCCTGTCTGTCAACTCGCCAGCCAAGCACGACATCCGCCGTGTTCCGCGCTTTCCAGAATCTCTCAAGGTCTTTCGGATCGCACTGGCCATCCGCATCGATGCACAAGAGCCAATCGGCCTCAAGCATCATCATCCCTTCCCGAACTGCTTGAGAGTATCCTTTGCGTTCATCGCTCATGTTGAGCCGCATCGGAATCTCCGCCGACAGCCTTCGGAGGATCGCCTTGGTTCCGTCTTTGCTTCCGTCCTCACAGACGATGAAGCCGAAGTTGATATCTGGAGGAAGTTGCGAACACAACTCGCGGATGGTTGCTTCAACGCTTTCCGCCTCATTGTGAACCGGAAGCAGAATCTCCAAATCGGGAGTTGCGATCTTGTTTGTCATTTGTGTCCCTTCGTGAGGGTGTTTGGGCGCTCATAAAGATCAATCTGACGCATTTGCCTTTTCCACCTGCTGTGAGATCCAACCTTAGGTCGTTTCAAGTCCCTCGCGGAGCGGGCGCTTCGGAGCCCATCCCAGTTTTCTGTGTATAAGTCTGTTATCGGAGCTTCGTCCCCGGACACCCAACGGTCCGGAAATATGCTTAATACCAAGCTTCTTCCCGGATATATCGATGATGATTTCTGCCAAACCGTTGATGGTCACCATCTCTTCTGAGCCAATGTTGACCGGCCCACACCATTCGGAGTCCATCAGCCTGCGAGGCATTCCTCCACAATGAGAAACGATCGGGTTTGCTTTCAGTCACCCCAAATCTCGATTTCGCCTCCATCCGGAGCTTCTGCCACTTTGCGGCAAATTGCGGCAGGTGCCTTATCCTTCCCACCCTGCCACGTGCCTTCAGGACCGAAGATATTGTGAAAACGAGCCACACGTACAGCAACATTTAAGTTCCTCATATTGGCGAAATAGAGCCGCTCACTGAAAAGTTTCTCCCAGCCGTAATCGCTGTCTGGCTCTGCTGGATAAACCGATTCTTCGGCGCAGTTTGGATTGGCCGGATCAAGCTGGTTGTATTCTGGATAAACGCATGCGGAGGACGAAAAGAAGAATCGCTTTACTCCGGCGCGGCAACCCTGTTCCAGGATGTTCAATTTGATCATTGCGGAATTGTGCATGACAGCAGCGTCATTGTCCCCTGTAAAGAGATAACCGGCCCCACCCATGTCGGCGGCGAGCTGATACACCTCGTCGACGCGGTTCAGCGCCGCCTTTGCAGTGGCCGTTTCGGTCAGGTCGCCTGAAGAAATTCATCTGCCGCTGTTTCAGGAACTTCGTGTTCCTTGATGTCCGCACCGCGTACCCAATAGCCTTCTGTTTTCAAACGCTTTACAAGATGGCCACCGATAAATCCCCCGGCGCCGCATACGAGAACACGTTTGCGTTGCACACGAACCCCCTATTTTGACCGTGAATCCCATTCTGGCATCCTAGCCTCGGGCATTCAATCCCAAACCGTTTCCTGCAGTTCTTTTGTTCACTTTTCCGGCATCGTGCTTTGAGGCATTCGTAGAGCCTTCAGAATCCTGCTTGAGCGCAAAGCCAGACACATTCACATACCCCCAATTCGTTACTGAATAGGCCCAGCCGCTCTCAGCAGCCACCCTAAAGTATCTCGAGTACTTGGAGCACCGCCGGACTTGCTGTGAGCACGATGCCGCCTGCAGCCAAGGTAACCGATGAGGGCCGACTTTAACAGGCGGGAACGAGTGTCGGAATGTTGCAACAGACTGGTGGCTGCGAAGACCGGCACGACTGGAATAGATTTCCAGCGACTTTCAGGTGAGTCGAGGCCGTTGGATCGCAATCGGCAGGGACAACGTAACGGTTCGGAGAAGGTTGACCCGAACTGGGATGCGAAACTAGAAACTGTCAGTAAATTATCCATCGAGGGTGACGAGAGTGCCGGAATCTCATGGGCAAGAGAATCCGCCGCGGATTGCGGACTGCGTTTTTCTTCTGGGAATAATTATTGTATCCGCGTTTCCATATCAATTCGGTCTTGGCTTCTACCTTGATGACTGGTGGTATGTGGGGGCTCTTGCTCGCTCCTCAGGCGATGGCCTCATCACGATATTCCGAGAGATGATTACTGTCGATCCACACTTTCTCTTCCGGCCAGTACAACTCATCTGGCTTGTGTTTGGATTCAAGGCATTCGGCCTGCACACATTGCCGTATCACATTGCTATTTCAGTTTTCCTCGGACTCGTTGTCGTTCTCCTATATCTCGTACTCCGGGAACTGATGTTGAATCGGTGGTTAGCATTCGTGTTCGCGTTGGTATTCGGATTATTACCCCATTACTCGACGGACAGATTCTATATTGCTTCGGAACAAGCAGCGTTATGCATGGCTTTTGCGTTTCTCGGAATTTACGCCCTATCGAGATCGACTCGGCCGGAAGAAAAACACTCAATGAAGTGGGTGGCTCTCGCCGTGACTGCGCTCGTTCTCAGTATTCTCTCTTACGAGGTAGCCCTTGGATTGATGATTGCCTCCTTTGGAATTATCGGTTGGCGCAAATACATTGAAATTCGCGGTTTGTCTAAATTCAGCTTGTCGAATCTGGCTGGCATTGTCGGCGCTGCCGCAACACTTTTGGTGTTTTCGATTGCGAAGGGGCAGATGCAGACCGTTGTTGTCTATCATCACCATTTTCTCGCGAGCCTCGGAAAACGGAGCTGGCACGCATTTGATCAAGCGCTTCTATTCAATTTGTGGACTTATGGCCCGCATATGCCTTTCTTTCTGATAAGGCTGTATCGGGAATCAGCACTTAGCTTGGCGGCGATATGTGTCGCGGCCATGATCGCCTCGGTTGTGACGGCTTATCTTTGGCGAAACATGGAACCTTCCGCGATCTCCAGCCGACGCGTGTTTCTCTGGTTTATCGTCGTTGGCTTTGTCCTCTTCGGCTTGGGATTTGCGTTATTCTTCGCCGAAACCGATATCGACTTTACAAGCCCAGGAATCGGCAACCGTATTGCGATCGCATCTGCAGTTGGCGCCACTTTCGTTCTGGTCGCATTTGTGGGTTTGGCATGTTCCATATTGAAAAACGAATCGCTCCGACTTCGAACATTTAGCGTCTTGATCGGAATGATTTGTGGGGTGAACAGCCTCGCGGTGAGCGGCATAGCTCACTACTGGGTTGATTCAGCGTCTCAACAATCAGTGATTCTCAAGGCGGTATCTGCGAGCGTACCTTCATTGCCGCATGGAAGCGTTCTTCTGCTGGACGGGTTTTGTGTAAATTCGGGGCCGGGGTATGTGTTCCTGAGCGATGCCGACACGACAAGCGCACTCACCTTAGCTCTCAACGACTACTCGCTGGTGGGCGATGTGATTACTCGCGATACCCAGTTCGGACCCTCGACTGTGAATATCACCGTCTTTGGATCTCACCATGTGAGCTATCCCTATGGAGATCATCTCTTCATTTACAACGTTAGGCATGGTTTCCTGTCCCAACTGCAGTCGCTGGAAGCAGCGCAGAAATATCTGCAGGCCACGCACTCAAAAGGGGAAAGCGGCTGCCCTGTAGAGGGAGATTGGGATGGCACGGACGTGTCTTGATAAGGTAGTTTACCGCTCGCGGGGATAACTAAGTTGGGCGTTCGGCTAAGGAGATAAGGATTGAGCGTACTCATCAAGTTCCAAAGTTGAACCCAGGCTGCGGACTGAAGCCATGGGCACCTTCGGCGAATACTTAGCTTAGGGCTGCAATAATCGGCACGTCATCCCTTATCGGTTCAACCGGCTTTATGCACTTAAAGAACTGAGCTGTTGGTAACGTAAGGCGCACGTCCGCTGTATCCCAGGACACATTAACTTCGCTTGTGGATGCATTCCGGCTCAATTCAATTGTTTTCTCGCGTAGTTTGATTAGCGATCCCTCTTGAGGTTCTTGGGAACATAGATAACCCCATCTTCATTCACCAGCCCAGGTCGATAATACTGGTGAATGGCCGTCCAAATAGCCGTAGGGAATAACCTGCCACTTAGCTCGTTGCTGCTGGGTATTTGCTCAAGGGCGCCCCAAAACTGGATCGTCCCAAACTCCTGGCGCCTCAGCCTCTCGACTATCACCGTTGGATCCAGTCGGTCCGCTCTCATGTAAAGATAAGCAGCGAATGTGTCGTATATATATGGTTTCCCGGCGTAGGCGCACACTAGCAGGTTCTCGCAGATTGCCGATCCTGGCTGCTGACTTATAAACGCACTTTCCATTGCAAAGCTCTGCGCGCTTCTGTGAACGTCCTCCAAGTGCTTCGGCGGCCAAAGGTAGTGATTGTGGGCCATATTGAATGCCAGCGAAAAGAAAAAGATCGCGCAGACGACTGCAGGGTTTCTACACAAGAAGCCGCTTCTAAGATATTTGGGAAACTCAGCCCAGAAGAGGCCGGTTAACAATATGGCAGCCAGCATTAAACCAAAGAATGAGTTGATGTCGACACCTTCTCCGCCACTGAAAATCGTGTCTACCGTCAATGCGCAAAAGAACAATAGCACTAATACTCTCTTAGACGCGCTCTTCCAGCAGCGAAGAACGATCCATAAGGATGCGATTAAGGGAAGTAACATCGATAGACTCGCGATCGCAAGGCTGTGGATTGCCATATGAATGGAGTAGGATCGCGGGATGAGCAGACAGGATAAATAAGCTCCTCCTTCGAAACGGATAGTCAGGAAAACGGATACTAGTCCGAGAACCAAGAAATCAATGGCAAATCGCAAAGACCCTCGGCGCGATGAAAGCAGAAGATCCAATAACACTGCCAATGGAAATTCGATTAGATTGTGTTTGATGTTGCAGCCCAGTACAAACAACAGAGCTGACAACTCTAGCGCAATTCCTCCACGATCGCGTTTTATGTACACGTATACGCCAGCCAGAAAGAAGACCTGTGCCAGCATCTGCGGATCGTCCATTCCAACAAAATTAGTGGCAAGGGCACTAAAGAACGCAATAACAAATGCGGAAGATAGGTAGGATGAGAGCCTAGAACGGGTCACATGCCATACGATCGCTCCGACCAAAATGCTCATCAAGCAAAGGGACGTCAGAGAGAGAATTCGAGCAGTGAAGAGGTACTCAGATGTGAACTTGCTTAATGCTGCGACTATATAAAAAGAGAGTGCCGGGTAATTTAACGTTGTCCAGTCTGGATTTGAAGGATATAGAAGTTGATGTTCCGCCACTTTCTGCGCGTAGTAGACATTCCACCCTTCGTTGTAATCGAAGGCTGTCATTGCAAAAACACGGCCGAACGGATAGACGGAGGTCCAAATAAGGATTGCGAGACAAGAACCTATTGAAATCAGAAAGGCCGGCGCGATGTAAGCGCGGTTTCTCCAGCGAAGCATATTCCGTGCACCCGGCTCTCAGATCAACGCCTTAAGCGTTGCGCGTTTTTCTGATTCTGTCAACCGAATGGTAATTCGAGAGGGTCCGGAAATGTCTCCTCAGCCGTGCCAAGCGTCAGCAGCAATCAGTAGGAATTTCGGTTTTGCCCTTTCGACTGCGATCTGAAATTGAAAGCCAAAACAGAAATCCTGTATTATGCCCAGCATATGGTCAGCTTTGATCTGTTTCCGAAGCACACTGCACTTATCAACGTTGACATGCAGAATCGCTTCGTGGAGGGATACCCGATTTCAGCACCTAACGGCCTTGCTGTTCTGGAGCGTATCAACACCGTCGCTGCAGCTTGTCGTAAAGCGGGCATCCTCGTTATTCACACGAGGAACGTAGTGAGACCCGATGGATCAAATCTTGGTCGCCAGGCCGAGTTCGATCCCCCTCTCATGGAGGGGATTCTCAACAAGGGGTCGCAAGCGGCGGCATTGCATAAGAGACTGGTCGTCGATGGGCGCGATGTCCTTCTTGATAAACCACGTTTTGGCGCGTTTTACGGCACTGATCTGGAGCTCATTTTGCGCACTCGCGGGATCGACACAGTAATCATCGCTGGCATCGCGACCAACGTGTGTTGCGATACAACGGCACGCGAGGCTGCGGTCCGCGATTTCCGTGTGTTGTTCCTAAGTGATGGCACTGCCAACCACGGTATTGGAGACCTCTCGGCAAGTGAGCTACACCGTGCCACATGTGCAACTCTTGGCTTAGTCTTTGCTGAAGTTATAACGGTAGATGAAGTCATCGCAAAGATCGAACTTGGAGCTAAGTTTGAGATGGCAAACACCGCCCGAGATTAGCCGGGGAATCGCCTCACACAATACCATCGGCAAACCGAATTGCTTGGACCGTTTCCTGGTAGATAGACGATTGTAAGCAAATAACTCACTTCGTGGAATCCTGAGATCCTGTCTGCTTCTGGGACGAAATCCGGTGGATTGCTAGGTGAAGCTTCCTCCATGCCACTTTCAGGAATCGGAGTCGCTTGCGGAGCCTTAGGTTGAGGCTGCGAACTGGATTACAACCCAATCGCACCAGGAACTCGAGGTCGAGCGACTTATCCCAGGCGTAGACCATGTTCCGATGCAGCAGGTTGAGGGGCGTTCGCAGTGTGTTTAGACCGTCATCCGTGGTAAATGACATTTCGAAGTGCCTCTCAGCGCAGACAGCCGCTTTCTCATCATAGTGCCCGTATGGATACGCGAATGAAGTAACCTGATCTCCCACAATATGTACTAAGTCGGATCGGCTGCCGGCCAGTTCCTCGTTTATCTTGGTTTCTTCAGTCTTGGTCAAATCCGGGTGACTTCTACTATGTGCTCCGAAGTCAATGCCATCCGATGCAGCTTGCCGGATTTGATCAGCGCCCAGACATGGGAGCAGGTCGAAGCCTCGTGCCTCGTCCCAGATGTTGGTCCTCCCAACATGGTGGGTTGCCACAAAGACCAATCCGCCGAAGCCGTAATGTTGAAGGACAGGAAACACATGATCGTTCAAATCTTCAAACGCATCGTCAAATGTTAGCAACATAGGCTTCTCTGGCAGAGGCTTGCCCTCACGAACCCAAGCCAACCAATCGGAAGGTCGTATCCCAACATATCCTCGCATTGCGAGATATCGAATTTGAGCTTTGAATTTGTCGGTGGGAATAGTTAGATCGGGATCGAAGTTCTTTTGAGGCGGCCCGACGTGATGATACATCAACACCGGAAGCCTTTTGCCAAAACTGCTTTGCAGTTGATGCCAGCCTGCGCTCTCCGCCGCACTGCGAAAAAACTGGATGACAATGCGTTTCCGCATCAGGAACATTCCAACTTTCCTGCTTGGCGCCCAGGAATAAAACCATTCTGTGATTGCAAACGACGGGCGAAGAAACAGATCGGGAGAAACGGGCGACCGGGCTATTATCTGAATCGCGAAGCGCTTCCATGGGGAATCATCGCCGAGAAGGGCCAAAGGTGAATAGGGTCGAAGCTCGGGGTGCTTACGCAGAAGTGCGATCTCCTCGCGTCCCCAGCTCCGAATCTGAATGTTGAGTAATTGCTTTGGTGTCTTGGAATAAACGTGGTAGCAAAGAGCTCTGGGCTCATAAACTACTTTGATCCCAGACTTTACCAGACGCACGCCGAACTCCGAGTTTTGCCTCCACTTAAAGATTTCGTCATATCCACCGCTCGCAATGAGCGCTGCTCGAGGAATGGAATAGTTTGGGTCAATATTGGCATCATCCGGCCAGGTCCAGCCCTTTTCCCAACGCTTGATCTCATCGTCCACGACCTCACGAATCCAATCTGTAGCGAAATTATCGGCACTCTCTTTCGCAACGTAGACGGGCCCATGCACCAAGAGCGAGTCACTTGCTGCATGTGCTTCTAGGTGTATGCGAAAATTCGAAGGGTCTAGCACAAGATCGTCATCAACAAGGATCACGATTCTTCCGCGCGAGGCAGCAATCCCGCGGTTGAGGGCAATAGCCAACCCGCTGTTTTCCTGTTCGATTATTTGCAAAGGACACGGAGGCAGAAGGGATTTGAGATACTCCGTGGTGCCGTCATGTGAGCCATCTACTACAACGATCAACTCATATTCGGTCGGGGACAAATCCTGCTTGAAGATCGAATCAATTGCGCGAGGCAGAATATATCGGCGATTATATGTTGCCATCACGACAGAAAGCTGAGGCAGCATTGTCGATGGGCGGTTTCCCGGAGAGGTTGCATCGAATTGCATCATTGCGTCTTCCGAAGCAAGAGATCGATGGAATTGCACGTCGTCAGCGGGTAAATCGCAGAATCAACGGTTCTCAATTTAGGATGTCGGGCAAAGAATTCGGTTATCTGCTTTCCGCCCCTGAGCAGGTAGCGGCTCCACCATGAATGATCCGTGGGGCTATTGAAACTAACGCATCCCAGCAGCAAATAGCCGCCCGGCTTCATGGCAGTAACAATCTCTTCTCTTATCTTAATTAATGGAAGCGGGCTCTGAATATATTCCAATACGTGAACAGCACAAATAAGGTCAAAGTCACCAGCCAACGGATCTACTCGGAGATCGTGTAACTCAAATTGAACTCGATGGTCTCCTCCCAGACGGTTCCGTGCCCGCTCCAAAGCAACTTTGTTAAAGTCCATCGCCAATAGAGAATCACAGCGCTCGACTAGAAAGTCGGTGAATATTCCTTCACCGCAACCCAGCTCCAGCACGCGGCCGAAGCGACTTGTTTCAATTACACGGTCCAGCATCGCCATCTCGCCGTGGTGCCTGAGCATTTCGAGTTCGTTAGTGGAATAGAGCCAGGGGTCTTGGCGACTGAAAACCTGTCTCAGTTCAATCTGAGAATATTCGGAACTGTCAAGCCATGCATCTCTAAGCGTCAGCCACAAAAACCACGCGCTCCGCGCGCCAGGAATACTTGCGAGTATCCTGCGAATCTTCGCCAGCCGAGAATGATCTGAAACAGTTATATTGTCACTCATCCGCGTGGATCTTACAGCTCTCCCATTCTCCAAATTGCAAACAAGGGACCGATCTTTATTAATAAAAGCTCCAACACGCGGGCCCAAAAAGCTTATCGGCCCGCAGCCGGGAAAATCGTGGCGGCCCAGTCTCTCATGGGGACGTAACGATCTTCCTAAACGGAGAAATCCCCCATCGGAACTATAACTTCACGCAACATTTGGACAAACGCTGCACCACATTTTTCTCGCCACCGCTTCTGATGGTCTTGTTTAGCAACGAAATTCGTTCAACTTCTCAGCAGACGGTCGTAAAGCGCGAAGACCTGCTGTGCCATCCTGTCACCGGAAAACAGTGTGTTTGCGCGCTTCCATCCTTCGTATCCCATCCGGTCTATCGCGGTTCGGTCCAGGCTGAGTTTTCGAAGGGCTTGAACCAGAGCGCCCGTATCGCCAGCGGGAATAAGAATGCCTGAGGTCCCATCATCGATGAGCTCGGGAAGGCCGCCTACTCTGCTCGCCACGACAGCGCGCCGGGCGGCCATTGCCTCGAGTGCGGCAATTCCGAATCCCTCAAACATCGAAGGCATGACGAGAAGGTCCCAGTCTGCCAAAAGTTCCGCAGTATCCGTGCGCCAACCAAGGAACCGCACCTTGTCGTCAATTCCTAAGTGTTTCGCCAAGTCGCGAAGGAACGATTCAGAAGGACCTTCCCCACATATTTCTGTTCGCAACTCGATACCCATTTCCGCGAGTTGCGCTTGGGCTTCAATGACAGCCTCGACCCGTTTTAATGGAACGAGTCTTGAAAGAACTCCTACGCGAATTGGTCCCACGCCAGCGGGCGGAGGAGGAGGATCTGGTCCGGTGTCGATTCCCGCATAGATGACTTCAGACTGAATGTTGGAGAGTGTCTTGGCCACAGCCTCCGAGCTTGACACAACTGCATCACTGCCAATGAGTAGATGGCGTGAAATTGGAGATAGATCAGGCTCAACAACCATCCCGTGGACATGTCGAACTAGCGCTGCCGTACCCGTGATGCGCACCAGCATCTGAACCTTGCGCCCGCCGAAATGGAGATGGGTGATATGAGCGGGGTGGTCTCTCATCCATTTCCAGACCCGAAGGGCGCCTGCTAGATCCTTTTGACCGCCCGACCAAGGCACTACTGCGGCCGTGATCCCTTCACTTTGCATTTCTTCCAGCAAGGAGCCATCTTCTAAGAACAACACCGAAATGCGATACCCGCTCGAGGCAGTATGATGAGCCAATACCGATATGATTTTGCAGATTCCGGTGCACTTTGGATCGGCGCTCTGAACAATGTGGAGAGAAACGGGCAATGGTCCAATACTCCCGGTAGTGGTGGATCGGCGATCCTAGTATGGAGGCGGACACTAGCAAGGGGATTCTGCCGGAATGGCCGCACCCCGCGCAACCAATCATAGCGCATCTTCATTACGGAGTGCCCCGTGCCTCGATTCTGGGACGCGAGAAACGCAAGCCTTTGGAGGCGCCCCCATCAGATTACAGGATTCTTGGGGATGTTCTAAGGAAGGAAAGATTACGGTCCTTGATCCTCATGCCCGCAGTCAAGAAGTTAAAAGGTAATGGTAGGTGCGAGAACTAGTCTGCGCTTTATATTCCAAATGGCACATCAAAACGTGCGCTGCGAACCGCGCTACACAAACACTCACCTTGGTACAAATTACCGGGCAGTCCAGCTATCTGGTTTTATGTTCCAATCTGCTAACTGCGTCGTACCCGTGGATGAAGACTTTTCGTAACTTTCTAGTTCGAGGATTCGCTAGAGACCAAGCGCGCGGGCGCCGCTTTTACCCTGTAACCGGCCAGATCGCTCGGAACCATACCGCAGCAAGGCGAGTATGGGTGTCCTGAAAGATTGTGCCGGCTATTACAGAAGCTCGTTGTCTGCACACCGTGCACCGTACAAAAATTTGGCGAATGTGCCAGAATTCCGTGTTGCGGAAGTGCGAACATCTAAAATCACCCGATCCGTTTTTGCGTAGTTCTGGTCTTGAAATAGAGAAGCGCTCCGGACAAACTCGCTTTAAGCAGCACCCACCAACTGCTGCTGACGATCATTCCGCGATCTGGAGAGGCACGCAGCCACATCAGAGGCTTACGTCTCAAACGCCGAAAGAGGAATCGCAGTAGATCGGCGCGGTTATCTCGGAATTCTGAAAACAGCACCATTGAGAATGCAAACGAGGTAGACGCTTCACGCTTCCAATCTATCGGATACTTCAACGAATGATGGACTATTGCGGTGGGAAGATATACGGCACAATTGTCTCGCGAAAGCAGTTGCACAAAGGCGTGGTGCTCCTCGAAGCCGTGAAAGGGCGCGCCACGCCCCATTCGTTCATCAAAAAAATCACGAACTTCGCACGCCGACTTTCGAAAAGCCATGTTGGTGCCGATTCCGAGGCCCCCGAAGGCCGCAATTTCAAACCAATGACTATCCGATTTGTCTAGGAGACTTGGCTGAGAGAGCTGAGGGTATTGGATCATTGATTCCGGTGCGATTACGGCTCCTGTGACCACGGCGACTCGAGGATCTGAAAACGGTTCGATCAGGTAATCAAGCCAATTTTCATCGGGCAATGCGTCATCATCCAGATAAGCGACAATCTGCCCCTTACTTGCGGCAAGTCCGCGGTTCCTTGCGCGGCTAAGTCCTTCAATGGGTTCAGTGAGGTAGTTGGCACAGAACTCTCTTGCCAGTCTTTCTGTTTCTGGGTCACCTCCGGAGTTGTCAACGACGATTAATTCATCAGGCTGCCGCTTCATTACAGAGAGCGCAAGAAGGCATTCTCGCAGTGCAATCGGGCGAAGGCGGGTGCAGATAACAACTGAAACGTATATTGTCGGCGCTTGATATGCACCTGATGCTTGATCGGCTTGACAATCTGGCATGGCGGGTAAATGAAATTCTCTCATAACCTAATTAGCCGCATTTCTCATCGAAGCATGGCAGGGTCGGGTTGCGATAGACAAGGAAGTATTTGAAAGGCTGTCTTTTCATAGCATAACCGCCCTACCTGGACGCAATGGTTGCGGTTGCAGAGGCAGCGTTCTAATGACAAAGTGTATCCAAGAAGCCATCGCATTGGCAGCTCATTTTTCGCACTAGGTTGATGAACAGTAGAAGGTTGAGCGCTCGGGTAACGAAGTGTTCGTCCAATACATCAATGGGCTTACGCCGGGCCATGAAGACTTGCATGAGCAGTTACGACTCGATCTATTACATTTTTAGTTCTGCTGAGCAGCAGAGCGAGTTCGCGTGGGAATTATCTGCATGAAGGTTGCGTCATTCTGGGGGGAACAGCGGCTTCCGATACATCGAGCTATCTTCAATCCAGGCTTCCTGCCTTCAGAGGAGTCATCTAACAGTTTTTCCCAATAAGGAAGCTATGGCCAGCGCACTTGCTTCAATCTACGCACTCGGGATAGCCGAGGCGGGACGGGCGATCGAATCGGAATGCGCCCTTAGCTTCACGGAAGCTATTCAGAAACTGCTCGATTTTAGTATGAGCTTCAATCGAAAACATGCGGAGTTCCACGCTCTGGTGTTCGATGCACCGCTCTCAGCAGCACGCGAAGAAGAGCAGTCCTTTGGCCAGGCCTTCGTGGACTTCATTGCCGCCCGCCTTCGACGCCAGGTGCCCAAGATCTCGCATTCCGAAGCAGCCCATCATGGGCAGTTGGCGCTAATGATCTTCCGCGGCATTCTCTAGGAGCTCACCACTGCGACTCCGAGCTCGGGCCCCCGCCTGCAACAGGTCATGTCCAATGCCGTTCTACGCTACCTCGAGCCGGTGCTCACGGAAACGAAAATGGCACTGCCCAGAAGCAGCCAATCCTGAGCTTAGACCTAAGCAAATTCACGACCGGCTCTTTCGGTTCTTCAATGAGCACATCATTGCTGAATGCATCGAATTCTGCCATCCAAAGCCCAACTCCTGCTTGCGCAACTCCACATACTGGCGAACTGTTCGCTCGGCTGGCGTGGAGGGCAAATCCAAAGCAGCACGCCGTCTGTTGCCGATGGCCCCGACAGTTTACCGCCTCCTGAAGGCTCGCTATGAGGCGCAAGGTTCTCCAATAGAGGGAACCATATTCCGAGTGAGTCAAAGACAGGCCGATTGATTTCTGACGGAGTGGCGAGACAACAACATGAGGAGGCTTTGGCAAACTCCAAGGTGGGAGCGTTCCCGCCGTATACTTTGCGTCATACGGCTCTCACTCGCTTGGGAGAGGCATCTGGGGGTGAGGTGTTCGCGTTGGCTCGTATCCCAGGGCACTTCAGTATCACGATTACGCAGCGGTATGTCCATCCCCAAGCTGAAACGATTGACCGGGTATTCTCCAAGGCTCAGCAACTCCAAGAGAAGGCAGTGAAGCAGTGCCGGAAAAAGAAAGCTCCACAAAAGGCACTAGGCTCAAATTTGGGCACACTCGAAAATCGCAAAACTCTACAACTCGCATCTGGGAGGTAGCCGTGGGCGATATAACTCCCTGAATATTAGTGGTTTATATGTAAGTTTTTCTGGTGGGCCCGGAGGGATTTGAACCCCCAACCAAGGGATTATGAGTCCCCTGCTCTAACCGTTGAGCTACAGGCCCGTTCCTCCATGATTTTAACTTCTTGTGGTTGGGGGCCTGGCTGCCATTTGCAGATTTGCCGAATCCTGGGCGATTACGCGACTACGTTTCTTTTTAGGTCGACTGCGAACGATTCGACGACTGATCTGACGCTGGTGTCTTTATCCACGGCGTACATTGAGCCCTTGATCGTGGCGGAATCGACTGTGACGTGGAGATAGCCATAGCCCTTGAACGAGGTTACGAACTTGTGATCGCCGGTCACTTGTCCGGATGCAGCCGGAACGGCCTGGTCATTAATGCCGCCGGTCCCTGCGACTACATACGGAATCTGGAGCGCGCGTCCGCCGAAAGTAATTTCGCGCGTGTAGCGCTGGTAGCTGTGCGCGTGGCCTGAAAGAAACAAATCGGGCATGATGCCTGCCTGGGCGCAAACCGAGTCGATTTCGCTGAGCATAGTTGTGCTGGGGGAGTGCCCACCGGAAGTAAAGGGCGGGTGGTGGGTCGCGATCACAAGGGCTTTGCGGTTTCCATTCTTGCGGGCTGTGGCGATGGACTTAAGAGTGTTTAGCAGCCACGTCTTTTGCGCGGTTCCTGGTATATCCCCTGAAATAAATCCTGGATTTTCCGCGGCATTGGAATACAACGCGACAATTTGAACAAACGGAGCGTCGAGCAGGTAATAGACGCCGGGCTGGTTCATCGTTTCGCGGTAGATGGTTCCGGCCACAGCGGGAACTTTTTGCGAAGGCGCGCAAAAGTTGTCGAGAAACGCTTTCAGGCTGGTGGGATCGGTTTTTGCGAAAACTTCTCCATCGTGATTGCCGGCGATAGCGACAATTTTACCCGGATAGTGAACATAGGGTTCGTAGAACTCTGTTCGATAATTCTGATCCTTGTTGGTCCCATAGAGCACATCGCCCAGATGGAAGAAGAACGCCGGAGATCTCTCGGGCTTTGCGACATCGAAGTCCTTTGACATAGCTTGAGCCACTGATTCTTGCGGCGAGTTAGCCCCTTTGCCGGTGTCGCCAACCGTATGAAAGCTGATTGATCCGGCCTTTTCGATTTCGTTGGCGCCTTGCTTGCCAATGATTTCGGCCAGCGTGAAGATCGGTTTGCGGGTAGGTGCCGGGATGGGCTCGAGCCTGCCTTTGATGTGATCCAGGAGTTGCTTGCCGACTCCGGGAACCGTTGCGCGGTCCTGCAGAGGCGTTGTGGTGAAGAACGGGTGCGCAAAGCGCAAAGGCTGCACGAGAGGGGAGATTTGTTTGGAGGCCTTCTTTGTTTGAGCATTTTTCGCGGCGCTTTTTGGGGTTGTTCGAGCTTGCGATTTCTTCGCGGGGGATTTGCTTTTCACGGACTTTTTCATATGCAGGTTCTCCAATTGAAGAGATGTTTTGCGGAAAGAACGCAGGGAGAAGGGGTACAGCGGTAGTGCGGATGGGCTCAGCAGGGCGCGGACCCATTCTGGATTTTCAGAAATGTACATGCACGTTGTAAAGCAGGAGCGGGGATCGACACCAAGGTGACATTTGAGCGGGAGCAAGTCAAGAAAATATGCCGTCAATTTTTTCGCCGCAAAACAGCAAAAAGCTCCATTCCGGCGATATGCGCGGGACTGAAGCTTTTTGTCTGCGTCAGATTTTGCTAGTTAACTACGACC